>ENA-UEPJ01000022-UEPJ01000022.1-human-gut-metagenome-genome-assembly--contig:-NODE-22-length-189211-cov-16.159686_pt1 | contig 189211 bp, 250 predicted proteins | sample MGYA00242890_ERZ507896 | MGnify/ENA primary metagenome ERZ507896 (study PRJEB26167, sample SAMN06115508) | human gut metagenome | host: Homo sapiens | place: China:Qinghai | collected 2015-08-20...
TTTCAAATGGTGTCAAGTCTTTTACGCATTGCCACTGTCCCATATAATGGACATGTTTCGAGGCTTGCTATCCTGCTTCCTTTATACCATTTTCTGGTGCAGGCTGTCAAGAAAAAATGTGTAGAAACGCATGATTTGTGAAAATATTCCAAAGTCTGAATTGGATATTTTGCACAAATCACAAGAATTTGTTGCAGAAAAAAGAGAAACTGTTACGGATGTGAAATGATGCGGTTGCGGTACTGGTGCAGAGTGTGCGGATTGTTGCGGAAAACCACTTTTTGAGGGACGGAATTTCTGGCAAAGAACCGGCTGGAATTTCTCCTGCCGCCCTGCTGCAGACTAAAAAAGGCCCCCGGAAACCTGCGTCTCCGGGGGCCTTGCCCTCTACCTTATATAGGGCAGTCGGCGATCACTGCTTCTGCTTCAGCCGGGCCATGTAGCTGTCGGCGGCCACGGCGGCAGCGGTGAAGCTGTTGTTCTTCCACCAGTTGATGAGGGCGGCCACGGTGGTGATGCCGGCGGTGACCAGCTGCTCCACGGTGGTGCTCTCGATGGGCAGCACGGGCTTGCCCATTGCGCTCAGCACCTGATTGGTCAGGGCCAGCAGGAGCACAGCGGTGCGGGCCAGGGTAGCGGCGGAGATCTTGTTGCTCAGTTCCATAAATCAGTTCCTCTCTTTCATTCGTTCATGGTTCTCAAGGTCGGCGATGCGGTGGTTGGCCACCTTCATCTGCTCTTCCAGAATGGGCACGCGGCGGGCGAAATTGTTGTGCTCGCGCACCTCGCGGCCGAGCTTGATATACGACCAGTAGAGGTTCAGAACCTCGGTGTCCTCCGGGTGTGTGGTGAGATAAAGCCCCAGCTCGTCGATGGCAAAATCAAGCGCCATCAGCTCTGAGAGCGCCGTGTTGACGGCGGGGAACTTCGTCTTCATCTGCGCGTGAAAGGGTAGGTTCAGCCCCGGAAACAGCGTGCCGGCCTTGAGCGCGTCCTGTTGGGAATAGCGCTCGGGGTCGTTTTTCTGCACGGGGACATAGGGAAAAGCCAGCGGTGCGCAGCAGCCGTTCGGCAGTGTGCCCACGCCGGACTCGGCGCGCATGGCTCTGTTGTCGTCCAAAGAAGTCTCCTCCTTGCAAAGAAATCGGGCATCCGCCCACACCATCCTATGCAGCGGGAGAAAAAAGGGAAGCGGGGCTTTTCTTTTTGTTCAAAGTCCTGTATAATGAAAAGCACATAAGGCCGCGCCGCGGGGCATACATTGTTCCGGGGTGAGGGGTATTTTGTTTATCGTGTTCGGAAAAAAGGCGTTTTACGCCATATTCGCGCTGCTGCTCGTGCTGACGGCGGCGACCGTCAGCCTGCTTCTGCCGCCGGAGGCGGTGGAGACGAGCGTGTCGGCGCCGACAGGGAAGACCGTCTGGGTCATCGACGCGGGGCACGGTGGGGAGGACGGCGGGGCCGTCGCCGCCGACGGCAGCAAGGAAAGCAACATGAACCTCGCCATCGCGCGGCGGCTCGACGCGCTGCTCGTTTTTCTCGGCGAGGAGACGCGCATGACGCGCACAGAGGATATCTCCATCCACGATGCCAGTGCGTCCACGCTGCGGGAAAAGAAGCGCTCCGACCTTGAAAACCGCGTGGGACTGGTCAACAGCACGCAAGGCGCTATCCTTGTCAGCATCCACCAGAACAGTCTTCTGTCATCCAAGCAGACGCACGGCGCGCAGGTGTTTTACGGCAAAAAAGAGGGGAGTGCCGAGGTCGCGAATGCGGTGCAGCTCGCGCTGAATCAGACTGTCAATGCGGGCAATGAGAAGACAGAGAAGGCCATCGACGCGTCGATCTTCCTGATGAAAAACGTCACCGCGCCTGCGATCCTGATCGAGTGCGGATTTTTGAGCAATGAAAACGAAACGGCGCTTTTGAAAAGTGGCGAATATCAGCAAAGACTGGCCGTTGTGATCGCGTCCGGTCTTTTACAGCAGCAGCAGTAAAGCAAAAGAGGTTTACAATATGGCAAAGGCAAAAAGTGTATTTTTCTGCACGGAGTGCGGCAACGAAACGCCCAAATGGGCGGGCCGCTGCCCGAGCTGCGGCGCATGGAACACGCTCGTCGAGCAGGCCGTCGGCGACGGTGCAAAGGCAAAAACGGGTGGCCGCAGCCGCGCGCTGCGCGCCAAGGCGCACCCGATCGCAGAGCTCGACACGGCGCAGGAGATCCGTTTTCCCACCGGCATGGGCGAACTCGACCGCGTGCTCGGCGGCGGCGCTGTGCAGGGTTCGCTCGTGCTCGTCGGCGGTGCACCGGGCATCGGCAAATCGACGCTGATGCTGCAAATCTGCGGAAAACTGAGTGAAACCGCGAAAATTCTGTACGTTTCCGGCGAGGAATCGCCGCGTCAGCTCAAGCTGCGCGCCGACCGTCTCGGCGTGCAGTCGGACAACCTGTACGTGCTGTCCGAGACCTGCCTCGGTGATGTGCTGGAATCCGTCGAAGAAGAAAAGCCCGACGTTTTGATCGTCGACTCCATCCAGACGCTCTATCAGGACTCGCTCGAATCGCCCGCGGGCAGCGTGGCGCAGGTGCGCGCCTGCACGCTGGAGCTGATGCAGCTGGCCAAAGGGGAGGGCATCACCGTCTTTGTCATCGGGCACGTCAACAAAGAGGGTTCTATTGCGGGCCCGAAGGTGTTGGAGCACATGGTCGACTGTGTTTTATATTTCGAGGGTGAGGCGCACATGAGCTATCGCATCCTGCGCGCGGCGAAAAACCGCTTCGGCGCGACGAACGAGATCGGCGTATTCGAGATGCGCAGCGAAGGCCTTGTCGAAGTGCCGAACCCGTCGGAAATGCTGCTTTCGGGACGACCTGACGATGCGCCCGGCACGTGCGTGACCTGCGTGATGGAAGGCCAGCGCCCGGTGCTGGCCGAGGTGCAGGCATTGCTTGCGCCCGCGGCGCAGTCAGTCTCGCGGCGGACAAGCAACGGCTTTGACTACAACCGCGCCGCCATGCTGATGGCGGTGCTCGAAAAGCGCGGCGCGCTCAAGGTGTCCGGCTGTGACGCGTTCTTGAACGTCATCGGCGGATTGAGCGTGGACGAGCCCGCAGCAGACCTTGCCGCCGTGCTGGCGCTCGCGTCGAGTTATCTCGACAAGCCCATCGGCAATCACGTTGCCGCCATCGGCGAGGTCGGCCTGACCGGCGAGCTTCGCAGCGTGAACCATTTGAGCGAGCGGCTCAGCGAGGTGCACCGTCTGGGCTTTGAAACATGCATCATCCCGAAGCAGCGCAAGGATCAGATCCGCGCGCCGCAGGGGCTCGCGCTGATCGAAGCGTGCAACATCGCCGAAGCGCTGCGCGCCATTGTGCAGGCGTAAACGCCGACGCGCCGATTGTAAAGCAGTTTCTATAATCTATAATATAGTAGCAAAACCGGCAGCGTTTTCACACTGCCGGACCCATAGAATCCCATGATCCTGACAAAGGAGGTTTTTGTCGCCAGCCACGCCAAAACGCTCATTTCCGCAAAAGTACGCTTTTCCGCTCCCCTCAATTGAACAAAATTTTTATTTTGTTCAATTTGGTATAGACTTCAAAATGCCCCTCTCCATCGGCTCCTTTATTGAAAACCGTCGTACAGCCGATCAACGGCATGTGCGCTGTGCATCCCGTTAAAGGATCAATCTCTGCGCAGCTTTGCTCTGCGTCGCGTTTGAACTGCCAACAACGCTCACAGATCAAAGCTGCTGAATTTTTCTTTGCCGACATACCGACATTTTGAAATTCAATTTTGGAGTATCTCTCCGTATTATTTTTGTTGTAACGAATGAGCTCGCGTGAAAATGCGGCTTACTTATATTATGAACGACTACCGCTTGGAATCGCCGCCGATTTTGCGCGATTTTCTATCCTACCACGAGACCATCAAAGCCCACTCGCAGAAAACGGTCGATGAATATTTCCTCGACCTGCGCAACTTTTTCCGCTATTTGAAGCAGTCGCGCGATCCGTCGCTGCGCGGCCTCCCTCTCAACGAAATTTCCATCATGGACGTCGATCTTGACTTTGTGAAAAAAGTAACATTGACCGATATTTACGCCTACATGACCTATCTGAGCCGTGACCGCGTGCTGCATCAAAACAGCGACGTGTCCGACTACGGCCTGAATGCCGCGTCCAGAGCGCGAAAAATCGCGACGATTCGGTCTTTTTACAACTATTTGGTCAATAAAGCGCACCTTTTGGACACAAATCCCTGCAAGGACCTCGACTCCCCCAAGATCAAAAAGTCGCTGCCGAAGTACCTGACGCTCGACGAGAGCGTGCAGCTTTTGCAGTCCGTCGACGGGCAGAACCGCGAGCGCGACTACTGCATTTTGACGATCTTCTTGAACTGCGGGCTGCGCATTTCCGAGCTTTGCGGCCTTGACTTGCAGGACATTCAGGACGACGCGCTGCGCGTGCTCGGCAAAGGCAACAAGGTGCGCATCGTCTACTTAAACGACGCCTGTAAGGATGCGCTCAAGCGTTATCTCGCCGTCCGCCGCCCCATCTCCGGCCGCGATCACAATGCCCTCTTCCTCTCGTCGCGCAACGAGCGCATCAGCCGCTCGAGCGTCCACGCGCTCGTCAAAAAGCACCTGAGCGCCGCGGGGCTCGATGCCTCGGAATACTCCTCGCACAAGCTGCGCCACACGGCAGCAACGCTCATGCTGCAAAATGGCGTGGACGTCAAGGCCGTGCAGGAGGTGCTCGGGCATGAGCATCTGAACACGACGGAGATCTACACACACATTGATAACGACGCGCTGCGCGTGGCTGCAAAGGCAAATCCCTTGTCGCATGTAAAGATGAAAAAGAACGAGGATTAAAATTGACTTTCCCGGCTTCATCCGATATACTTAATAGTTGATGAAATGTATTTTTCAAGGAGGGTTTCCATGAATACACAAGAGCTTTCCCCCATCTGCCGGCAGGTGCGGCGCGACATCATCACGATGACCGCCAACGCCGGCAGCGGTCACCCCGGCGGCTCGCTGTCCGCTGTGGAACTGATGACCAGCGTCTTCTTCAATCACATGCGCGTTGACCCGCAGAACCCGCACGATCCCGACCGCGACCGCTTCGTGCTCTCCAAGGGTCATGCGGCTCCCTGCTACTACGCGGTGCTCGCCGCTAAGGGCTTTATCTCCCGCGACGAATATGCGAACTTCCGCCAGCTGCACTCCATCCTGCAGGGCCACCCCGACGCCAAGAAGGTCCCCGGCGTGGACGCCTCTACGGGCTCTCTCGGTCAGGGCGTGTCCATCGCCGTCGGCATGGCGCTGGGCGCCAAGCATCTCGGCAAGGATACGAAGGTCTTCGCCCTCGTCGGCGACGGCGAGAGCCAGGAAGGACAGATCTGGGAGGCCTATATGGCCGCCGCGCACTATAAGCTCGACAATCTGACCGTCATCATCGACAACAATGGCCTGCAGATCGACGGCACGAACGACCAGGTCATGAGCCTTGGCGATCTGCCCGCCAAGCTCCGCGCGTTCGGCTTTGACCTCGTCGAGCTGCCCGACGGCAACGATCTTGACGCCGTCGAGGCCGCGCTCTCCAAGCCTACCATGCCCGGCAAGCCCAAGGCCATCCTTGCACACACCGTCAAGGGCAAGGGCGTTTCGTTCATGGAGAATCAGGTCGGCTGGCACGGCAAGGCCCCAAATGCCGAGCAGCGCGAGCAGGCTTTGAAGGAATTGGAGGACTAAGAACATGGCTGATAAAATTGCAACCCGTCAGGCTTACGGCGAAGCGCTGATCGAACTGGTCGAAAAGAATGATAAGGTCGTCGTGCTCGACGCCGACCTCGCCAACGCCACGCAGACCTGCAAGGTCGCCAAGGCGCACCCCGAAAAATTCTACAACTGCGGCATTGCCGAGGCCAACATGGTCGACATCGCCGCCGGTATGTCCACGATGGGCCTCATCCCCTACTGCTCTTCGTTTGCGATGTTTGCGGCCGGCCGCGCCTATGAGCAGATTCGCAACTCCATCGCCTATCCCCACTTCAATGTCAAAATCTGCGCGACCCATGCGGGCGTCAGCGTCGGCGAGGACGGCGGCAGCCACCAGTGCATCGAGGATCTCGCGCTCATGCGCGCCATCCCCGGCATGACGGTCATCTGCCCCGCGGACGCCAACGAGGCCAAGGCCGCCACCATGGCGATCGCCGAGATGAACGGTCCTGTCTACATGCGCCTTGCGCGCCTTGCCACCCCCGTTTTCGAGGGCGACATGGTCAAGCCCTTTGAGATCGGCAAGGCCAATGTCCTGCGCGAGGGCAAGGATGTCGCGATCTTCGCGACCGGCCTGATGGTCAGCGAATCCCTCGCCGCCGCGGAGAAGCTCGCCAAGGAGGGCATCGACGCCGCCGTCATCAACATCCACACCATCAAGCCCATCGACGCTGCGTGCGTCACCGAATGGGCTGAAAAGTGCGGCAAGGTCATCACCGTCGAGGAGCACAGCGTCATCGGCGGTCTGGGCGACGCCGTGGCCGACGTCCTGATGGGTAAGGTCAACTGCAAGTTCCATAAGATCGGCGTGAACGACCGCTTCGGCCAGTCCGGCAAGGCGGCGGACGTGCTGCGCGAATACGGCCTGACGGCCGATCAGATCGCCGAGACCGTCAAGGCGAACATCTGATGAACACCGCGCCCGAGTGCATCGACATGACGGAATCGCTGCGCCGCGGCGCAGGCCGCCTGCTTTATAACGGAGATGAAGGCTCTCTCGTCCTCAGCACGGACGGAACGTTTCTGCTGAGCGACATACAGGACGGCGCGCTTCTGTGCGAAAAGATTCGCACGCTTTGCCCTGCCGCTCCCAAGCTGTTCACCGTCAAAAGTGACGATGCCGCAGCAGCGCTGATGCGGGAATTCTCCCTGCACGATTCCATGCGCTGCACGCAGTGGGTCTATGAAAAGGGCGAGCCGCCCTGCCCCGTCACGGCGGACATCCGCCCGCTGACGCAGGAGCACGCGGCGCTGGCCGCGTCCGTCTATCACGACGGCGACGGTGCGTACATCCGTAACCGCATCGAACACGGCGCACTCTTCGGCGTATTTGAGAGCGATGCCCTCGCAGGCTTCGCCGGTTTTCATGACGACGGCAGCATGGGCATGCTCGAAATTCTACCGCCGTTCCGCCGCCGCGGGTATGCCGCGCAGCTGGAAGCATTTCTGATCGCCGCGGCGCTGAAGGAGGGCCGCACGCCCTACTGCCACGTGGTCGACGGAAACGAAGCGTCGCTGCATTTGCAGCGGAAAATGGGCCTCACCTGCACCCGCCTTCCCGCGATCTGGGTCAATTAAGCAAAGAAAGGAGACAAAGCGAATCGGTTTTGTCTCCTTTTTTCAAAAATATCGCAAATCCTCTTGCAAAATCAAATTTCTGTGTTACAATGTAATTAGTTCCAAACGTACCAAACATTTGAAATAACTTTTTATCAAAGGAGAAGATATTATGCCGCTCGTAACATCTACTGAAATGTTCAAAAAAGCCTATGACGGCGGATACGCCATCGGCGCGTTCAACGTCAACAACATGGAGATCGTGCAGGGTATCACCGAGGCCTGCCAGGAAGAGCACGCGCCCGTGATCCTGCAGGTCAGCAAGGGCGCCCGCGCCTACGCGAACCACACCTACCTCGTCAAGCTCGTGGAAGCTGCTGTCGAGTGCTGCCCCGATATCCCCATCGTGCTGCACCTTGACCACGGCCCGGACTTCGAGACCTGCAAGTCCTGCATCGACGGCGGCTTCACCTCCGTCATGATCGACGCCTCCTCCAAGCCCTTTGCCGAAAATATCGAGATCACGAAGAAGGTCGTCGAGTACGCACATGACCACGGCGTCGTGGTCGAGGCCGAGCTCGGCACCCTCGCCGGTATCGAGGACGAGGTCAAGGTCGCCGCGCACGAGGCGTCCTACACCCATCCCGAAGAAGTCGAGGAATTCGTCTCCAAGACCGGCTGCGACTCCCTTGCCATCGCCATTGGTACCTCTCACGGCGCTTACAAGTTCAAGCCCGAGCAGTGCACCGTCAATGAGCAGGGCATCCTCGTCCCGCCCCCGCTGCGCTTCGATGTGCTGAAGGAAGTCTCCAAGCGTCTGCCCGGCTTCCCCATCGTGCTGCACGGCTCCTCCTCCGTCCCGCAGGAGTATGTCAAGATGATCAACGAGCACGGCGGCAAGATGCCCAACGCTATCGGCGTGCCCGAGGATCAGCTGCGCGAGGCCGCAAAGCTCTCCGTCTGCAAGATCAACATCGACTCCGACCTGCGCCTTGCCATGACCGGCACCGTGCGCGCCTTCCTCGATGAACATCCCGACAAGTTTGACCCGCGCGAGTATCTCAAGCCCGCCCGCGCCAACATCAAGGAGCTCGTCCGCCACAAGCTCGTCGATGTGCTCGGCTGCGCTGGCAAGGCCTAAGCGATAAGGAGAACTGCTATGAGTGAATTGAAAGGCGCGTGCATCATCGGCCAGTCCGGCGGCCCGACCTCCGTCATCAACGCGAGCGCTTACGGCGTCATCCGCACGGCGCTCGATTCTGGCTGCATCACGAATGTCTACGGCGCAGAGCACGGTATCAAGGGCGTGCTCGAAGACCGCCTGTTCGACATGAGTCAGGAAGACCCGAAGGAGCTGGAGCTTTTAAAGTACACCCCCTCCTCCGCCCTCGGCTCCTGCCGCTACAAGATGAAGGACCCCGACGAGGACGACACCGATTACAAGCGCATCCTTGAGGTATTCAAAAAGCACGACGTCCGCTATTTCTTCTACAACGGCGGAAATGACTCGATGGATACCTGCAATAAGATCAGCAAGTACATGCAGAAGGTCGGCTACGAGTGCCGCGTCATGGGCGTGCCCAAGACAATCGACAACGACCTTTATGGCACCGACCATTGCCCCGGCTACGCCAGCGCCGCCAAGTACATCGCGACGAGCCTGATGGAGGTCTATCAGGACGCGCACGTCTACGACACGGGCATGATCTGCATTGTCGAGATCATGGGCCGCCACGCCGGTTGGCTGACTGCCGCCGCCGCGCTCGCGACGAAGTACGGCGCGGGTCCCGACCTCATCTACCTGCCCGAGACTGATTTCGACATGGACACGTTCCTTGCCGACGTCGAGCGCATCTACAAGGAGACCGGCAGCTGTATGGTCGCCGTATCCGAGGGCATCCACTATGCCGACGGCAGCTTTGTCTCCGAGGCCAAGGCCAGCGCGACGGACGGCTTTGGCCACGCGCAGCTCGGCGGCCTCGCCGCGCTGCTGGCGAGCATCGTGAAGGAAAAGACCGGCGCGAAGGTGCGCGGCATTGAGCTGTCGCTGCTCCAGCGCTGCGGCGCACACCTCGCAAGCGAGACCGATATCGAAGAGGCCGTCATGGCCGGTCGTGCCGCGGTGGAGAACGCCGTCGCCGGCATCACCGACAAGATGGTCGCCTTTGAGCGTGAGACTGTGGACGGCCACTACGTTTGCAAGACGAAGCTGCTGCCGCTCACCGAGGTCGCAAACTTCGAGAAGAAGATTCCCATCGAGTGGATCAACGACTCTCACAACGGCGTCAAGCAGGAGTTCATCGACTATGTCCTCCCCCTCATCCAGGGCGAGCCCAAGCTCACGAAGGAGGACTCCCTCCCCCGTTTCGCCAAACTCAAAAAAGTGCTGGCCAAGTAAATCTTTCAGTAAAAAAGGAACCGATTCTTTCGAATCGGTTCCTTTTTATATCATTCCGGTCAGTCCTCTGCAAACCACTCACCGAGAACATCTGTGGTAAGCGGCAGCGTCGTTTCCTTCGTGCCGCTTTCCGTGTAGAGCGTCAGCGTAACGGTATTGTCCTGTGCGTGATAGGTCTCCGCCCGCGCGGTCACGCCGAGGGGCGCACTCAGGCGCGCAAGCTGCGCGTCCGCCTTATCCCAGTCGACCTCACTGCGCTGAGAGCCCCCCTCCGCGGCGTTCCAACGGTAGACAAAAACACACGACATGCCGTCGCCAAAGGTGCTGCGCGTAATGAGTTCGCTGCGCCCATCTCCCGTGAGATCAAGCGGCCACGCGCCGTCGCCCTCCGCCGCATCATCAAAGTCATAGCCAAAGGTCCTGCCCGCATAGACGAAGCCCTGCTCCGTCAGCGCATAGAAGTCACAAACTGTCATAACTATGCCTTGGATCGTTTCAAGCTCGAAGCCCGGAAATCCGAGCACATCGTCCCGTGCGGTGAGGGAGACTTTTTCGGCAGCGTTGCCATTCCCGATCCAAGTGCCGCGATTCACGCCGAACGGTATGTCGATCTCCGCACCGTCCGCGCCAAAGAGCGCGTAGCGCGCATAGCCAGCCTCATCCGGCTCGTAGACTCTCAGCGTGACGGTCTGATCACCGACCTCCTCGGTCTGCGTGAGCAGCGCGGTGGGCGCGTCAGCCTCCTCCGGTGGCAATTCCTCTATGATGGGCTGCGGGGTGCGGCTTGCTAAGATGATGCTGACAAGCGCCGCTGCCACCAGCAGCGGCAGCGCGATCTTTCGGCTCATATCCTCTTCCTCCTGTTATCCATCTTATAGAACAGCATAACAGCGGGCAGCGGAAATGACAAGTTACAAAGTGATGACATTCCAGTTACAGGAATGTAACAAAGCGAGAGGAACCTCCTCTCGCTTTGTTTCTTTACAGGATGATACAGATGAGACCGCCCGTGCCCTCGTTGATGATGCGCTCAAGCGTCTGGCGGAGCTTGAGGCGCGCGTCGTCCGGCATGTGCTTGAGCTTTGCCTGCAAGTCTTCGTTCACGATCTCGTGGAAGCTGCGGCCGAAGATGTTGGACTGCCAGATCTTCGTCGTGTCGCCCTCGAACTCCTGCAAGAGGTAGTTGACCATGTCTTCGCTCTGCTTTTCATTGCCGACGATGGGCGAAACCGTCGTTTCGATGTCGGCGCGGATGATATGCAGGCTCGGCGCGCTCGCCTTGAGCCTCACACCGTAGCGCCCGCCCTGCTTCATGATCTCCGGCTCCTCCAAGTTCAGCTCGTCGACCGTCGGCACAACGATGCCGTAGCCTCTCTCGCGCGCGTCGGACACCGCCTGCGCCACCTTGTCGTACTCCGCCTTGACCGACGAGAGCTCAGTGAGAAGGCTCAGCAGATCGCCGTCATCCTTCACATCGAAGCCCGACTGCTCGCTCAGCGTCCGGTAGAACAGTGCGCGCGGGAGCTGCAATTCCGCCGCGGCAACGCCCGTGCCGAGCTGAATGGACGTGATGCGCGCGCTGCTGACGCTTTCGCAGCCGCCGATGGCGCTGATCGCTCCCTGCACCTCTCGGATACAGTGGAGGCTGCCTGTGTTCTCGCGGATGGCCTGATAGAGGCCGCTTTTGATCGGGTGATCGTCGGCAAGCGCCTCGACCCACGGCGGGATGAAGAGGTCCAGCTCGCAGAGCGGGAACTCGTAAAGGATGGCCTTGAGAATCATTCCCACTGCGTTGTCGTCGAGCGTCAGGCAGTTGACGGGCAGACATGTCACGCCATAGCGTGAAGCGATATCCCTTGCCATTGCCTGCACGCGATCGCTTTCCGGCTCTGTCGCGTTGAGCAGGACGAGGAAGGGCTTGCCGATCTCCTGCAATTCGCGGATGACGCGGCCCTCGGCCTCTATGTAGTCCTCGCGCGGGATATCGGTGATACTGCCGTCGGTCGTCACAACGACGCCGATGGTCGAATGCTCGCGGATGACGCGCGTTGTGCCAAGCTCCGCCGCCTCACTCATCGTCACCTCGTGGTCGAGCCACGGCGTCGAGACCATGCGCGGGCTCTCGCCCTCCATCTGCCCCGTCGCGCCCGGGATCATATAGCCCACGCAGTCGATGAGCCGGACCGAGCAGCTGCTGCCCTCGTCAAGCGCAATATCCACCGCCTCTTCCGGCACGAACTTCGGCTCCGCCGTCATCACCATGCGGCCGCTGCCGCTCTGCGGCAGCTCATCCTTCGCCCGCTCGCGGCGGTAGACATTGTCGATGTTCGGGATGACCTGCGTCTCCATGAAGCGCTTGATGAACGTCGACTTGCCCGCGCGCACGGGGCCGACGACGCCGATGTAGATGTCCCCCGCCGTGCGGGTCGAAATATCCTGATAGATCTCCGTATTCATGCTCATACCCTCTTCCTCCGTTCCTCAGCGCCTGCGCGGGATCAGCAGCAGCTTTCCGATCACCGCGGCGGATTCCTCCTTGAGCTCGTTGGCCGCGAGGATGGCCTCGACCGTTGTGCGGTACAGCTTGGCAATATCCCACAGCCGCTCGCCCTGCTTCATCGCGCGGAGCACGAGCGAGGGGACGTTCTCGTCCTTTTTCCCGCACTCCTCGGCCTCAAGCGACTGAAGACAAGGATAACGCGGCGTTTCCGCCACGCTGACGGCAAACGTTACGGGGAAGCGCAGCTCCACGCCGTCCGCGCCGACGGACGCGGCGATCTCGCCCGCGTACATGTCCTGCACCCGCGCCTGTCCGCTGCCCGGAAGGTCGGTCTCGAGCAGCACCTCGCTCCGCCGCTCGGAGAGCAGCGGCACGGCGTTTTCGTCGAGATACAGCACGCGCAGATTCGCCGTCGCGCGCAGCGACGCGCTCTCTCCCCCGCCGCTCACGCCCGCGCTGCTGAAGATCACGTCCGTCGCCAGCACCGTCTGCACCTCGGCCCCGGTCTCGATCTTTTCGCGCACGAGCTGCTCGCGCAGCACCAGCGCCGCGCTGTCGCACAGCTCGACCGTCTCCGTCTTCGCGGTCAGGTCGTAGGCCGTGCTGTAAAGGTCCGCCACACAGCAAACGCTTTTCACCTCGCGCACCGCTGTGAACGCGCTGATGTAGAGCCGCAGCGAGATGGCGCGGTTGTTGTCCGGCTCGCTCTCGCTGCCGACATGGATCTCCGCGCCTGTCAGGCGCAGCGACGCGCGCACCGTCGTCTCGCCCTCCTCTTCGGCAAGTCCGTCTAGGATCTGTGAAAACGGCAATTCACTGCTCATCGACGCAAGATTCCCGCTCTCATCCAAGTAGATGGCATCCAGCCGCGCAACGCCCTTGAGCACGATCTTGTTGCCGATCGACTTGCAGTCGGTTACGCGCAGCGCGCACTTTGTGCGTAAAAGCTCCTGAATGGGCTCCTTCGTGCCCGAAAGCAGCACTTCATCGGAAAACGTGAAGTCCTTTTCCCGAATGGCGCGGATAATACCGATGTCCTTTTTCTCGCACAGCGTTTCGATCTTGTAGGCTTCCTGCTCCTTCACGCCGCTGCACACGCTCAGCGACGCGGGCACGTAGGGCGTAAGCGTCAGCTCCACGTTCACGCGCGTGAACACCTTGCGCGGATTGAGCATGCGCACTTCGCACGAGCAGAGCCGGCCGTCGAGGCAGCTGTCCGCGCTGCCGCTCAGCGCGCGCCCCTCGATCGTCTCGTCGAGCGGCAGCGTGTATTCAAACGACTTCATCCCCTGCGCGTCCTCGGCCACGTACAAAAGCGTCATGCGGACCATGCCCGACACCTGCGCTTTTCCGTCTGCGATCTCACGGCTGCGCAGGAAAAGGCACCCGCTCGCATCCACGATGCGGGCAATGTCCGGCAGATAGTCCGGCACGATGGTCTCCGTTGTCTCCTCGCGGTTCTCGCTGAGCTGCGGTAACGCCTGATAACAGGCAAACTGCTCCTTTTTCAATTCCAGTTCCATTGCAGTCCCTCTCCTTCGGCTAAGTGGTTACTGCACTCTATGCACTGTGGACGCGCGTTATGCTTCCTCCCTGACGCCAAATACGCGCCGCAGCAGCGACGAGAGGACCTTGGGTGACTTCCAAACGACAATTTTCATGCTTTTCCCTCCCAATATTCATACCCTTTTCAACCGATGTTAGAATCTGCGCAGGCAGCCGATGCCGCAAAAGATGAGAAGAAATGCGACCAGAAACATCAGCGCCCCCACCGGAAAAACAGCCGCGATGAAAATACCGAGCCCCAGCGCCAGCGCGCAAACACCCACGCAGTGCCACGGGCCGAACAGCGGCGGTCCCGGCGGGCGCGGCGGCGGATTCGAATACATGCTTTTCCCCTCCTCTCCCGGCGTTCGCCTGCTCCATTCTATACAAAAGCGGCCGCCGCGTTCCTTCTTTATCGTGACAAAGCGTCGAACTTCGTCATGTTGTCCCTTGTAATACTTGACATTCTCTCATCTTTATGTAATATTAAGAACAACTTCACTTGATCGCGGCTCTGCGAGCGTGTTCCGCACTGACCGCAACGGAAAGGACGGCACACCCATGCAGGAAATGAGCAGAAGAAATCAGCACTTTACCGACTCCGTCATTCGCAGAATGACGCGTATCTCCAACGAATGCGGCGCGATCAACTTAGCGCAGGGCTTCCCCGATTTTGACCCGCCCAAGGAGATGATGGACCGCCTCGAGGTCGTGAGCCACGAAGGCCCCCATCAGTACCCCATCACGATGGGTGCGCCGAATTTCCGCCAGGCCATCGCGCGCAAATGCGGTCACTTCATGGGCCGCACCATCGACCCCGAGACCGAGATCGTCGCGACCATCGGCTCGACCGAAGCGATGGTCGACACGCTCTTCGCCCTGACGAATCCGGGCGACCGCGTCGTGATGTTCTCCCCGTTCTTCGAAAACTACCGCGCACAGGTCATCATGGCCGACTGCGAGCCGGTCTTTGTCCCTCTGAATCCGCCGACGTTCTCCTTTGACCCGAACGTGCTCGAAGATGCGTTCCGCGGCGGTGCGAAGGCCATCATCATCTGCAATCCCTCGAACCCGAGCGGCAAGGTCTTCACCGAGGAAGAGCTCAAGACCATCGCCGACCTCTGCATCCGCTACGACGTTTACGCCATCATGGACGAGGTGTATGAGCACATCATCTACGACGGCCGCAAGCACGTCTACATGAACAGCATCCCCGGCATGTGGGAGCGCACGGTCTCCTGCTCGTCGCTCTCTAAGACCTACTCCGTCACCGGCTGGAGACTCGGCTATGCCATCGCGCCGGAGAACATCATGGCGCGCATCCGCCAGTACCACGACTTCAACGCCGTCGGCTGCCCGTCGCCTCTGATGGAGGCCGCCGTCGTCGGCCTCAACATGCCGCTGAGTTACTATGACGAGTTCGGCGCGCACTACGCGCACATGAAAAAGATCTTCACCGAGGGCATGCGCGACATCGGTATCCCCTTCACCGATCCCGAGGGCACGTATTTCGTGCTGGCCGACATCTCCCCGTACCTCAAGAAGGGCCAGAGCGACGTCGACTTCTGCGAGCAGCTGGCGAGAAAAGCCGGCGTCGGCGCCGTGCCGGGCAGCTCGTTCTTCAATGAACCGATCAACAATATTGTGCGTCTGCACTTCGCGAAGAAGGATGAGACGCTGTATGCTGCGCTGGATCGGCTGAATCATATCAAGGATATGATGTGAGTTTTCCGCACTTCATGCGGAAGGAATGTTCCCCACACTGTGTGGGGACGCGACAAAGGGGGGCTATTCTCTTTCCGAGGAAAGAGAATAGCCCCCTTACACCCCCCAAGAGAAAGGGTTTTGATTGGCAATCTCGGGCTTGCACAAGTTTTTTGCCTCCGGAATGTAATGCCTGCGCGCGGCAGAGCCGCGTCAGCATTGCAAGACGATTTGCCTCTGCTTCTACTATCCGCTGCCGCTCTGCCCATCTTGTAGGAGTACAACTTAATTTCTGTCTACCGCGGCACTCCTCAATGCGGCGAGCGAAGCAATGCCGCATTCCGCAGGCAGTCTGCCGCCGTTCTACCGTCACTCGCGCCTCACGATAGTAAGGCGCGGTTTCTGGATGTGTCGAATCGCAGGGATTCATGGCGAAGCCATGTACACCGCACCTGATTGCGCAGCGCGTGCAGCTCTTCGAGCTACAAACTGCCAATGTAAAATTTCTCTCGGGGGATTTAAAGGGGGATACTCTCTTTTGAAAGAGAGTATCCCCCTTTAGTTGCCCGTTTCCGCACAGTGCGGAAAACCGCCGCTGCACGGTGCAGCAGCAGATCACAGCAGTGTATCAATGCCGATTTGCACTTCCGCAGAGTCAGCAGATTCGGGACCTCCGAACCGAGAGACAAATTCTTCCTCGGAAAGAATAGGAACCCCCAGTTCCTTTGCCTTTTTCGTCTTCGACGAATTCGATTCCCCGTCGTTGCTGACGAGGTATGTTGTCTTCCCCGAGACGCTGCCGGTCACGGCGCCGCCTTGCTGTTCGACGTAGGCTTTGAACGCGCTGCGGTTTTTGAAGAGGTGCACATCGCCCGTGATGACGAAGCTCAGACCTTTGCAGGTTCCGTCGGCCTCCTGCTTGGGGGCGACGTCCTCCAGTGTGAGCTCTGCCATCAGGCGGTCGAAGAGGTTTTTGTTTTCATCGTCAGCAAACCAGTTCAGGAGCGCGTTTGAACGCTCGACGCCGATGCCGTCCACGTCCTCGAAGCCCTCGCCGCTCTTGATGCGTGATAAAAAGCCCTTCGTGCCGAGCGCTGCGATGAGCTTCTTGCCCGCGTCCGCGCCGATGTTTGGGATGCAGAGGGCGAAGATCAGGTGGACGGGGTCGACTTTGCGGCTCTTTTCGATGGCCGCCATCAGGTTCGCGCAGGACTTTTCGCCAAAGCCTTCGAGCTTTACGATCTCGTCCGCGTGCGCGTCCAGATGATAGAGGTCGGCAAAATCGCGCAGATAGCCGCGGTTGACGAACTCGTGCAGCGTTTGCACGGAGAGGCCGTCGATATCAAGCCCGCCCTTGCTCGCAAAGCGGACAAAGCGCTTCAAGTGCTTGGCGGGACAGTTCGGATCGGTGCAGCGCAGCGTCTTCACGCCGCTGATGGGACTGATACGCACCTCGGTCGCCGCGCCGCAGACGGGACAGGCCGTCGGGACTTCATAGCTGCCCTCGGCCCTGACGACCGCGATGCACTTCGGGATGATCTTGTTGGCCTTGATGATGCGAAGCTCGGTCTTGCGGTCCTTGCCGATGCCGAGGCGCTCGAGCTCGCTGACGTTGCAGAGGCTTGCGCGCGTGACAGTCGTGCCCTCGAGCTGCACAGGGTCAAAGACCGCGACCGGCGTGATGGTCGAGGCCGCGCACGACCATTCGATGTGGTCGAGCACCGTGTCGGCGGAAACGTCCGCCCATTTGTAGGCAAGGCCCGCGCGCGTGGCGTGATGACCCGTCACGCTGCCGGTCGCTGCGTAGTCCGTGTCGTCGTAGGTGATGACAAGGCCGTCCACGGGAATGCCCATCTCGCCGGAGTCGACCTTTTTCGTCCAGCGCGCGATGGCGTCGGGCAGATTTTTCGCATCCGTGCGCTCGTGCTCGACTGTGATGAAGCCGAGCTTTTCCAGATAGTCCATGCGCGCGCCCCAGGAGCGGATCACTTCATCCGTGTGGACGAGCGTAAAGGCGTTGAACGTCACGTTGCGCTCTTTTACCTTGTCGAGATTCGTCTTGTCGAGCGCCAGCGTGCCGGCGGCGAGGTTGCGGGGGTTTGCGTAGCGGTCGTCCGCGTCCTCGAGCGTGTCGTTGATGGCCTCGAAATCTGCATAGGAGATGGTCGCCTCGCCGCGCACGACGAGGTGGCCCTTGTCGCTGATTTTCGCGGGAATACCGCGGATGGCGGAGGCCATATAGGTGATGTTCGTGCCGACGGTGCCGTTGCCGCGCGTCAAAACGCGCGTGAGCGCGCCGCCGTCATACGTCGCCACAAGCGTCGAGCCGTCGAGCTTCCACGAGAGCCAAATGTCGCGCTCGCCCGCCCAGTCCTGCAATTCCTCGACCTTTTTCGTCTTGGCGAGCGAGAGCGCGGGGTACTCGTGCGCTTCCTTCTCCCCCTCGCCGTCCATTTCGTTTCCGGAATGGCTCGTCACCTGCGTGGGACTGTCGGGCCGGACATAGCCGGTCGCTTTTTCCAGAGCGGTCAGCTCGTCAAACAGAGCGTCCCACTCGTAGTTCGTCATCTGCTCCTCCTGCCCGCCGTAGTAAGCGTCGGAGGCGGCATTCAGCCGTGTTACGATCTCGTCGATCCGGATATTTTTGTCCATAGTGCGTTTCCTCTCTCCGGCGGTGCGCAAAAGGCAGTCAGCCGTTGTTCATGATGTAATCTTCCGCGTTCTGCTCCATGTCCTCGCCATTGCTGAAATAGGTGTAATTGTCCGGCACGGAGCCGACGATAACGGTCTCCGCCACGGAATAGGTGTTGCTGAATTTTGTCGTTGTGGAAAAGCCAGGCAGCAGGATACTGACGTAGACGTCCACCACAAGATAAATTTGGTGCTTCGTCTGGTTGATACCCGCCGACGTGAACGCATTTTCAAAATGCGCGCTCGACGAGCCGACCGACTGCATCCGCACGCGGATCAGCGGCCCGCGCCCCGCCAAAAACGGCGAGCCGAGCAGCGTGCCGACCGGCACGGAGAGTTCCTTCGTCGTCACCTCGGAGAGCTTTTCGAGTACCTCGTCGATGATGGCGGACTGCAAACGGTTGAACTCCGCCATGTTGCTCTTGACCGCCGTGATCTTTCCCTCCTTGTCCTTTTCAAAGGAGATGAGCTGGTCGTAATCTACGCCGCCGCTGTAGATCGTCTCGTTCACGGCGGCGGTCACGATGCCGTTGACCGTATTTGACACGCGCGCCGTTGCGAGCGACGTGAGCACGGGTTTTAGGTGCGTCATTGCCACGATGGCGAGCGCCAGCAGCGCCGCGAGCAAAAACAGCACAAGCAGCAGCGCCCGCTTCTTTCCTGAAAGTCTTCTGTGTCTCCATTTCGGCACAGAGCCTCACCCCGATTCCAGTGAAGCCTATGCCGCGCGGGCTTTTCCCTATTCGCCCAGCCCCATGACGAGCTTTTTGAACGCCTTGCCGCGCTCCATGAAGTTCGCGAACTGGTCGAACGCCGCGCATGCGGGCGAGAGCGTCACGATGTCGCCGCGCACTGCGCGCTCGTAGGCGGTCTTCACGCAGTCCTCCAGACTCTCGCAGCGCACGATCTCGGGGCTGCCGTGATAGCCCGGGCACTCGCGCACGGCCTTTTCGATGGCGTCCGCTGTCGCGCCGCACAAAATAAGCAGCTTGACGTGCTTTACCACCTCGGGTGCAAGGGGTGCAAAGGGAATATGCTTGTCATATCCGCCCGCGAGCAGAATGACCTTTTCGTTGAACGCGTTGAGCCCCGCGATGGTGCGCGTCGGGCTCGACGCGATGGAATCGTTGTACCACTGCACGCCACGGATCGTCCGCACCGGCTCGATGCGGTGCTCGACGCCGACAAAGGTACGCGCAGTCTCGCGCATGACCTCGTAGGGCACCAAACCGTCGAGCGCTGTCACGGCGGCGAGGTAGTTTTCGACGTTATGCATCCCCGGCAGGCGGATGTCGGAACGCTGCATGACCGTTTCCTCGCGCCCGCCGCGGCGCAGGACGATACTATCCCCGCGCAGGAACGCGCCGTCCGTGACTTCCTCGCGGCGGCTGAAGAACCGCGTCCACGCTGCCGCCTTTTTCGAGAGCTTGCGCGTGATGTCGTTGTCCTCGTTGAAAATGGCGATGTCGTCCTCGCGCTGGTGAAGATAGATATTCTCCTTCGCCGCGATGTACTCGTCCATATCCTTGTGCACATCCAGATGGTTCGGCGCAAGGTTCGTCATCACCGCGATGTGCGGCGAGCGCTTCATATCAAGCAGCTGGAACGACGAGAGCTCGACGACCGCGAAGTCTTCAGGCTGCATCTTCTCCGCGTCGCACAGCAGCGGGTGGCCGATGTTGCCGCCGAGATACACGGTCTTCCCCGCCGCGCGCAGCATTTCGGCGATGATGCTCGTCGTGGTGGTCTTGCCGTCGCTGCCCGTCACGCCGATGATCGTACATGGGCAGACCTCGAAAAAGATCTCCATCTCCGACGTCACAACGCTGCCGCGCGCTTTCGCCTCGAGCAGCGCCGGAACGTCCGGCCGCATGCCCGGCGTGCGGAAAACGACGTCCGCGCGCAGATCATCGAGGTAGCCTTCGCCAAGCTGCAAGTGCGCGCCCAGCGCTTCGAGCTGCTTCACGCGCTCGCCGAGGTCTTCGCGGCTCTTTTTGTCGCAGGCGATGACCTGCACACCGTTTCGGCACAAAAGCTCGATGAGCGGCGTGTTGCTCACGCCGATGCCGAGCACTGCCGCTGTTTTTCCCCGCAGGGAGGATAGATATTCCTGTATCGTCATAGACGTTCATCCTTTCGTCTGCACATACAAATTCAACATATAGTATAGCGCAGGAACGGCAAAATAGCAATGCATTTTCCGTTGACAAGCCCCGCGCCATGGGCTAAAATAGTTGTGCGAGTATGACAGACAGTCGCGCGGCGAGGCCGAAAGGCCCGCTGTGAGGAAAGTCCGGGCTCCACAGGGCAAGGATAACGGGTAACGCCCGCCCAGAGCGATCTGAGGAAAAGTGCAACAGAAATAGACCGCCCGAGGTATGCAAGTATCTCAGGTAAGGATGGAAAGGTGCGGTAAGAGCGCACCCGTCGGCTCGAGAGTGTCCGATGCTGTAAACTCTATCCGGAGCAACACCGGTATGGGAGCAATAGGTTGGCCCGACCGCTCCCGGGGTGGCTGGAGTACCGCGGCAACGCGGCGCGTAGATAGATGACTGTCAAATACAGAACCCGGCTTACAGTCATGCTCGTGCAAAATATGAGAGGGACGGCGGAAATCGCCGCCCCTCCCGTTTTTTCTTTTCTGACATAAACTGTCCAAAATGCAGAAAAAGCGGCGGGAACTCCCGCCGCTTTTCTTTTTTATGAATCAAACTTCCTTCTTGCCGATGCGGATGAGACGCACGACCACAGGGCTCAGCACCACGTTGAAGAGGAGCTCGAAGATAAAATTCGCGCCGACAAGGCCAACGATCATATACTGGCCGACGTTTGCACCAAAGCCCATCGCATCCGCCCAGCCGCCGATGGTCTCCATGAAGAAGAGCAGGCAGCCGATCAGGAACACGCCGGTATTGACCACCGGACAGACCACTGCGGCCACCGCCACGGCAAGCGTGCGGTTCTTGTTCTCAAGCGCCTTGTAGACAAGGCCGGAGAGAAGGCCCGCCAGCGTGCCCTTGACGAGCACCGTCAGGATCGTGCCAAGCGCGTTGACGCCGAGGAACGCCGCCGCGTCGCCGCTGAGCAGCACGACCACGCCAAACACAAAGCCGAGCCACGCGCCAGCACCTGCGCCGTAGAGCGCCGCACCGATAACGACCGGCACCAGCACCAGCGAAATGCTGAACGTGCCAAACCGGATAAAGCTGCCCATCAGCTGCAGAACGATCACAATAGCGGTGAACAGACCGAGACCAACGATCTTCTGCGTGTTGTTGTTCTTACTCATATGTTTCTCCTTTCACCCGGCCGTCCGTGCAAGGGGGGCTATACAGGTGTTACAGCAGGAGCGCGCCGCGGAAAAAGCTCCTCCTCACAGCGCACCTTGTTTTTCTGCCGAAACTGGACGTCCGACGTGCCGAGATATAATACCAAACAACGGTGACAATTTCAAGTGGAATATTTATATATTTTTATAGGATATCCATATAAGTCAGGCGGCAAAAAAGAGCTTGAGAAAATCTTCTCAAGCTCTTTTTAATCTCCATGATGTATGTCACAACAGAAGCCGCCGTGTACGCCATAGCAGGACAAAGATATGTCACAACTGCGGGTATCACACTGCTGAAAAAGTCAGCATTTGCAAGGGGTTTAGTCCTGGTCCCAGTTGTGGTAGGTATTTTGCACGTCCTCGTTGTCGTCGAGCATGTCGAGCAGCTTTTCCATGTTCTTGATGTCCTCGTCGCTCTCGAGCTTCACGTAGGTCTGCGGGACAAGGCTGATGTCCGCGCTGACGAAGGCGTAGTTCTTCTCCTCGAGAGCCTTGACGACGTCGTTGAACGCGTCGGGGTCGGTCGTGATCTCGAAGACGTTATCCTCGGCGTTGAAATCGTCGGCACCGGCGTCGAGCGCATCCATCATGACGGCGTCCTCGTCGTAGTCTCCGTCCTCGTTGTCGATGATGATGACGCCCTTGCGGTCGAACGACCAGCTGACGCAGCCCTGCGCGCCCATACCCTTGCCGTACTTATCGAAGTAGTGGCGAACCTCCGGCGCGGTGCGCTGGCGGTTGTCTGTCAGTGCCTCGACGATGACGGCCACGCCGCCGGGGCCGTAGCCCTCGTAGGTGACGGACTCGTAGTTGTCGGTGTTGCCCGAGCCGAGCGCCTTGTCGATGGTGCGTTTGATGTTGTCGTTGGGCATGTTGGCAGCCTTCGCCTTGGCGATGACGGTCGCGAGACGGGAGTTGTTATTCGGATCGCCCGAGCCGCCCTGCTTGACGGCGACGATGATCTCCTTGGCGATCTTGGTGAAGGCGGCGCTGCGCTTGGCGTCAGCTGCGCCCTTCGTCTTTTGAATATTGTGCCACTTGGAATGTCCGGACATGATGTGATCTCTCCTTACAGATAGTATTGAATGACGTCTCTGTGCGACGTCGATATTACGGTTTTCACCTCGGGGAAATGCTCCTCCAAATACGCCTTGACCGTCGGACAGACGACGTTCTCCGTCGGAAAATGCCCTGCGTCAATCAGGTTGAGTCCCCGCGTATCCAGAAAATCGTTGTAGCGCAGATCGCTCGTCACGAACGTATCGCAGCCCTGCGCAATGGCCTGCGGGATGTATTCGCCGCACGCGCCGCCGCCGACGGCTACGCGGTGCACCCGCCCGCTGCCGCGGCAATAGCGCAAGCCGCCGCAGCCGAGTAATTCTATCACATCCCGCAGGAACTCTTCAAGCCCTTTTTCGCAGGAAAGTGTGCCAATACGCCCGATTTTTTCGTCGTTGAGCAAAAAAACATCGTTAAGGCCCAGTTTTTTCGCCAGACAGTCGTTCACACCGCCGTCCGCAGCATCCAGATTCGTGTGCATGCAGATGGCGGAAATGTTGTTTTTGACGAGTGCGGTCAAAACGCCGCCGAGGCGCGTGTCGGGCCGAAGGGTCTGCATCTCGCGCTCGTGCCAGCGCACGTTCATCACCGGATGGTGGGACACGATGAGCTGCGCGCCGCAGTCGATGGCCTCCTGCACCACGCGCTCGGTAATATCGAGCGCGACTAAAATGCGCTCGACCTCCTGCTCGGGATCGCCGACGAGGTGGCCGACATTGTCCCAGTCCATCGCGCTCTCGCGCGGCGCCCAGGAAAAAAGCCTCTGTTCGATCTCATGTACCGTTGCCATGTTCCCACTCCCCTTTTCTTCTCTCGATCTCTTCGATGAGATTTTCAAGATGCGCGATACGCGCCTCCTTATCTGCGAGCGACGAGACGGCGAGGCCATCTCTCGCCCGATTGAGCTTTATAAGATGCTGCGACAGGTATTCGCCGTACAGCGGGTCGGACCGCAGCAATAAGCCTGTCAGCGCGTCCGCTTCGCTCAGCTCCTGCCCCATCCCCGCTCTCACACGGAAGACGACGTAAAGCTGCTCCTTGTCGCGCACGAGCGTCTCGCTCAAAAAGCGGTAGCCGTGCCCGCAGAGCCAGCAGCGCAGAAGGTCGATCTTTGTCTGCGGCTGCAAAATGAGCGTATGCACGTCCTCATGCGTCCAGGGCGCGGCCTCGAGAATACCGAGAATCGTCTCGCCGCCCATGCCGGCGATAGCGATGGCGTCGCACTCCTCTGCTTTGATCTTCGCAAGGCCCGGGCAGAGGCGAAAATCCATGCGCTCCGTCACGCCGTATTCTCGCGCCGTCGCGCGCGCGTGGTCAAGCGGCAGCGCGTTGATGTCAGACGCAATGGCGCTTTCAATGCGCCCGTGCTGCAAAAGCCACACGGGAAGATACCCATGGTCGGTGCCGACGTCGGCCAGTCTCGCGCCCTGCGGCACAAGGCTTGCGATGCATTGCAGCCGCGGCTGAAGCTGTAATTCCTTTTCCACCGCCGCCCTCCTTTCGCTGAGCGAACAAGACGCATACGGAAGACCCGTATGCGTCCTTTTCTTATTCCTTGACAGGCTTGTTGGCCTCTTCGTTCACGAGAGCCAGCAGCTTCTCCACGTCGATCCCGTGGACCATGCAGGCCTCTTCCACCGTCTCACCGCGGGAGCTGGGGCAGCCCAGGCAGTGCATGCCGATCGACAGGAAGATCGGCGCGGTCTGCGGCGCAACGTCCAGAATGTCACCGATGATAGTGTCGCGCTTAATTTCGATCATGTTTGATTCACCTCCGTGAAAATAGCTGAAAATAGTTTATCCCATTTTTCGCACTTTTTCAATAGGAAATATGAAAAAAGAAGCTGCCATAAAGCCAAAAAAGAAAGACGCCCGCATTAGCGGACGTCTTTCGATCAAAACGTTTACAAGAATTACTGCTCAGCGCGCATCTTGGCGAAGCACTCGCTGCAGTAGACCGGACGGTCGGACTTGGGCTCGAAAGGAACCTTGGCCTCGCCGCCGCAAGCTGCGCAGACTGCGGTGAAGTACTCACGGGGGCCACGAGCGGCGTTCTTGCGAGCGTCGCGGCAGGCCTTGCAGCGCTGGGGCTCGTTCTGGAAGCCGCGCTCCGCGTAGAACTCCTGCTCACCGGCAGTGAACACGAACTCTTTGCCGCACTCTTTGCAAACTAAAGTCTTGTCTTCGTACATGATTTTACCCTCTCTTTGAATCAGAAAAAAATATATGCGTTCAGCGTTTGCTGATATCGCCGGAAAAAATGTGCTGCGCAGCCTTGCGGCGAACGCGCTGCACGGCGTTGTCCACCGACTTCGGAGACTTGCCCACGGCCTTTGCGATCTCGTGACAGGAAAGGCCTTCCAAATAGTACCCTAAGATCTTCGCCTCGAACTCGGACAAGTGCTTGCGGGTACTTTCGAGTAGGCTCTCCACGTGGTCCCGCTCCGCGATGAGGAGCTCGGGGTCTGTGTGGCTGGGATCTAAAGTACCGGCGGTGTAAGAAGAACTGTCAAAGGAAGGGGTATCAAGGGATATGGATTCGTTCAGCGGATAATGCTTGCCGCGGGAGGCGGCACGGAGCGCGGAGAACAGGCGGTTGCGAATGCAGATCTCTGCATAGGTGTGAAACGACGCCGCCTTGTCAGCGTCATACTCCCGTATCGCCTGAATGAGACCGAACATGCCCTCCTGAATCAGATCCTCCCCGTCGCCGCCGGCGAGGAAAAGCGGACGCGCACACGCGCGCACCATTCCGTAATAGCGCGTGACAAGAAGCTCTTCTGCTTCCCTGTCGCCCGCGGCGGCCATGGCGCACAGCTGCTCATCCGTGCAGGCTGCAAGCTCTTTATGATGGCTCTCACTCTGATGATACTGCATGTATTATACCTTCTGTGCTCAGGTTTTGTCAAGTATTTACGAAAATTCAGTATTAGCGCTAACGATTTTACAGCATTTTTATCACATTGACCAAATTCTCGGCCGCAAGAAGGGCGATTTGTTCTGTTTTTGCCTCAACCATGACGCGGATGAGCGCTTCCGTGCCGCTCGGGCGGACGAGCACGCGTCCCTCGCCGGAGAGCTTCCCCTCCTCCTCCGCGATGGCCGCGGAAAGTGCATCGGACGCCATGATGGCATCCTTGACGCCGCGCTCATGCGAAACGGCGACGTTGAGCAACACCTGCGGATACTGCGGGCAGACGGACGCAAGCTCAGAGGCCTTCTTCCCGCTGCGCGCGAGCACGTCGAGGAACTGAAGCGCCGTCAGCTGACCGTCGCCGGTCGTGGCGTAGTCGGTGAAGATCGTGTGGCCCGACTGCTCGCCGCCAAGCTTGTAGCCGCACTCATTCATCTTTTCGAGCACGTTGCGGTCGCCCACGCTCGTGCAGACGAGGCCGACGCCGTTTTCGCGGCAGAACTCGTGAAGGCCGAGGTTCGACATCACCGTCGCAACGATCGTGCCGCCCGAGAGCTTCCCGCGACGCTTCATGTCCGAGCCGCAGACGGCAAGCACCTTGTCGCCGTCGATAACGCCGCCCTGCTCGTCGACGAGCAGGCAGCGGTCCGCGTCGCCATCGAACGCGACGCCGATGTCATAGCCGCCCGCGACGACCTTTTGTGCAAGGTCGTCGAGATGCGTCGAACCGCAGTGGTCGTTGATGTTCACGCCGTCCGGCTCGCGGTGGATGAAGTCACAGAAGCAGCGGAAGCGGCCAAAGAGCTCCGGTGCCGTCGCGGACGACGCGCCGTTCGAGCAATCGACCAGCACGCGCAGGCCGGACAGGTCTCCTTCGATCGTGCCAGCTAAATGGTCGATATACGCCTCGCGCGACTGCCGCAGACCGTGGCGCAGGACACCGATCTCGCCGTGCGTCGCGGCGGGATAGATGTCGGTGAGAATTTTTTCTTCGACCTGCTCTTCGATCGCGTCGGGCAGCTTGTAGCCCTTTTCGTTGAAGACCTTAATGCCGTTGTGCTCGTAGGGGTTGTGCGAGGCGGAGATCACGATGCCCGCATCCGCGCCTTTGAGCACGGTCAGGTACGCGACCGCTGGAGTCGGCAGCACACCGAACGGCATCACGTCGCCGCCGACGGAGCAGATACCCGCGATCAGCGCACTTTCGAGCATATCGGACGAAATGCGCGTGTCCTTGCCGATGGTGATGACCGGCTTTCTGCCCTTTTCTTCCTTCAAAACGGCCGCGATGGCCTTGCCCGTACGGAACGCAAGATCAGCCGTGAGATTTTCTCCCACAACGCCGCGAATGCCGTCGGTGCCAAACAGTTTTCCCATGATTTTGATTCCTCTTCTCAAAAAGATTTGAAGTTTTGCCGTAAAGTAGTTTGCATTTATAGACTAAGCTGTTCCGGCACTTCGTCCATGCTCTTCGGCACGGAGAGGCCTAAGTGCTCATATGCCTTGCGCGTGACGCAGCGCCCGCGCGGCGTGCGCTGCAAAAAGCCGAGCTGCATGAGATACGGCTCGTAAACATCCAGCAGCGTGACGGCTTCCTCGCCGATGGTCGCCGCCAGCGTCTCGATGCCAACAGGGCCGCCGCCGTAGTTTTCGATGATGGCGTGCATCATCCGGTGGTCAATGGGGTCTAATCCGAGGTCGTCGATCTCGAGCGCGCGGAGCGCTTCGTCCGCGACCTTCTTCGTGATGACGCCGTCGGCCCGCACATCCGCAAAGTCGCGCACGCGGCGCAGCATGCGGTTCGCGATACGTGGCGTGCCGCGCGAGCGGCGCGCGATCTCGAGCGCGCCCGTCGGGTCGATGTCGACATTCAGGATGCTCGCCGAGCGCGTGACGATTTTCGAAAGCTCCTGCGGCGTGTAAAGCTCCAGGCGCAGCGTGACGCCGAAGCGGTCGCGCAGCGGCGCGGACAGCTGGCCCGCGCGCGTCGTCGCGCCGATGAGCGTGAAGTGCGGCAGATCGAGGCGGATGGAGTTCGCGCTCGGGCCCTTGCCGACGATGATGTCGATGGCATAGTCCTCCATCGCGGGGTACAGGATCTCCTCCACGCTGCGGTTCAGGCGGTGGATCTCGTCGACGAACAGGATGTCCCCCTCGCTCAGATTCGTCAAAAGCGCCGCAAGGTCGCCCGCCTTTTCAATGGCGGGGCCGGACGTGATGCGGATGTTCACTCCCATTTCCTGGGCAATAATGCCCGCGAGCGTCGTCTTGCCGAGGCCCGGAGGGCCGTGCAGCAGCACGTGGTCGAGCGATTCGCCGCGCTTTTTCGCCGCCGCAATGAAGACGGCAAGGTTGCCCTTCGCCTTCTCCTGCCCGATGTATTCCGAGAGCGTCTTCGGGCGCAGCGAGCCCTCCTGCGCGTCCTCGCTCAGGAAAGTCTTGGCCACGATCGGCTCTTCATAAATGTCGGTTCCAAAATCAATGCTCAAGCGCTCACGCTCCTTTTTGTGCTTTGCGAAGGAATAATCAGTACCTGATCACAAAATAAATCACATACAGCCAGCTCAAAAGGCCGTGTACAATCGCCCAACCAACGCTATGCCAGTTCGCATAAGAGATAACCATTGCAAGGCAGCTTCCAAAGGTAATGCCCTTTTTAGCCGCCTCTTTTGTATTTTCGTTCATTTATCGTTTCTCCTATTTTACCATTTTCTTTAAGCTCTGGCGCACGATCTCTTCAAGCGGTAAGTTTTCCACGTCCACGCCCTTCATCGCGACCGCGATGTCCTGCTGCGTGTAGCCGAGCACCGCGAGCGCGGCGGCGGCCTCGACGGCCTTGCTCTTCTCACCCGCAACGATGCCGGGGGCCGTGGGCATACCGATCTCCTGCCGCTCTTTGGCAAGCTTGTCCTTGAGCTCTAAGATGATGCGCTGGGCGATCTTCTTGCCGATGCCCGGCGCGGCGATGAGCGCCTTTTCATCGCCCGTGATGACGGCCATCGCAAGCCCCTGCGGCGTGCAGACCGAAAGTATCGCGAGCGCCGCCTTCGGCCCCACGCCCGAGACGCCGATGAGCTGCTTGAAGCTCCCGAGCTCACCCTGCGTGGCAAAGCCGTAGAGGTCGAAGATGCCTTCGCCCACGTGCAAATAGGTGTAAAGCTTACCCGCTTTACCCACTTGCAGCTGTGAGATCGTCGTGCTGGTGGTCTTGCAGGCGTAGCCCACGCCGCCGCAGTCGATCACGGCGAGGTACGGCTCCACATGCGCGACCGTTCCGCTGACATAATAAAACATAAACTGCCTCTCTCCTGCTTAAATGGTCTGCTTGACGTCGTTCCCGCCCACGCGGCTCAGGAGCGACGTGGCGCTGCGCGCGTGGCAGATGGCAATGGCCAGCGCGTCGGCAGCATCGTCGGGCCGCGGCACAGCCTTGAGCTTTAAGAGCCGCTTGACCATGTCCATGACCTGTTTCTTTTCAGCAAGGCCATAGCCGACGACGGCCTGCTTGACCTGCATGGGTGTGTATTCGTAGAGCGGCACGCCGCTCTTTTCCGCCGTGCACAAAATGATGCCGCGGCCGTGCGCCACGGCGATGCCGGTCGTGATGTTGTTCGAAAAGAACAGTTCTTCGACCGCGATGGCATCGGGCTTTAACTGCGCGATGAGCGCTTCCATGTCCTGCTCGATCTGCACGAGGCGGCGCGCCAGCGGCAGTCCCGCGGGCGTGGTGATCGCGCCGTAATTCAATAGCTGCGTTCTGCCGCGGTCCGCTTCGATCAGGCCAAAGCCCACGATGGCGATGCCCGGATCGATGCCGAGTATCCGCATGCGCATCACCTCCCACGATACTTATTTAGAAATTATATCAAACAACTGTCCGAAATGCAACGAGAAATCACAGCATGAAAAAGGCCGCTCAAAGAGCGGCCTTCCAATTTTCTTTTCATGCCCGCGGATGCGCCTTCTGATAGACGTCCTTGAGGTGCTTTTTGACGACATGCGTGTAGATCTGCGTCGAGGAAATGTCCGCGTGGCCCAGCATCTCCTGAATGGAGCGCAGGTCCGCACCGTTTTCGAGCAGGTGCACGGCAAACGAGTGGCGCAGCGTATGCGGCGTGATGTCCTTTGAGATGCCGGCGGTCTCCTGATAGTGCTTGACGATCTTCCAGAATCCCTGGCGGCTCATGCGCTCGCCGTTCATGTTGACGAACAGCGCCGTTTCCTCCGGATCAGCCAAAAGCTGCGGACGCACCTCCTTCATGTAGTGCGAAAGTGCCTTGACGGCGGCGGGATAGAGCGGGATGATACGCTCTTTGCCCTTGCTCTGCGCGCGGATGAAGCTCGCGCTCAGGCTCACGTCCTCTTCATTGAGCGAAATGAGCTCGGAGACGCGGATGCCCGTGGCGTACAGCAGTTCGAGCATCGCGTGGTCGCGGTAGCCCTTAGCGTCCACGCACTGGGGCTGGTCAAGGAAGAGCTCGACCTCTTTGCCCGTGAGGATCTCTGGGAACTTGTGCTCCACCTTCACCGCGGCAACGCCCTTGGCCGGGTTCGCGCTGACCTCTCCGGTCATCTGGAGGTAGGTGTAGAGCGACTTGATCGACGCGATGGAGCGCGTGATCGTCGCGGCGGACTTGCCCTTGCCGCCCATCCAGGCGACATAGCCGCTGATGACCTCCTGCGTCACCTGCGGCAGCGGCATGGGGTGGAACTCGTCCAAATACACGGCGAACTGGTGCAGATCGCGCATATAGGAGCTGAGCGTATTCTGGGAGGCGTGCTTTTCCGCGGCCAGATATTCTTCGTATTGCGCCAAAAGGTCGGCCATGATCGCACCCCTCCTTCCTAAAAACAGCTCAAGACGCCGCCAGCAGCAAAAACTGCGGCACGAGCCACAGCTCCAGCAGAGCGGCAAACAACAAACACACACAACAAATGCCAAAGCGGTACCAGTACGCGCTCCCGTAGCTGACTGCGCGTCCCCGTCCCCCGCCGCCAAGCGAAAGCGACAGCAGCACGCGGGACTTGTCAAGCGACGCGTTCCCGAGCAGCAGCGTGCACGGCAGCACCGCCAGAAGCCGGATGCCGAACAGCGCCAGCAGCAACGGAAAGCTCCCCCGCCCGAGCGAGAGCGCAAAGCAGAACAGCGAGTACGATAGAAGAAACCCCTGGCACGCACACACGAGCGGTACCGCCACAATGCCGATGGACGCAAAGCCCAGCAAAAACACGATACCCGGCGCGCGGAAATAGCACAACAGCGTTTCGCCCAGCGCCCGTACCGAAAACGGCCTGTTCACGCCGCCCGATAAAAACGCGTCGAAATACTGTTTCAGCTCGCCGCCCGCGCTCTGCAGCGACCGGAGCGCAAACACGTACCCAAGGATCACACCCAACACAATAAACGCCGATAACACCAGCATCGGCACAGGCACGCGCTGCGGCAGCGCGCCGCGGCGGTCTCTTCTGTTCGTTCGACTCAGCAAGTATGTCACCCCTCGTGAAGGGAAGCGGCATTCTGCCCGCGGAGCAAAACGATAGAACGCACCTATAAATATAGGCCGTTTGCACTCTTTTCGCAAGCGGAATTGCCAACTTTTCCCATTTTTGTTAATTATGTCAAAATATTATGTAAAGTGCATTATGTAAACTATTGAAACAAATTGAAAAAGCGGCGGCATTTTACCAAGATATGGGGTGGTTTTCGTACCCGTTCCCCATATCTGGAAGCAGTTCTCCGCTTCACCACCCAAGTCAGAAAAAGTCATATTTTCCCGTCGCTCTTGCTCCATTTGTGCAAGTTGTTACAGCTTTTCGCGCCGCATTTCCTCCACCGCTGATCAAAAACGTGTGAATACGCCTATTGCTTTATGTTCACCTGCGCTTGCGGCGAGCGCGCGCCTTGGCGCCTCTCCCCTTTTTCCCGTTTCTTTGTAGCAGGAGCGGCGCCACCGCGCCGACCGCCATCGCCGCCGCCAGCTCGAGCGACCGCTCCGGCGTCAACCCATCATAAACAAAAAAGCCGATCGCCTGCATCGTGACCCACGCGCTCGCCGCGCAGCCCGCCGTCATCATCGCACGCTTGCTTGTCTTCCTCGCTCCGATCATGCAACCCAAAAACGCCGCGACCGCCGCGCAGACCAGCACCGCGCCGTTCGCCATCTCCTCGCTGATCGCACCGCGCAGTATCAGCGCCGATGCCAGCATCAAAAGCACCAGCTCCGTGCCGCAGCACACAAGCGTACCCAGCGCGCATTTTTTCGCGTACCACGCGGTGTTCACCGTCTTTTCCACGCAAAAACCTCCCCTGCATTCGCCTACATGAGCGTATGTCAGGGGAGGTTTGTTTATGCTATGCAGTTGTCGATCTTACTTGATCTCAGGATCGTAAGAGGGCTTATCCTCGGCCTTTTCAGCCTTGTCCGCCTTGTCCTCAATCGGCAGGGCCACAGTCTTGGCCTCTTCCTCGGTCTGAGGCTTTTCCTCAGCCTTCTTCTCCGCCTTGTCAGCCTTCTTGGCCTTGGGCGCAGCCGCCTGCTCCATCGACTCCGCAGACTGGATGCCCCACTTGGCGACCTCGATGCGGACGCGGTCCTCAGAGGTCTCGAACACGACCGTCGCGTCGTTCACCTGAACGATGCGGCCGACCAGACCGCCGATGGTGGTGATGCGCTCGCCCTTCTTGAGGCTGTTGCGCATGTTTTCTGCCTGCTTTTTGCGCTTGTTTTCCGGGCGGATGATCAGGAAGTAGAACACCGCGATCATCGCAACCAGCAAGATAATGCTATCCATAGTACAAGTTCCTTTCCAAAACAAAAGATATTGATATTATAACGGATATTTCACTATTGTGCAAGGGGTTTATCCAAAGAATCAAACTCTTTCCGACAGCTTCGTGCTGTACTCCGCTCGGAAAGCCGCAAACTCTCCCGCGTCGAGCGCGTCACGGATGCGCTGCGTCAGCTTGTTGTAGAAATACAGATTATGCATCACCGCAAGACGCAGGGCCAGGATCTCCTCCGCCTTAAAGAGGTGGCGCAGGTACGCACGTGAGAAATTCCGGCACGTCGGGCAGTCGCACTGCTCGTCGATCGGCCGCTCGTCGAGCCTGTACTTCTCGTTTTTGAGGTTGATCGAGCCGCTCCACGTGAAGAGCTTGCCGTGGCGTGCGTTGCGCGCCGGCATCACACAGTCAAAAAAGTCCACGCCGCGCGCCACGCCCTCGATGATGTTTGACGGCGTACCGACGCCCATGAGATAGCGCGGCTTATCCTGCGGCATATAGGGCTCGACCGCGTCGATGATGTCGTACATTGTCTGCGTCGGCTCGCCGACCGCGAGGCCTCCGATGGCGTAGCCGTCACAGTCGAGCTTTGCGATCTCTTTCATGTGCCAGATGCGAAGATCTTCGAACGTCGCACCCTGATTGATGCCAAATAACATCTGCTGCGGGTTGACCGTATCTGACAAGGTATTCAGCTTGTCATGCTCGATCTTGCAGCGCTCCAGCCAGCGCAGCGTGCGCTCACAGGATGCCTTCGCGTACTCGTAGCGTGCCGGGTTTTCCACGCACTCGTCGAAGGCCATCGCAATGTCGCTGCCGAGATTCGACTGAATGCGCATGCTCTCCTCCGGCCCCATGAAGATGCGCCGGCCGTCGAGGTGCGAGGCGAATGTCACGCCCTCTTCTTTGATTTTGCGCAGGCCCGCAAGGGAAAATACTTGAAACCCGCCGCTGTCGGTCAGGATAGGGCCGTCCCAGTGCATAAACTTGTGGAGGCCGCCCATTTGGCGCACCACATCGTCGCCGGGGCGCAGATGCAGGTGGTACGTGTTGGAAAGCTCGATCTGACAGCCGAGGTCTTTTAAGTCCAGCGCGCTCACGCCGCCCTTAATGGCCGCCTGCGTGCCGACGTTCATAAAAACCGGCGTCTGCACTTCCCCGCCGTGCGCGCATTTGAACTTACCGCGCCGAGCCTTGCCCTCGTATTTAATCACTTTGAACATAGTCTTCCCCCGTTTCAGGAAACGAACATAGCGTCACCGATGCTCACGCGAAGCGTGATTTTCGGATTTTCTGCATAGCAATTCATCGTTCCCTCCATACTTTGCAGATGCAAGGCGCAGCAGTCAAGACCACTGCGCCCTACTCTGCAATCTTCCTTGACGTGCCTCCGCAACGGAGGCGTTCTTTATTTCTCTTCCTCTAAGGCTCTTATCAGTTCACCCATGCTGTGGAAGACTTCGTACCGCTCAGGGTGCTTCGCCATTTCTTCGACTTCCTTCATCGCAGCTATGGTCTCCTCATTCGGAACCTCGGGCCGTTTCTTGGTATTGTGCTCCATCTCAGCTATGAACCATCGCCCGGATAGCCTGCTCCACGGCCTTGTTCAGCGTCACGCCCTCGGCCTGAGCAAACACGGACACCTCGCGGTGCAGTTCAGGAGGGATGCGGACATTGAACAGCCCACTATACTCCTTCTGGGGCTGCTTGCCGATCTCTGCGCAGAACTCCAGATAATCGTCAACCGCCTTGTGAAACTCTCCCTCCAAGTCCTTCGCATTCTCGGACTGGAAATCAACCAAATCGCTGATCCCCAAAATCTTGCCGTAGAAAATGCGGTCTTCGGCGGAATACTCAGGCCGCGCCGAATATCCCTTGTATCTCAGCAAATCACTGTTCTTCATATATGACCATGCTCCTTCAAGAATTTTACCACCGAGTCAACGGCCGCTTTTGCCATTTCGTCTCCGGGATGCGGTTTGTGCAGCAAGAGCACCGCCTGCGTCTCGGGGTGATAGAACTTCACTCTCGAACCAGAAGTCGCGCCCTTGTTGGACTCCAAGTACCCGAAGTAGGCCATGATCTTTCTCAGGTCAGAGAAGCGGAAGTCGGCCGGTGTGGGTTTCATACATAGTTTATCCAGCAACGTGTCTATTCTTGCCATTCGTTTTTACCTCGCCTCTTCTGTAACTGTTTTTTAGTTACAAGTATATTATAGCATACCTGCTGCCTATGTCAATATATTTTTCAAGAAAAAGACCGGAGCATGGCTGCCCCGGTCTCTTCCCTACTCAGTCTTCGGTTTTCAAGGTGCCAACGCGCCGCCGAACATCGTTGACGGCGTAGATGGCATCCACCACTCGGCAATCTCCAGCCAGACGGTCGAGGTCATCCGACACCTTCCTGATGGCGTCCCTAAGGGCATAGAAGGCATCCGTCGCCATGTCGGCTCGCGCTCTGTCAGCCGGCGCCACATCCAGCTCCAGATAGGTATTCTCGAAAGCAAACATGATGGCCTCCACCTTTGCGATGTCGAAAATTGCCTCGTTCAGATTTCTGTTCATTTTCTTTACTCCTTCGTGATGTATTGGCACTCGTACACCGGGGTAAAGACTTCATTCATAGCGGCACTGTCGGCTGCTCTCATGGGTGGGGAGTTGTTACGGGCCCTGTGCGAGCGTCGAGAGCAACGTCCGTGCCTCTTTTTGCTTTCCGCTTCTGTATTTACTTTGCAACGTGAGCCGTCACGAATCGGCCCAGCATTTCTCTCGCGTCCTCCACCCTGCCGGCAGCGCAGACGTCGAAGATGTACGCGCAGTCCTTGGCTGACATGATATGCTCTGGCAGCGTGTCGTCGCGGATCGTGTCAAGGAACAGTTCCTCGCGCTCATGGAGTGTCAGGTGCGTCTCCCGGACTATGCGGCAAATCTGCTTTGCGAGGCGATCCTCAATGACCGGCTCAGCGTACACGCCGCTCGTGGCGAAGTAGAACGTCAGCATTCCCAGTTTTAAGGCGTCGGTATACCGTTTCTCGCTCTCAAGGATCTCGGCCATTTCCGTCAACCATTCGACGGCCTGCGCGATCTGGCCGTCGCGGATGCAGTCGTTGTACTGTCGTGCGGCGGCCTCGTAGCCACCGTGCTCGCCTGTTGTCATAGTCATTCCCTCCGTTATCAAAGAGGCCAAAAGCGTTCGCAAAGCCTCTGTATTTGTGATTATACCACCAGTAAATGTGATTGTGAAGTCAGGACACCGTCAGGAATCGCCAGAAATCGTCAGGAGCGCGTCTGTTTCGCTTCCGTGGGTGTGTGGGTTGGTATCTGCAAAATCGCCGTACGCGGCCTCTACGCCGTTTTTACGCAGACCGTCTATGATGGCCTCTTCCGACGGAAAGAAACGGAGAGCTGCCGACTCGTTTCCGTTGATACGCACCGACAGCTCTCCAGTATCAGGCCACGAAAACCGCAGCTCACTTTTCATCAGGGTCGTCCATCACGCACTGCTCCCCGTTGGGGAACATCTGACTTCCAATGCGATTGTACTCCTCGAAAATCTTGTCGAACGCCTCCTGCCAGACCTCGTCGTGGTCGTGCTCAATACCGACCGCTACATGGGCAAGTTCGTGTGCAAGGATTTCGACCGCGTTGGCGACCTCAAGGCTCGGCTTGACGAAGACAGCAACAGATCCATCATCGGCAAAGTCAGTCAGGCCGTACACGGGCTTGCCATCCTCTTCGTCGCGGATCTGCGGCTCCCAGTAAATCTCGCAGTCCTTGTCTGGGTACAACTTCTTGAACGCTCCCCAGACCATAGCGAACATATCGTTCTGGAACGGCGCGATCAGCCGGTCTTTCAGATCCAGCGGAGAGAGCCGCGTCTCCTCGTACATCCGCAGGCGCTCTCTGGTCTCTGCGAAGGCCCACGCCATCGTGTAGAGCAGGGCAACCACGCCCTCAATCGTATCAATGCCGTCGAACAGCCACTCAGAGGTCGCACACGAAAGCTCCAAATCGTCTTTGAGGCGTACGTTCTCCAAGGTTTCGGGGCTGTACTTCTGCAGAATGTCCCGCGTCACGTTGCTCAGGGTCGCGTCTGAGAAGTCAGGCGCCGGCCCATAGCCGCGGACGTAAACCTCTTCGTCCTTGATGAACACCAAGTTCAGCGCCGCCTCCACATTGTCCTGCGGGTCGTCGGTCACAATGGGCACATACTTTTTCATTTCGCTTCCTCCTTCTCCTGCTCCCACCGCAGGAACTCAACGCTTCCGATGACCCACTTCAGGGTCTTCCCGCCGTACATTTTCTGCAACTGCTCAAGCACGTTTTCGGGGACGCTGAAGCTGTCGCAGACGCAGACCGCTGGCACCTCACCTCGGCTGTTGCGCACCAGTACCAGATCATCCTTCTTCAAGTCTCTCTCCTCGGGCACTCCGAAAAGGTAGTGCTGCGCATCGTTCAGGTGATGCACGATGACGATTTTCATTTGAAATCACCTCCTTCGTCGCGGATCAAGCCTTGCATACGGGCCGCAGACAGCAGTTCTCCGAGCACCGCCTGCATCTTCCGAGGCCGATCCTCTTCGCTGGCACGGTTTGCCTCCGCAGCCCGCCACGCCAGTTGGCTGAGCACCCCTCTCAGGTGGATCATCCGGTCGTGGTCTTCCTTGGCAGAGGCAGCCATTCGCAACGCCTCCGCCATATCCTCGTTGTTCCGTCTGGCCGTGTCGTAACGGGTAATGCCAGTCTCCTGATAGTTCTGGAACGCCGTGTCAGCCTTGCACTGATACCGCTCTGCCAGCTCCATCAATTTCTTTTTGTCCATGTCTTGCTCCTTTCTACACCGCCACCATGTCCAGCAGGGCGGCCATTGTCGTGATGGTGTCGCCCACTTTGGCGACGTATTCGGGGAAGTTTGCCCTTGCAACAGCCGCGGCCATCGGCGGGCAAACGGCGTTGCCGCAGCGGGCCACCTGCTCATTCTTGGGGTACGGCTTGCCGGTATAGTCCCGGTCGATGATGTAATCGGGTGGGAACCCCATCGCATTGTAAAGCTCTCTCGGGGAGAGCATCCGCAGGCCGATGTCTGCGATGAAGTAGAGCGTCCCGCCGATGCTCAAAAGCAGCAGGTCATCGTCGGCCAGCTCATAGCCGCAGTAGCGGTTCAGCAGGTCGCGGATTAGCGGCCAGCGATACAGATTCTCGTCCGGGCCAGCCTTGCAAAGCAGCGTGTCGCAGAGGGCGAAGGTTCCTCCTCCGCAAGCCTTTTTCTGGCCCGCGCCTGCCGTTACGGTCTGCATCGGTTCTGCAGGGCTGCTCCCCAAGTTGTCTCCCTTGAACTTCACCACATGGGCCGCGCACACCGCATTGTGGTCGATGGCCGTCACCGTCGGAAGCGGCTCTTCCATCTTCTCGCCGACCACACCGCTGTAATACTTCACCAGATTTGCGCAGGTCAGACCGTAGCGGTTCGAGGCATCCACGGTGGGGATTGGAGCGCCGAGGCCAGAGGCTCGGACGTTTTCTGTCTGCTCGGTATGGTACTGAATGAGCGAGGGCGCCACGATACCGCCCGTATGCTTGGCGGTAATGGTTTTGTATGGGCCACGCACATCGGCGACGTGGCCGCCTCCTGCGTGATTACATTCGGCCAGATATGGGGTTACAAGCATCTGGTTCCCTGCTGTCGTCACGGTATGTACTGGATCCCCGGCAGGCGCTCCGACGCTGTTGCTGGTGTTCGTCGCCGTGAACGGTGCCAGCACCGGCTTGCAGAGGTTGTGCTTGCCGCTCCCGACCACCGTAGGCAGCGGTTCCTCAATGTCGTGTACCCGTGGGGCCTGTCCCTTTCGTTCTCCATAGCCGGTCGGGACGATATACGGCTGGCCGCTCTTGATGGTGAATTTATCCACGCCGCGGATGATGCGCCGCATGGTGTTGTCCGCCAAAGGCCGCACCGCCTTCAAATTGTACCGCTCCTTGATTTCCTCCTTGGTGTCGAAGATGGACGGGCAAGGTAGGCTCCAGTCGATGATCTCCGCCGCGCTGCGCCATGGTTTCAGCCTGCCGCACTTCACGGCTTCGCTGTCCCGCGGAGCGTGGGTCGGTTCGGGCCACACAATGGGCTTTCCGTCGCAACGAGCAATCAGGACAAACCGTTTGCGGCTGGTCGGTGCGCCATAATCAGCCGCCACCAGCTCACGCCATTCGACCTCGTAGCCAAGATCCCGAAGCTGGCCGATGAACTTTCTGAACGTCGTGCCTGCCAGCTTCTTTACAGGCTTGCCCTTTCTGACCGGGCCCCATGTCTGGAACTCTTCGACATTTTCGAGGAAGATCACTCGCGGCCGCGCCAAAGCGGCCCATCTCAGGGTGATCCACGCAAGACCACGGATTTTCTTATCAACGAGAGCCGCGCCCTTGGCCTTGCTGAAATGCTTGCAGTCGGGCGAGAACCACGCACCGCCCACGGGACGCCCGCGGCATACGTCACGCGGGTCAACATCCCAAACGGACGCCTGATAATGCTCCGTGTACGGGTGGTTCGTCTTGTGCATCAGGATCGCCGCAGGGTCGTGGTTGATGGCCGCCGCCACCGTAATGCCGAGGCCGACCTCCATGCCCGTCGATGCGCCGCCACCGCCCGCAAAGCTGTCAACGAAGATTTCGTCGTCAATACCGATTTGTGCGCAGTTCCTCATATCTTCCACTCCCCTCCGTGCGGCTGAAGGAACCAGAAGGTCGCCGAGAGCTGCAGGTCGTTGTTTTTTTCTTCCTGCCTCTCGTAAACGACAGCGTCGTGTTCCATCACATATTCCGCGATGTTGTGCACAGTCTCCGCTCGGAGCATCTTCTCCATTTCAGCCTCGTGCGTTCTGGCAAAGGCAGGCACGATCTTCACCGTCCTGACTGTCTGGATGTCGTAATGGAGAGCCTGCACGATGGGCGCAGAAAACATCGCCTCTGCGCGTGTCAGGCCGCCGAGCGCATGGATGATTTTCGCCTTTAACCAGTCAAGCCATTTCATGTGTTGCCTCCTCTCTGCTGATCTGCTGGAACTTGTAGACGAAGACCCACGGGTTCGCATACCATCCCAACTCGTCGAGTTGGTCTGCAGAGATGGTGCTGTTCCAGAGATCCCGAAAATCCATGCGCATCGCTCTGTACGGCTGGTTCCGGTCAATGCCTTCAGCCTTCAACCCGCCGCCGTTGATGTCTCCGAGCCTCTCCACGGAAACGTCCACGATTTTCAGGAACGTCCTCGCCGCCTCTTTCGGCATGAAAATCGAGGGGTTCCACTTGGAGCCAACGCTCCACTTGGCGATGAACTGGTCAAATGCCTCTCTGGATTCCGAGTCGGAGCGACCACCGGGGAACTGGATTTTCCCGAGCGGGCCACCTGCTCGGAACTCGATCTTTGCATCCGCCTCGAAGCGGTGCGCAGACTGAACGCGCCACGTCTCTCTGATATAGAGCACGTCGCCGAACCAGAACTTCGGCTTGACGGTCTCCGCCCAGTCGCAGAAGACGCCGCCGGCCCCGTTGTTTCCGCACATCAGGTCGAACGTCCGGTTCTCTTCATCGCAGTCGAGGACGAACCGTGCACCTTCAGGCTGTGGGAGAACTACGCGCCGTGTCTCGGTCTTTTCATCGGCCATAATTTTCTGCACCATTGACGTGTTGAACAGGATCGGTTTCAGTTTCGCCACTTGCTATCCCTCCTTCTTGTAAAGCGGGTCATCCTTGCCGAGCACGGGGTAGTCTACCTGCCCGCCTTTTTTGATGACAACCCGATATTTTTTGTTGATCCCCCGCCGTGCCCGGTTTGCCAAAGCGTAAAAGCTGTCGAGGCTGGCACACCCGAGGGCCTTCCGACACTCGGCCGCGTTGCCTCTGGTCAGCAGCTCGCCGCTGTATCGGTCATAGATTTCGTAGTAATTCATCGCTCCACCTTCTCAACGCTGCCCATCGGCACCAGCCGTTTCTTGTTCTCGGCGTAGTAGACGATGGCGAACGGCTTCGGATTGGTTGAGCTGCATCGGAATCCGCTTCTTCCGTACGGCGGTTCGTTCCATTCGCAGAACAATTCCGTGCAGAGCCATGTCACGCCGACGAAGACTCCGGTGAACAAAGCTGTTTTCGTGACGAACTTCTCGCAGGACTCGTAATCTTCAATCTCCTCGCCCTCCGTTGCGTCTTTCCTCCACAGTAGCGCCTTTCCTGCGTCTCCGTTGTCGATCTCGAAGTGATTGCCGCTCGGTCTGATGTATGCGCTGCATGATACTCGATCTCCGAGCCGCAGCTTCGACATTTCAGTCATACTCGTAGTCACCCAGTTTCACCTCCGTTTCGCAGTCGGGGCATTCGACGTAGCCCCAGTCGTCCCCCCAGCACTCAGGGACATCGAGTTCTCGCCACGGAACCGTGACTTCTCTGCCACAGTGCGGGCAAGTAAATGTGACCGATACCGGCTTCACGTCGATGTGGAAGCCTACCGCTTTGCTCATGGCCGCGCCTCCTTTCTCTGTGGTATTTTGAATTAGCCAAGCGGCAACCGGAGGGTAGAGCAAGGCTCTACATCCTCTGGAGCATCACGCAATGATGAAAGTATTGCCGTCCTCGGCTGGAATCGCTCTATTCGGGTCTTACATCGGCTTTCTGATCTTGACGATGCGGGTAACGACATCTGTGCCACTTTCGCGGAACGCCCCCGGCTCCAGCTTGATCGTCTGAGCATACACGCTGCCGAGGAAGTCTCTGAACTCTACGGACTTCTTATCGCTGCGGAAGAACGTGCTCTCGCACATGATTGCAACCAGAACGCCGCCGGCATCCAGCAAATCGTAGGCGTGGCGCACATGGTCAATGTCCTGATGGCGCGTAAAGGGCGGGTTCATCACGACGCGGTTGATAGCGCCGATTTCCTTCTTCGTCACGTCCAGAAAATCGCGGTAGCTCACGCCATAGGGCTTCTCGGACAGATACCGCTTCATGTCGGTGTTCAGCTCGATACAGCACATACCGGCGGGCAAATGCTCCCAAATGACATCCGCCAGTTGGCCGTTGCCGCAGGACGGCTCCAGTACCTCGGATGTGCTGTCGATCTCGGCCATCTCGCACATTCTCTCGGCGACGGCGCGAGGTGTCGGGAAGAACTGATACTCGCGCTTCAGATCTTTCACTTCCTGCGTGAGCAGGACGTTCTCCAGCATCTCCGCCACATTGTCATCCTCAGCGAAGACGTGGGCCTTTGCCTTTCGGTTCCACTTGCCGCCCATGTTCTCCAGAACCTTGTTGACCTCCGTGTAGGTCTTGCGGTCAAGCTGAACACTCGGCAGGTAAAGCAGGTTTCCGTCCGCTCTGCACTCGCCCAGCACGTTCAGCACATTCTCAGGGATCTTTGCCATTTGTTTCGTCCTCCTTATTTTTTCACCGGCCGCGCTCCGATGAACTCCTCGGCCAGTTGTTGATACTCTTCTGGCGTGATATACCCACGCCGCTTCTGCTGCTTCCAGTAGGCCATGATCTCGTCGTACCGAGTCTTCAGCGAGGCGTATCGTCCATAGGCACCGTTCAGCTCATGGCAGATCCGCTCCAGCTCAACTCGCTTCTCCGCGAAGTTCTCGGCCAGTTCAAGGCTCGGCGCCCGCCCAAGTCTCGCAGACCCGCAGGCGCAACACATCTTCGGTGCTATGCCCTGCACGGCAAAGGCAGCTCCGCAGTCAAGGCATATCCACTTTTGCTGCCGTCCTCTTGCCATTCAGGCTACCTCCTATCACACAGGTTTTTTCCACCGGCATCCGTGGCAGGCTCCCTCGTGTTCCCGCTTATATCGGCCGCACATAGAACACAGCTCATTGACGGCCGTGCGATACTCCCGCTCCAGCTCGCGGATCTCAGTCGGCTCTCGGTTGGTATCTTCATAGTCGGCCAGCCGGTAAAACACAGCTTCAACCGTCGTACTGGTCGGCTGTGATACCGTGCCGTCGCTGTTTCGTATCGTCAGGCGCTCCATCGTCATACCTCCTGATACCGGATGGGCCTCTCGCCGCGTTCGTCGAAGTCAAGGCAGGCTTTTTTCGACTGACAGCAATAAAGCGGCGTCCCAGCTCTCGGGTAGTGCTTGTTCTTGCGAACCTCGCAGATGCCCGACGCCTTCATAGGCTCTCTGAGGAAGTGGTGGCACTGGCCGCAGCATTGGCCGAGGCTCTCAGGTCTCACCTTCAGCCGCCCCTCCTTCTCCGCTTTGAGCAGGTCGAGAACGTGTTGAAGGCTCATACCATCGCGGATCAGCTCGTCCTCGAACTTTCTGTATTCCACGCAGGCTTCGGCCGGGATGTCGGCGTCCTCGTACTTTTTCAGAACCCCGAGCGCCTTTTCGACCGTTCTGATCTCCTCAGGCTCAAGACAAAAATCCTGCTCATTGATGATGTCTTGCAGTCTCTTCGCGTATTTCTCCATCTCAATACTCCTTTACTTCCGGTTCGTCGAGCCGTGCGCCGCAATGCTGGCAGAACGGCTCTGTGCAATTCACGTCCTCTCCGCAGTTGGAACAATGCGTATCTCCCAGCCAGTCGATGACAAGGTGCGCGTGGATCTGTTTCGGTCGGCTCTCGATGATGCGGAGCGTCTTCTCTCGCATGGTCGCCGCTCGGTTGACTTCGTCCTGTTCCAGTTCCTTGCCGTCCAACCATTTGTCAACGCTGTGCATGACGCCAAGGATGATGTACGCCTGATTCTCCAGCATTTCTGCTGCCTCTTTTGCTGCTCGGATCAGTCCATCAGCTCTCTTGCTGCCTTCCGAGTCTGCGGTCTCTCTCAGACGTGCGGCCAAATCGGCCGCTTTGTCGAAGTTGTCAGCCATTTCTATCCCTCCCGTAAAAGGCTTCCAAATCGCCCTGTGCTTTGTTCACATGGTCGGGGCAGACTTTGCACTCATGCAAAAGTTCGTCCGTCATCTGGTCGATGCGGCCCAGACAATAAATGCGGTCTTTCACGCCGTCGTTCCATTCATGGGATGGATAGCCTCGGTGCCCCAAGGCGCATTTAACGGTTGCCATCACTCACCCTCCTGTTCCACACTTCGATTTTGTCCGCCTTAATTACAAAACCGGAAAGAACGCAGCCGTTGTACCAGTGCTTCCACTCCCCTCGGTTTGCCGTTCTCATGATTGCGCCCATAGGCTTATTGTCTGCGCCACAGAACGGGCAGGGCTTCAGTTTTACTTCCATTGTTCCGCCTCCATCTGTTCTATCTGGGCGCACAGTTCATCCGTTATGTCATTACCGTAGCTGAGTTCTTCGTAACCCCAGCCACCGCCGTCGCTTAATTTCTCCACATCTATCCCGTGCTGTCCCAGCCAAAGCCCTACTTCACGGTCAAGATCGCTTGCCATTCTTGCGCAGAGCGCAATCCGGTGCATCTTCTCGCGGATATACTTCGGTACTTTCATTTCTCCTGTTCGTGCTCCTCTCAATCGCAGTCCACATACCACCATCCGGTGCATCTGTCTTCTTCGCCAGACCGTGCATCTTCTGCCGGGTCGTAATACCCGGTATGAAAAACAGCTTCTTCGCCCTGCGCAGCGTAGAGCTGGAAAAGCAGGTCGCACACAGCATCCGCAATAGCTTCTGTTTTGCACATCAGTTCGTCGCCGTTCCCCCAAACTTCGCCGTCTGAATAGTCTCGCATCCGACTCAGGAACAGCTCGAACCAGTTGATTTTTGTCTGCGCGTCAATTCGCTTGACGGGCGGATGGTCTGCCACCCAGAAGTCAGCTCCTTGGAAATTATCGGCGTCGAGGATATACTCGCCGTTTTTCCAGCGGTGTTCAACCTCGCGCAAGGCCGTTTCCTCGTTTTCAGCCTCCACCGTCACCTGCGTTTCAAGCGTCTCACGGATGTTGATGCTGAACTCTTTCTTTTGCGGCTGATTCTGCCAGCACTCAGGACAAAGCACGTTGTCCGTTTCGGACAGCATCTTTCTGAAACCCTCCTCACCGCAGGCTTTCTTGAAACAATTCGTGCAGAAATGTTTCCCGCACCGTTCGCACTCCCACAGATCACCGCGGCGGTCATCGTGCGCGTCCCACTTTTCACGGAACCCGCAGATGTCGCACTCGTATTCGTCGCTTCCCATTAAGTACATATCGTCCTCCTCAGTAATCGAAACAGGCCATGTAGAAGTGGATTTTCCCGTCCTTGATTTCGTGGGTGCAGCACTTCCACAGATCATGGTAGCGGAACCACACGGTTCCCATCTCGTTCAGGTATTCCAGATTGAAGTCCTTCAGGTATTTTCTGAGGACGTCATTCACACTCTCGCCGCCCTTCTGCAGTTCCAGAGGAACATTGAACCACGGAACCTCTGCGGTGATGGGGCCACGGGGCTTGCGCTTCTGGAAGTCAGCGCACAGATCATCAAACCTCGCCATCGTCCCCGCCTCCGCAATATTCGTTGTAGATGCGCTTCAGCTCTCGCGCAACGATGCCGTCCTCGATGTCCTCCAGCAGATCATCGAGATTCCACCGCGCCAACTCAAGCCGCTGCCTTACCTGCTCTTTGTTGGCGCGGCGGTATTCCGCTGGCAGGTCGGGGGTATTTTTGAGGATGCTCTGGCACAGCTCGATTTCGCCGCAAAGCTCTTCGAGCCGATGGGCCACCCGCGAAACCATGCAGTCGTCATGCACGAGCAGAGCCTTTCCTTTTCCAATCATTCTGCATTCTCCTTTCCTACGAAAACGCCGGCGTACACAGCGCCGTCAATCAGGTAATGGTAGAACTGGTGCCCTTCAGGAACCTCGTCCGCCGTCAGCTTCGTCTTCCGCATCACCAGCGGATGGGTGCCGACCATGACAACATACTCGCCGTCTGGCACGAGCTGCTTCATCCACTCGCTCGGCTTTTCCGAGCTGTGCGTCGTGTGGTCGAACAGGCTGATAGCCGGTGTTCCCGTAATGGGCAGAGGCGCAAAGAACGTCATCTGTTCCCACGCTCCACCGGCAATCATGCCGTTACTCATACTGCGCACGCCCCTTCTTGGCCTCGGCCATGATTTCCTCGATGTTGTTTCGGAGCAAGAAGCGGTAGTCCTGCATCCGCTCCTCCAAAATCTCGGCCGCCTCTCTGCGAACAGCCTCAGGTGTGATGCTCTCACAGTTGCAATGTACGGCCAGAATCAGATCCTTGAACGTGAACCCGTCGAGGATGTTGTCCTCGGCGCTCACGTCGTCACCCAGCTTCCATCTTTTGCGTTCAGTCTCCATTCCCGTTCCCTCCAAATACCGCCTCAATGGCTTCGCACCAAGTCGTATTCTCTCCGACATTGCAATCGGACTTCTGGAAGAAGTAGCTCACGATCTCAGGGATGCTCTCCTTAGCCTCCTCGAAGGTGATGCCGTAACTGGTTTCAAACTCTTTCTCGTATTCGGCTCGGTCTTCGTCGGAAACGGCGTCCAGATCTTCGATACCGAACGCATACGAGGTCAGCATACGGAGCGCGTCCGCTTTGCGATACTGCATCTCCTGATACCGGTACGCCGCCTCGATTTCTTCCGGGGCCATCCGGTAGGACTTGCCATAATACTCGAAGTCGATCAGCTCTCTGGTGTTTTCCATCGTAATCATTTTGCTTCCTCCTGAATTACCTTCTGAACCAGCTCGTTCATGCAGTCGAAAAACCGCTGTGAGCAGGCAGCGCCTTTGGCCTTGTAATACTGCAGACCGTCGCACCTGCCGTCTTTGATGGTGACGTTCGCCAGCTTGCTGCAGATCCAACCCTGCGTTCTCAGGGGAACGCCCACCTTGTACCGGCGCATGAGGAGCAAAACAATCGGCTCGTTGTGTCCGACATCCCCCACGCGGTAGTCGATGCGGTTGTTGTTCAGGCGCCCACCCTCTCGGATGATTTTGACGGCTGCCTCGATCTCCTGCTTTGCCTTCGCATTTATCTCCTCGGCCTCTCGGCGCCGCTTCTCTGCCTCTTCTGCGACTATTTTTTCTTTCTCTTTCTGGATGTACTCCTGATGGGCCTCAGACAGCTTCACGCACTCGTCCAACTTGTTTAAGACGCAGGCTCCGACATAATCTGGATGTGTCAGGCCGCCGTTCTTCTCGCTCTGGAGATAGAACTTAACATGGCTTGCAAGTTGCTTACTGATGCTGGCAACCCACCTCTCAGGCTGGCTCCCAAGGCGCGTAACGACTTCTTCCTCTCGCTTCATTGCCTCGGACACGCTGGTCGGCTGGTTCCACCCATCCCGTTCTCTCAGCTCATTGAAGAAGGCGACCCGCCCCTCCTTACTGCCGTACAGTTCGTTCACCGCGGGTAGGTAGCCGCAGTTGTCGATCATCTGGAACTCCGTCATGCGCAACGGAATCAGGTAACTGTTCACCTCAACGTGCAGTATATAGCGGTCATTGTCGCACCGCGGGTACTCTACCTCAGGCTTTCCGTCCTTGCGCCACAGCCGATAGGTCGTGGTTCCGTCGGAAACCTCCTTGATGAACACAGCTCGCATCCGACGGCCAGTGCGGTTATACATTCCGCCGTCAAACAGCGGCTTCATCAATTTCACTTCAGGCATCTTTATCCCTCCCTAAAATTCGGATTGAAGGTGTCGCTGTACGCGGCCGTTCCATTCCAGTCGTCGTACCGCACCTTCTCGGTTTGCTTCTCATGTCGGAACGTGATGTTCGGACGGATGCGGTTCCCATCTTCCCACCAGCCCTGATGCTTATAGCAGGTCAGCCAGCGGGCAAACGGTTCTCTGCAAAGCTGCCGCATGAGGTATCCGCCATTATCCATTCTTCGCCAGATCTCTGTATCTGTGCCTTCCAAGACGCACACAAACTCGACATCAACCGTCTTTGGCGGATTCCGGGTCGTGTCATTCTTGTAGGCGTTCCATGACACCTTCGGGAACCATTCGTCGCAGAGCTTGCTATACTCCATCGTCGAGTTCTCAGCGATATACCGCTCACCGAGTACGTCGATTTCTTCCTCTTTCATGTAGAGCTTGCCAGAGTTGCCGTCGGCGTCGGTGAATACGACCGTCTTGCGCCCCGCCAAAACGGCGCTGTTGTTGCCTCCGTACGGGGCCGCCTCTTCGGGCGTGATGTCTCTGATCTCGATTTGCATATCCTCACCTCCATTGAAGCGAACGCATAAACGGAAGGGCTTTCTTCATTCGTTCAACCTCTCTCCACCTCGAACTCCCCGGCTGCGCCGTCTTATTCTTCTCAACGTAGCGTTCCATTTCCTCCAGAGTTCCGGAACCGTATCCAATAGCGTCGAGGATGGTCTTGGCTCCATCGCAACGTATGGCCTTCAGCGAATCGAGGTCGATGCTCCGGCCGCCCGGAAACGGCTGATACTGTGACAGCCGGCACAGTGGGAGATACTTTCCTGCTATTGGATAGCGGATGTTCCAGACCATATAGCCATGCGGTACGGCGTTCACGATCTCGTATGTATGCTCAGGGAACGTGCCGAGCCGTTCTGTGACGCGCCGGCCGTCCGCAGAGAACGTTACTTCATACTCGTTCATCTTCCGCTCCTCCTTAGAACGAAAATCCCGCCGCTTCGCGCAGCTCCTTTGCCGACACCTCAAGCCCGTGTCGGAGCCGCTCGTCGTTTTCGATCTGCTCCATCGTAAAGCCGCAGGCTTCCACGGTTTCCTCGACCTCGCAGGTGTAGGTGTACTCGTGATTACGAAGCTCGTACAGAAACATATCCTTGATGAACCCATCTCCGGTTTCATCTGCCTGGATGGCGTCCTCCACTTCCTTGAAGTTTCGGGCCAGCGTATCGGCAATCATCTGCGCATCTTTGGCGAGGCAGAAGCCGCCGCCAAAGGTATTACAGAGCTTGTCGGTGTCGTTCTTCGTAAGTCCCAGTTCCTTCAGGACTTCGTCGAAGCGTTCCTCTGTGAACGCCCAGTAAATCGGAAGTGCGTTGACTTCCTCCTGATGGCGTTTCTTCATTTCTGCGTATGTGTTCACCGTTCGATGGCCTCCTTTGCATTTTCGTTGACCGTTATCGGCGTCGTATGGTGAAGCCGCGTCCGCTTCACCATGAATTTCTTCTTGCAGTAGAAACACGGAACCTTGTAGTTCCCGTTCCATCCCACCATGTTCGTTCTCCCGCAATGCGGACAATCAATGATGCCAAGCACCGGCTTGTTCGCCATAGCGCGTTCCCTCCTCAATACCAAATCAGGTTGATACCGCCGAGCTGCTCCACGCGGCCGGTCATCGCCTCCACGTCCACAAGTTTCTTTGGCAGCCGCTCGTCTTCGTTCCACGCTCGGATTAGTTTCTCCAACTCCTTATCGGGAGCTGGTACGGCGAAGTCGCACCCGAAATTGTAGACCATCTGATCGAGCAACTCCTCGTAGATGCCTTCCTTGCCGGCCACAACCTTCTTTCTCTGGTCGCCGTGAAAATTGATGCTGCCGAGGAACAGTCGCCCGTGCATCATCTTCAGCGCCCGCAACTGTTCGCGGTTCCAGTCGTTGTATGTGGCATCAGCTTCTCTCGGTTCCAGATACCCGCCGGTGCTGCGGATATAATCGAACTGCATCTTTCTGGCGAATGCGAACGTGATGCTGCCCTCCAGCTTGGTCTTCCAGTCCAGACTTCTCAGGTTCAGTTTTCCGTTGTTTGCCCAGCCCATGTCGAGCTGGCCGTTTGCGTCGCTGTTCTCGAACGACCAGAAATGGTCACGATACACGCACTCGCTGTTGACGTTCACGCCCCTGTCCTTGGCCTCAGAGCGGGAATAGCGAACCGGCTGACGGTCAACCTCGCGGTTGTGCTCCTCGTCCTCCTTCAGATAGAACAAAACCGTGTTCTTATCTCTCTCGGCCCCGTGATAGCTTGGGCGGTAAGCGACCACCCCCAGCTTCTCCGCGATCTCGTCGAGAGTTTTCTGCTGCTGCGTGTACCAGACATCAGTTGCCGTTACCAACTTCATCGTCGTCCTCTCCTTTCAAGGTCATTTCATCTGTGAATATCAGCCGGCCGCATCCGTTGCAAACGAACCCGCCGCTGTCGAACCTGATCCAGTCTGTGCAACCGCACTCCGGGCAGGCCGCGAAAATCTTCATGCCGTCATCCTCCGCTCGTAGTCCTTGATTTCCTCAAGCGTCAGCCACTCAGGCTTGCCGCTTTCTGGGAAGCTCCACCAAAGGGCTTTCATGTACTCGATATGGTCGGCCACACTACCGGCACAAAGATACTTCGTGGCCCGGTTTCCATGTCCGAGGAAATACTCGCAATCCTGCTTCATGCGGTCGAGCATCTGGTATCTGAACTGCAGGCTCCATGTCAGAACCACGCTGACCTTATCGGTCACGGCCATTACTGCTCACCTTCAACCAGTGCTTTCCACCCCGGCTCCTCGCCGAGCCACATCGACTGCAGCCAATCGTTCTTGCAGAAGTACCGGCGATAGTGGCTCGGCATCGAGTTCACCGCGAAATTGCGGATCTGGCGCTTGCGCTCCTTGCCGGTCTGCAAGCGAGCCTCCCAGCCGATAAGCTCGGCCTGAGACTCGTTGATGAACTGGCGGTTGCCATCGACCTCAATGCCGATACGCTCCTCCGTGCAACCGGAGTATGGATTGCGGCAGGTGCCGCACCAAAAGACCTTGCCAACACTTCCCTTCTTAAACTTGCGGCCGGCGATCACGCGCACCGTATCGCCGACGTGGATTTTCATGGCCTGCATCCGGTTCGTGCGCCCGTCAAACAGGGACTTGCCGAGCGTCTTCCAGTAGTGGTAGACCTTGCGGAGCACCTCAGGCGTGGCGTCGATCTCAGCGCGGCCACTGCAGGCGCAGCGGGTGGTGTCGAATAGAACCTTGTCGATGGTCTGCTTCTCTTCGTTCCAGCAGATCGCGTACCAGTCGGAATCGTCGTAGCCGTTGTGCTCGTACCAGTCGAGGACGCAGCCCTCGTAGTCAGGGGTGTGACCATCCCCGTAGACGTTGGTGAAAATAGCCATCACTTGCCCTCCTTCATCATCAGGTCGTACAGCTTAGCCTTCAGCTCCATGATCGTCATGTCGCGGTCGTGAACCTCCGCTTCGAGCTGGCCGGTTTTCTTCTGAGCGGCCTGCTCAGCGTCAACAGCCTCCCGGCATCTTCTGTGTTCCACATCGCGGTCATCCTTGGCCCGTTTCAGTTCTCCGTTCAGCTCCTTGACCTGCTGGTGAAGCATCTTGTTCTCTTCCAGCGCATCAATGACCGGGAAGTTGCTGTGCTGATTGTAGAAGCGAGTCGCATCCTCCCAACTCCAGATCTTAAAAGCGACCTGATAGAAATACTTGCTCAGTCCAACGCGGCCAGAGGAATAAGTACCACGCGGATCAGGTTCGCCGTCGAACCCATTCAGGCGGCCATTGTCATTGGCGAGCCGAATAAGCTCTTTCACTTCGCTGCGACCGAAAATGTCTTGCGCTCTGCAAATGTCCTCAGGCTTGGTGCTCAGACCGTGTGCCGCTACTTCCTTCAGAAGCTCCTCTGCGGTTTTGATGCTGTCATACTGGCTTGCCATATCGCTGTCTCCTTTTCTTTGTAAGAGAACCGGAGACTTTCCTGAACTGTTGCTCTGGCTATCTCCGATTATCCATCTGGTTATTTTGTAACTTTATTATACTGCGATACCTACCTATGTCAATATGTTTTCGTTAATTTTTATGAAGAATTTTTCTATCTATATACGTTTCAGAATATATCCGTAAACAGCCCGTACAGGGCCTATACCGCCTCGTAGCGTCAGCGGTGTGAATGGATGCAGAGGGCCGTGACAGTCGTGTGCGTGGCCGTACGTGGCGCAGCGGGTGTACGGGGCATTTGGGTATAAAAAATCACCCTCCCGGTCGTAACCGAGAGGGTGGCTTCATCGTGCGCTTATTCTTTTTTCGGCCCCTTTTCGATCTGGGTGCCATACTTCTCCACGAATGCGGCGGCGACGCTGGATTGGACTGTCCGCAGCCTGTCCTTGGACGTGTCCGTGTGATACTCCGCCATGAAATACCGGCCTTCGCTGTCAACGTACAACTCAGCGGCTTCGCCGTCTGCATTGAACTCGTTGACGCCGTCCTCATAAAAGCTGTTCGAGATGGCCTCCGCAGCCGCGGTATCGAACGTAATCTTGTCGCAGTTACCGCACAGCCTGCGGCCGTGCCCGCTGACGTGAGGCTTCAGGATCTCGCCAGTCTTGCGCATCGTGAAGGTCACATCGACGCCGAGAACGTCCATGAGTGCCAAAAACTCGTCAGCCCTGATGCTGTTCCGGTTCAAACGCAGGTTGAAGTTCTGCGGAGTCCAACCCATTTGACGGGCGAGCCACGCCTGCGAGTTCTTCGTTTTCGCCAGAGCTGCATCCATAAGTTCTCTCGATGTCATATCTTCACCTCCGTTTCGAGTATCTCTGTGCTTGCTATGATACATCGAAACAGATGCAAAATCAAGATTTTCTTTGCCAGCATTATCGTTTCCGTTCATATCGTGGAAATTACTCCCCCTAAATCTTCGGAATAGTGCCGCCGTACACGCCGGCCATTTTCAGTTTCCGCAGCGTCCCAATCTGCTTCCGGTTAATGCTGAGGCCGTAGCGGCAGTCGTTGTTCCACACAGCCACAGCATTTGCCTGCATACAGAGCCACGTCAGGAAGTCGTAGTAATACTCCCGAGGGCACAGGTCGTTCAGTTCTTGCCGCGATACGCCCTTCTTCTGGCAGGCTAAGGCGATCAGCTTCTCTTGGTGCGACGGAACCGCGTATTCCACAGTCCCATCCTCCAAAATCACGACCTCCAAATACTGCACATACGTCTGCTTGTGCTTTTCGAGGTCGAACGCGCAGTAGATGTCATAGGCCATCGTGTCAGGCCCCCGCCGGTGCCGTCGGGATGAACCCACGGATCAGATCCTCGTACAGTCTGCGGTATGTATCACGCTCAGCCTTTACCGTCGCCAGTTCCAAAGCGGCCTTTGTATCGGTCTCCTTGCCGATGACAGCTTCCCGCTTTTCGACCCGCTGCTCGCGCTCTTTCAGGCGCTCAATCAGGCCGGGGTATTTCTTGAGCCCCAGAGCTGTCGCAACTGCGATGTCGATGTCACGCATCTCTTCGGCCGTACACCGACCGATGTAATTGCCGAGCCGCTCCAGTGATACCGTATTGATCTGCTCACACATGACCGTGCTCGCCCTACCCGTGCTCAGGATCTCAACATGGGTCGGCAGATTGCTCTTCGGCTGCGTCGTGCAAAAGGCCACCTGCACGGTTTCGGAGTAGCGGTTCCCTTCGTCACAGGAAACAACCACGCCGGGACGCCCCGTATGTTCCTCGCTTCCGACCTGAATGCCGAACTTGTGGACATAGAAGATGTCGCCACGTCTGATGCTGAAGCTCACACTCCATCTCTCCCTTCAAAATATCGGCTTCGCTCTTCCGGTGTAGGCCAGTCTGGGTCGATGCCACGCTTGCGGCGGTTGCGTCGCCAGCCGTTGTAGACCTTCACATCGCGTTCGTCAATGCTGTACCCGACGCCGCGTTCGGCGCGGTCGTGGACTAACAGCGGGCGCGGATAGTTCGGGTTCCGCGCCCTCAGAACCTCGTATGCGCCAACAGGCTCTTCGAGCTTCCATCCGCTTTGCTTCAGGTATGTTTTGAGGTCGGACAACATCCCGTGCCTGACCGTCACTCTGTTCTTCATCTGCTCCTCCATTTCCTGCTTCCGGTAAAACCGCTCTCGGTCAAGGAAGCCTTTCGTGGCGTAGTATTCGCCAGCATCCATGCCGCAAAAATCAGCCTCGCTCATTCGTCATCCTCCATCGGGAGCCAATGGTAGCGGCAGTCCGGGTTCTCGCATTCTCCGTTGAACATGAGCTGTCCGCACAGCGGGCAGGTCGTCACTTCATACATCTGAGATTCCACAGCTTTTCTCCTCCTTGCCCGTCAGCCGCTTCAACGCGGCCGCTTGCTCTTCGATAAGGTCTGCGGCAGCCTTTGCCACCGTGCCGGCGCATTTGAACCGTGCTGGCCGCTCAAACGCAGGGCATTGCTCCTTCGGGCAGCGCCCTGTTTCGATGGCCGATTGATGGCATCGAAGCGCCAAAAGAACTTCTTGCGGCGTCATCAGCCCACCTCCCTGTTGGGTCTGCAACACTCGCGGAGGCGGGTGCGCATCACGTCGTAATACTGCTTTTCATTCTCAATGCCTATGTACCGCCGCCCCGTTCTGCAGCAGGCAACGCCGATGGAGGCGCTTCCAGCGCAGCAGTCGAGCACGACCTCGCCGGGGTTGGTATATGTGAGCACCAGTCTCTCGCACAGCCATACCGGCTTCTGCGTCGGGTGCAGGTGGCTCGTCTGCTTATCGCTGGGGCCTTTGATGACGCTCCTCGGGTAACGGTCTGTGTTGCCGCCGCCCTTGACTTCCTTCGTCGCCTTCTGGTAGATCTCGGTGCGGTTCTGTGTGTCGATGTAATGCGTGTAGCTGTTCACCGGCTGATGGCCGTCCGTCTTCTGCGGGTTGTACGTCGGCTGACGGCGGTAGAAAATCAGGATGTTCTCGTGCGCCCGCATGGGCATCTTCTTCGCGTTCAGATGGCCCGTGGCGTTGCTCTTCTCCCAGATCCACTCATACCGCAGATTTCTCAGGTTGCTGCATCCCAGCACCTTGTCGAACGGCGTCTGCGCAAACAGAGCTACCGCTCCATCCTTTTTCACGACACGGTCGGCTTCGCTCCAGAACGCCTCAAGGTCAATCGGCGTGTCCCACTTGCAGTTGGTTCGCCCATACGGCAGATCCGTGAAAAGGAAGTCCACGCTTTCCGCTGGCAGGAGCCGCATCCCGTCGATGCAGTCTCCCAAATAGGTCTTATAGTTCCAGTCTTTGCGCTCCATGTGGCACCACCCTCACTCGAAGTACCCGCAGGGCGGCTCGTCACAGTAAGCCTCGCGGTCGTGTTCTTCACACCACCCGACACCGTTTACGTCCTCGTCTGTGAACCGCTGACAGCCGCCGCAACACATCTCCCGCGGCTCCTTCAGGGCGTGTAAGGCAACGCTGATTGCGGTGTCCAACTCAGGCTCGAAGTGGCCCTTGCTCTGTTCTCGCTCGATGATGGCGATTGCGTCACTTCGTTTCATCCATCACGCCTCCTTTGCGTCGTAGTGTTCGCAACCGACCGAGACGTCAAGGCTTTTCTTGGCGTTCTCGACCTCGTTGTAGCGTCCGGTGACGATGAACATATTGAAAATCGCCAGTGACCGCTTCAGGCAGACGTCAACGTGGCGGCAATTCTGACACTTTCGCTCCATTCAATCCACCTCCTTGCGGCAGTAGTCGGTGCATCCGTCATCATTCAGGCCCGGAGCCCTGCCGGTGACGAACGGGGCTTTGCAAATCCCGTCAGAATTGAACGCACAATACTCCGCGTCGCATTCGGTACAGAGGCTCTGCAGATACAAAGCACGGGCAACCTCTCTATCCTTTGGCTCGCCCACGAGCAACAGCTTTGCAACGCCGCGGCTGTATCGTTCGTCGAACCATTCCCAGACCTCCTCCCGGTTCGTTCCAGCCGGGAAGCAAAGGAACTGAGCCTCGATTTCTTCCGTCTCGGGGTTCATTGGCACATCCCCAAACTCAGCCCAGAGCCGCTCCAGCCGCTTGTCTCGCTCTTTCAGCGTCGGGATTGCCTTTGCTCTCTGCTCGTTCAGGTAGGCTTCATAGTATGCGTACTCGTCCTCGAAGGTTTCGCCGCTCTTTCGGAACTCGTCAAGCGTGTTGCAAATCAGGCCGACCACATCAGCCTCAGGCATTGCCTTGATGTATTCGTCATGGTCGAGTTCCTCTGCTTTCAGGCACCCAAAGTAGAACCAGTTATCACCAATCTGGCAGACAGTCCCGTGCTCCATATTCGGGTCTTTGGCGAAACGGACGCTGCCGTTTCGGATGCCTTCACGCACCATATCCTCAGTAATCATCCGAACATCACCTCCCCGAACAAAGCGAGCTGCACAATCTCGTCAGCGCAGGCAGCGTCGATTTGGCAGCAGTCCACAGTGCCGTCTTTCTGCACAGCCCCGTATTCGTCGAGGCCCTGCTCGACCCACAGCTTGAAGCCCTTCAAAAACTTCTCCAGATCCAGTTTCCACTTCTCGCTGCTGTCCTCGATGTCGTGGAGAACCAGGGCGCCGCCGCGGGCAATCTGCTCGTGTCCCCAATCAGCGCAGCGTCGCTCCTCCACAACCTCGGCTTCGGAGCACCAGTAGTTGATGCCGCCCTCCAAGGCCGCAACCATGATGTCGTCGATGTCCTCGACCGTCAGTTTGATGTCGCGTTCAGCGTGAACGCTGAAGGTCTGCTTCTTCTCCATGTTGTCCCTCCTCAAAACTTCGTTTCTCCGAAAAGGGCGAACTGTACGATCACGTCCGCCTCATTCGTTGTCAGGTCATCCAGCACCAGCCGTTCATCCTCAATGCGGATGTGGCAGCTCTCCTCTATGTACTGCTTGATGCCAGCGGTCAGCTTCGCCTTGTCCAGCTCGTACCACATTCCGTCGGTTCCGCGGATGGCAATTTTGCCGCCGTTGGAAACCTGCTCGCAAACTCGCTTGCCAAGAATGTTACCAACGGCCATCACGCGGTCGGCCCAGCCAGCGATGCCGCCGGCGTTCAGAGCCTCAAACAAAATGACGTCAAGATCTTCCTTCGTGATCTGTACCGCCACTTCCGCTCTCAGGTTGATGTTGTTCATCCAGATACCTCCTCATTTCTTCCGCATCATCGCGGACTTGTTCGTTGAGCCACCGCTTCAACTCAGATCGCTCCCACGATTGCTTCTTCATCGGGCGTACTGGCACCATCGCAGCAATGCCGCCCGTATCTCTGGCAAGTCCTTTGAGAGCGTCGCACCTTTCCTGTGTGGCGGGTACATCCTCGAAAACCAGCGTTGTGCTGCCGCCAGATGTATATACCGACTTTACCGTGAACGGTTGGTCACTGATGTTGACGATGTCGCCCGGTTGCAAATCGGCTACCGTCTTCACGTCACTCGCCCTCCTCGTCGTCGATTTCAGGCAGAGCCGAACTCGGATGCTGCCAGTCGCAGTACCAGAACAGGTGTCTTGCCTTCTCCACGTCCCCGCCGCACTCTTCAATGAAGTCGTTGCCGGTGTAGCAGCAACCGACGATTTCCTCCACGTCCTCCGGGCCGTTCGCGGGTTCCGTGACCGGAATCAGGTTCAGGGCAAGGTCGGGAATGTAAATGATGTCGTCGCCCTGTTCAAACCGAGCAGCCTTGAAGATTTCGCAATCCTGACCGTTTCTGAACGCGAACAGGTTGTCCATGACGGCTCCGCCGAGCAATTTCTCGCGCAATTCTGCCTTTGTCATTCCTGAGCACCTCCTCTGCAAAGACTCTCGCCACAGCCGGGGCAGTAGTCGGGATAATCAGGGGCGTCGCAGTCCTCGTACCAGATGTGGTCGCACCGGAGGCATCTATACTGCCGCAGTTCCACGTCCTCGGCAGGCCCGTCGCCTGTCTCGTATTTTCTCTGTGCTTTTGCCGCCTGAGCGGCTTCCTTTTCCCCGGCCAGCCACATCATGCACTCGGTCAGGTCGGGGAACTCTTCCGTCCAAGCGTCGCCGGTGCTATTGTCGATGCCGATGTACTCAACGCCAGTCTCCAGCACGAACAGGCCACGAGGCCCGCGGTGTTCGATGATGGCGTTTGCCTCCTGCTGGCTGACGTATTTGAACCACCGATAGTCCTCATGTACCACGCCGCAGTTGGGGCAAACCCAAAGTGGGACGTTGTTGCGCTTCCCGAACCTGCCAAAGTAGATGTCCCGCGAAACGTAGCTTCCGCAGTCATAGCATCTTGTAGCCTGAGCTATCATTTCCACACCTCCTTCAGTTCCAGCACAAGTTTCGGATCTCTCGATCAGAAAGTCCAATCGTTCCATCCAACATCTCGGTCAGGAAGTCGTACTGTTCGTCGCCTCCCATGCGGTCGGCGTACTCCAAAACGTTTCGGAGGATGCGAGCCGCAGCGCCGTCAATGTCGAACTCTTCCAGCAGCCACTCATACGCCTTTTCCATCTCAGCGATCACCAGCCCTTTCGTATTCATGCACCGTCCGGCGCTCGCCGTCGTCTTCAATATACGGGCGGTGGATGTCGAACCCGTGGTCGAGCATCACCTGCTGCACCGCATCGACAGCCTCGCCGATGTGGTACATATCCCAGTCGAACTCGTCCTCGTCCTGTTCCAGAAGAACCAGCAGGAACCGGTACATAGCGTTGTCGATCTCGTCCAGACGCTCAATCTGGCGAGGCGACAGCTCTGCTCGGTCATCTTCGTCATCAGACTCGCCTTGCAGCACATCCTCCATCGCAGACGCCAGCTTGTTCAGCATCAGTTTGATGTCATCAGCATCCTTCACAAGCGTCTTGAGGTCAGGGACGCCGGACACCCGTCCCTGTGCCTCAATCCACATCTTGGCGTGTTCCTCAGCGTCGAAGCCATTCGCATAGGAACGGATCTCGCGCACCATGTCGTCCGCGTTGTTGACATCGTCCGCGCCGACGTCGAAAGAGAAATCTTCACCGGCGGGGCTGTTCTGGATGAACTCCCATTCGGTGTCGCTTTCGCGGACGCACCAGCCAAGCTCCTCGGCTTTATCGAGCAGATCGTCGATGTTCACGTCGTTCCCCAACTCACCGAGGTCGATTTCGATGACGGGCATCTTCTGGCTGAGGCCCGCACAGTATTCGCACCAAGCGTCAGTCGGTTCGTCCGTGTCTTCGTCGTAATCGCAGAGGGCGAGGCTTTCGATGCCAGCGGCCTTCGCAATCTCGCGCATCACGTCTCCATAGCAGGAGCCGTTGCGCTCGAAGCCACGCATCCGCTCTTTGATGCTCTGCTCAATGTCGTCGGCCTGTTCCTGCGGAACGACCATAACGCTGTCCATCCAGCGGTTCATTTCGGATTTGCACCGAATGGCTACCGTGTTTTCACTCATATCGTCTGTCCTTTCCTACACATCCGCATTGACGCGGACGTAATTTCAAATTAGCCACGTGGAAACCAACGCCCGTAGAAGCCCCTGAGAGGCTCTGTATGGCACGTTTCCGTGCGGTGGTGAAAGTGTATGCTTTCCGCCGTAGAGCACGTTCTCGGTCTTGTGCGTCGGTTTTGGCAGGTGTTACGCCTTGCTGTTGGTACTGCTCAGTAGCTCCAGCTCTCTCTCGATGGTCTCGTCGAGCCTGTGCGAGAGGTTCTGGGTGAGCCACAAATCGGTCGGCGTGTACTCCGTAACATCTTCCCCAGTCTGCCGGTAGAAGCCATCCTTCGCCGCCTGACCCATGCCGTACTCAGCTCTGCTCTCTCGCCAAGCATCAGTCAGCTTGACCCGATGCCTCTGAAGCTGTTCGAGCGTCATCCGCCCGATGTCCTCGGTAAGCAGCTTCCTCGCCTGTGCTATCTTCATCTGTGCTTCCTCCTACAAGATGCCGAGCTGCCGGTTACGGTTATGTACGTCAACGCCGATCTCACCAATGGCGGCGAGCAGGTCGCGTTTCTCTTCCGTGTCGTTTGACTTCTCCCAGCGGTCGATAGCCTCCTTTAAGGCGTCGATGTAGCTGGCGTTCGTGCGGAGCAGCTCCACCGCAGTCTTATTCATTCCGACGCCTCCATTTCATCGACCAGCTCCCATTGGGTCTTGTACTGCTTCTGGATTTTCCAGTCAACGATACGCATATCGTTGGCGGTGTCCTCGTCGATCACAATGTCGATGCCGAAGCCTCCACACCTCTGCGTCTGAGTGTGGGCACCCTTGCTGCGTTCGCGGATCAGCGCGTTCAGAGCATCGACTGCGGCCTGCTGGCTCTTGAACGTATGGCGGCCGACCCAGTTCATTTCCTGCCAGCCCTTCGCCATGTTCTCCAAAATCCAGAACCCACGGCCGCTGCGCTTCATCCACGCATCCTGATAGAGAACGCGCCATACCGGAATCAGTTCCACGCCGTCAACAACGATCTTCTTGTCTTCCATGTTTACGCTTCCTTTCTGGAGCAAAGCTCCGGTTGATACTGCAGAACCTCTTCGATGATGTGCTTGGCCTTGACGATGCCGAACTCCTGAAGAAGCTGCTGCGGCGTGTAGATGTCCGCCATCCTGACCGACCGGCGGCCGGTCGTGTACGCTTTCTTGAGCGCCGTCTTGCTGGTGTACTCGGTGCTGAACGCCCAGCGCATATACTCGGAACCGCACTGGTTGCAGTTGCCGCTACGCTTGACGAAGTAATACGCCTTCCCCATAGCTGTTCTCCTTATCCGTAAATCTGAGTGACGATCTCAACGCCGGCATTGATGGCTGCCGGGATGTCCGTCCCGAGCTGCCGGTAGAAGTCAGGATGAACAATGCACTCATAAGCTCTGCACATCGTATCTCTCTGCTCCGCCGTGATGTTGATGCGGAAACCCTTTGCAATCCGAAGGGCCTCTTTGAAGTTGCCCGCGGCTACGGCTTCGCGCACGATGTCAGATTTACGTTTCATGGTCTCCGTCCCTTTCTAATTAGCCGGTTGGTTAATTTGTAACTTTATTATACTGCGATGCCTACCTATGTCAATATGTTTTCGTTAATTTTACAAATTATTTTTCTGTATCATATTCACATACGTTTATATTCGACAGACAGAAAAAGACGGCCCCGGCACAAGGCCGAGGCCGCCCACTCACGCTTCTGCGGTCACTATGTACTTCTTGAGCTCAAGCAGCTCCAACAAAATCGCGTCGATCCGCCGGTTGATGGCGTCGCTTCCAGCTTTAGGGGGAGGCGTCGGCTTTTCGGGGACAGCTACCTGCGTCGGTGCTGGCAGCTCCGTCGGCGTCTGCTCGTCTGGCTTTCCCAGCTTACAGGCGAACACCTTGCCCTCGATCCATGCCCTCGTTTCCTTGCTGCATCCGAAGATGTCCAAAATCATCCGCCCGCAGCGTTCGGTCACGAAGTACATCGGCACAGACCGGCGGGATGCGCCACCCGTCTTCCCGTTGACCGGAAAAGGCAGTTTCACCAGCTTCACGTCGCTCTCGCTCTTTGCTTCGCGCTGGCACCACTTGGTCGGATAGGCGCAGCCACAGGCGGCCAGCAGATCCCGTGCCGCATACATCGTCTCGCCTTCGTTCAGGAGAACGCGGACTGCGCTTCCCTCCTGCTCCACAACGGCTACTCTGCCAATGAAGCTCTTGACGGTCTCGCTCATACCGCACCGCCTTTCTCCGCTTCACGGTTCGCAAAGTTCACCGCGAAGATGGCGTTGCAGACCTCCATGTGGCCGGCGAACTCTTCCATCTCACCCATCAGCGCGTGAACTCTGTCCTTAATCTCGTAGAAGGCCAGGGCGCCTCTGTCCCTCTTCTCTGCCTCTCCCTCGGCCATGTCGAGGAAGTAGAAGTAGGTGGACTCGAACATCTCCAGAAATACATCCAGCTTTGCCGCGTCCGCTCTCAATTTGTCGGGGGTCGTCATCATAAGTGTATTGCTCCTTTCGTCGTTCTTGACAGCGGCCGGCAGCCATGTTACACTTACCTTGCTCAGAGGTGTGTAACGCAGTCACAGGTGGCTGCCGAACCGCCGGAACCCTTGGTGTTGCAAGCACTGAGGGTTCTTTTTTGTTTCCTGCGATTTGATTATAACATTTTACCTACCTAAAGCAAGATAGGTGCGCGGTAATAACATTTAACCGTTCGGATAACAGCAAAAACGCGAAAAAGCCCTGCGTCAGACGACGCGGGGCTATACTCGTTTTTACGCTCATATACTTTGCCTATCTCTCTTTCAGAATGACCCCGGCCATCTCCGCAAGCATCTCGATCTGGGACGGTGTCGGATCGGACTCAGAAAAAATTTTTTGAATTTTTTCGGCCTCCGTGCCTTCCACGAGGTCTGGCAGGATATAATTCGGTGAAACTCGTAATTCGCGGCATAAAGTGGCGAATACCGGCAGGCTCGGCAACTTCTTTCCGCCCTCAATCTGGCGCAGATACGTCGAATTGATGTTGCAAGCCTCTGCCAGCTTCTCAGCCGTCAGGCCGCGGTCTTTTCGGGCTTTGTTGATTCTCGTTCCAAATAGCTTCTTGTCCACTTTTTGCTCCTCCAATAATGTATGCCGTCGGTTCATACCACCTCTTCTCATAGCTTACAGCCCCGTTGACGCTCACGAAATCCACTGTTAGAATATAGGCCATGAGCCAGTAGACTATACCACATGAACGGAGGATATTTTCATGGGTCTTTCAGGGTCTAAACTCTACCGCCTTTCCGGTGGCACCGTCATCCCGGCCAGCGAGGCTCTATATCCCGCAGAGGCCGACCTCCAGCAGCTTATTGCGGAAAATCCGCAACTGCTGCTCAGCGCCCCCAATGAGGGCCAGCGCCTTTACCTGTTGCGTCGAGAACAGCCCGTGCGCGACGCACCGGACGGGCCAGTTCTTTTCTCCATTGACCATCTCTTCGTTGACCAAGATGGGCTTCCTGTTCTCGTCGAGGTGAAGCGGAGCACCGACACCAGAATCCGCCGCGAGGTCGTGGGACAGATGCTCGACTATGCTTCCCGTATGCGGGCGTGGAGCGCCAGCGAACTCAGGTCGTCCGCGTCGCTTCTGGATGTTCCAGATGATCTATGGGCCGCTCTCGACGGCAATCTGAAGGCCGAGCGGATGCGGCTGATTTTCGCGGCAGACTCTATCCCTGACTCCTTGGCCTCCATGATTGACTTCCTCGACCGCAGCATGGACGCTATCGAGGTCTGCGGCGTTGAGATTAAGCGGTACGTTTCCGAAGACGGTGCCGAGCTGATCTCCTCCACGATTGTCGGCGGTGGCAATTCGCCTGTCAAGCAGGCTGCCAGATACTCCACTATCTGGGACGCCGACAGCATGGCCGAGCAGCTCAGCCAGCGCGAAAACTCAGCCATCGTTCCGGTTGTCGCCGCTCTCACATCGTTCGCCTCCAGCGCCGGTCTGCAGATCAGTTATGGCCGCGGGACGAAGTTTGGCGTGTGCAGGGCGCTTCGGAACGGCCGCAAGGTATTTAGTGTGACCTCGTGGGAAAAGGGCCATACGGGTCTCAGGACAGCCGTTGAGGTATCTTTACCGTCGTTGGTAGACCAGACCTGCGGCACGTTCGAGGAAGGTGCGCTACGCTCCATGCTCCTGACGTTCCCCGACGCTTCCCCAGCCGACGCCGAGCAATTCATCTTCGGCTCCAGCCAGTTCCAGTATATCGACCTGCGATTACTTGCAGAGCCATCAAACCTCTCGCATTTCCAGAACGCCATCACTCAAATCGTTCAGGCCATCCCTGAAGAATAAGAAAAGCGGCTACGCCCCGAAATGGAGCATAGCCGCTATTTTACTGCCCTCTGGAGCCGCTGGAACGTCGCAGAATGATGGATTGTATGCCGGCGGCAACGTAAATCGACCTACGCTGGTCTTTACCGATGCCACAGCTCCTCGGAAACCTCGACCGACTCTTCTTTGAGTGCAGAGAACCGTTCCTCGAACTCGTATTCCGTGATTTCGCCCGTCTTCCGCAGGCCGCGGAGTATCGAGATTTCCTGCGGGATCTCCGCATAGCGTTTCCGCAGGTGGTCAATGCGGGAGTCCTGCTTCGCAATCTCCTGCCGCCACCCTTCCCAGAGCGGCGTCGTGAACTCCTTCCATTCCAACTCAGGCAGCGTCACGCTCAGGTCATCCCTCGCCTTGTCGTCCACGTTCAGCGGCGGATGGAGCCGCAGGATGTAGTAGATCTCGTACAGGTTCATATCCGCTTCGCTCCCCAACTCCGCATACTCGATCTTCGTCACTTGCTCTATGTTGACGGTGCGGTGCATCGGCTTGCTGAACAGGTGGCCGCGGATTCTGCTCTGCAATGGCTGCTTGGTGCGTCCAACGTACACGAGGCAGTTCCCGTACCAGATCCGATAAATCAGGAACCCTTGCACCCTCATTTGACGCACCTGAAGCCAGCAAACTGTGCCAGACCTGCGTTTCCGTCCGGGCATTTGCATGGAATGTGCATCGGCACGTTATTTCGCGTGAACGGGTTCGCTGCGAGCTGCTGATGCTGGATCACCTTGCCGAGCAGTGCCGGGAGCATTTCCGTCGGCACCTCCTGAGGCTGTGATCTGGACAACAGCCGACCGCACAACGGGCATTTGTAAACCGGTTGATACTTCATTCCGCATACCCCTCCGGCCGCATCTCCCAGTACGCAGAACGCTGAGCAATCGCCATGTCGATCAGCCAAAACTTTTCGCGTTCGTCCATCAGAACATCAACCGACCATTGCCCCGTCAGTCCTTGCACATTCTGCATTGCATCAGCGACCTTGTCCTGAACGGCATCCTTGAAGTGTGCATACACACCTTCCAATCTTTCTCGTTCATGCTCGAAAATAATCTTGTCGGTGGCGTGGTACAGGTGCGGGTAAACATAGTCATAGTCCCAATAATTCGCGGTGAAGATCGGTTTTCTGGCGTCGAAGTCGTAGAAGACTCGGAACTCTGGCCGCAGAGGCAGGCCGTTGTAGATGCAAGGCGTCATCCCCGCGGAGCTTTCGATGAACTTTCGCACCACGATTTCGTCTGCGCCTTCTGCTCCGCAGCACATCGCCTCGTAGTTGATTAGGATGATCGCCCGGTACAGCTCATGCAGACCGTACAGGTTGCACGTCCCATTCGCATTGAACTTGTTGCTGAAGCGGCCATTCTTGACGAACACATGGCCGGTCAACCCCATCTCTTTCAGCTTCGGGATGACGCGCTCCTCCAGATACGCCTTGACAACCTCTTCGTCCTCCTTCGGGTGCTCCATGTAAAACGCCTCGTACAGCCGCTTCACATACTCTGGTTCCTCCTCCGCACTCGGCAGTTTCGTGTAGAATGTCAGCGGTGTCGGGATGCCGCAGTCCTTAATTTTCGGATACCAGAAGCTAAAGTCGTTCTCGTGTTCTCTCGTGTAGTCAAACATCTTTTGTCTCCTCCTCTTCGTATTTGGCAAACTCCTTTGCCGTGTCGAGGAATTGCACTCGCTGGGCCTCCGCCAGCCCAACCGTGCCATCCCGTCGTTCCAGTATGGCATAGGCGCCGGCAACAACGCCGCCGCCATGCCCGCCACGCATGAGCGACGGCGGCACGATCTGCGAGATTTGCGTAAACCCGTGGAACAGGTAGAGCTCTTCGCCCACTTTGCACGGGCGCAGCTTGTTTGTGTTCATTCTTGCCCTCCTCAGTATTTCAGTCGCACACCCTCAGGTAGCGGCGGCATCTCACGCCAGAACCTCGGCACCCACACAAACGGAACGAACGTCGGGCGTTCAGGGCCATAGAGCCTCTTCCATACGCAGCTAAAGATGTGACCGTACGAGTCCTTCGTCAAGACCTCTTGCCCCTCCCGTGGTTTTTGCTCTTTGAGCGTGTGCCATCCATCCTCCAGCATTGGCATCCACCATCTCACATGAACGTCCGGTTCCAAACCGTCCGGGCGGAAGAGCGGCGGTTCCTTCGGGTCGTATGCCACGAGGGAGCCATCGGTCACATGGCCCCATTTGCTGATAATCAGAACCCTCTCGCCAGCGGGAGGCAACGCCTCCTTTGTGGCCGTCCATCCGTGCGCCATCATCAACCTCCATCACCGAGCATAAGCTGGCCGGTCTGGAACACCTCATAGAGCGTCTTCTCATTTCGGTCAATCAGCTTCGGGAAGAACAGCTCGTCCATCGTGGCCTGCTCCGTCTCCACGAGGGCGACCTGCGCGGCGATCCAGTCCTTCAGGTTGCGCCACGCGATGCGCTCAGCCTGTTCGTCGTCGCACTTGGTACGCTCTTTTGCCATCACTGCCTTAACGCCGTCCGGTCGTGCTTCCAGTCGGAAACCATGCAGGGAGCCGCAGCAGTCCAGCGCGAATGTGACTGCCGTGACTTTGCCGTTTTCGGCGTAGTCCATCATCACCTTTCGTGCTCCGTGCGCGGCGAGGATGCCTTGGATCTCGCCGACGGTCTGAACCGCCGGCACCTTGGTCGTGTAGTTCTTAATCGGCATCTGCAGTCCTCCTCTCAGTCGATGAACCGGATGTTCTCCGCCGCCGTGCTCCACACCTTGCCGTGCTCGTCCTCGACAATGCCCGTTGTGACAGGGACGGCCCCATTATCGAACTCCTCGAACGTGCTTCCCCATGTGTGGAACCATGCGACAAATTCATCCTCGCGCCACCCGTCGTTCGTGCGCTCATACACATGGGCGATGCACTTACGGCAGTTCGGCACAGGCGGCTTCCCACGCAGAGGCCCTCCCTCTTGCCACGGGCGGAACTGCTGGATCTTTTCCAGCAGGCCCTTCGGATTGCCGTCGAAGAGCAAGGCTCGGTCATCGACATAGACTTTTGCGGGCGGCTTTTCCGCCGCCACATCATCGACCTCAATGCCGTTCTCCCGAAGGTAGCGCCGCACCGCTCCCATGCCCTCAGGCGTTGCGCATCTGGTGGACACGACCACCACTCTGTACCCCGCGGCTCTGATCCGCTTGATTTCTTCGTCAATGAGCGGCACGGGCGGGTCGGGTACAACGTCTACGCCCTGCCAGCCGCTCACATAGGAATGGATGACGCCGTCAAAATCCAGCACCACATTCGGCTGATACTTCATCTCCCAAGCCATTACTGCGCCTCCTTGCCGGTTCCGGTGCTGCCCCAGCCGCCGCGGTTCGGGTTTCCGAGATCCTCGACCTGCTCGAACTCAACAGGCTCGTCCTGCTTCACGAGGCGGAACTGGCAGATGCGCGTCCCCTTCGGGATTTCCGTATGACGGATGGCAACCGCCGGGAAGCCCCAGATGTCATCGTTACCGCAGTAGCTATGCTCGATGATGCCCACGCTGTTCGCCATGATGACGCCGAAGTTCTTGCAGGTCGAGCTTCTGGGAACGACCTGCGCATAGTAGCCGGCAGGAAGTTCCATCGCAATGCCGAGCGAAATAATTTTGAAGTCCAACGGCTCCAGAACGATGTCCTCGGCGGTGTAAAGGTCAACCCACTCGCCATGTGACTCGGGCAGCGGGTTCCCGTGCGTGTTGATTTTGACTTTCATGTTAAGCCCTCCTTGATGTTTCGTATCTGTAATCGTAGCCATCGAGCCTGTACGGGTCTTTCACTTTACCCGTACATCTGGCCCAGATGGCGTTTTGACTGATGTAATTCTTCTTAGCCGCCTCTCGTCCCGACGAGTAAATGGCAACCACTTGACCGGCCTGATCGACCTTCATCACAGCCTTGCGCCGGTTTGCGCTGGAGATTTTGCCGCTGACCTGCTTGCTGGCGAACGACAGGTTCGCCAGCTCGCAATCCATCTTTGCGCCGTTTCGATGGATGATGTTGTACCCCGGCCTGCGACCTCCCATGAAGGCGTCGGCCATGAGCCACACAACAGGCACATCTACTTTTCGGTTGTCCGCTGTCCGCATCTTCACGCAGGCGCGGGTTCGTCCGCTGATGTACGGCTTCAGGACGTACCACTCGCCACTCTCCAGTTCCTTTCGGACGACCGCCTCGCGGTTGATTTGGTATCGGAAGCGATAGCCGGGGATTTCTACCCATTCCGCGCTGTCAGGCGTTTGGCTTTTACACCGCTTCGCGCTCATGCCTTGTCTCCGGTTTCGTCCAGATAGGTCGCCTGCAGATCGGCGATGTGCAGCAAGACGGCCAGCGGGAACTTATCAAAGGCGTTGCCAACGCTGTACCCGCCGCCTTGGAAGTCGTTATCCGAGAACCCCATGTGCCAACGGATTGCCATAGCCTCCTCGCGGCTCAGACGCATAAACCCAGAGATGATGTAGACGCTCTTCTCACCGTGCCCGTAAGGCAGCTTGTCATCGACCACATAGAACGGGTACTGTTCCCACCTGCCCTGATCGTTCTTGCGGTTGCGCATCTCGACCGCATAGAAGTTCGCTTTGCAGATGTCGTGAAGCAGACCGCAAACCGCAATCGTCTCCATCGACGGCTCGTTGAAGCCCGGAGTGATGGTTGCTTCGTTGGCGCAAATCGCTTTCATGCGCTCAAACACATGGAGGCTGTGCTCAAGCAACCCGCCAGGGCTGGACAGGTGGAAACGGGTGCTGGCCGGTGCCGTAAAGAAGTCCGAGGACTCGATCCACGCCAGCAGCTTGTCAGCGCCCGGTCGCGTGATATTCTCTGTGTACGCCTTGATAAACTTGTCTTTCATGCTCATATCCTCCTCAAAAATACATCATGCTCAGTGCCCAAGACGCCAGATGCAGAACGCCCGCAGCCGCGAACAGCGCGATATAGACGTGCTTACCTCTGCCGCTCTCGCCGATGACGCCGACGGTTGCCAGCACCATCACGATCATCGTAAACACCTGAAAGAACTTCACTTCACATACGCCCCCTTCCATGCTTCGATTGCTTCATCGCAGAACTTGCCGTCGCACTGACCGACAACGCCCTTTCTGCCCTCGCAGTATTCGCACAGATCCGTTTCGAGCATATCGACGATCTGGTCATCGGTCATGTCCCCGTAACACTCGCCATTGGTGAGCTTCACCGCTATGAAAACGCGCCCGCTGTTGATAGCCTGCTGGCAGGTCCTCAACTTCCATTCCAACAGCACAGCCTTGTGCATCGTCTTCGTTGTGCGATGGCCGCAATGGACGATGAACCAGTCATGCTCCAGAAGTTCGGCCACGCTGTCAACGCGGTCTCCCTGTTTGTACTTTCTCTTCATTTTCATGTTACCTCCTAAAATCCGTTCCATATTTGCTTGCCGTGATACTCGAAGCATTCGGCATCGCAGCAGTCTTCGGGAGTCAGATCCGCAAGCCGCTTTCGGCTGCGGGAGATGAACAGATCGGAGTCCATAGGCGGCTTCGGGTTCTTATCTCTCAGCAGCTCGTCTACCTCCAGCAGCTTCGCGTAAGTCTGCGGCTGGTGTTCCTTGAGGTTCTCGAAGAAATAGTTTCGGTGGAACGGGCAAAAGCAGCAGGCGGACGCCTTGGTGTCCAGTCCCCAGACATCCAGTATGTAGGCGTAGTTGTCAGCCCTCGTCAGCTCCATGTCCACCAACGGGAAACGGTTCACAAACATCGGGTTCGGGCTGTCCTTGCACCGCTGTTTTTCCTCGAAGCTGAACCCCATGTGCATCTCGTGGGCCTTCTTGTCCTCGTCGCGGAGCCGCTGGCCTTTCTTGTAGCCGAGCACCTCCCAGCGGACGAACTTTGAGATGCGCTCCACCTTGTAGTCGAGGGTGCAGTTTCGCGGCATCCTTGACTTGTGACCGTCATCCCGCAGCGTCCACCATGGGATGCTGACCGTGCGGCGTCTCCCGAAGTTCTGCATCAGATCACGATGCAGCGGCGCGTCCAGCATCTCATATCGAATGCCGGCGGTGTCACAGGCTCGGTGTACGAACTCGGCCTGTTGCATGACCCACGGCGGCTCGAAGCCGAGGTCGCAGAAGACGACCAGATCGTAAACCGGAACCAGCGGGTACGGGCGTTCGTGGCCTTTGCGCTCGGCGTCCACATTCTCGCAGGACATCAGGGCCAAGGCCGTCGATTGCATTCCCGCACCGAAGGACAAAATCTTCACGTTTGCCCCTCCACGCTTTCCCCGCGGCGGAACTCAGCGGCCATCGTATCGGCCGCCTCACGGCTGATGCCGATTGCCTCGAACTGCTGGTAAATCTCTTCGCGGTCTTCGGGAGCCGCAGACACCAGCGCAAAGGTCAATTCGGCATCCGTCGGAGTTGGCTTCTCAGGTTCTTCCGCCTCTTCGGCTTCAAGGCTCTGCGCCAATCCCTCTTTGTACTCAGCGATTTTCAGCTTGCCGAACTCAATCACGGCTGTCATGTAGTCCTCGTGCTCGAAACCGCCTTCCTCGAACTCACGGCTCCAATTCAGAATGTGGTGGAACAGGTCGCGGCTGTCGATTTCTGCGCCGTTCGAGCCGAGCATCTGCGCCGCCAGCGCAGAGAGGTCATAGACGCACTCGCAAAGGCGGATCTCGCTGTCTTCGCCCACCGTGGTCACGAACTTCTCGCCGGCGTCGCTGTAACCGCAGGTCTTGCAGTCCCAGACGTCTTCCCTGTCCGGTTCGTGCGTGACCTCGACGCAGTCATTCAGGCACCGAACGAACGTGCCGCTGTCATCCAGTTCCCAGTCCTGCGTGACGTGCGCCGTCGCGCAAAAGGTCTTTCCGCCGCAACGTGGGCAGCGCAGAACCTCATTTTCTTTCAAAATCATCACTTGCTCCTCCATCACTCAGGCGCTTTTTCAGCCCTGCATATACTCCCTCAAGGGTTTCAACGAGTCCATCTGCCTCAAGGCTGTCCGTCGAAACCAGCCTGCAATCGCTCATGCTGATGTCGTCGATCAGGTGGACGCCGTAGAACTGTTCGTCAGGCTCCAGACCGGCCTTGTTCTCGATCAGCGCCGCCGTTACCTCTCCGTCCCGTTCTTCCGCGGCCTTTGCCACGAGGAAGTAGGTCGAAGAGCGGTCGCCGTTGACCGTGGTTGGGCCGTTGCCCAGATCCGCCATCATCGCCTCTGCCAGTTCTTTCGGGGCGATTGCAAAATCGAACCTTTTCATCCCTCGGGCCACCCTTCCATTTCTTCCTTGAAGTAGTCCTCGTCGCCATCATCGCAGGCACCGGACATAATCTGCTTGCCCTTGTAGAGCACGAAGTACCACATCCCGTCAGGGTTCCCCACCATTTTGTGCCACGCCGCTGCAAAGTCGGCAACGCTGTCGAAGACGTAGCAGGTACGGATCGTGGCCGCATCCTTGAAGTCGTCCACGAAGTTTTCCGCATCCTTCTCGGGGTCGCTGTCATTCACGAACATCATAACGACCAGCCCCTTCGGAATAGCCACGTCGAAAGATTGCCCGCACTTCGGGCAAATCCCTTTCCAGCCGAGGCCGTCACGCACGATGGCCTCTTCAAACTCGAACCCGCAGTCCGCACAGGTCAATTTCATTTCAAACCCTCCTCAAACATTTCGATGTAACTGTCCGCGCTCTGAAGCTGGCGCTCCACTTCTGCCTCTGTATCAGCCGTGAAGCAGTACCGTGCGACCGCGTAGCCTTTCTTGCTGATCCACCAGCTCGTCTTTCTGTTGAACGCATTTCTGACCGGGGAGAAAACGTAGTCCCCGAAAATCCGTTGCTCCGGTGTCGTCTTTGCCGCTGCTTCTGCGGCCTTGGCCTTCGCCTGCCACCATTTCAGCTTGCGGTCGAGCGAGTCAAACGCTCTGGTGAAGTCGCAGGGAGCGTCACCGTAGCAGACATCTCTGCAGTGCTTGCGGTACGGGCACAGTCTGCATCTTTTCATCAGAACGCCCTCCGGTACACACGCTTGACGCTGATGAACGCCGCCTCCGGGTGCTTCAGCAGGTAGAACTGCCGCTGGCTCTCGTTCGGGTAGGTGTTCCCGTTTTCGAGGCGGCCGAGCAGATGGTGGTTCTCGTCGAAGAGTTCCACGAAGTAGGCCGTCTCCACGCCCATGTTCGGGTCATCCTTGGCGTAATCGTCGAGGACGGGCAGGTGCTCAACCCGTGTTCCATCTCTTTTCAGGTACATATCAGATCCTCCTATTCCATCGCGGCCCTCAGGGCCTCGATTGCTTCCGTGATGTTGTCGTGCGCCGTGTCCAGATTGTCGGCCGCGGCTTCAATGGCCGCATAGCGTTCGCTGCCTTCCAGCCCCTCAGGAGCATTGTCGAACTTCTCCTGCTCGTCGTCGTGCAGGCTCTCCACCTCGTCGCCGAGGGTTTCAAGGGCGTTGACGATTTTCTCAATGACCGCCCGCGTTGCTTTGTTCATGGCTCCTCCTCAATAGTCGGCGTCGAGGTTTTCATCTCGCTCGTCGTACTTGACTCCGTCGTAGCCGGTGGTCGTCATGATGCGCTCGTAGCACTTCGCACAGACACGGCGAAACGGGATGCCGTAGTAGTCACGGGTGCCGTACATCTCGAACGGGCGCGCCTCCTTGCCGCACTTCGGGCAGGTCTCTTTCACCAGCCGATAGCCCGGAAGCGACGTCAGGTGGCCGCCGTCGTCAATCAGGAAGTCATCCCATGTGCCGTCATCGAACAGTTTACAGGCGGCCTCATACGCGCTGTCGAAGCTGTCGTGCTCAGACAACGGCTTGTGGTAGCGGCAACCGGCGGCCACATCTTCGACCTTCAAAATCACGCCGCCGCGCCCGCACTTCGGGCAGTCTGCGCCGATCTGCTTCTCGTAGCCGCAGAACGGGCAATTCACGTTCTTCTTTTCCATCAGTTCTCCTCCTTGCCGAGCCAGACCAGCAAACGGATCTGGTCGTGCATCGCTACAAGCCTGCGCTGGGCATCTGCCAGCTCCTCGATCATGGCGGGGACGAACTTGATGATGTCGTCCACATCGGAGTTGGCGATGTAATGCCGCAATTCGATTACCTTCCGGGCCTGCCAGCACCCCGTCTCCCCGATCTTTTGGCTCAGTTCCTCAACCTTGCGGTCGATGGACTTCTTCAGGTCGCTCATTTCAAAACCTCCTTACCGTCTGCTTGCTCTGCGCCGCTGACGGGCAAGCCGTCTCTGACGCTGTTCTTCTCTGTACTGACGCTCCACCTCTTCGTCGTCCTCGTAATCAGGCAGGCGGTCAAGGTATCGCTGAATGAACGGGATGTGCGGGGAAACGTAGTCGGCGATCAGAGCGCCGATACCGAGAACCACGAGAAAACCAGCCAAAATCATCAGGTCGACGACGGCCTCTCCGATCAGATCAGGTGTCATTTCCTTTCCTCCTTCATTTTAAGAACAGCCTTCTGGGCAATGCGTCCAGAGTGCATCGGTTCTTAAACCACTTCTCGTAGCTACTGTACTTGAAGGCAATTTCATTGGTTTTCATGAGGTAACGATTCATGGTGTCAAATCCTCCGTCGCCTATCTCTGCAACGAAAATCGGCTCAGCGGTTCTTGGGTCCAGTCTGTCGTTTCTGCGGCATACAATCCACAGTTCCGTCATCTCGTTTCCTCCTTCAGATACGGAAGCTCGTTCTTCACAAAGTCCTCCGCCAAACAGCTCTCTTCCTCACTCAGCTCACTCGCCCACTCGCTCAGGTACTCTTTTCGAGCGGCCGTATTCATCCAGTTTTCTTTCCTCAACCCAGCGGACGCGAGAACGATGTATCCGTCTGCTCCCACACCGTACAGTTGAGAGCCGTGCTTTTGCTCCCACTCAATCTCCGCGTCGATGGTTTCCGCATCAGCCTTGATGATGTACTCGACCACCGAATGGTCGAAATCGTATCGGAACAGCTTGCCGCTGACCTTGACCGGATTGCTTTTCACAGGTTGTACGCCTCCTTGCCCGCTTTCCATTCCTTCATGAAGTCCTTGTAGTCTTCCTTGCCATCCACGGCCACTTCCGCCCAGAGGAACCCCGGTTCTCCAAAGATGTCGAAGTCGTAGCCCGTCTCCTCCAGAATTGCTACCACCTTGTCTTCCTCTTCTTCGGTGAAAGAGATAATTGCCGCCGGTTCAAGCGGTCTCACCAGCTTGTCGCCGAAGGAGTTCACCGTCTGGCGTCCCTTGTACTGCACGTTCATGTGCTTGCCTCCTGCCTCACATCTGAATTTCAAACCGGCTGAAATCATCGTTTGCGGTCAGCACATACTCTTTACGGTTGACAGCCACTGGAACTCGCTCACCGTCTCTGTATGCCGACGTTTCCATGTAGCCAGCCCAGCGGTCATCGCTCTCTTTGCGGGTCAGGGTCACGCGGGCATGGGGAGAAACGCTCAGCATATTCTCGGCTTCATACACGGTGAACACCGTCATGTGGCGCCCCTCTGCCTTGAGTTGCTTCGCAAGCTCTCTGGTGTTGTCGCTTGCAGCGGTCAGAGCGTCCAGCAGATCCATGAGAGGATAGGTCTGGTTCAGCTTCATAGTTGCCTCCTGATTTGCCGTCTGGCTTCTTTTAATTATCCATGTGGTTATCTTATGTGTTAATTATACTTTATTACCTACCTATGTCAATAGGTTTTTGCATATTTTTACGAATATTTTTACCGTATATCATTATATCCGTTTACGCTTTTGAAACGAATTCAGAGCCTTTCTGTGCGGCCCGTAGACGGCCTCTGGCGGCGTTTTTGCAGAAGGGGTGAAAGTATATAGGAAAAGACGTAGCGCATCGTAGCGGTCTTGTAGGCGAATTTGGCGGTATGCTGGGGCCGTTGCGAAGAGAAACCTCCTGAAAACGCAAAAACACCCCCATCCCGGCCGAAGCCGAAATGGGGGTGTTCAATCTATCCGCTATGCAGTTGTCAGGGCCAGCGAGGGGGCGCAAGCCCTCTGCATGGCGGGCGTATCGGGCCGGAGGTCGAAGCCCGTTTACGCTTTCTTCAGGACAGCCTCCATGATGGCTCGCAGGATCTCGTCCTTGCGGGTCAGGCCGTCCAGTTCAATGCCGTATTCCTCCGCCTTCTTTTTCAGCTCAGGAACGGTCAGCTTGAGCAGCTCGATTGCGAGGTCAGCGGCGGCTACCGCCACATCAGTCTTCACCTCTTCGGGCGTCTTGACCACGCCTGCTTCGCTGTTCGCCTTGTATTCGTCGGCATACTTCCGCATCCAGTCGAAAATCGTCTGGGCGATGCTCTGAAGGCGCTCGGGGGTGAAGATTTTCTTCAGAGGGGCCGGGATCTTGACGTACAGGCCGTTGACGACCTGAGACATCTTTTCCGCGCCGGTCAGACCGGACGCCTCAGCCAGTGCAATGAGTTCGCTCACCGCACCGAGGACGTTGCCTCTGACCTTGAAGAAAAGCATGAAGCCGTAGGTGATCGCACAGATGGCGACCACAATGATTTCGAGTACGCTGAGAAAATCCATTGCATTTTCCTCCTGACTTGCGGCTCAGGGCCGCTTAATATTGTTCCTGCTTCGGGTGCCGCTGGTCATACTCTGGACACGGAAAAGGCTCCGTGTCGTGGCATTTCTCGCAGCACTCTTCGCAGGTGGGACCGTATTTCTGGTTGTAGATGCACGGCTTGACCTCTACGATCTCTTTTCCGCAGACCGCGCATCTCAGGATGCTCACGACGGCAGCTTGAGCTTCTGGCCGGGACGGATCACGGTCGAGCTCAAGCCGTTCAGCGTCATGATTTCCTTGTAGCGGTTGCCATTGCCGAGACGCTTCTGGGCGATGCCCCAGAGAGAGTCGCCGGCGACCACCGTATAGACCGCCCGCTCCGCGCCAGAGTCGGCGCCGATGTCGGCAGCATTGACCCAGCCGTAGACGGTGCAGCCGCCGCCCTGATTGACAAGATGGTACGGATGCTTTGCTCCCTTCGCAATGCTTGTTACCTTCGCCTTGCCGGGTTTGCAGGGCACTCCGTTCATCGCCTGGCTGCTGACGTAGTGCGTCTTGCCGTTGAACTGGACGATGTCACCGATCTTGTGGTCTGCGCCGCTTGTCTGACCGCCGGCGCTGGGCTTCGTCGGCGTTACAGGCGTGGTCGTTCCAGCGCCGTCGTACTTCGGGCGGCCATAGCCGACGATCTTCGCGCTGTTCAGCGCATAGCTGCGACGCGCACACTGGTTGTTGGTGTTGCCCTCGATGGTATAGACCTTCGAGGCATCCACTTTCTCCACAAGGCCGGTGTGGGTGCAGTTGTCAATCGACGTACCGAAGAAAATCTGATCGCCCATCTTCGGATTGGACGTGTGGAACTGCCCTTTCTGCTTGTAATACTTCGCAGACCAAGTGCAGCCCGCACCGCAGGAACGCTCAGGCTGGCAAAGCAGCCGCAGGGCGTTCTCATAACCGAACGCGGTCACAAAGCACCAGTCCACGAACATATCGCACCATTCGTAGCCGTTCTTCTTGCCGTTGTACCACTTCGGGTACTTTTCGTCGAAGTCTCTGGCGTACTTTGTCCAGTTCGCACTACCGGGGTTGGCGGTCTTGCTGTCGAGCTGGCTGTTGGTCGCCTTTTCGACATAGCCGAGTTCGCCGATTGCGACGGCGATCACGGCGGAAGCGTAGCATTTGCTCACTCCAGACACTCCTTTCTGGGCCGTGGAGTCGGTGGCATACTTGTCGTAGAACTTCTTGCCAAACCCAGCGCGGCGGGCCTTCGCCGCATCGCTTTGGTCTGCCGGTCGCTCGAAGTTCAGCAGGACGCTATCGGATGCAACCCGCACGGTCTTTGCCGTTTTCAGTGTCGAGATGACGGCTGTGTAGCCTTGCAGCTCGTTCCAGAGGAAATCGAGCTGCATCTCCAAGTCGCCGATGCTCTTGCCCTTCTTCTTGGCAAAGTCGAGCAGGTTCTTCTTCCGACTCCAATATGTCCACTGCGCCAGACCGTAGCCGGCGCTATCTTTCACGAAGTTCTGGTACGTCCCGTTGTCCACCGCAGCCGTGTAGGCGGCGTCGGTGAAGCTGAGGGCCTTCTCGTAGCTGTTTTGCAGGTTGGTGGGAATCAGGCAGCTTTCCGCATACAAGTTCCCCATCAGACCGGCAATCCCGCAATCGGGTAGTCCCTTGGCTTTCAGGTAGTTCCAGATCTTCTCTTCATTTGTGCTTCCAATCAGCGACATTTCATGTCTCCTTTACTGGTCGCGGTTCTTCTGTTCAGCGGTGAACGACGGCTCGAAGTCCTGTGCGGGCTGCTGTGCCTCGCGCTCCATTCTCTGCCGGTCTTCCTCCGCCCATTTCCGATCCTGTTGCTTGTCTTTGGTGGTCTTGATCCAACCCATGACGCCGCACTCGCCGCCGAGCAGCGCGAACACACACTGGCACAACGTATCAGGAATACCGCCAGTCGTTTCGTACAGCGTGAGCATACGGTGCGTAAACCAGACGAGTGACACGCCGATGATGACCAGAATCAAGTCCATCGTTTTGATGCCTTTCTTCTTGCCGGTCGCCTGCGGCTCGGTGCGACGCCGCGCCGTGCGATTGCGAATGCGCGACGCGATGTTGCTCACCAGCCACGAAATGACGACGCCAAGCAGGAAGCCGGCGGCGCAGAACAGGACGATGTTCAGGGCGCTCATGCAACCGCCTCCTTACTTTTTCAGCGGCAGAGCATCGACGCCCTCAACGATAATGTCGGCATCTCCGTTTCCGCCGAGTCCCTTGTGGTAGCAGTCGTGCATGGCATGGAAGCGGCGTCTGTCGTCGTAGGAAATCTCCCCCTTGGCGATGTATCCCTGCCCGAGATAGAGCACCCTGTCGAGCAGGATCTGCTTTAGTGCCTCAGACTGAGCGGCATCGCTGCTGCGGAGACGTTTGATGTCCTCCTGCAGACCAGTGATCGTCTTTGTCAGTTCAGCGGTCTTATCCGCTTTCTCCTCCTCGCGGTCTTCCTTCGCCGCCTTTCGGCCAGCTTTGAACTTCCACCGTTCATTGATGCCGTTGATAACGGCCGCTCCTGCCGCGCCGCCGGCCACAGCCATCAGCACGGCGGTCAAGATTTCTCCGATATTCATACTCTCGTACCTCTCTCAACAGTTTCTTGGTGTGGACTCGCTCTTCGCCGGTGAACCGGGTAACTGCATGGCGAGAGGCATCCAGATTGCGTTCATGTAAAACGGGAGCCGGTCGTTCTGACCGGCTCCCGCCGCTGGGAGGTCAGATCTCCACCTCGCAGGCTTCCAGGATCTCCTCGACCTGCTTACGCAGACGAGCGGGCACCTGGTCGATGGTCTTCTTGCCCTTGATAATCAGGGTAGCGTACACAACAGCCATTTCGTCTTCCTCCTTTCTCAGCAGATATTTAAGACAAAACTCGCGGAGGGCGCTCATACGGCGTCCTCTGCGAGCAGAGCCTCCACGGCTGCCCGGAGCCTCTCCGGGACATCTTCGATGGTCTTCTCACCCTTGCGAATCAGGGTCGTGTAAATTCTTGCCATAGCTTTATCCCTCCGTAGCCGAAGTCGCTGCGATGACCTGCTCGTAGACATCGCACAATGCCATCTGGGTTTCGGTCATCTGGTTCTCCAGAGACGTGATCTTATCCGCAAACGCACCGTCGCTGACCGCGGTGGTGATGCTGGTGAGCTGTGCCGTCGCGGCGTCGAGGATCGTCTTCATCTGCGCGGTCAGGTCTTCCGGCAGATTGTCACCATACTGGATGGCGCCAATGACGGCGTTGTCCGTCTCGCGCTTAATCCACTTCTTCAAGAGGTTGCAGTAGGTCGTGTGCTTCGTGACGTAGTTCTTGTAAGCTGCGTACAGCACAACCACATCGGCGGCAGAATAGGTCTTGACCTCCCCACCGTCGCAATGGTACTGCTGCTCCTTCGCGCCGAGGGTGACGGCGGTAAACATGGATTCGATATTCGCCTGATCGTGCGTCTCCAGAGAAAAATGCTCCGTCCCACCGCTCAGTTCTACGTCGATACCGGCGTAGATCTTCTGCTGGCAGGTTTCGTTCGCCATGCTGATCTGCTTCTCGGACAGCGTCAGCAGGTCATCCTTTCTCCATACGAGTCCCATGACTTTCCCTCCTTACTGGAACGCGCCGCTCACGCCGGAGATATATCCGCCGGCGGACGTGCCGCGCTCCACAGTGATGCGGAAGTTGAACGCCGCGCCGTTTACCGCGGTCTTATTCTTGAACACGATGTTTGCGCCGCTCTTGGCCTCCGCGGTGACGTCCTGCCACACTGGGCTGGTGTCCTTCGCGTTGTTGGTTGCCTCGACCTTGTAGACCGCGCCGGCCGGGATCTGCCCCACGACCGACATGACCGCCGCCGTGATGTCGCCGGAAACCGCCAGCGGCGTCTTCAGCGTGATGGTCGCCTTGTGGACGGCTTTCGTGAAGGTGGCCGTGAAGGTCGCACTCGCCTTTCCATCGCTCACTTCGATGGTGATGGTGTGCGTTCCGTTGAGAATCTTCTGGAACTCCGCCGCGGTGCTGGCGCACTCGAAGGTGAGCTGCGTACCGCTGGTGACATTTGTGCGCGTCTTCTTCACGGCACCGTCCAGCTTTTCCGTGACCGTCAGCTTGTCGCCGTCGGCATCGTTGGGCGTGTACTTGAAGCTGAACGCCGCCGTCTTACTGCCGAGGTTCACGCCACTCGCACCGCTGGTACTGGTGATGGTCGGGGGCGTATTCGTGGATACGGTGCCGTCATCAGAGACCAAGAGTGTAGAGGGAAGAACCAAAGCGGGGCGGATGCCGTACGAGTAGGATGCGTTGCTGTAGTTGTAGTTGCCATTGGTGTATACGTTCCACACGCTGAGGGTGTTGTTGGTGTACGGGGAGCGGAGCCACCAGTAGGCGGCCGCGCCGTTCAGGTACGCAACTCGCTTCGAGTCTGCATTATTGGTGACGCACGAAGCAAAATAGCTCAGTACAGCACCTTCGCCAGAGTCGATATAGCTGTGCTCGTAGTGAACTTCAGGGGCGCTCAGCAAGAAGATCTTGCAAGGCAAACCGTTTGCTCCCTGCTGCGTCGTACCACCAGAACCGCCGTTCTTGCGATACGGGAGCTTTACCTGCTTGATTGCGCCCTGAATGTTGCTATCAAACAGTTTCAAGAACGTGTTGTTCAAGTAAGAGTGGATGTCGCTGCTTTCGTACTTGTTGATATTTCCGCTCTGCCAAACACGGTTCTCGTAGATGTCCTTCATCAGCAGCCAAGTGCCGTTGCAAGACTCGTCGTACACGCTGGACGGCTTGCCCTGATGGACGACGATGAACTCTTTTGCCGTACCGTTGACTTTCAGCTTGACGGTGCTGCCGACGGCCTTGGTGCTCAAAAGCACATTTGCCATTTCGTTTTCCTCCTTGATAAGAGTTAAGAGTCAGCCCACGGAGGAACGTCCGTGGGGCGTTGGGCATAAGAAAAGGAGCCGGATTTCTCCGTCTCCCTGTTCTGATGCTGTTTCTTGTAGAGGTTGCGGCATTGACGAAGCCTTCGCTTATCGCGTACCGCACGGTTTCCGTTGAGTTTCCGGTGGATCTCCACCGGCTCACCGATGATAGCCTCCACCTTCTTTGCGTATTTCGCCCGCAGCTCGTGCGTATCGCCGTATGCCGCGTGTGCGTCCCACGCTCCGAAACTCTGGAGGATAGCGTCCTTCGTAACCTCGCCGCGCTTGTAGGCTTCCTCCCAGAACTTCACCTTCGCACGGATTCGCTGGATGCTGTCCCGTCGAAGTTTCTGGATGATGCCACCGCTTTCGGTAATGTACGAATGGAAGCCGAGGAAGTCGATGCCGTTCCTCAGCGGAAAGATGCCAGTCTTCTGGTTCAGCTCCAAACCCCAGCCGTCCATCAGCGCCCGAATGTCCTTCAGGATCTCCTTCAACCGCTGTTTGTCTGAGAGGATGACGTAGAAGTCATCCATGTATCGCCCGTAATACTTCAGGCGGTATTTCTCTTTCATCAGGTGGTCGAACTCGTCCAGAAACATCAGAGCGAGTAGCTGGCTGGTCTGGTAGCCGAGGGGCAGCCCGTCGGTCGTATTGATGTAGACGCACAGCAGGTCATAGATCTGCGGGTCTACGCCACGCTTATCGAGCAGCGCCTTCAGTTTGCGTTTCAGCTTGTCGTGGTCGATGCTGGCGAAGAAGTGATGCACGTCTCCTTTGAGAATCCACCCATCGGTTCCTTGCTTCTCCCGCCGGTAGTAATCGACCATGTGCTGCTTCAGCCGCATCAAACCATCGTTGGTGCCCTTACCGGTCTGACTGGCGAAATTGTCCCGAATGAAGCTCTTCGTGATGGCTTCATACAGGATGTTGTCCACGACCGCGTGGAGGACGACTTTGTCCACGAACGCGGGCGCTTGGACGAGCCGCTTCTTCGGCTCATAGACATAAAACACCTCAAACCTGCTCGGAACGTAGGTCTTGGTGCTCAGGATCGTTGACAGCTTCTCGGTACAGGCCAGAACATTCGCCTCGTACTGGGCGGTTCCCGGCTTTGACCGTTTCCGCTTTCTGGCCTCCAAGTAAGCTGCGTACAGCGTTTCAAAGCTGCACATCTCTTGATAGGTCATAAACTCGCTTCTTTGCTGTTGTTGCTTCCTCTGGTCTGGGTATAGGGCAAGCTCCAGACCAGCCATCACTCCTAACACCGGTCGTCTTGCCCCCGGCAGCCGCAGCATCCAAGTCGGGATGGCGAGCCTCGGTGTGATGTGTTTATCGTCCATCCATGCACAGACGGGCGACAGGATATGACTCCCTTTGATGATGGTGTACTGTGTTCGTCCCATCGGAGGGATTACTAATCTCACTTTCCATCAGAGCGGGGCGGATGCCGTTCGAGTTGGATGCGTTGTTGTTGTTGTAGTTGCCATTGGTGTTGACGTTCCACACGTTGTTGGTGTTGTTGGTGTTCGGGGAGCGGAGCCACCAGTTGGCGGCCGATGCGAGTCATACCCTAACTCAAGGCGGATGCCTCCGCCATGAACCCTGATTACTTCCGTGCGGACTGGGCTGCGGAGCAGGCGGACATCACCAGATTGTAAAGGCTTCTGTCCTCCTTTTCCTTCGCTTCCGAACGGAGCTTGTTGGCTCTGCCGCGGTCTCCCTTCAGCCACGCCATCGCCATATACTTGACGTCTGTGACTTTCTTGGTCCAGACGCCTGCCTTCTTCACGCTGATGATGCCTTCGTCCATACAGATCGTGATATACTCCAGCAGCAGTGAGCAGCCGTCCACCACTTCCTCGATCTTGTGGATTCTATCCTCATACGCCACCACGAAGTTCGTGTTGTTGGCGCGATGGATGTCCGTCAGGATCTTTTTCGCAGTTTCGCGCATATCCTCTCCATACATTCGGAAGGTACTCTTTGTGAAGCCCTCTTTGTCCTTGGTGTCAAGGACGTGTACGACCTCTTGGCAGACCATCTTGACATCGCAGATGTCGTCGAGCTCGGCAACCCGTGTGATAATTGCTCGAACGTCGGCCTTGCTGATGTCGCCGGAGACAACTCTCGTCGCCTGCTTGGTGTACTTCAGAAGCTCCCTTGCTCTGTTGCCAAGCAGAAACTCCTTATCGGCCATGTCTGCACTTCCTTTCCAGGCATTGCCCGTTTAATACGGCGGCCAGATCTTCAGGCTCGCCGATGAAAATGCAGCAGTCGCTCTTGACGGTCAGCGTCCCATAATTTTGAGCGTGGGTCATACCGCAGATGACAAGATCGGTGCTGCGTCTGAGGTCGCACGGAGGCGTGATCGCTGAGAACAGGTTCCCGATGATGCAGGAAATTTCATCAGCGGGGCGCGAGAAAATGATTTCCTCTGCCATCAGAACTCGATCCTGCCCAGCGATGCGTTCCATACGCCGGTCACGTTGACCGCACTCAGGTCGGTGAAGCCGACGCTGAACGGATTTTTCGTGATCTCCGTGCCGTACTTCAGCTCGATTGCCTTTACGGCTGCATCAACAGCCGCGATGGAAGCGCGGATGTCGCCGTGAGCGGAAGCATTTTCGTTGTGCGCCGCCACATCCTGATCGACGAGATCGTCGGTCTGTTTCCTCGTGTAAGCATCAACGTCGGGGCGCTGAGATGCGGTCAGTTTGCCGTTCGCGTCCAGCGTTGCGAGCCCACTCGGCGTACCGACCTGTTCGGTGGTCAGATACTTGCTGTCATCGGTCTGAGCCTGACCGACATTTACGGTTCCATAAGCCATATCGTCTGGTTACTCCTTTCCCTGATTCAGCCAGTATTCCGCGGAAATAGCGGCGGCCGGAGCGGTCTTCGCCCATACGCGGATCTTCCCCGCCAACGTCTGGTTGGTCGGAGACATCCCGCAGGCGATAGCCGCTGCCTGACTGTTCGGCGCAATGGCAATGTCAACACGGTCTTTCGCCGTGATTCCCGCCACAACGATGTCGCAATAACTCGGATAATCTTCCGAGTTCTCGTCGATTCCCCAGCCGGTAGTCGGAATCGTGATTGCCTTCGTGTTCTGCTTGTCGGCCTTCACATCCTCCATTTCCTGCATTGCCTCCGTCACGGTCTGCGCCAGATTGGCTACCAGACCGTTCGTAAAGCTCCTCGCCGCTTCCGCACAGGCTTTCAGATGGTTCAGGTATGTCAATTTACCCATGCGTTACTACCTCCAAGATGGATAATCACGGGGCGAGGGTTTTGCCCTCGCCCCTTTTCAGTCTACGCTGTGATTACGCTCAGACGGTGGCGGCAAAGACCTCGTTCAGCATCTCAGTCACCTCATTGTCGGTGGCGATAGCGCCGTGCACGACGTCGGTAGGCTCGGTGTAGACCGTGACCTCGTCGCCATTGACCTTGACGTTGCCGTTGGTCTCGGAAGCCTCGACCTTGGTAGCGCCCTCAGCCACACCGCCGAGCTTGGTGCCCTCAGCGTCGGTCATCAGACGCTTGCCAGCCTCGGCAGCGACGAAGTCATCAGCCTTCTTACCGGAGTCGGTCAGGTTGCCGTTCTCATCGAGGCCGGCGAAGTTGCCGGAAGTGGCGCTCTTGACCTTGTCGGCCTTACCGCTGATATCGGTCTTTTCGGGAGTGGGGACGTACAGGCCGTCGCCTTTCAGGACGAGGACGTTGCCGTCTTCCTTGGAGATGTTGACCTTGACCTCGACCTCATAACCAGCAATCTCGATGGTGGTGGAAGCATCCTTGCCGGTTTCCTTGGCCTTGTAGGTATCGACCAGAGCGGCCATGTTCAGGAAGCTGTAGGCAACGCTGTCGGGGTTCTCACCCTTGACGGCGAGGACCATGACAGGCTTGCCGTCAAGGCTGGGGTTGGTGGAGCCGGGATAGGTGGCTTCAGCCCACTTGAACTTGGCGACGAATTCGGTCTTCGCCTGATCGAGGAACATTTCGGTCGGGAAGTCGAACGTGAACGCGGCAGTACCGCTCTTGTCCTCGCTCGTGTAGAGGGAGACGGTATTGCCGTCAACCTTACCGGACTTGAACGCGGCAGCAGCGGAGTCAGACGCCTTCTTCAGGTCAGCCTTGGTAGCGTAGTCGCTCTTGACCTTCTCAGCCAGGGCCTTCAGTGCTGCGAGTTTTGCGAGTTTGGAAACATCGTAAGCCATTTTTGTTTTCCTCCAAAAATATACTATATTTGTTTATCGGGACGCTCAGATCAGGCTTCAGATCCGAACACCTCGTTAAACATCTCTGTTACCTCAGTATCGGATGCAACCGACACCGCTTCTGCGCCCATAGGCGCAAGATCGCCAGCCTCATTCTGGATGAGGTAGCGTTTCGCCACGCCGTCGACAATGACGGAAATTTCCTGACCAACGTATGCAGTCGGATTGCTCTTGGCATATTTCTCTGCCTCAGCCATCGACTTCCACGTCTCCGTGCCGTCGAGAGAAAAGGCATCCTGACGCTTGATCGTCAGCGGGAACTCCATCTTGGCGTAGCTATTCTGGGTGTTAATGACTGCCATCTTTCATTCCCTCCTCTCAACCGAGCGTGACTTTCAGGACGGCAGCGTTCTCGTACGGAACGGCCGGCTCGAAAACCCACACATTGTAGTCCTTCGCGGTGTAACCGTTGGCGCCTTCGACGGCGACAGTCTTCTTGGTGAAGGTATCGGTCACATCGGCATTCAGCGCAGTCTCGTTGATGACCTTTTTTACACCGGTCTTGCCAGCGATGCAGGCGATCACAACGCGATTCGCGCCAGCGGGAACGTTGACGGTAATGACGCCAGGAGCGTATGCCTTGCCGGACTTGGTCAGGCCGCGGATGTACGCGCTGTCCAGAGCCGGCTTCTCGGCGGTTGCGCCGAAGAAGTAGTTACGGAACGGCGTGTACGCAGCGGAGTCCTTCGTCTTAGACCCAGCCGCAATCGCAACAGCGGGGTTGGACGCGCCGCCGAGGTTGTCCTCGGCCTGCACACCAGCACCGTGCGTCGCGGTCACGCGGTACTTCAGGCTCGCCACGGCATTGTCGCCGCCAGCATCGCCGATGATGAAGCCGTTTCCGCCGTTGTTGTCGCTGCCCGCAGGCAGGGACGCGGCATCCACAGAGGCCACCTGCTCGGTGCCGCCGTCGGTGATACGCTCAACCTTCCAGTTGGACGCCACGACGCCAGTACCGGCCTTGGGGCCGTACTTGTAGGAACCGGGGTTCAGGTTGGCAGCCAGATAGGACGCGGTTGCAACCGCAGTACCGGCTTCCACTGCACCCGCACCGCTCAGGCCGAAGCCGTTGATGGACGGGTTCGCCGTGATGGTCGGCTGAAGGGTCTTCGAGGTCAGGTCTTTCAGGATCGCCGCGACGGACTTGCCGGACACTTCCTTTGTGGCCGTGCCGTTCTTGTCCTTCGTCCAGTTGCCGATGCGGTCGTAATCGCCCGCCAGCATCAGGTTCTCGCGCATGATGACCTTGTCGGCGTCCACGTTGCCGGTCATCGCTTCCCACGCCTCGCCGGTGTACTGGTACGCAGACTTCTCGTACTCCTTGCCGCCGACGGTGGTGGTCACGACGAACACATCGCCCGCCTTCGGGGTAATGTCGGTGTGCGCCGCGAAGTACGCCTCGATGACGCTGCTGTCGGATGCGGACAGGTCGGACTTCGTGCCCTCATAGAGTGCGCCGCCGCCCAGACCAGCCAGAGCCGCTGCCAGCTCTTCGTCGGTCACGCAACCGTCGAGATTGACCGTGGTGTCATCCAGCAGTTCCACCGCGCCGTCTACCAGAGCGTAGATGTCGTAGTGGCTTGTCTCGGTGTTCTTAACAAGGTACAGGATATTCTCCTGTGCCTCCTCCGCGGCCGGGATAGCTTCGGCCTTCTGGAACGAAGCGTGACCCGCCTTGGAGATAGCCGCCAGATACTCTTTCTTGATACGTGTAGCCGTGTCTTTCAGAGCCTGAAGGCTTGCGAGTTTAGAGGTGTCGTATGCCATTTAATCGCTCCTCTCAATGGTCTTTGCCGGTAACTTATGGGTTCTCGTCCTCAGAGGGGAAGACTTCGTCCAGCATGGATTCCGTGTCTTCGGTGGAGGCCATGTCGTCGGGGCTGACGCCGCTGGTCGATGCGGTGATCGTGCCGTCCGCTGCCACAGAGATACCTTTGCCGATCTTTACGCCGCCGAGCCGCGTTGCCGTAGCCACGGGCAGCACATAGGTCGAGCCTCCGCCTCCCCCACTGCTGCTGGCACCGGGAGATACGAGGGCGATGGTCGCCTCCATATCCTCGTCAGGACTTCTCTTTGCCCAGAAGCGCAGCGCACCGGCAAGGGTCTGCACCGTCGGGCAAAGGCCAGCGTTTTTCGCGGTCTCAAGGGCCGCTTTATGCAGAGCGACGTTCGGGAACTGCGTTTCCGCAGCCTCCGTCACGGGAACATCGACGTAGTAGCGATACTCGTCCATGTCCCACGCGCCCTGTTCATCAGGATTCTCCTCCTGCCATGTCCAGCCGGTGTGGGGAATCGTGATGTCTTTGATGATTGCGGTGCCGACACCGCTGATCGCCTCCTGAACCATCGTCCGTACCAGCTCCTCAGCCTCAGCGGACGTGATGAACGCGCCGGGGTTGTAGGTAATCTGGACATCGGCATCCAACTCAAGGGCAATCGAAATGGGATAGCGCCGAATGTCAATGCGGTTATCCTTGTAGGCATTGACCGGCTGCGGGCTGTCGCCCAGCGTTGCGTAGTAGAGCAGGATCTCCTCGGTGTCCTCGGTCTTGGCGAATACGCCAAACTCGCGGAGCCAGAAGCCCTCCTGCAAACCGCCGTTCAGGTCGTTGCGGTATTCGACCACCATGCTCAGTACGCCGTTCTCCACAGTCGCGACGGACGAGACGCCCTCCGCAACCGGAGTGACCAGCGCGACCATGTCGATAGGCTCAACACCTTCGGGCATGGCGCCAGAGCCGACCATGATGCGGGTGAACTCAATCGTCTTCCCAGCCATGAGGCTCGTAATGAGATTTCGGCCGGCGACTGTTACGGTTCCGCCATAGTAGCTCATTTCTGTGTTCCTCCTTCAATCGTTTTGTTGGACTCTGCTTTCGGGGCGCTCCTGCCCTCTGCCGTACTTTCTCGCTTCAAGCGATCCGCGACGGCTCGGAGGTTTTGGAGTTTCGTGCGCTTCGCAGCAGACCGTTGCGGTGAGGCCATCTTCCCCGACTTCATCACCATGTCGGTGATTCTCGTTTCCATGACGCTCTGAACCGCGCTTCCAGCGCAAACAGAGGTGTCATAGGACACTTCGCGCTCCTGATTGGGCAGCGTACTCTCCAAGACCGCCTGCAGACCGGCGCCCAGATGGAGTTTGAAGCCAAACTTATAGTCTCGCTCGACGCCGGGGAGCGTGTCCTCGGCGATGGTCGAATACCCGCCCCTGACGTACACATGGGCGCGGTAATCAATATCGCGTTCGAGGATGGGCAGCAGCGTTTCCGTGACGGCAAAGCCGAGGCCGCTCAGAATGTAGAGCTTTGCCGTCTCCATCTCGGTCTTCGTCCGAGCGTAGAGCTTCAAGGTAACGCCAGCGGCGCGGAGCAGCGGCGTGGTGAACAGCGGCGTCGTATCGACGGTGCCATCCATTTCGCCGGTATCAAAAATCATCGTCGCGGGTTCTGCAGGATCTTCCTTGTAGTACAGAGGCCGATCCCAGAACATCCGAAACGCCTTGATGATGTCCGGGTAGGTGCAATCGCAGGTGTTTTTCAGGATTTTGTAAATCAGATACCGACGGTAGGTTTCGTCGTCGATGACCTCGAACGGGATCGGGTCGCCAGCGAGCTTGCCGGCCTCCATTCTGGTCATCACGACGATGTCGCCGACACCGTCCAGTTGCTTGCCAACGGCTGTATGTACTCCCCTGTCCTGCCGAAGCTGGTCGTAGAAGTCATACACCTGCTGAAGCTGGGCGCCTATGACTTCCATGAGCGCCTCGATATTGGCCTTGCCTCGGAACTGCTCGACAAGGTCGTTTTTCAGGGTCGCTACATAATCAGCCATCAATCTCCACCTCGATCATCTCCTCCTTGGTGTAGGCCCGCTGACGCGCCGTAATGTTCTTACTGCGGTCGGGGTACTTGGAGGGTTTTTCATCGGAGGCGTCCGCCGAAGCGTAAAGCTGAATGTCGATATAGCTGATGCCCGAGCAAGCTCGATAAAGCTGGCTCATGAACTGCTGCGGAACGACATCCTTGCCAGCATCCAGAGCGTCCATGTTCTCCAGGACGACCTCTCTCAGCAGGTCAACGTAGTTCGGTGGCAAAGCCTCGGAGCGGTTGAGCGTGATGCCCAGGCGGAACCATGTGTAAATCGTCGTCGGCCGATTGAACCGGATCGTGATTTCCTCGTCGTACTCACCGGGCAGAACCACGACGGTCTCGCCGACCGTGTTGATGCCGCCCGCTTTGTTGGCGAGGATCTGCTGCGCGATTTCCTTCGAGTCGCCGCCATCTACCACGATCTCGACGCTGTGCGGCGGACGGACGATGTCGCCTGCAGGCGTTTCGGTCATGTCCTTCACGTCCAGATAGGTGCCGTCCACATACCATTGGTGCGTTGCGTTCTCATACGGGGCGACGCTGCGGACGCCCTGCACGTTCAGCAGGATTGCGGAGCGGATGCTCTCAAGCATATTGCTCGAACGGTTGAAGATTTTGTCCGCGTAGGACTGGCGGAACTCAACGTCCGTCTCTTCGTCACGGCCCGCGATGTAGCCGCAGAGGTTCTCGACGGCCAGCAGGCCAGCGTCGGCGTTGACGATGTTCGTAATGACCCCGCCAGGAATCAGGATGTCGCCGTTCTCTTCGGTGCCGAAGGTGATGATCGACGTCACCGTCTCCGTGGTCAGGTTCTCGGAGAGAATCAGCACATTGTTCGAGGCGATGTCTGCCGCCTCGATGTTTAGGAACTCATTCGTCTCGTCCACGGAGGCCGTGAACTTCTCGTCGGTGATGGCCGCCGCGATGCCTTTCAGCACCGTGAGCGTGTCCGCCGCCGTCGGGCTATAAGAAAACACCGCGCCATTGATGGCTACGGTGTAAACACTCTCTGTTCCGAGGGACGCGATTTTGATGCAGGCACGATTGAACGACGTACGGCTGATTTCTCTCGTGTCCGTGATACTCAGATAGGTTGTCGGGTTCGTCGCGGAGGAAATCCTCGTACCGGCGGCCAGCTTCGTGCCGTCCTTGCCCGTACAATGAATCGGGTAATACGACTTCGCTGCGGCCTCACGGGTGGAGCCGCCGTACTGCGCGGCGTTGTCGAGGCTTCGGCCCTCTGCAGTGGCCGGGTACTGTGAGAAGTACACCGCTTCGCCAAACTCCCAGAGGTCGGCGATGGCGTCGGCCACATTCGTCAGCAGATGGTTCAGCAGGGACTCAGGGTTCTGGCGCGTGTTCACGCCCCATTTCTCCGACAGCCCCGAGTGCATTTCTTCCAGAATAACATCCAGCCGCTTGATATTCGGCCCCTGCGGGGTCAGGCCATAATCAGCCATACAGCGTTACCTCCTCTCTAAACGTGTCCTCTCCCACGGTGGCGGTGTATCGGAACGTCGCCATCCGCTTCGCCGGGTTGTAATCGACCGACGTGACCGTCGCCGCCTTGACCTCCTTCACTTTCAGGATCTCGTCTCTCACGAGCGTTTTAATCTTGATGGTGTTCGGGTTCTTGATGAACACTTCCTCGAACCATGGGAAGCCCAGCTCAGGGCCGAGCCGCCACTCGTCATAAATCCAGCGCAGCCGAATCATTACGGCCTGTCTGACGCTCTCCGTCGTGGAGATGTCGCCATTCTTGGAGATGGCAATATCGCCGTCCTCATTCAGTCTGATGTCTAACACGGTGAATACCCCCCTCCCAGAAGTAGTCTGGAATCGCCAGAAATCACCCAGACGGTGTCGTAGCGCCTCATGGGTGTAGATTGTTGCTTTCGCCTGAAAACTCGTAGCGGCCTTCTACGGGCCTAATACGACAGGCTGCCGGTCACAGTCAGGTTGCCTTCAACGGTGACTTCAGGCGCAGAAATCGTTACAGAACCGCCCTTGACAGTCAGGCGGGTTCCCTTGACATCGACGATGACCGCATTTTGGGCGCAGGCATCCGCGACCACGGGGTTCCCTTGGGCGAACAGGCCGGGAATACAAATCGCGTTCGTCATGTCGAAGGCCAGATCCGTGCTGGTTTCCTGCCCGTACTGCCAGTAGTCGAGGCTCTGCTCGGCCACCACCAGAAGGCAGCTATCTCCGGGCTTGACCGGAAAAGCGACTGTTGCGCCCTGTGCGTTCCCCTGTGGGAATACGACCGGAACGCCGGTGACTTGCGGGAAATCCATCGTCTTCCCGTCCGGTTTCTTGAACTTCATCGCGGGCTTGACCGTTGCGATGCCCTTTGCGGCGTCAAAGCTGACGATCTGCCCCGGCATGGCCGTATGGATGCCGCGAAGCCCACGCTGGACGGTGTTTTGGATCTCCTGCACAAACTCCTGCATCATTACCCCTGCACCTCCATAAGTCGCGCCGTGCACGTCCAGTCACCGGAGATGTTATCCCCGGCCTGCGTCAGCTTGGCGACGCGGAAATAACCCGTGACGGTCTTGCTCTCCAGCTTCACATAGTCGTCAATGTGGATGGCCCCGTTCAGGAAGAACTCGACCTCCCACCCGATGCTGGTCTTATCGCTCGTTTCGGAGTTGGCCTCGGTGACGCGGGCAGGGATGCCCAGCAGCCCAGAGTCCTCAGAGAGAACGAAGACCTCACGGCTCATGACGTCCCCCGGCTTCTTGACCTGCATGACGCCGTTCTGCAGACTCCACACGAGGCCGCAGCAGGCGCAGCCCTTCGTCATGATGTCGCGGGCAAGGCCGACAAAGCTGAAGCCGTTGGCGATGTCGGCAAACTCAGCGTTGTACGAATACGTCACCGCCACACCCATCTGATTTGCCACATCGTCGAAGATGGTCTTCCAGTTCACCGCGCCAACATACGAAATCGTGACGTAGGTATCGCGGATCTCGACGAGGTTGTCTACCACCTCGATCTCCGTCTTGCGGTCTGCGCCGTCGTGGGTCGTGACGCAGTTTGTGACGATGCCGGCGAAAATCAGCGGCATACGGCTTCCGTAGCCCGCCTTCAGGGACAGGACGCAGTCCTTTTCGTCCAGAGTGGCAAGGTGCTCCTTGTTCAAGTTCCAGACGGTCACGCGCCCCGTGTTCTGCGTTTCGAGGTCGGTGCGCTCAATGGAGAAATTGATGTGCAGCGGGACGGGCTGGCTCTTCGACTTCTCGCCGATCTCAAAGCCCATGCCGCCGGCTTTACCTGCAGCCAAGCGATACTCTCTGTCGAAGTTCGCAGACATCAAAATCCCCCCTCTCGTTTTACAAACGACTTTGCTCAAAAAGCAAAATCACGAAAAATAAGCAAAGAAAACACGCTCGTGCGTTTGCAAAACGCACACCAAATATATTTACTGGTTAGGTTAGATTACGGTATAGGTTACGGTTACGGTTACGGTTACGGTTATGCGTGGACTGTCCTCGGATTTCATGTGTGACCGTCCCACAGAGCGTCCGCGGACAGTCCGTAGGACGGGTAGAAAAGTGGGTCAGTCGCTATCTTCCGCAGGGCAGAATACGAAGCTGGCCTTCCCGTCGAGAAAATCATTCCTCCCGATGTGCTCCAGCTTGGTCATCACACCGAAAACACCGCTCGGCAGCGCGGTCACGCCGTAGAACAGGTTCATAGGGAACCTCGGTACAATCTTGATGCCAATGACGATGGGCTTACTTTGCGTGTCATAGAGGCCAAACTTCCAGAAGCCGCCGCGGTCGTTCCATGTGAACCGAATCAGATAAGCCTTGCCGTTCAGGACGACGCGGCTCATGCTGTCGTTGAGGTCGGGGACTTCGATGATCGTATATTCCATCTTGTTTCCCTCCTCATGAAATCAGGCCGATTGACTTTGCGGCGCCATAGAGGATGCTTGACTTGCTGTTGCCCGAGCCGCTGCCAGAGCCAGAACCCGAACCGGAGCCTGAGCTTCCGCTGCTCCCGCTGGACGTGTTGGCCGTGCCTGCAGAAGCGGCGGTCGCACCGCTCTTGCCGTAGCTGGCGGGGATGGTCGTCGTCCGCGCCGTCGTAATGCGAATCTTGCGGAACGAAATCGGGATCTCTCTGGCGTAGCCTACCTCGGCGCTCTTGCTGATGGTCAGGTTCTCAATCGCCATGCTGGTGTAGGTGGCGTCGCTGGTGACGATTGTGACCGGCTCGGCGGCGTAGTACAGCTCCTCCAGCCGCTTCGTGACCTGCTCAACACGGCCGCGCCCGCTGTGGCTTCTCCATGTGACCGGAGTATCGGTGACATAGAGAACCATGTTCAGCGTTTCGGCGCCGTGGATGATCGCGTCGCTGACGGAAAAGCCGCTCTCGACGGCGTACTCGGGGACGGTAGCCTCGTAGCCGTGCTCTTCGCTGATAAGCGCGTCGAACTCGATGCCTGCAATGGTGACAGGTCTTTTTGCTCTTGCCATCTACGTCACCTACCTTGCATACGCGAGGGCGCGGGCCATCTCGCCCGTAGAGTCGCCTGCGGCCTTATCCATCGCCGCTGCGGACTTCTGCTGGCCGGCACGGTCGCCCTCGAACTTGTTGTTGATGTTCACGTTCTGCACGACGCTCTTGCTGACGCTGTTGCTGCCCATAGCCGTCCGCGCCGTGGTGGGGCTGGCTACGTTGGCCTGCGCCATGATGGACATATCGCCCGTCAGAGCGCCGAGCGCATCGCGTACCTTGGCCTTGCCCGCGCTGATGCCCTTGGTCATCAGGTCGATCATGTCAGGCATATAGGTGTGGAAGTCACTCAACGGGCCTTCATCCGGTTCGGAAAAGCCGAGGAAGCCCTTGATCTTGCTGGCGACGCCGGAGACTGCCTCTCCGACCTTACCGACCGCGCCCTTGATGCCCTCGACAATGTTGTTGATGATGTCAGCACCCCACTGCAGGGCCTGAGCAGGCAGACTCTTGATCCAGTCGATAGCAGCGGTGAAGCCGGTCACGATGCTGTCCTTGATGTTTCCAATCGTGCCGGTGATGCCCGACAGGATATTCGTAAACGCCGTCGTGATGGCCGTCCAGATGTTGGTGGCGACACCGGATATGAACTCCCAGATCGTCGAGAACACCGTGGAGATGGTCTCCCAGACGGCGGAAACCGCACCGGACACCGTCTCTTTGATGCTGTTCCACACGCTGGAGAAGAACGTGCTGATGCCTTCCCAGATGCTCGTGAAGAAGTTCCCAATCGACGTGAAGATGTTGACGAAGAAATCCTTGATGGCCGTCCAAATGCGAATGGCAAAGGCTTTGATTTTATCCCAGTTCTTGTAGAGCAGGATGCCTACGGCAATCAGGGCCATAATCGCCAGAATCACAAGGCCGACAGGGCTGGACACGAACGAGATCACCGCCGAGACGCCTTTCACGACCGAAGTGACCGTTCGCACCACAGCGATGACGGTCTTGACGGCAGCTACGACGCCTATGATGACGGCGATGATTTTTGCGATGGCCTCGCCGACCTTCACCCACTTATCTGTGTCGATGTTACCGTTCGCAAGCTGGTCGGCAAGGTTTGCGAACTGCGGGGCGATTTTATCTATAATCTTGCCGATGGCCTCGAACACCGTCTTGATGACGCTCCAGATGCCTTGAAAAATCGGGATCGCCACATTTTTGATGCCCTTCCATACGGCAGTCAGAATGGTCTTGATGTTCTCCCAAATCTTGATGATGTTGGCGCGGAACTTATCCACGTCAACGCCCGCCCTTTCAAGCAGGCTTCCGAGCAGGGAGTTGTTGCCCTGCATGAAGTTGATGAAATCCTCCACCAGCAGAGCAACAATGATGATTTTTGCCGCCATCAAAAGAGCTTCTTTGTTGACTCCCTTTAGCCCCTTGATGATGGCTGCCACACCACTTGTAATCTTGTCAAACTTGAACGCGAATAGAAGTGCGCCTGCCGCAATGGCCAGTAGTTTCAGCAGATTCCCAGATCCGCCGAGCTTGTCGTTGAGCCATACGACGGCATTTCGGACGCGGTTCATGACGCGCATCGCCGTGTCGGAGAACTTCACCATCGCATTGGCGATAGTGTTCGTCACTCCAAGCGTACTGTCCATCTGCGTCAGCCAGAGTCCCCATTCGCTTCGGATGACGGTCAAGGCGTCTGTGATTCTGTACTGTACGCCTCCAAACTTTTGCTCAATGGTGTTGGCATTGTCTACGAACGCAGCCTTCAGATCTGCGACCGTCATAGTTCTGGACGATGCCATCTCTTCCAGTTTATCGGAGGTCGTGCCGAGCTTCTTGTTGAGCAGTTCTACCGCTTCGGGTGAACGCTCCAAAAGCTGGCTGATTGTTTCGCTGTCAACATAGCCCTTGGCGAAGGACTTGTTAATTGCCTCCATAAGACCGGCAATATCTTCATTCGTCTTACCGGCGGACTTAAACAGCATTGTTGCCGCATTATTGAACTTGACCGCTTCGTCGATGTTGCCAAACAGCTCTGGGCTTTCGTGCACGAGGTCGGAAATCACTCCTGCGGTTTCCGCATAGCTGCTTCGCGTTTGCCGAGCAGACTCCATGATTTTCTTCTGAATCTCAGCTTGGTCTCCGAGCGCGGCGGTTGAGTTCTTGACCTGTTCATTGACGCGCCCGAACTCTTCCACGAGGGCGTTGATCTTGGTCAGGCTGAACCCGATGCCGATTGCGCCGAGAAGTTTCGTCGCGGTGCTCTTGATGTCAGAGATTGTTCCGTTGACTTTTTTTACGTCGCCTTCGCGTACTTTGAAGCCAACCTCGTTGATAAACTTCACAATCGTCATGAGCAATCGCCCTCCTTTCATGGCAGATTTTACCGCTCCGTGTTGACCGTACCGCTCAAAGCTGATAGAATATCACTCATAAGCCGCAAGGCTATAATTCAGAGAGGAGCACACGATCATGGCAAACATGGTTCTCGCCGGTGATTACAGCGGCCTGATTTCGTTCAAGGGCGACAAAAAAGGGCTTCTCATTACCGAGAACAAATTTTTCGGTGCGAAGAAGACCTTCATCAACAAGACTACCGTAGACCACTACGAGCTGGTCATGCAGGAGGGCAATTCCAGCATGGGCAGCGGCGTGGCCCGCGGTGCTGTTGGCGCAGCACTCTTTGGCGGAATTGGCGCCATCGCTGGAGCTAACTCCGCCAAAAAGAACAGCGATTACACTGTCTCGATCATCTTCAAAGACGGGACTAAGGCTTTGTGTTCTCTTGACGCCGACAACTACAAAGCCCTCGTCCGCATCATGTACTGAGGTGCAAATGGAAAAGCTCGCTCCCACGCGGAGCGGGCTTTTTATCTGCCCATTTCGGCCTGCATCTCCTCGGCTTGGAACCGCTCGATGTCCCTGTCCATGCTATACAGCGCATACAGTTTCAGAGCTTCGTCGAGTGTGTAGGCTTCGTCCAACTCAGACTTCGTGGCGATACCCGCTTTGATAAGCGAGTACATTCTCAGCTCAAGCTCGCTGAAGCGTCCGAAGTCGAAGTCTCCCCATTTTCGGATGTCGGAGTCCCCTTCCGCAGCTTGTCGATAAGGCTGCCAGATTGGATTCCGACTCTCTTGAAAAAACCCTTGAAGTTCAGCTTGATAACTTCGTAGCACAGGATGAACATATCCTGCAGTTCGCCGCAGAACACCTCGTCGGCAAGGTCTTTATCCAGAATGACGGTGTTGCCGTCGGTGTCCTCGCCCTGAACGCTGATATTCTGCTGGTCGATCAGCAGGCGGCGCATCATGCGCTCGACCTTGTCACCGGAAATCGTAGAGAGTGCGCTGCTGATGGCAGGCATAGCCTCCTCAATGTCCATATCCAGCGGGTTCGCTGCGGCGTCAGAGCTGCCGTCTCCCGTGTCGAGGCCGCCAAACAGTGGGGCGATGCCCGCCAAAATCGGGGACAGCAAGGCGGCCAGTTCACCGCTGATGTTCGCCGCCGCAAAGGCGCCGAACGGGCGGATGTAGAACGTGTTCTCCCCGATGACCTTCTCAATCGTCTGCATTCTTCTCATAGTTCATAACCCCCTCGTTATGTACGGTAGAGGCCGCCCTTTACGGACGGCCTCTTTGCGTTGCTTACTCGGTCAACTCGCCAGAGCCGGTGTGCAGCTCCCACTCGCGGTTGTTGGACTCTTTGCCGAAGCCGCGGGATGCGGGCTTGGCGGGCCATGCCGCGTCGGAACTGAACACCATACCGCCCTTCAGGTCTTTAATCAGGATCGGGAACATACCGTCGCCGGTCTGACGATCCTGCTTGAAGCGGTTCTGCAGGAAGCTGTTCGTCTCGGAGGTCTGCAGCACGGTCAGCTTCACGATGTAGGTATCATCGGGGCTGATGCTGCGGACGATCTCGCCGTCGCAACCGACCTTCTTGGTGACGCCGTCGCCGTTCGGGTCGATGGTGATAAAGCTGTCGTCGGCGTAGCCGGCAACAATGTGGTTGCCGAGCGCAATCGTGACTTCCTTCGGGTTGTAGGTCTTGATCTTACCCATCTCTCAGTTCCTCCTTCCTTACAGTTCGTAGGTCAGGCTGCCCTTGAGCTCGGCGAAGTGGATCGCGCCGGCCAGTCTGGCCTTGAACTTGCACTTCGTCAGTTTGCGGGATGCCTTCTCGGACACGGACAGGCTGGCAGCCAGAGGAACGGACGTGACGTAGCCGGGAATCTCGGTGCCATCCTCGTCGAACTCACTCTCGGCGATGCCGCCGGCGTCCTGACCGGATTTCAGCGAGGCAATCATCTGGTTCTGCACCAGAGAGATACCTGCATCGGTGTACGGCACCTTCGGGCGGGTGACGAACAGATTGACAACACGAAGCTGCATATCGTTCTTCAACCAGTCGCGGAACCGGATGATGTCCGCCCACTCGTTGCCGATGACCTTGCCGTTCATGCTCAGGTTCTTGCTTCCGACCGTGATGAAGTAGTTCAGGCTCTTGTCGGCCAGAGCCTTCATCTCCGTGCTGGTCAGCTTGGACGGGTACACAGACGCAAGCTGCTTGAAGGCAGTCGTCTCGCTACCGGACTCGTAGTTCAGCCACTTCGCAACGAACGCCACGTTGATGTAGCGGTTCGCGGGCGGGATGTCCTCGTCGGCCTGATCCGTAGTCTCGCGGCCGTAGACGCCCAGAGTGCGGAAGTAGACGTTGCCTACGGACGGCTGTACCAGATCCTCGCCGTCCTCGCGGACGGTGCCGGGGGCTGCGAAGCAATCCAGCTCCGTGTAGCAGAAGAGTTTCTCCTGCGTTTCCATGTAGGCGGCGATCTCCTCATACTTGGCAGGGTCAACGCCTGCGGTGCAGAGCACGTACCAACCGGAGGTCGCCAGAGCACGGGCGATGGTGGTCGCCGGGGTCTCCAGTTCGGTGTCCGGGATGTTTGCGGGCTCGTTGTCCTCGGCGGCCTGCGTGGCAGGCGCGTCGGGGTCAGGGTACGAAACGGCCACGGTGTAGAGCACCGCAGTACCCCCGGTCTTATTCACCGCGACGGTGAACTGCTCCTCCCCGCCCTTATCCAGCTTCTTCAGGCTGTTCCACACAGGGCAAGCCTTGAAGCTGGCACCGTCGGTGATGGCGGCGTCCTCGATGGTTGCGGTATAGCCGTCGGCGATCAGCGCCGCCAGCATATCGAAAAGGCCGGTGTTCTTGACGCCGGTGATTGGGCCGTCCAGAACCATGCTCAGCTTGCGGGCAGACTCCTTGAAGGAGATGGCGCAGCCGGTAAGGCCCTCTTTCTTGCCCGCATACTGCGCGACCGCAGCATTGGTGTCCTTGATGGTCTGGCCGGCCACAACAGCGCCTTCGGAGAGCTGCTGAACAGCGATATACACCGCCGTCGGGCGAGGACTCTGAGCGAAGGCCACGCTTGCGGCAAGGCCGACGGGGTCGGCATCCGCGCCGCTTGTGACGAAGCCGGCGTCTTCCACTTCGCTGATGTCAGAGTAAACCCCAACGCGGGCCGGGGACTTGTCGCCAGTCTTCGGCGCAGGACCCATAATCAGCAGATTGTCGAAGCTGGTATCATCCACAATCGGGGTTGCGATGTCGATGTCTACCGTGGCAATCATGTCGTAGTTCTTACTCATTGCCTGTTTCCTCCTTTATCTCAACTTCGGTGAAGTAGCCGGTTTCTTCCTTTGCCAGCTCTTCGGTTCCGCCACCGCTGGCGGACGGCTCGAATGTCGGAACGACGATAGGCTCCTCCTCGTCGCCCCAAGGCCCGGACTTGCTATCAGTCTCAGGCGGCTCGGTAGGCGTGTAGGTCGGCTCCTGCGTTTCCGGGTCTTTCTCGCCTGTGGGGTACTGCAGGCTGCTTTCCAGCAGCGCCGTGGAAGCTCCCACTGCCTTTTGAGTAAAATAAAACTGAACCGTCAGGCGCGAACGGAACTCGTAGCTCGTATCGTTCACAACACCTGTCAGGTTCAGCACATCGCCGTCAATCAGGATGCTCACATCGTTCTGATGGCTCCATTGGACGGTATGCTCGGAATTGAGGAAGTCGGCAAAGGACAGCATATCGTCCACCGCGTTATCCTCGTATGCCACGACCTTCCCTGATACTTCATCGACGACCGGCGAACCGTTCGTGAACAGATCCACCGTGATCGAGAAGCGGGAGAGGTAATGCCCGACGACCTCGCCATCTATGAATGTGTAGTTCGGAGCCTGCGGGCGGTGGACGTTGCCGGGGGTCAGCACCACAAGCGGCTCTTTTTGCTTGGCTGTGCGGCTCTGATTGGCGAATACGACGTTGGCGCCGCCGAAATACTGCTGGGTCAGAGCGCGGAACAGCTCCTTGGCCTGCCCTACTCTCATGGCGTATCACCTCCGTCGGTCGGCTTTGCGAGCGACAAGAAGCCCTCCTCGTCAATCACCAGCCCGGAATCGTCCTTGATGCGCACCACGCCGACGGTGTCTGCGGACGCAATGGGGAAATTCGTAATGGGCGGGATCTCCTGCTGGGTCTTCCCCGCTGTTGCTGGGTCATCCTGCGGCGGGTCTTCGATGTCCGAAGCCCGTGCGCCGTCTGTCGGCACGAGGCAAAACTGATAGTTCAAGTGCGACAGCACCGTATGATCCCACGGCTGGGCGGCGGTACACTCGTACCAGTCGCCCATGTAGTACAACAGGTCGCCCTTGATGCCGGTAGCTTCGCTGGCCGGTATCAGCACATCGGTTCCGTGGCCTTCCAGATGCTTCATCTTGCGTTCGCCCTCAGGCAGCGCAAGCATCGCATCCGAACCCATCGGGTGGATATGCAGACTGGCAACAAAGTCCTCGTGGCCTGCGGTGATGTAACCGCGAATGTTCTGCGGCTCTTTGAACCGGCGTACCCAGTATTTCTTGTTGAACAGCGTAATGTTCACGGTCAATCACCTCGTTCCTTGATGACGAAGTCAACCGACTGCCTCATGTGGCCGGTGTCTATCAACGGCTGCTCGGACTTTTTCTTCTTGATGGTGGATGGCTTATTCGCCACGAAACCGCCATCGACGATCTCCTGCTGCACAAGGCCCTTGCAGAAGACGCCCAAATCCTTGAGGGCCTTTTCGGTCGTGCCGCCCTCGGCCAGCGTCTTGTTGACCTGCTCACAGGCCGCTTTCAGTTCGGGCTCGTGGTTCTCGAAGCTCTGTCGCATGAACGGTCTGGCTGGGCTGTCAGAGGTGCCGAGTTCGTTGTACGCGGCCACGTCCGCAAGGGATGTGCCGTCTTCGTAGGTCTGGCCCTCTTGGAACCCGACCTGCACTTCAAGCCGGGAGAGCTTCTGCAGTTGCTCGAAATACCTTCTGCCCTCAGGCGTCAGGTCTGAAATGCTCAACGCCATTACGGTTCCTCCCTGTCAACAGAGAGCGTCCCGTCCGGTTCCAGCTTCAAGCCAGAGCCGGGGCGTACCTTGATGCCGCCGAGGACGGCGTCAGAGGCGACAGGCACGATACACGGATTGTTCTTCCCTTTGCCGCCAGAGCTGTCAAGCTCACCGCTGCAATGGATTGGGACAATAACCATCCGTCGGAGTTGGAGAAATTGAACGCCGTAAGCGGTCAAACCGAGTTCGGCATCCGTTGCGAGGTTGGAACTCTGATTCGCCCCGAAGCTGATGCTGCTCCCGCCCTCGGACACGCTTCCAACAGCGAAACCGATGCCGATAGCGCCCATATCTCCGAGCGGATTCTCGCCATACCCGGCCATCTTCAGCTTGTGGCAGACGAGATAGGCAATCGCCTGTTCATACAGCTTCCCGAACTGCTTGCGGCTCACCATAGGGCGAACCATCTCCACCCAAAGGTGAAGCTCCGCGTCGGTCAGGGAGATGAACTCTTTCCCGATCAGTCGGATGTACTGGATGGCCTTCATGGCGCTCACTCCTTACTTGTTCTCGTCGGCAGCCTTTGCGGCAGCGGCCTTCTTGGCGGCGTCAGCCTTGGCCTTATCCTCTGCGGCCTTCTTGGCAGCAGCTTCCGCCTCAGCCTTGGCCTTCGCGTCAGCTTCGGCCTTTGCCTTGGCTTCTGCCTCGGCCTTCACCTTGGCATCCTCTTCCAGCTTTCTCGCAGCAGCCTCTTCGACAGCCTTCTGGAAGGCGGCCTCGCTCTCGTCGGTCTCCAGCAAACCCTTGGCGATGAACGCCTGAATGGCGGGCAGCTTGAGGGTGGCCTCGTTGATGTCCATAGACGCATCGGGCATGAGGATCGTCGTGCCGATGTTGATAATCTTGGAGCCCTTATTTCTGATCTTCATGATGAACCTCCTGTTATTCGTGGGCTGCCGCAGGGTGGCTCCTCGACAGCCTGACGTTATTCTCGATTGACGCAAATGTTATGGGGAGATTGCCGCGTGGCAACCTCCCCACAAAAATTTTCCCCTCTTAGGACACGCCGACCGCGATCAGAGCGGACAGCGGGTAGTAGACGATGACGCCAGCGGTGCGGGCCTCGCAGAGAATGATAGTCTCCAGCTTCTCGACCTGCAGGGGGTACTGGTAGAACGGCATCGGGTTCTCCAGAGTCAGCTTGCGGGGGTCGTTCTTGAAAAGGAACGCCACGCCCTGGGGGTTGCCGCTGGTCGCGTAGGGGTTGGTCTCGGGAGAGTCGGCATCCAGCTCAGCGGTAGACACGACGTTCTTGATGTACGGAGCGTGCTCCTGAATGAACGCCAGAACCGTAGTGCTGGTGTCGGGAATGCGGCGGGTGGAGATGTCCATGAACACGTCAGCGGGGACACACAGGGTATCGGGGCGCTCGACGTTCTTGGTGATCTTCGCAACCTGCTTCGCCATGCCGTTCACGTCGGCGAGAATCTCGTCGGCGGACTTGTCGGCCCACTTGGTCTTGCCGCTGGCATTGGCGCCGATGGTGTAGAGAGGAATATTCTGGCCGTCGGACAGAACGCCCATCAGGCCGCTTTCCTCGTCGCCGCACCATGCGATCTTGTTGGTCAGGGCGTCGATCTGGTAACGAGCGGACTCACCCTTACGGGCGTCCAGAGACTTGCCAGCCAGACGAGAAGCCCGCATCTCCTGAGCGGAGTAGCCGTAGCTGTCGCCAATGGACTTGATCTTGGCGAAGCTGGGCTTGCCGGTCACGTCCGCACGGGGCAGGTCGGTGGAGTAGTTGTCGATAATCTTCGCCAGACCGGTCTTGTCGTAGGTGTAGTAGGTGATGGTCTCCGCGCCGGGGTCGGCCTCGGAGCTCTGCGGGAACAGGTGCAGGGCCGTCAGTTCGGGGTACTCGACGTCGTAGGACTGAGCCTTGACGTGGTCGAGTTCACGGGCGAAAAAGACGGAAGCATCCTCGGCACTATCGAAGCGAGTGCCCTCGGAAGCCATGATAGCCTTGGGGATCTTGGAGCCCCGCAGGGTCATGGCCTCGTCGCTATCATAGTTCATGTGCTTTTTGGTAGCCATAATTCACGTTCCTCCTTTTCTTACGCCTGAGCCTGATTGAACAGCTCAATCGGGGCAATCTGGGCGTTGGTATCGACGCCGCCGACAAAGCGGGCCTTGACGGCGATGGTGGCGGGGTCGCCCTGATGGCCTTCGCCAGAAGCAGGGGTGCCAGCCTCGTTGGTGAAGCAGCCAGCCTCTTCGCCCTCGGTAATCAGGTAAACGCTGTCACCGTAGGCAGGCTCGACGCCCTCAGCCACGCGGCCGTAAATCTTGCCGTAGCGCATGACGCCAACGGCAGCACCCTTACGAACGGCGAGCTTGCCCTCCAGATCGTACTCGGTGGTGCGGTTGTTGGTGGTGATGCCCTCAAACTTGGCGGCGGTAGCGGCCTTCTTGGGCAGGGCGATATTGACACCGGGCTTGCTGCCCTGAACGACGCCCGCGCCGAACTTCAGGACGCCGTTCTCCTCTTCGTTGAGGAAAGTGTCGATCTGGTGCGGAGCGACATCAACGATACCGCCAGCCGCGCCAATAGGGGTGGAATAGCCGTACTTGGTCTGAGCACTCATGTTACTTTTCCTCCTTTGCTCTATTCTGGCGACGCTCGATCATCTTCTGGCGGGCGGAATCAGCGGAACCGACGCCGTTGCTGACAGGGGTGCGAGAGTCGCGGTTGAACATCTGCTTCTTCTGGTAGCCGACGTCCTTCTTGGAGCGGGACTCGACGTCGGCGACGGCGTACTCGAACGCAGCGTTCACGAACGCATCGCTCTTGCCGTCCAGACGCATCTCGGGACGCACAGCCTTGATGATGGCCTTCTTGGCGGCGGAGATACTCATATCCTCAACACCGTCGAGGTTCAGGGCCTTACCGATCATGCCGATCTTCACGCGCTGGCGGATGATGGCGTCGATGCCGTCGGCGTTCAGGACTTCGCCCTGGGTGTGGTCGGCGGGCGTAGCGGTGGGGATGGGGTCATCGTCGCTGTCCTGATTGTCGGTGTCGTCGTCGCCCTCGTCGTTGTTCTCGTCGGTGGTGTCATCATCCTCGTCGGTCTGAGGATCGGTGCAACCAGCCTCGTCGAACTCCTTCTGCGCAAGCAGAGTATCGATGATGTCGAACAGGATGTCCATGTCCTCGTCCTGATTGGCAATGACGCCCTTCGCGGACTCCAGATCCTCAGGGTCGCCGTCAGCATCGCGGCGGTCACGGTTGTCCTTGACAGCCGCCACCTTATCCTCGACAGTCTGGGGCTCCTGACCGGCGGGAGCGACAACGGTATCGTCGTCATCCTGCGCGGCAGCGGGGGCGTTGGTGGGCTTGGCGCTGACTACGGGATCAGTACCCTCGGTGGGGTCCTCGTCTGTCTTGGCGGCGAGGCGCTGAGCACGGCGGGCCTTGTACTCCTCGATGGCCTTGGCGAGCTCTTCCGGGGACAGAACGCCATCAGCGCGACGAGCATTCTTGGGAGCATTTTTCTTCTTCATGACTTTTCCTCCTTTGAGAGTTCTTGCAGGATCACGGCCATCAATATTTAACCGCGCCTGTTCACCGGCTCTGGCTTCCCGGACCAAGGCCAAGTGGTTGATGCGGATGTCCCGCTGGATGGCGTCGTAGTGCTGGCCGTTCCACTCACCCGGCGTTTCATCGAGCGTCAGATTGTAGCCGAGGGACAGCTCCTTCAGGCCGCAATACCGCATCTCGTCGGTGTTGTGAATAACGATCTCCGCACGGACGTCATCCCCGCTTCGATACCCTTCCGTCAGAATGGTGCCGATCTGATGCTTCTGGACGTTGTCCTTGTCCACCAGACCCGCATCATGCGTGATGATGATGGGCTTGCCCTGATACGAGGCAAGACTCTCAGCAGCGAAGACTTCCTCAGGGAGCCGAAGCTCCCTCCTGACGCTCCCGTCAGGGTTGGTGTACTCGAAGATACCCGTGCTGGTCAGGATCGGCCTGTCCATCAGGTAGCCTTCGGGAGTGAAATACGTCTGGTTCAGCGGGAGGCTGTCCAGACGGATCACCTGAGATAATTTCGGGGCCTCACTCATTGGGCCCACCTCCTTTCGGAGTGTTCTGCAGCGTGAGCATCACTTCTTCTCCTCACTCTGCCCGTTGTCTCCGTCACCGTCCCCGGCCTTTTCAGCGGTCAGGTCGCCGGCAGCGAAGACGCTTCCGCCCTCGTCGGCGTTGGTTTCCTCTGCCGCAGCCACAACGGCTTTGGTGAGTTCCAGCGTCAAAATCTGGACGTGCTCGATCTCGTCGAGAAGCAAACCCTGATACACGTCGGTCAGGTCAGGGGCGTTCTGCTCCACATCCTGCACTCCCATAGCGAGAGAGTCGAGCTTTTCACTCACCTTGCCAAGCTGACGTGCAAGACTACTGATTGCACAAGCGTTCTTCACGGCTCTTCCTTCCTTTCTTCTGAATTTGGCGCCGGGTGCGCCCCTATGGGAGCGTCACGGCTTCGGGTGGGTCTATATCTGGTCATCGCACTCACCACCTATTCGCTCTTTCCGAAGCGGTCACGATGGAAGGTGCGTTCCCATTCAGCGAACTTATCCCTCTCGACTACCTCAGGCGAACAGTTCTTGCCGCAGCGTTTGCGGCTGCGCTTGCAGATGCAAACGGTCTTACCGTTCTGGAAGTCGATGAAGACCTTGATCTTCTCTTTCGTTTCCATGTCCTCTCCTCCTCGCCTGATTATTTCATGGGGATATTCACCCCGTCGTAGTCGAACACGGGGATTGCCACACAGCGGCAACAGTAATCCTCGCCGGGGTGGCATTTGCGGCCGGTGTAGACTCGGCCAGCCTTGGTGTCGTACCACATCTCAGGCGGGTCGTTCCAATCGAAGGTCTTCCCGTTCAGCGCCGCATGGCACGGGCGGACGCGGGAATCGTGGGACGTAGACCACCGATATTTCTTGCATCCGGCGTCGGTCTGCTGCATCTTCGTGATCTGCGCGTTCAGCGTCGCAAGCTGGTCACGGGCCAAAAGCTGGGCGTGGCGCTTGGATGTGCCGTACTCGCTCTGGATGTCCTTCTGGATGTCACGGATCGGTCGCCCGTTCAAGTAGCCATCCAGAATGATTTGCCGCATATTGCCGAGCGTCTCGGTCGGCAGGCTCTTGATGTAGGCCACGTTCTCGGCGATCCACCTTTGGATGGCCTGCTCGTACAGCTCGCCCGAGTAGTAGTCGTCCAGAATGTCGATGCCCAGCGTGTCCTTGACGGCGCGTTTCCACTCTCGTACCGAGGTGTTCTGCGTCATCTTGGCGATCTGCTGGATTTTGCTGTCGAGGCCGAACTGCGCGATGCGCTTTTCCAGAGCTGCAGACACTTCCTGAAGCATCTGACGGATGCGGGCGTCGAGGTCGCGGCTGTCATCCAGTCGGGAGTCACCACGCCGTTCCCGCTTGTACTCGTTCATCATGGCGGGCAGTTTCTTCTTCAGTTCCTCGTTCAGCAGCCGCATATAGGCGCCGGCGATGCGCCGGTACTCACGCTCTGCAGATTGCGGGTATTGCGGGGTGGTCTTCGCAGGAAGGGGTCTATTCCCCCGAAACTTGGGGCGTACAGCCTTTTTAACCACCTCTTGGTATTGGTTGTTGGTCAAAGACAAAGCCCCCTTTACGGTCATTTACGCAGGTTTGGCGATGGGTTGCGGGTATAAGAAAAGCAGGGCGGTCACTGTCCGCTCTGCTTATTTCCCGTCTACCTCTGAAACAACTTCGAGGCAGTAGGCGTCAGGGATGGTGCAGAGCCGCCCACTTGGCCGGGGACTCCTTCGTGTCCGAAGTTACCAGAACCGGGGCCACCGTCGAGATTGGAGGAATCGCCTCTGCTGTCGACTTCCTCAAGCGTAAGTTTCACGGCCTTATATTTCCCGGCGGAATAATCAGGGTCAGTATTAACAACCTTGAATCTTGCCTTCTTGGAATACAGGACTTCATCCATGTCGACATCAGCCACATCCTTGATGGAAACACCGCTCTTCGACTTGCATTCAAGCACAACGTTGTACGAATTAGGGTCATCACCATCTCTGGATCTGAACACTCTCTTTAGCGCATCATCCCCAGTAGACCAGCTCGACAGATGACCGAGTCCGAACGCGCTACCTCCTGACGACTCTGCGATGAACTTGTCAAAGGCATCCTTGTCCATCGTCATCGCACGTTTAGTCGTACCAGCGTACTTGTCCGAGAGTGAAATCGCCTTTTCAATGGCTGCTGCGTTCTTTTCGGCGGCAGCCTTTTCTTCACTGTCCATCAGTGAACCGCGCGTCGCATATACACCCGAGTACCCAGCAGAAGCCGCCACGACATCCTTATAGTTCCTTGTGTAGTCCGATGTCGCATCGACCATTTCTTGCACTTCACGGTCGCTCAGCTCGCGTCCAGCATTCTTACTCCACTCTGATTTCTTTGCAGAGTAAACGCCTCTTTCGAGTCCATGGCTGGTTTCGCCGTTATATGGGGAGGTGTTTCCTCCGCGTTCCTCCGAGCCGCCGATCTCGCCTTTACGTCCCTTGTGTCCAAAATTGCCACTCCCCGGTCCGCCATCCTCTTCAAAAGGGTCGCATTCGCCTCGAAGGGCCGCCTTTAGGAGCTTCACATCATCCGCAAATGGCTGGAACAGCGACGGGGTCAGCAGCTCGATTTCCTCCAGCGTTCTGAACTGCGGGTCAGCCATTTCACCGTCCACGCAATTCGGCTCGCCTTCGTACTCGGTACACAGGAAGATGTACGGCTGAATGCCGGTGTCAGGCTCCATAGGGCCTCGGCCGAGCGGGATCAGCTCTTTCGGGCTGATGCCGAACTCTTCCTCTGCTTCACGGAACGCCGCCTGCTTCGGAGATTCGCCTTCCTTGATGTGACCGCCGGGGCCGCAAATCAGACCGCGGCCGAACTCCGTCTTTCTGGTTCCACTCAGAACCTTGCCCTGAGAGACCACCAGAACGCCTACACAGGCTTTTGTATCTTCGGGGGTAGATGTATTCCCATCACCCTTGACACTCTGTACCGAGGCTTTAGCGCGATTTTGCGGGGCGTTGGCGGCTGACTGTTGACGCTCCTCGTCGCTCATGTCCTGCGGCAACTTGGTCGCAGCAGGTGCGGCGGCGGGAGCTTCACCGTCTCCGCCGGGGTCTTTCTTGTGCTCTTCGGTGCTGGTGCCCTCGGCATAGTCAGCGAACTGGCCCTGCTCGAAAATGCTCTGCCCAACGTCACCGGAAACCTGACCGCCCTCTGCAGGCTCGTCGGGGAACAGATCCTCGTCGTCGTATTCGTCGAGCATATTCTCGACGTCGAACTCCTCGCTGTCGGCCAGCTTGGCGCGAACCTCGCTCGGGTCGATAACCTGCTTGTCGATGTAGAGTTGGGCGGTCTGCGCTCTGGTGAACTGCGTCTGTGCCCGCTTCTGGTCGAGGTCTGCCTGTTCCGTGTCGCTGAGCGACCACAGGGGGTTGAACTCCACCTTGATCTTCGGCACTTCATCGACCTCGCCGGTACGGACGCCAGCTTGGAAAATGACCGACAGCAGATAGCGCAGGTTCTTCTTCACCATGCGCTTCTGGATGCGCTCCAGATAGTTGTACCAGTTTTCCAAATCAGCGTCGCCGGTGGCGTTCATGCCTGCCGGCGAACGGCCAAAAAGGATGGTCTGCGGAATCGAGGTCAGCGCCGACAGGAAGTTGCAGGTCGAGTCGATGACGTCGGAGACGCCGCTGAACTGGAACTGCCTGAAGTCGTAGTCCTCGCCTTCGCTGTCAATGGTGATACTGTTCAGCAGGCCGCGGGCCATGTCAATCGTCTGCAGACGGCGCAGGACTCTGTCCTCGCCCTCTTCGGTGGCAAGCTCTGCGGCCAGATCCTTCATCTTGTAGACCGCCTGAACGGAGCGGTCGAGCAGCTTCGTTGCGCTGCCGTGGGCCACTTCCGCGTCACGGATGGCCCTGTTGATTCGCACATACTCGGGGATGCCCCAGAGTTGGTAAATCGAATTGGTCGTGTTCTCGGGCAAGATGCCGTTCTGGAACACCAGGCACCGGCTGTCGTGAACGGTGAACGAACCGGTGCGGCTCGTCACGTGGTAGAACTCGGGCATACCGAGGCGGGAGCCTCTGGTGCGGAACGGGTCACGCGGGTCGTAGGAGAACATACTCTGGTAGTCGGGCTGGATCACCGAGCGGTCATAGACGCGAATATCGTCAATCGACCGGATATTGCGCCAGTCCAGAGGCTCGTCGATGCCGCGGCCGTCGTTAATCATCATCACGGCGATGGAACCTCCGAAGAGCCGCGCCCAGCGGATGGCGGTCATGGCCGTTTCTTCCCAGTCCAGCTCGTCGAGGGCCTCCGTATAGAAGTCCTCGATTTTCTGGTCTTTGGTGCTCTCCAGCGTGAAGCCGTGCTTAATGGCCTCCTCTGCGGGCGTGTCGATGATTTTCGCAAACAGGCCGTTGCCCTCGTAGTACATGGTGAGCAGTTCATCGGGAACCACAGGCTCGGCACGGAACCGATACCCTTCCGTGGTGTCCTTGCTCGTGCCGTACTTGTTCATCATGTTCACGTAGCCGTCGGCTCGGTAGGGGCGAACGGCCTTGCCGGTCTGCATCTCGATCAGGTGGGCGTACCTCTTCACGATGCGCTCGGCTTGGTCTTTGCGTCTGTCGTCCATACCCTCTCACCTCTTTCTCAAATCAGGTTGCCGACGTTGAACGCCGTCTTCGTTTCGATCTCCGCAAATGCGTTGGCGCTTGCATCGACCATATCCTTGAACTTTCCGTCTGGGAAGTTCTCAAGCTGCGTAAGATACGCCTCGTTCCACTCGCCATACATGATGTCGAAGTTGCCGGCCTGCCATTGTGCGGCCATAGGCTCGGCTCTGGCCTCTTTGCTGCCACTTTCAGCGATGGCCGTAACGTCGAAGCCAGACAGGAACTTGATGTAGGACTCGGCCTGCTCTTTACCGGCTTGGCCGGGGTCTTTCGGCAGGCGGACTCGGACGCGCTTGTACGCCGCACGGTCTGCCTGAGCAGTCAGCTTTATCGTCTTTCGCACATCGGAGGCGTTCATCTGCTTGTTGATGACGTCCGCGATGACGTATCGGCCGTTCTTCCGCTTGCCCATCAGGACGCCAGCGGTATAGGCCGGGTCGCCGTTCTCGGTCTTCTCGGTTGCCGCCAAGTCCCAGCAGCGAACCCACTGGATGACGTCCTGCGGCATGATGGTCAGGATCTCGCCAAGCTGCGTTCTCTTGAAGAACAGGCCGGCGGCGGCCCTGATCTTCCAGTTGCCTTTGAGGAGTCGCTCGCGCTGGATGACCGACAGTGCCTTCAGGTTGGACAGGTAGCCGGGGTCGATACGCAGCAGCTCTTGGTTGTCGTACACGGAAGACATGATGAACGTCACCGACTTCGGTTCGTTCTTCTCTTCCGGTGTGGTCAAATTGAAGCGTTCCCAGAGTTCCTCTCTGGTGTCCGCCCAGTAAACGACCTCGTCGCGCCGAATCATGTAGCGAATGAGGCCAGACCGCTCAGGGATGGGATAGCCGGTGTCTTGGTCGATCCACCATGCGATGAACTTCGCCACCCAGCTATCAGCATCAGGGTTGCAGGTCGCTCGAACGAACGGCTTGACGCCGCAGGTCGAACGGTTACGGGACAGCATATAGAAGAAAATCTCCTCGCTGAAATGCGTCAGCTCGTCGAAGCCAATCTCGCAGATCTGAGCGCCCTGCCAGTTGTCCAGCTCCTCCGAACGCTCGATGTGCGCGAAGGACACCTTGGAAACCTCGTTGCCGTCCTTATCCCGAAACGACCACGTGCCGTCCGAGATTTTCCGCTGTGCCCCGTTGATACCGTGGTACATCTTCTGGGCTTCATCCCACAGGCCGCCTTGGGCGAAAATCTGCTTGTAGTTCTTCCTGAAGATCGTGCAGCCGAAGCCCTTGACATTCTTGTATCTCAACGCCGACAGCAGCAGGCCGTAGGTCTTGCCGCCACCGGCCGCTCCGCCGTAGATGCAGATGTCCGCAGGGGTTGCAAGAAACTTCTCTTGCGGGCCGAACTGCGGCTTCAGCACACGGACTTTTCTCTCAGGACTCTTGCTGGTCGCCATCGTCCCTGCCGTTTGCGGGGAGATAGATCAGAACATCTTCGGAATCATCGCCGGCGGAGAGGGCGACTTCCTGCCGCTGCGCCCACTGGGTACGCTTGCGGTTGTTCAGCCAATACATAATTGCCATAGTGTCTGGCACTATGTTCTTCGTCGTGTTCTTGATGCGGACGGGCTTCGGGTTGCCATCCTTATCCATGTCGATTGTTTTCTCGGTGTCGGTAATCTGGTAGCCCAAAGCCCTTTGATAAAGTGCCTTCTCGACCTTAGAGTCGGCGATGTTCTTTCCTCGCTCGACTGCGTCGTTCAGGCTCTCATGCTCCTGCTTCCAGCGAATAAAGGTGCGCGTCGAGATGCCGAAAGCCTCGGCAATCTCGTCGTTCGTGGCTCCCTTGATTGCCAGCGACCAAGCCCAATCGTCGTGGTATTCGGGATTGTACTTGCTGAGGGCCGGCATATCACATCACTCACTTTCCTGCCAGATATTCGGTGGCAAGCATTTCGATCAACTGCCAGCGGTTCTTGCTCGTGATGGCACCGTCCTTCTCGGCCTTCTTGATGGCCTTCGTAATGGTAGCTGCAGACTCCGCAGGGATGGCGTTGCTGCCGAAAATCTTCGTCAGATACGTCCACTCCTCGTCGTCCTTGAAGCCGACCTCGTCCATCTTCTCCGTGACGCTCTCGATCATGGAGTGGATGGCGGCGCCGACGTTGCGGATGTCGGAGAACTTCTGGTAGCGGGCCAGCGCCTCGATGAACTGCTTGCACTGCTCGTAGGGCGCGACACCGATAATCTCAGGTGCCGAGGACTCAAGGTTCTTCACCAGCGCATCCATGTCCTTCACCTGATGCGGCAGGAACGAAAACGTGATGTTCTTGAAGTCGAAATGCACCGCCGGGGACAGCAGCTTATCGTACTGCTCCAGAGGCTCCTCCATGATGTCCTTGCCGATGAAGCTCTCCAGCATATCATCCACGTCGTCGAGCATCTTGCAGATCTCGCGCAGGATGGACGGGTCATCGAAACCGCTGATGGCGTTGTGGGCCAACTGCTTCGACGCGATCTTGGAGCGGGACAGGCCGCTCACGTCGATGATGGCGATAATCTCCTTCATGCCGGCGGCGCGGGCGCTCTTGATGCGGTGGTGGCCGGAGATAATCTCCAGAACGCCGTCTTTCTCCACCAGCAGGGGCAGGCTCTCAAGCTGGCCGCGGTTCTTGATGTTCGCGGTGAGCTGATCCTGCATTTCCTTCCTCATGATGCGGGCGTTGATGTCCTGCTCCCGCACCTTATCAAGCTGGACTTTGGCGATAATCAGGCCGGTGCCCATGTCGTAAATCTTCTCGTAGCTCATTGCTGTGCTCTCTTCTGCTGCCATTGTTTCTCCCTCCTCAGCCATTCGGCCAACGTAGCCTTCTCGTCACGGCCAGCCACAAGGGCGGCCTCATAGGTCAGCTTGTACCCGTTCTTTGCGTCCTCCTGCCGGTTGACCAGCTTCATGATGCCGCGAACCTCTTTGTTCTCGGCGTACTTCGTGAGCATGGCTGTCCGCATCTTCGTGACCTTCTCTTGGTCGATGTCGTCGAGCAGCGTGTCCACGAAGCTCTGGTTCTGGGCCAGCATATAGCAGAGGCGGCCGAGGCGGTACAGCTTGTGCGGTGCCTTCATGACGTACCACACAAAGATGGAGTCCGCAGCCATCTTCGAGATGCCGAAAACTGCGGCCACATAGCCGTCAATCAGGACAGCGCGGTTGTAGGTCGCCTGCGAGCCTACGAAGTTGTGCGTCCAGAGCATCCGGTAATACTGCGCGTTGGCACCGGCGATCTGGATAATTCGGATGTCGCTGTCCTCTGTGATCTCATAGTCGAGCGGGAGCATACTGCATTTCAGAGGCTCCAGCTTGCCCTCCTGCGGGCGCTTGATTTTCTTCCCTTTGGCAAGGGCCACCGCTTCCTCTTCCCTGTTCGTCGTGATATACGAGTTCAGGTCGGCGCGTGTCCCAGAGCGGGCAAAGATGGTGTGGCCGACGGCCTCACCTGCCCGTTTCTCCTGATAGCACAGGAGCAGAGCGGGAGCGTCCATCATCATGTCGTAGAGCTGCTGATGGCCGGTCTCAGGGTCGAACATACCGTAGGGTGGCTCTTTCCAAGTCATCTTGCCCTTCGTGTCGTAGAACTTCTCATAGCCGGCGAAATACGTCGGCGGATTCGCCACGATGATCGTATGCGGGTCGTCCTTCACCTCACGGAGATGATCCCACATATCCATTGGGCGGTAGCTCATGCCGCCGAGCAGGCTCTTCGTGGCCTCAAGCTGTCGGCGGATGCTCTCGATGTGCTCTTCACGCCTGTCGTGCAGGTCGCGTAGGATGTTGTGGAAATACTCGTTCCCTGCGCTCTTCGATGTCCGCAGATAGATTTGCGCGTACAGAGCTACGGCCGGGTCTAACAGCTCTTCATCGGAGAAGCCCTGCGCGTGGATCTGCAGCGGTTCGAGAGACTGGCCCGTGATGGCGTAGCCCATCACCGAGGTCATCATGTTCACGTCGCTGGTTTCGATCTGCTCAGGCTTGAACCCCGACTGGATTGCCAGATTTGCCATAGCGAATGTACCGGCGCATGGCTCTACGAACCGCGTGTACCCGGAACGCCGAGCGGTCTTAATGAGCTCAATCAAAAACTTCTGCTCAACACCGTTCAGGCAACCGAGGAACATCGCTCCGGGGTCCATAAAAAACGCCATTGTACTGACCTCCTATCGGTTTCGAGAACACGAAAAAGAGGCGGCGGCCTTGCGGCCGTCACCTCTCAGACGTGGTCTTCACTTACATCTCGTCGATCAGCTTATCGACGATGTCCAGACAGGTCATCGCTGTCCTGCCCTTCTCATTCCAGTATTCCGCAGCGCCACCCCTAACGCTGTCGGCTACCGTTTTCACCATCAGGCACGGAACGTCGTTGCGGTCGCAGGTCAGCAGGATCGCCGCTGCTTCCATGTCGCACACATCCGCGCCGAACTCTCTGTGGAGCCAGAGCTTTTCCTCGGCCTTGCCCATGAACTTATCGCCAGAGGCGCAGCACACATGACGCAGGTTTGGGAACACTCGGCTTGCCATCTCCATGAGCCGTTCATCGGTCTGGAGCCGCCGGTCTGGATACTCCATGTATCGACCAACAGGCACACCGTCCACGTCGGATAGGTCGTACTGCCAATGCACCACGCAGTCAACGAAGCAAGGCTCGTCGGCCATCAGGTCTTCTCTGCAGCCTCCCACTACGCCGTAATTAAGAACCGCAGCGACTTCGTAGCGGTCGATAAGGTATTGTGTTGCGGCGGCCGCGAAAATCTCACCTGCGCCGCTATACAGGGCGTAGACTTGGCTTTTGGCGGTTTGATAAAGCACTGTGCCGCAGCCGTCGTTCAAATCGTAGCCTTCGCCGTATTTCTGGCGCATGGCCTCTTCCTCGACTGCTACGATCAGTCCGATCTTCCTCATGGAGTCACTCCTCGATGCAAGAGAAAAGGCAGCCGGTTCTCCGACTGCCTTTCTCGTATTCTGGACCGGGCTCCAGCTTGCGAGGCTGGAACGCCTGCCGGGTAGGCAGGAATGATGCACTTTCACCAAGCCCGGATATGGACCGGGAATCCGCTTACGGGGCGGAAACTCTCGACAGGATGCCGAGCGTGATACCTTTCACTATTCCCGGATGTTGCCCCGATGGTCGGGGTCTATGGCACGGACGGTTTGGAATCGAACCCACCACACGCGGTTTTGGAGACCGTGTCGCCACCTTGGGACATTCGCCCGTATATGGACCGGAACCCTACTTGCGAGGTAGGAACTCCCTCAAGGATAGAGGGCGTGATGCTCTTTCACCAGTTCCGGGTATCTGATGTGCGGGCGGGGATTTGTCACCCCGCATAGCGCAGGCAGCGTACAACGTGCTTTATTCCCGTCCGAGGTAGCTACTTAACCCCAATAGGTCTGCGTTCTGTTGTGCCCTTCTGCGCCGCATACCCTTGCTGCGTCTACCTATTCCGCCACCGCACATCACCGACCTGCCGGTTACAGCAGGCTCAGTTGCTCAACTTTCTCTTCAAGAGGTTTTGCCTCCTTAGGCTTCTTCACAGCGTCAGCCTCGGGCATCTCCTCGATGACCTCGCCGGTGTGGGCCAACCACCACTCCGCAAACAACGTGCGGTGGCACCAGTTCTCAGGCTTACGGATGTCCTCGAAGCAAAGCAGAACCAGCTTCTTATCCTCCTCCTGAGCCTTGGCGTCAAGCCGCTGGACGATGCCGATAATCTTATCGACGCCGATCTTATCCAGCTTCTTGAAATACTCAGCCTTATACTCCTCATAGCCCAGCTTCAGCATATCGTACCGCGGAGCCAGCGCGTAGCACTGTTCGCGGATCTCGTACCCAGTTGAAAATCTGGGCTTGCCGACGCTGATGCCGACGGGATAATACCCATCGTTTCGGAGTTCCTTGTTGCTATACCGACCTGTCATAATTGCCATGTGATTGCCTCCTGAATATCTTTACTTTATTGTACCATACGGCCTACCTAAAGCAAGGTTTTACGGTGTCGCTACGCATTTTTATGACCTTGTTCGGATGCCTCGCGCCTCGCTGTGGCAGGCTGTGAAATCCCTTTTTAGGGGTGACACATACCCAGCCGATGGCCCTCCGCCCCACCGTTCCGCCGTCGTGGCGTTTTCGATGCAGGTTTCAGGCCCTCAGGCGCCGTGTGGTTACGATACTCAGGGGTTCTCACCAAGCAGCGCCTTGCTGGGTCTTTTGCGCTTACTTGATGGCTTCGAGCAGCTTCTCTGCAGCGTCCGTCTGCTCCCAAGTACGCTCCTCGCCGATGACGTTGCCGAAGTGGCCGTAGGCGGAGGTGTTCTTGTAGACGGGCTTACGCAGGTCAAGCCAGTTGATAATGCCTCTGGGGGTCAGATCGTAGACGGTCTCGACGGCGTCACAGATCTTATCCTCGGCGTACTTACCTGTGCCGTAGGTATCGACGCGGATGCTCACGGGATGCGCAACACCGATGGCGTAGGCAAGCTGAACCTGACACTTGTCGGCGATGCCAGCGGCCACGATGTTCTTTGCAATGTGGCGGGCTGCATACGCTGCGGAGCGGTCAACCTTGGTGGGGTCTTTACCGGAGAAGGCGCCGCCACCGTGCGCGGCATAGCCGCCGTAGGTGTCCACGATGATCTTACGTCCGGTGAGGCCCGAGTCTGCGGCAGGACCGCCCTTGACGAAACGGCCCGTGGGATTGATGAACAGGGCGTAGGTGTCAACGTCCATATTGGGCTGGTAGGTCAGCAGCTCGTCGAGGACGGGCTTGATGACGTGCTCCTTCAGAGGCTCCTCCAGATCCTCAGGTGCGACGCACTCCTCATGCTGGGTAGAGATGACGACGGTGTCAACCCGTACCGGGTTGCCCCCCTCGTCATACTCCACCGTCACCTGTGTCTTTCCATCGGGGAGGATGTGAGGGATCGTGCCGTCCTTTCTCTTCTTCATCAGCAGGTATGCCATCTTATTCGCCAGCGTGATAGGCAGGGGCATCAGATCCGGTGTCTCGTTACAGGCGTAGCCGAACATCATTCCCTGATCCCCCGCTCCGCCGACTCCATCGTTGGTTCCCATTGCGATGTCGGGGCTCTGCTCGTCGATAGCTACCATCACCGCGCAGGTGTTGCCGTCAAATCCCGCCTTGGGGCTGTCATAGCCGATGTCCTTCAGGACGCCGCGGGCGATACCGGCAAAGTCGATGTAGTGCTCCGTGCTGATCTCGCCCATGACCAGCACCATGCCGGTCGTGCAGCAGGTCTCGCAGGCCACACGGCCATTCGGGTCATGCTTCATGACCTCGTCGAGCACTGCGTCAGAGATGCGGTCGCACACTTTATCGGGATGGCCTTCCGTGACCGATTCCGAAGTGAAGAGTATCTTGCTCATGCGTTGAACCTCCTTGTTGTCTTTCCGTTTCGTCTGGATTTCTTGTCCCCCTCGGACTCTCCAGATTTTCTATGCTACACGATAATACAGGTTGATGGTGAACTTCAATCCCGTTCGCTCCCCATCAATTCTTGTTACTCTCTTTTTGTCTCTTTTCCTGTCTTTTACTCCCCGATACAGGTATTCAAATGCGCTCACGGTGGACGGCTTCGCCGTGGAAGCAGCACCCGCAGTAAACCCAGACGCCATCCTTGAAGGCGAACGTCATAAACGTCGGGCGCCAGCGGCCATTCTCGTCTACCATGTGGTCGTATGCCTCGCCCACCTGCAGATACCCGCTCGACATGGATGCGGGCGGGACGCAGTCGCGGAAGTCATTGACGATCTGCTCGTCCACGGTGTCTCCGGGCTGTGCCGCTTTGTAGAAGTCCCCGGCCGCCGCCCAAACCTCCCGAGTGATGTGTTTGCTCATGCCTTATCCTCCTTGATGTAGTTTTCATTGAGCCAGTCGATCCATCCAGAAATACCTCCGCAGGCGTCCAGCACGTCGTCCGCGTCATCCACGACGCTCGACCCGTGCCAATGCCCTTTCGGGTCTTTCACAAATGCCTCGATCCAGCTATTGTTCTCAAAGGCCACCTTATTCTCGGCCTCTTCGTCTGCGTTGAGGGCGTCCCACAGCTCCGCGTCGCTCTTGAAGGTAGTCCTCAGAGCGTCAGACGCCGCCATGTTCATCGCGCCGGTGTTCTGCTTGTTCTTATACAGGAAATCGTGGCCGTTCATGAAGCCGACGATCTCGACGTCTCCATGTACCTCGATGGACACCTCGTAGCCCTTGTACTTCAGGCCGCCGATATGGCCGCCGTACCACACGCAATCGAGGTGGTCATCGTCAATGAAAATGCTCTCCTCGGTCAGAAGCTCCGCGCCGAACGCCTTCGCGTCGGCCTGCATCTTGCGGTAGCGCCGCTCAATCTTATGCCGGCTCATAGCCATCTCTCCTTCACCATCATATAGGCGTACACCGCCTTAACAGTTTCCTCCAGATTGCGGTTGCTGAACCACGCATCTGCCATGATGTGTAGGTTCTCGAACTCCTTGACGTCGAACTGCAGACGCTCTTTGACCGCCTCCGGTGTATCTCCGCGTTCGAGCATTCTCTCAGCTCTCTCCTCCTGTGGGGCATAGATGGCGATGACTACCACCTCTTTGCTGCCGGAATATCTCTCCCACATATACCGGATTCCAGCGGGGTCGATCACATAGATGTCGTTCTCCTCAATGACAGACTCCGGTACGCCGTAGCGGTAGCCGTTGTAAAGCGTAAACGCGCACATCTTGCCAGCCGCATCGAACTGCTCGGGCGTAACGAAGATATGGCCGGGTTCGCCATCGAAACGGGGCGGGCGCTCCGTGTATGACCAAACTTCCTTCAGGCCGTACCTCTGCGTCAGCTCACGGGCGACGCTGGATTTTCCAGAACCGGACGGGCCGGCAAGCAGGTAGATGTTTTTCATTCTATCTTCCCTCCGTCCTTGATTGCTCTGAGCGCGTCTTTAGCTCACGCAGAGAATGCTCGTGGTCGATCATCCACTGCAACTGGAACTTCTCGTAGTCGCTCATGTTTCAGCTTCTCCTTTCTTCGGCCAGCTCGGCCCGCAGTTGAAAACGAGGTACAGGTGCTCACCGTAGTCCTCGATCCTGTCGCCAGACTCTTCGAGCCCATGCAGACACGCCGTATTCACCACATCAACAGCGAGCCGCAGCTTTCTTGTGACGATGTGGAAATCGTACCCGACCAGAACGATTACCTGATGAATGTCATCAAGGAACCCGTTCAGGTCAAACTCAACGCTGGTCACACCGTCAATGTTCATTAAGTCTTGCTCAAGCGACGCGCACTTATCGGTGATGCCGTACCGTTCGGCGATCCGTGTAGTCTCGTCGTTCATCGAACCGCTCCTTTCACGTAGTACCGGCCGGCCTCCGCGACCGTGGTATCGTCGAAGCAGTCGGTCATCGCACTACTGACCTTGCGGATCATCTCCGGGTCAAGGCCAGCACGTTCCATTGCCATGATGGCATAACCCTTGCAGGCGTCGTTGTTCCACGGCCCCTCAATCATCTGGGCCAGTACGCCAAGTCTTCCGGCTGCATAGCCCTCCGCTCGGATGCGCTCCACCGTTCTCTCAGGCAGGGTGATGCGCATGGATTTGCAGTCGAAGTCCTCGTCGTCCGGGCTGCAGTCGAGCAGGTCAGCGAGTTTCGCTTCGATGGCGGCGTCATCCGCCTCTTCTTCGATGTCTGTCGCCTCGAAAGCGTGGTAGGTTTCGTAGGTATCGTGGCTTCTCTCGAAGCCGTAGTGCAGTTCAATTTCGTATGCCATATTCACTCCTCCTTGCCGTACTGCTTGAATGTGCTCAGATCGTATGCCCCGGCCACGCCGTTGCACTCGATCTCTCGGTCGATGAAGTCCTGATCTGTCAGGCTGATGGTTCCGTCGTTACTCAGGTCAGTCGCCTTTTCCTCAGCCCCTTCGTGGCTGTCAGCCCAGATAATCACGCTTCTGGACAGCGTTTCTCGGACTGTCACGCTGTACGGGCGCAGACCGTCCGCTGGCGCGTCCGTGGACTCCGCCCATCCGTTCGCAGCGTCTACGAACTTGGCCGTCAGTTCCTCCGCTGTCACATGGAGCGTCGGCCGGTCGGCGGTAGGCTCAACGCCTACCCACTCAAACCACGGATGGTCCGCCTCGGTGACGTTGCCAAAACGGTCATCAGGCAAACCGACCTGCGACGGGATGAAGTAAACGCCTTCATCGAGGCTGTCCTCGATGGCCTTTTCCTGTTCCTCGCTCACGCTGCCGGCAATCACGACTTCGTGGCGAACCTTGTAGTTGTCTGCGTCACGGTAAAGGTAGCTGATCTTGGTGTTGACCCGTGCCAGCCAGCCAAGCGGGTCGTTCACCGCTTCGTCGAGTGACGCATACGGATTTCTGGCGTTGGCGTTTTCATTGAAGCCGTTGACCACGTGCAACATGGCCTCCTCAATGCTCCGATAGCGCCTGCCGATGGTTTCCGCCGTTCCCTTGTGGTGCCCAGCAACCCCGAATGTGAACGGCTGGTAGCTGTCGTCCTCCTTGTGAATGCCGAGGCTCCAGTGCTTGTACTCGAAGAGCTCGTTGTGCCCTGTCTCCCAGCCGCCAGCCTCCTTGAGCCACTGCAGTATCAGTTCTTTTGTCAGGCGTCTGCTCATGCTTCTTCCTCCTCGTCTAAATTGTAGTGATGGATAACGGTCGGCTCGTCATGCCCAATGTCATATACGGTTGCCCGCAAGCCCCTTCCAAATCGTTAGATTTGGTGGGGGTTATTGACCAACAATTTTCGTGACCCATTCCGCCTTGATGAGCGGGATATGCGTTACTGGCAGCTCAAACATCTTACCGTTCGGCTTCAGCAAATCCCGTTTTGCAAGCGGCAAAATCATCGAATCTCCGAAGCCAAAAATAAGGTCGCTGAAACGGTAGAAATCTACTGTGAGTGTTGGAATCTCCTCCGGCACATTCACCACCAGCATTTCTCTGCCGGGGAAATATGCCCCGGACGGCATACCGGCCTTTCGGACAGCTTCGCGAAGCGCATTAAGGTTCTCAAAGGCGTAGCCAAAGATAAGCCCCAGAGCACTTGTCGCGTTGTGCTCGTTAAACGTATCCAATAGATACCGATACGCTTTTGCATTCGGGTCTGCCAGAGGATGCTTCGACCAATCAGGAACGACGTCCTTTCCGCATTTGATTGCGGATACCCTGCTGGCAGGCTGCGCTGTATAAAACCTCATGCCTGCTCTCCTGCGCCAAACAGAAATGTCTCCTGCTGGCGGTAGTAGGCCAGCGCTTCTGAGAAGCGGCTTGCCGTAAACGTCTTCGTCTGCTGGGTGTGCGCCTTCTTGTTCCAGACATTGACGGTCAGCTCGATATACTCCAGCTCGTAGTTGATGTTCAGGTTCATACTGATGTTGAAGTCCTGCTCGTCCCGGACTTTCAGAATCATGTCTTCTCCCTCCTCAATACTTACACTTGATGCCGAAGTCATTCTCGATACAACTCTGAATGAGCTGGCCCATTCGCCACACCTGATCCGATACGAGCGTGTAGCCGCCGATGCCCCAGTGCCACGAGAAGCTCTTGCCGTTCTTTCGGAACAACGTGCAGGTCACATCTCTTCCTTTCGTCAGGCGCATCATCACTTCATCGCCATTGAAGCAGCCGAGCGAGATCAGGTTCATTTCCTGCCCGTCTTTCACCTTCAGTACCACACAGGCATCGTTGTTTGACAACAGTTCCACCATGTCCTTCAGTTTCATTTCGCATTCCTCCTTATCTCTTATGTACGGCATAGACCGTCATCCCTGCGCTGTTCTTCACAACGCGATCCTCGAACTCCTGCTCCGACATCGGTTCAAGATAGAAGCGAACCGTATCCAGATTCCCGTCGCTGTCGTATTCCTTCACGCCGTACAGGACGTGGTCTGCGCCGGTCTCTTTCAGAATCTTGAGGGCTTCAGCCTCGAACTTCTGAAGCTCCCGCCCAACATCTCGGATCGGCATTTGCCCGAACGCTACCAGTCCGTTCTCTGTCCAATGTCTCCACCGGACCCACCCACCATTTTTCATACCGCATACCTCCGTCCGCTCAGGACATCGACCACCGTAGTTCCAGCGCCGAAAGCCGATCTCATTTCGTGCATCTCTTCGCCGCTGGGCTGCCGACTGGCGTAACCTTTCAGAGCCTCCCGCACCTCTGCTTCGTAGGTGGCGCGAGTGGCGGACACGTTCACGCAGTCAGGAGCGACCAGCTCAACCTTTTCGAGCATATCGTCGGCCAGCGCACGGCCAATGCTGTTGCGGGCAACGCCGTCGGCGTCAATGGTAATCTTGCACGAGTCCAAGTCGGACTTCACGCGCTCAAGTTCCTTCTGGGCTTCGGTCTGCCAGAACTGGCCGAGCTTTCCGCTGAGTTCCATCTGAAATCTGGTCATCGTTATTTCCTCCTACTGGTTATCTCAAATTATCCATCTGGTTATCTTATGAGTATATTATACTGCATTACCTACCTAAGTCAATAGATTTGCGTTAATTGTTTTATATTATTTCTCTAATTATAAATCATTCCGTTAATACTCCGCGCAGGCAGAAAAAGAGCAGGCCGCAAAGCCTGCTCTCGGTTTCCTATTCAGTTTCGTCGTAGTCGTCGGGGTTCCACATCAGGCCGTTATCTTCGATGTACTGGGCCATACTCAATAAAGCTCTGCCGTGGAGTTTGAACACCCGCTTGCGGTACATATCCTCCCGTTCCAACAGATCCTCCTCGTCCCCGTACAGCAGATCCACCACATCGCCCCAGCTTGCCCCGTCGAGGTATCGGCTTCGGATGACAGCCCGCTCGTCGGAGCGTTTCAGCCGACGGATGATTTTCTCGAAGAACATCCTCTCTCGCCGTCTGTGTTCCAGCGTCGCCCGGATGTCTTCCTCAAGGTCGAACTTCTGCTGCATCAAGTCTGAGATGCGGTCGTTGGATGGGCTCGGCGATTTTGGCATATCCGTGAGGGCTTGGGCTCCCACGCCTACCAGCTTCGTCTCCAACCGCTCCAGCCTCTCGGACTGATTTTCGATTTCACGCCTCAGATCGCGGAGGTCTATCAGCCGTTGCTTGACGGCCTCGACGTCGTAGTGTTTTTCCTCGTTCATAGAGTTCGGAAGCCCCGTTCACCTCACTTTCGCTCTGGCCCCGCGAGGCTCACGCCTGCTTGACCCACTCATACCTCTTCTCGAAGGGCTCAAAGTCCTTCTCTCCGAGGATGCCCTTCAAGTTCATGTCCATCTTGATCTGCCAATAGTCCTGCTCGTCACCCTTCTCCAGAGCGCCGTGGTACTTGTCGAAGACCTTGCCCCACGCCTCCACCACACGGCGGATGCGCTTTTCGCCAAAGACATCCTTCCCCATGACGGTCGGGTCGTTCAAGGTGAGAATGAGCGTATCGGTCATAAACTGGATGTACGTCTCTTTCTCAGCCTGCCGGTAGACGTTGACCGTGTTCCTCTGCCGTTGCAGGTATCCGTTCTTTCCCATGACTATCCCTCCTTATGACGATGCTTTGAAGTTGTAGATGGGCTTGATAATCTCCAGCACGTCGCAGGTTGGGCCGATGCAGCCTATGATTTCCTTCATGTCCTTGTAGGCAAACGGTGCCTCGTCGATGGTGTCGTAGCTGATGCAGGAGCTATGCACGTTCCGCATCGTCTCTCGGTAGGCTCCAATGGAAATAGACTCTCGGGCCTTGCTGCGGGACATCAGGCGGCCAGCTCCATGCGGCGCCGACTGGTTCCAATCGTCGTTGCCCTTGCCGACACAGACCAGAGAACCGTCGCGCATATTCATCGGAATAATCAGGCGCTCGCCCTTCTTGGCAGACACGGCGCCTTTCCGCAGGATCATGCTCTCGTGGTCAATGTAGTTGTGCACGGTCGTAAACTGCTCCTGTGGGACGATGTGCATAGCTTTCAGGATGGCCTTTGCGATGGCCTGACGGTTGGCCTCCGCGTAACGCTGGATGATTTCCATGTCGCTCAGGTAGTCATCCATCAGCTCGCCGGTCAGGTACGCGAGGTCGGGTACTCCGAAGTCGCTGTGCTGCTTTCTCAGTTCTTCCAGCGCACCGGCGATTTCCTTCTGTCGGCCAGCAGCCTTGTACTCGGCGACGACACGGCTGATTTCCTCGCTGGTGGGCTTCGTCATGGCCTCCATCGCTCTGTGCTGATGCCAGTTCGCCACCTCAAGGCCGAGCTTTCGGCTGCCGGTGTGGATCACCAGCCAGAGGCCGCCGCTCTTATCCTTGTCAACCTCGATGAAGTGATTGCCACCGCCGAGCGTCCCGATGCTGAGGAGCGCACGGCTGTTGTCGATGCCGACGCATTTCAGGCCGCTCAGGTCGAACCACTCCTTCGGGTAGTTGTGAGTACAGAAACCGGCCGGCACATTCCAGCGGATGGCCTTGTCCAACTCGTCAAGGTCGAGCCTCACCCGCCCCAGCTTGACGGCCAGCATACCGCAGCCGATGTCCACGCCCACGAGGTTCGGGCAGACGCGGTCGTGAATGGTCATCGTCGTTCCGATAGTACACCCAGCGCCGGCGTGAACGTCGGGCATGATCCGTACCTTGGAGCCGTCACTCACGGGATGGCGGGACAGCTTCTCGATCTGCTCCGTCGCTTCCTGCTCGATGGTCTTCGCAAAAATCTTCACATCATTGGTCATCGTCTTTTCCTTTCACTCGCTCCACGGAAACTCTGTGATAATGTCGTCCCCCCAAATGGGCTTCATGCTGTCCTTCATGAAGACCGGCTTGCCGAGCGCCTTGGCCTGCTCGACCACGCCCTCGATCCACTCGCGCTTCGGGACGACCTTATCCTTGCGGTTGCCCGTCTCCGCGCCGAGGATGAACCAGTCCATCGACTCCATAATGTCCTTCTTGGGATTGCCCAGAGGCCCCAAAATCGGCTCGATGCTGGCGAAGGTGTGGTGTTCGTCCGACCAGAACATCGGCACATCGCGCTCGGTCGTCGTTGAGCCGTACCAGAACTCGTCGCCGGCAGGCAGCAGGCCCGCCTCGTACAGTCGGATGTAACGCGCTGGGTTTTTGGTGAGGAACAGGTATCGGTGCCCGGAGGCAGCCTTGCAGGCGTCGAACACCTTCTTGATCCACTCGTCAGGCACCCAATCCCCGAACAGGTCAGCCATCGAACAGACGAAAATCGTCTTGCCGAACCCCTTCGTCAGCGGGTCATTGAGGCGGTACTCATGGAACGTAGGCGTGAAGCCGAAGGGGTACGCCGCATTTCGGACGACGCCGTCCTTGCTGGTAACAGTCAGCCGTTCCTTCAGGTACACCACGTTCTCGTCGGTCTCTCCGCCGGCCGCACAGTCGCAGCCTTTGAAGCGATTCGCCGTCGATCTGGCGTAACAGTACGGGCACGGATGGTAGCAGCCGCTCACGGGGTTCCATGTGCTGTCGCACCACTCGATCTTACTCTTTTCCATTCGATGCTCTCCTATCAGAACGGCAGTTCACCGGCGTCGTCATCGGGAATCTCGGAAAAATCTCCGCTGGGCTGCTGGTAGCTGTTGTCGTAACCTCCGCCATAGCCGCCGCCAGACCGATTACCGCCGTCCTTGTTGCTGTCCCCGAAATAGACATTGTCAGCCACAACCTCCGCGCTGCGGCGGTTATTACCCTCCTTGTCCTTCCAGTCGCGGATCTGGAGCCGGCCTTCCACGACGGCCATGCGCCCCTTCGTGAAATACTTGCTCACGAACTCGGCGGTGTTTCTCCACGCGACCACGTCGATGAAGTCCGTCTCCTTCTCTCCGCCCTGCCCCTTGAAGTCGCGGTCAACAGCCAGCGCAAACGATGTCACGGCTGTCCCGCTTCCGGTGCGCCGCAGTTCGGGGTCACGGGTCAATCTGCCCATCAAGATTATCTTGTTCAGCATTCTCGGTTTCTTCCTTTCGTTTCAGTCTGTATAGCTTGCACAGGTGCTTATCCAGCAGGACGCCTCTCGTGAGGTGGTGCTTCTTCTGGAACGTCAGCCACCCTATCACGTGGACTTCGGAATGGTGCTCCCTGCAAAGCGGGAGCACCTCCATTCCCTCGTGAATGATCTCCTCGCGGTCGCGGCCCGCGCCGACATGATCGACGTGGTGCAGGTCGCACGGTTTCCCGCAGATGCAGCACTTCTTGATCACCAAGCAAGCGTACACATAGTCCTGAACATCATCCACGAAATCGAGCAGAGAGAAGCTGCACGGAATGTCCCAGTCGAGGATGAACCGCACCAAAAACCGCTGGAACGCACACACAAGGCTCATAGGGGCGTTGCTCAGGGAGAACATCTGGTCAGCCGTCTCCTGCAGGTCTTCTGCGATGAACTTCAGCTTCATGTACTCCTTGGTCGGGTCAAGCCCCATGCCGGTGTAGTTCGAGATCTCTCGAATGAGCTTGTAACAGGTGCGCCTCTGCTTATCGGACAGCGGGCGGCTGTCGATCATCTGGATATTGCACTCCTTGTACTCGCGCTTCAGGAGCATCGGCCAGTCGTCGTAGCGGGCCTTGATGGTCACGATGCCGTGCTTGTCGATGTCAACGATCCTGCCTCGCACTATGTCGATTGGGCTTTTCATGCCAGCCCTCCTCTCTGCTCAAATCGCGGTTCGTTACGCCTCGGGTTCGTCGTACTCGTAGCCGTTGGGCTCGTTCTCGTCAGCAGGCTCCTCGGTGACAGGCTCTTCCTCTGCGGCAGCGTCGGTCGCATCCGTCTCCTCGGTCGGCTCCTCTTCGCACGAAGCCTCTTCCTCGGCGGCACCCTCCATGCCGACATGGGGAGAGTCGATGTCGAACAGAACCTCGCTGCAATCCTCACACTCAATGGAGATGTTCACGATCTCGTCATCGCCATAGCCGACGCACACGACGGCGTGACCGACATGGGGGCTCAGCTTCTCAGCGGAGCAGTAGAACGGGTTCTCGGGGCTGGTCGCGGAGGACAGGACAACCTTGTTGCCCTGCGTACGGACGGTGTAGTTGCCCATCGCCTCGGTGACGTTCATCGTTTCGCCGATGAACTGGCGGAGCCAACCGAAGGGCTTGGACGGATCATGCGCGGGGTCGATGGTTTCCTCCTCAAACTCGCCAGCAGCGTCAGGAGTGGCATCCTCTGCGTCTGCGGGTGCAACTTCCTCCCCGTTGATTACGTTGCTCTCTGAGGCCGCAGGAAGCCCTCTGGGCCCTTCGTCAACGACGTCGTATTGGGTGTTTGCGAAGTCAGCAGAATCGCCGTCACCATCAAAGAGCGTGGTCTGGCCGTTGTCGATGTCGCGGTAGAAATACTGTCCACTGGCCTTATCGAAGACCAGCTCGAAGTTACCGGAGAAGCTGCCGCTCTTCTTCTCCTTGCGCTGGATGACGTAGGCAACGGTGTGGTCGAACTTCGGCTTCGTCACCTCTCTGGTCTGATGGCCGCCGGCCACGGTGTAGTCGGGGGCCGAGTCATCGGTGAGGGTGATTTTGACCTTAATGTTGATCTCGCCGGTGTTCTGCTCCGTCTCGATCATGCCAGCCAGCACGTCACGGAGCGTTGTGTCGAAGTCAGCGCACAGGCTGTTGAAAGCCTCGCCTCTCAGGGACAGAGAATAGTCCTTGCTCATGGTATTTTCCTCCTTCATTTTGTCGTGTCGCGGATGTACTTGTTTCGGCAGGCTTCACAGCAGAAGTCGTGCCACTCGCCATCCACCTTTGTCGTGATCCATCCGAGCCGCTCTCGCAGCTCTTTCCGGTGGGCCTTCGAGTCGATGTCCTCGCTATCGAACGGGAACGAAACGTCCTTGCCACAGCAGTCGCACGAGTACACGGCTTCGCCTTCCCAATAGCCGCTAAACTCCAGATCTCTCATTCGTCCGTCCCATCCTCACCCATGAAGACCGAGCCAGCCCGCATCGCTCTGCGCTGGATCTCCTCCAGCAGCGTCGCCGTGCTGATGCCGTCGAGGCTGGGCAGGCCCTTGCCGCCGCAGCAGTCGCATTCGCCGCAGCAATCATCCTCAACCTCGTCGTCCAAAGAGACCAAGAGGTCAGAGTTAAGAAGCAAAGCGGGGCGGATGCCGTACGAGTGGGATGCGTAGTTGTTGAGGTAGTTGCCACTGGTGTAGACGAACCACACGTAGCCGGTGTAGCTGGTGAGCGGGGAGCGGAGCCACCGACACGCCCAAGGCGTGACGAGCCAGTACCAGTCATCCTCGTTCAACGGGATCAACTCCTTGAACTGGCCGTACTGCCAAAGCGTCAGGGGCGCCGCCTTGACCGTGATGGTGCCGTAGCTCTTGCTACGGTCGGTGCAGCTCAGATCCACCTCAAACGGGAGAATGGCCGCAGCCTCCTCCGAGGTGCGAGGCAGGGCCTCCACCCACTTGTCGATGCGCCCCTTCAAGGTGGAGCAGGTGTAGTCGTTGCGGTTCTCCACATTGTCCTTGTCGTTGAACGGGCAGGACTCCTTGCTCTGAGCCAGCAGGACGAACGTGGAGCCGTCGCGCTGTTCCATAACAACGAACTTTTCACCGGCGAAGTTGAAAATGCGGCCGGGGCTGAGTTTTGCGAGTTTCTTCATGATTGCCTCCTATTCTGCTTCCTGAATTGTCACGACAACCCTCGGGTCGTCGCTGAAGAACTTTCTTACTTGTGCGTCTACAATCTGGGCGTCATCGTGATAGGCGATGTCGTTCAGGGAGTCACACACGATTTTGCCGATGTTGTCGAAGTCGGGCTTCTTCATCGGTCTGATTTTCCGCTCGCGCATGAGCTGCGCTTTCTTTTTGCTGACACTTTTGGGGATGCCGTAGTACGCCGTGATGCGCACATCAAGCGGTGTGTCCTTGGGGAACTTGAAGTCGTTGCATTGACGGCGGTATTCGAGCCTGACGAGGTTCTCATAGCTGACCGTCTTCTCCGGTGTGTAGGTCTGAACAAACGCGCCAGCGTTTCGGAATCGCGGCCTGCCTTTGCCCGCCGGCTCTCCAAGGACGGAAAACTTCAGCTTCATTTTGGTATCTCCGCCCCCTCCACCATCGTCTCGCCAATCCAATACTTGACGAGGTATTCGTTGCTTCTCCCGTCCTTCTTCTGCTTCACGGGCTGGACGGAATACCCGTTTCGGAACAGGATCGAGGCGACCGTCACGCGGTCGGCTTCACTCCCGATTTTGAGGTAGAAGACCTCTTTACTCCCCGCCATGTTCAGACTCCTCGCTGAGTTTGAACTGCGGGCCCCACGTTGCAACGATGTGGCGACTCTCCTGATCGACGAACGCGAGCTTCCCGTCGTAAATCGTCATGTTCAGCTTGTACTTGATACAGGCTCTCTCGACGTCAGCGATAAGATGCTGTACCCGCTGCTTCATTTCCATTTGGCTTCTCCTTTCAGTCAATATCGAACAGCTTCTCCATCTCCGTGAACCGCCGGCTGGCTTCCTTCTTCCGCCAACTCGGGCCGGTGAACTGCATCGAGTAGCAGGTCTCGAAGATGCGGTCATAAATGCGGCTGTACCGTCTGTCCTCCTCGTCCTTCATCTCGTCGATGGTCAGGTTCGTGGTCAGGAGCATCGGGAGCTTCCGCCGATACCGGCTGTCGATGATGTTGTAAATCTTCTCAAGCGCATAATCGGTGTTGCGCTCAGCACCCAGATCGTCGAAGATGACCAGCTTCGCGCTGTTCATCCGGGCGATGATGTCGCTCTCCTTCTCCTCGCCGCCCTGAATGAGTTCCAGCAGCTTCACAAGGGAGGTCATCATCACGGGGACGCCGCGGTTCAGCAGGTGGTTGGCGATACAGGCGGCCGCAAAACTCTTGCCCGTGCCAACGCTTCCCCAGAAAATCAAACCCTGATTTTTGGACACCATCTCGTCGAACGCCTCAGCGTATCGGCGGCACAGCTTCAGATTTCGGGCGTTGTACTTCGTGACTTGGAAGCTGTCGAAGGATGCCTCGCGGAGCTTTTCATCCATGAGGCTCGCCTTTTTCAGACGGGCGACACGCTCCATGTCCTTTTTGTTCTGCTCGGCCTGCTTCTCGGCAGCCTCCTTGTCGCGGTCGCACTTGCAGGAGCGGGTGGCCTTGAACGTCATCTTGTTCTCGGGGTTGCCCTCCATCGGAGCGGACACCGTCACCATCCCCTGCCTCGGCTCACCGCACTTCCCGCACATGAGCATTCCGTCATCGTCGAACCAATCGCCGGGGCGGATCTCCTGCCGTTCAAGCCCTTGGGCGGCAATACGGGGCAAAATGGTCTGCGGGTCAAATCCTTGCATTTGTCATTCCTCCCCGTATTCCGCAAACGGATTTTTGTTGTCGGGCACCGCGTCCTCTGGCGGCTGGGCCTTCTTCTTATCTGGCAGATAGTCAAGGAACGGTCGGCTGTCGCTCAGGAACGTCTTCGGGTGCTTGATGTACTGCTTCTCGGTGCCGAGCCTCTTGCACTGGGTCGCATAGTTCCGAGCGGCCATCAGCAGCTCCTCCGGGGAGAAGCCCTCATGGATGCGGGCCTGATACTTCTTGAAGGCGTTGCCTTTCTCAGCCTTTTTCGGGTATGCGTCCCAGAACTCGTCGAAGGTCGGCGTGTACTTTGGCGTTGCCGGTTCCGCAGGGGGCTTCGGCGGTTCAGGAGGCTCGGTCGGTGCTTTTTCGGCTGCGGGAGTCTCTCCCCCGTCGATTTTAAGCTGCTTTTCCTCGCCGTCCGCGGGACCGTCCGTGTGACCGTCCTTCGCCGCATCCGCTTTTTCCTCGTTTTGGGCCGCCGCTTTGCTGTTCCGCCGACTCTCGCGCTTGCGGGCAGCGTCGCGCTCTCGGGCATCCTTGGCCTTTTGCCATTGGGCTTGCCAAGTCTCCCAGTCGTGGATGCAGATTCCGCGAGGCGACCAGTCGAGCCAGCCGCTATCGAAGAGTGCATCCACGATTTTCTTCGGATCGAGCACACAACCTGCGCCGACGCCGTACAGGTATCGCTCGATGTCCTCTTTTTCTGCATACAGTATGAGCCCGTCCCTCTCAGCGTTCGTAAGCCCCCAGAACCACAAGAAGTTCAGGATGCCCGTCGCCTCGAACTTTGAGCAACCGAGCTGCTTATACAGATTCCGCAGCTTCGGCCCGTCGATACTTTCGTGTACGCTGATCCATGCCATTTTCTCACCTGCCTGTCTGTATGACGGCTATGCCGTCGGATCGCATCACTCTTTACCGGGGAAATCGGGCTGGTCGCTGGCAGGAACGGTATCGCTGGCTTCCTGCGGGGCTTCGGGTTCAGGTTTCTTCTCCTGAGCCATTTCCATGACCTTTTCGGTGATGCGGTGATACACAGACGTAGGCAGGCCCTCCGTGGACTCGTAGCCCTCGGCGGCCAGCAGGGATTTCAGGATGCCGTTCGCTTCCTGTCCAAAGGCGCTCGTCGCCATCTTGAAAAGCGTCTGGCGCTGATCCTGCGTGATAGGTTCGTCCTTTTCGGCTTCGGTCACTTCGCCGGTAGCAGGATCGACCACCAGAGCGAAGCCATCCGTCGGAAGCTCGCCCATGTCGAGGACTTCCTCCTGACTGTAAATGCCCATAATCATATCGGGGCAGTTCATGCGGCCGAAGAACGAAGCGGCGCGGTACTGGATCATCACGTCGGGCATGGTCTTCCACTTGCTGCCGTTTTTGCTCGTCCAGCCTTCGTCGTTCGCCATATTCATCGTGATTTTCGGGCCGTAGACCTTGTGGCCGGAGTAATCCTCCGCCCAAGCGCGGCAGCTCAGGCCGCCGTCGGCTTTGTCGCGGCCGAACTCGAACTGCAGCTCAGTCTTGTACCGGCGGCTGCTGTTAATCATGGCGATGATCCACTGGCTCGACCACGCAGGGCGCCCGTTGACGATGTAGAGGTTCTGCATCACCATCATCGGACTGGTGTTGATGCGAGATGCCATCTCAATAGCGATCATGCAGTTGCCGACGTTTCCGTGGTACTCCTTGGGGACTACCGTAGACGACGCAAGGCACTGGGCCATGCGCAGAGCCGTATTGAAGCTCGCGCCGTCAGCGAAGACGCTCAAGGCTCCCCCGCCGGCCGTTTTCTGAGCCACAGCCCCAGCGGGCGCCGTGCTCAGTTTGTTTTCGTTGCTCATGTTGACCTCCTGTTATTCTCCGGTTTTACCGGGTGCTGACGCTGGTGGTGTAGGTTTCGCGGAACTTGATACCGGGGATCTCGACCTGGCCCTTGGACATCTTAATCAGGCGGAGCACCGCAGCCTTATCGACCGGCCGCAGCTCAATGCCAATGAGAGACACGGGAACCTTAGACCAGTCGCACTCGGACTCGCAGATTTCCCACGTCTTGCTCTGGGAGATGCCCTTGACCTTGGGCGTCTGATGCTGGACGCCACCGGCGATGGACACCCCTTCCATCATCTCGGCTTCGGCCATAGCGTACTCTGCGCCAACAGCGTCACCGTTAGCCTCGGCTTCGGCAGCTTCATTCAGGTGGCGGTCGATCTCGGCCTGAGCCAGTCGGCGCATGGCCTCCTCCTGCTCACGGCGCTTGTGCTCCTGCTCCGCGCTGTACTCGTTCACCTTGGTCTTGACGATCTTCTCCGCCTTTTCCAGAGGCTCAATCATTTCCTTTCTGTGGTTCAGAACCTCGTCGTAGCTCTTCTTGGCGGACACGCGGAGAGGCTCCCAATAGTCCTTGACCTGCTTCTGGGCCTGCTTGATCTGCTTCAGGAACAGGCCAGCGTCCTCGAAATCCGCTCCAGAGGCGACGACGACCGCTTCGGCCCGCTGCTCAATCAAGCTGACTTCTTTGCCGAGCTTGCTCTCTTCAGCGTTCATCACGGTCACGTTCTCTTCTGCGGTGTCAAGGACAAGGGCATTGCTTCCGATGGTCTTTGCGTCGTTCATACTGACACTCCTTTTCATTTATTTGTAAGACTGTTCATAGTCGTACAGACATTTCAGTGCCCCGACTACGCGGCATCTGGCGGGGTCTTTGGCCGGGAACTCGCGGAACGCCCATTTCCCGTCCTTTTTCAGATGCAGGATGTGCTTTCTTTGCGGTGTGATGCCGTGGGAAATAAGTGCCTGCGAGTAGGCTTCAAGCTGGACACCGCAGGCCATTTCCAGCAGCGTGTACGTCGTCTTGAAGTCGATAAGCTCCAGCAGGCCGCCAATCTCGCAGAGCAGGTCAATCGTCCCGCCGTAGCGCATCAGCTTATGGTAGATGCGCACCTCAGAGCCGAAGACCCGCGGTTTATACTGCTTCCACCACTCCATGAAGCCGTTGAAGTAGCCGCGATGCTCCGACGGAATATCGTCGATGCCGAACTTGATCCAGTTCTCGATGCTGTTATGCACCGCAGATCCTTTGATGGCGGCGTTCTCAAGTGTTCTCTTGCTGATACCGCCGTAGCACTGGTCTTTCAGCGGCTCCATCAGCTTCGACACGCTCGGGATGATGTCGCCGTTCAGCCGGTAGATGTGGCTGGCCTCGTCGAACGTCAGCTCTGGCAGTTCAGGAACCTCAACCGTCATATCCATCTGGAATGTCCTCCTCGCTCGCGGTTCTCCATTCTCCTCCCAGCTTCGGTATCAGGACGCAGAGCGGCAGGTCTTCCAAGCAGTCCTCGCACCACGCCTCACCGTCGATGATGCCGTACTCGTCGCCGGGAATAATCGGCTCTCCGCAGGAGCAGCAGTGCGTCACCGGCGTCGGGTCTGGCGCGTTTGGGCAGCCGCTCAGGCAAGGGCTGTGCATACAGATGTCGCACATAAGTTTCTCCTCCCAATCGCATTGATTCTCTCGCGCATCACATAATCTTCCAGCTCGTTTCTGAACAGCAGAGGCACATACTCCTCGTCCTTGCCGTTCAGGTCTGCCTTGCGGACGGTGTGCTGCATGATGGCGACCATGTCATCCACATCGAACCAGAAGCCGGTCTCGTTCTGGACGTCCACGATGATGTTTCCCAGCTCCTCGGTGTTCAGCTTCGCCGTGTCGATCATGCCAGCACCTCCGCCCATGCGTCCGCGTATTCCATCACCGTGCGGCTGTACGACGTGGTCGTGTAGCCTTTGCTGAAGACGTGCTCCCGAGCTCCGCCCTCGCCGTAGTTGTAACAAATCAAGGCTTTGTGCCAGTCCCCGTACTTCCCATACAGGTCGCTCAGGATGAACACACCAGAGCGGATATTCTGGTATGGGTCGGTCAGATCCGTGACCCCGATTTTCTCAGACAGCCATTCGGAATTGATGCTGTTGATCTGCATATAGCCGTAGCAGCTTCCGTTCGAGGCCGTGGCCGTGAACGAGCTTTCGGCCTGAATGATGCCCAGAGCCACGCTCTGAGGGACGCCGTACTCTTCGCAGACCGTAATCAGGTGGCACTGCAGGTCGAAGTCCAGAGGGATCTCCTCATGCAGATAGCCTTGCTCCAGCAGAGCGGCCTCGATTTTCTCGTTCTCGTCCTCTTCCTCTACGGGTTCCGGTTCCTGAGCAGGCTCGGCCGTCATCTGGACGGGCTGATATGTACTGTCGTGCTCTGCAACCAGCAGAACCGGCTCAGCCTGCAACGCGGGCGGCTGCGGTGTTTGTTCGGGCACCGTTTCGGCTGCCCCCCCTGTCAGGGCTACGATGCTGGCCGTGGTCAGCGCCAGCACGGCCGCTGTGGTCGCCAGCTTGATTCGCAAGATGCGGCGGCGTCTTCTTCGCCGTTCCATTCGGGTCATGATGCTTTGTCCTCCTTCGTTTTCTCAGGTGTCACGCAGAACGGGGCCAGATCCAACGGTTTCATCCGCCGAATAGCCTCCGCAAGCTCCTGTGGGCTTTTGATGCCATACTCTTCCGCGAGTATAGCCATCAGACTACTTTGATCCATGGGCATCACCATCTTCGTTCAGAGCCATCTCTCCGATGGTCTTCAGCTCGCTCACGGTCTTTGCCAGATCGTCGAGGTAGGCCAAAACCTCTTGAAGCGCCGGTTTCTCGTCTTCGGTGATTTTCCCGTCAGCCGCGATGTCAAGGAGCGTGTCCTTGACATCTCCGAGCTTTTCGGTCTTCAGGCTCTTCAGCAGCTTGACCGTCACGCGGTCAATGCCCACCACTTCATCGGAGAGCGAATGCCTGCATCCAATCGGGCACTCGTTCAAGCAGTAGTGGTTCAGCAGCCACGGGGCGTTGTACCTGTCAGCCATGAGCACCGCCTTATCGACCGGCATGAACTTTGTGTTCCCCAGCTCTGCATCTGCCAGCGAAGATACCGACATTCCGAGTTGCTCAGCCGCACTCTCACGGCTACATAGCCTGTCATCATATTCAGCAGCCTTTTTTCTGGCTTGATACCACGGATTTCCCGCCGCTTTCGTAGCGTCACGTCCCATTTTCTCTGAGCCTCCAATCGCCTATAATTACCGTAGTGGCAAGATAAATTATCCAAGTGGCTAATCATCGGGCAAAAAAATATACACCGACGCCGATGATGGCCTCGATTAACCAGTTGGCAACTTGCCGTCGAAGAAAAAGTCGTTCACCTGCGCATTGTTCAGCGTGAGCAGGCTGGCGACCTCCGGGACTTCATCCAAGGTAAACTCTACTTCGCCTCTCTCTTTTCTCCCATAGGAGACTTCCGTGAGGCCGAGCTTCTCTGCCATGTACTTCTGCGTAAATCCAAGCCTTGCGCGGGCTCCCTTGATTTCGAGTGGTTTCATAATGTTCACCCCTTTCTGCCTATCTTTTTTTGAAGATAATTGACCTATGTGATTATTATAATTATCCACGTGGCTAATGTCAATAGTTTTTTGCAGTTTTCTCGCAAAAAATGTTTGCGATTTTACCAAAAGAGCTATACAATGGCTAATACGAACAATCACGCTGGCAAAGGAGAAGCACATCATGGAACTCGAACTCGATTTTACCGCCTTCAAGAAGAACCTGCGCGACCTAATCGAAAGCAGGGGCCTCTACGCCAAGGACATCGCCGCAGAGATCAACGTCTCGACACCCACCCTGTCGAGATACCTTCAGGGCGTCCGTGAACCCGAACTCAAGTACGTCGTTCGGCTCGCCCGCTACTTCGGCGTTTCTGTTGACTGGCTGCTGGGCCTCAGCAACGACCGCTACGAGGCAGTCCCCACAGAAGTCCGCGAGTTTGCCACTCTGTACGCTCTGGCCTCGCCAGATGACCGTACCATCGTCGAAACTGTACTCAAAAAATATCGAGAGGAGAACTAACCATGATCTTCGGCAAAGACTTGGGACGTTCTGCCTTCTTTGCCGAAATCGGCTCGGAGGTTGAACGTCTGGACAGCATCCCCAGCAACTACACAAACCTCGTCTGCATTGGGCAGGGCGTCAGCCTCACCGATACCGTAGGACGTGAGTATCGCATCGACCTGTTCACCTCGCCCACCGGCTGTATCGCCGTTCGGCTCTCCCTTCCCCTTGCCGGTGCGTCGCCGACCGACGCCGATCCCAAGCATCTACGCCGCGTTGCCTCCATTGTGCGGGCGTGGAGCGTGGAGCAGCTCAACGAGGTCTGTGCCGACCATTTCTACCGCGCCGAAGGACAGGCTGCCGACATCATCGACGTCCTCGTTCGCGCCGGTCTTGCGGGTTTCTCCGACAAAGGCAATGTCAGCAAGGCTCTCGCCGCGACGCTGGCTGATGGCGAATTGCTCTTCGAGGTCATCGACTCAGCCTCCGCACACAAGGTCTTTACCAGCCGTGAACTCATTGACCGCTTCTCTGCCGCAAAAGGCGTTGACCCAGACGACGTGACCGAGTTCATCGGTGCCCTCGAAGTCATGGACGGCTTCAGCGCCGTCTCCATCGGCCGCGAGATCATCGTTCAATATGCTCCGCTCGGCGACGGCCGCCCGTACCAGCTCTTCAAGTTCACCATCGGGCAGCATCGCTCGGACGTGGTGGCCGAGCCCCGTGTCACCCGACACCAGCTCCAGAGCAACGGGCGAGGTCCTGCCGAGGCCGACAGTTTCTTCGAGGCCCTCATTCCCTATGCGGACACAGCCTCAATGCAGCCTGCACCCGACGGCTCCATCAGTGTCTTGCCTCTCAGCATTGACGCCCTGATTGATGGCACGATGGGGCTTGTGGCAGCGGCCAGAGGCTTCGCAAAATCAGTCTCGCAATAAAAACACATACGGGGCATCGCAGCAGCGGTGCCCCAAAACTATATCTAACGGTTACGTTACGTTTACGGTATAGGTTACGGTTACGGTATGGTTACGGTTATACACGGAACGTCCGTGGATTTTTGGTCGGACGTTCCTATGGAATATCCCGAAAAAGGAGGACTTCGTATGGCTTCTCGCATCGCCGAGAAACTGGCCGCGAAGAAGGCGGCCATCTATATTCGCGTCTCCACTCATTGGCAGGTGGACAAAGACTCCCTCAAAGTTCAGCGCCGCGAACTTATCGCCTATGTCACGCTGGTGCTGGGCATCACCGACTACGTCGTGTTTGAAGACCCCGGCTACTCGGCCAAGAACACAGACCGCCCAGAATATCAGGCCATGATGGATCGCATCCGCACAGGCGAGTTTACCCACCTTGTCGTCTGGAAGATTGACCGTATCAGCCGCAACCTGATCGACTTCGCCGCCATGCACGACGAACTGCAGTCCCTCGGCGTCACCTTCGTCTCCAAGAACGAGCAGTTCGACACCTCCTCCGCCATCGGTGAGGCCATGATGCGCATTATCCTGATTTTCGCCGAGCTGGAGCGCAAGACCACCGCCGAGCGCGTCACGGCCGTCATGCTCTCCCGTGCCTCAGACGGTCAATGGAATGGTGGCCGTGTCCCCTTCGGCTATTCGTGGTCGAAGGAAACAAAGACATTCTCCATCGTCCCCGAGGAGGCCAAGGCCATCCGCCGCATGGCCGAACTGTACGAGCAATACCAGTCCTTGCTCTATGTCGCCAAGTACCTCAACGACGCCGGTATCGTCACGAAGACGGGCGGCCAATGGACGCCAACCACGGTGCGCACCATCCTGACAAACCCGTGGTACATCGGCCAGTATGTCTATAACGTCCACTCAGACGGCAAGGGCATCGAGAAGCGCGACTCTGACGAATGGATCACCGTCGAGAACCACCACGAACCCATTCTGAACGAAGATGTATTCTGCCGCATGAGGTTCCTGCTGACTCGGAACAAGCGCGGCGGCGTTCCCTCTCACAAAACATACGTCAGGAAGAACATCCACATCTTTGCCGGTCTGCTCCGCTGCGGCCAGTGCGGCTCCAACATGACGGCCAACCTCGACCGGCGGCGAGCGAACGGCTTCCGCCCCTCCCAATACGCCTGTGGCAGCCGGCGGCGCAAAGGAACCTCCTGCACCAACAAATACATCTCAGACACCACGCTCGGCCCGTTCGTCCTGAACTACGTTGCCAACATCATCAGGGCCTCCAAGAACTCCTCTGAGGCCACGACGCCCGAGGTTCTGGAGCGTAAGCTGCTCCGTGGCGAAGCGTTCGAGGACGTGGCCTCCGTCAGCACCGACGCTCTGGGCCAGCTTCTCGATGCGTTCCGTTCTGCCGGTGACGCCGTGGAGTACCGCCCGCAAATCGCCTTCTCCGGTGATGACAACTCCATCCATGAAATTGACACCCTCCGCGCTCGGCGCCGCAAGCTCGACAACGCCCTCGCCAGATTGAACGCCCTGTACCTCTACGACGACGAAGCCATGCCAGAGAAAGACTTCGTCATGCAGCGCGGCCAGATCACCAAGCAGCTCGAAGAAGTCAACGCCCGCATTGAGGAACTGCAGAACCAAGAGTCCAGCGAGGAACTGGGCGACGACTTCATCGGCAAGGCCAGCTACTACATCATGGCGAACAAGCTGATTGAAGACCGCTACATCGACTACGAGAAGTACATCCGAGCCATTGACCCCTCTATCCCGCGCAGCTTCCTCCAGCAGATCATAGACCACATCGTCGTGAACGATGGCCGCGTCACCTCCATCACATTCAAGAACGGTGCGACCCACACATTCACCTACAAGACATGAGAAAAGCCCCGGCCTCATATACTGAGGTCGGGGCCATCTTATGCAGTCTATGCAGTATCGCCGCAACATTATACGTCAAAAAAGTTGTTCAATTTTATAAGCATCCCCTCAAAGCTAACGATGCGTGATGCTTTTCGGTTATCCACGCGGCTTTTTCAGGTTTTTGCGTCGGTTAAGGCGTTTTCCCTGAAAACCCTTATTTTGCGGGCTTTTCGCCGTTTTCAGCCTTGGAGGGCATCACGTCTCCAATGAACATCGCATCGCCAAAACTAAAAAATCTATAACGTTCTTTTACCGCCTCTTCGTAGGCATGCAGTACGTGCTCGCGGCCCGCGAGCGCCGAGACCAGCATGATGAGCGTGGACTGCGGCAGGTGGAAATTCGTCACGAGTGCATCCATCACCTTGAAGCGGTAGCCCGGGTAGATGTAGATGCTCGTCCAGCCTGCGGACGGCTCCATGTGTCCGTCCTCCTGTGCCCAGCTCTCGAGCGTGCGGCACGACGTTGTACCGACGCAGATCACGCGTCCGCCGCGCGCCTTCGTCTCGTTGATAAGCGTCGCCGTCTCAGGCGGGATAACGCAGTATTCGCTGTGCATATCGTGCTGCTCGATGTCGTCCTCCTTGACAGGACGGAACGTACCGAGGCCGACATGCAGCGTCACATAGCCGATGTTCACGCCCTTTGCCTGAATTTTTTCCAGCAGCTCCGGCGTGAAGTGCAGGCCCGCCGTCGGCGCGGCGGCGCTGCCGTTGACCTTGGAATAGACGGTCTGGTAGCGCTCCTGATCCTGCAATTCCTCCTTGATGTAAGGCGGCAGCGGCATCTTGCCAAGGTGTTCGAGCACCTCGAGGAAAATACCATCAAAGTCGAATTTCACCATGCGGTTGCCGTCAGGTAACACGTCCACGACCTCCGCTTTGAGCTCACCGTTGCCGAACTGCATCTTTGCGCCCTTGCGCAGGTGCTTGCCCGGCCGCACGATGCACTCCCATGTTTTGTCGCCGCGGTCGATGAGCAGAAGCACCTCGCACGCGCCGCCGCCCGGTAGGCGCTGGCCCAAAAGGCGCGCCGGCAGCACGCGGGAATTGTTCAAGATCAGGCAGTCGCCGGGGTTCAAAAAGTCCGGCAGCTCATAAAAATGGTGGTGTGAGAGCTCACCCGTCTCCTTGTCAAGGCACATCAGGCGCGATTCGTCGCGCTTTTCGAGCGGCGTCTGCGCGATCAGCTCCTCGGGCAGGTAATAATCAAAATCTTTTGTCTTCATGTTGTTTCTCTTCCCTCATCGGATGCTGACATCCGTGTAGTAAAACTGCAGAATATCGCGGTAGGAATAGCCGAGGTTTGCCATCGAGTACGCCCCCCACTGGCTCATGCCGACATTATGCCCGTAACCGCTGCCGGAGATCACAAAGCTGCCGCTGCCGGACGATGTCGTCGTCCGCTGCTCAAGCTGCGATGTGCCGCTCGACGTGATGACGTACACGTTGCCGGACAGCGCCGAGCTCTTCCCGCTGCTGTCGATCACACTCATAGAGCCGAGCGCGACGCTCTCGCCCGTGTCATTCACGCTGTAAGCGTTCTCGCTCCCGCCGCCGCCGATCGTAAAGCGCTGGCTGCGCAGATTCAGCAGCGTCCGGCATGCCTCGCGCGAAACGGTCTTGCTGCCGCTCGTACCGGTAAAGGTGACGGAATAGACGTTACCTGTGCCGGTATAGGCCGAGACATAGGCGTTTTTCACCGTGCCGATGCCATAGCCGCGGTTGTTGAGAAGCGTTGTGAGTTCCGACGCGGTAAACGTCGTCGACCAGTTGTACCGTGGGATGATCGAGGCGATCTTGCCCTCATAGGGGTCGATCTTGCCTTTGAGATAGCCGACGTCATTGCCCCAGACGTTCAGGCTGTCCTCGCTCGCGCCGCCGTTGCTTGAATAATACACAGCCTCCTGCACGAGTCTTCCGCTGTAGTAGAGGAACTCCCCCGCCGTCTGGTCGACCGCAGCATCGGAATTCGCACCGCTCGCCGCCGTGCCCTGATAGACCTGACAGTGCGTCGTCGCGCAGATGTCAAAGCCCTGCGCGCGATGCTTCGTCTGACAGACCGCGTAGGTGCGCGCACAGACCGCCTGCGCCTTGAGCGCCTCGACCGGCCAGTCCTTGCTCATTTCCCAGGGAATGACGCATTTGACATAGTCCTCGAGATCCACCACGTTGATGACATTGATGTTCCCGCCGCTCACGCGCTGGTATTCAAAGCCGCCGTAGTAGCGGTAGCCGCGGAACCATGTGACCGTCTTTTCACGCGTCTCGATCGGCAGGATGCCGAGGTTTTCGCTCCCACCGCAGTCGAATTCAAAGAGGATCGTGTCCGTTCCCGTCACGATGACCGTCACGCCCGTGCTGCTGCCGCCGACGGCAGTGCCGCCATATTGGGCTGCTGCGGACCGCGCCGCACTCAGGCTCGTGTAGCTGCCAGCGCGCGCATAGAACGCGCCATCCTCGTAGGCAGCGAAGCCGCCGCTGTACTGCGCCGCTGTGCGCGACGCGTCGTCGTAATCGTAAAACGTGCCGGAAAGCTGCACATGATAGGTCGCGTCCGTCGTCACCGTGATCTTTTCATACAACCGCGGCAGCGTGCCCAGCTCCTCAAAGCTGCCGTCCGCGTCAAAATACCCCAGCGCGTAGCCGCCGAAGGCCGAATAATTCTGAAGGTTCGCCGCGCCCATCGCGTCCGAGCCGTACTTGAGCCCCACGCGAAGCGTCTCACCGTCCGTTGCCTGCGCGAGCGTGCACAGTGAAAGGCACAGCAGACAGGAAAGCAGGAACGTTCTGCACCATTTTTTCATAGTATCCTCCACAGCCAGTTTTGCAGAAGCGATCGCTCTGCGCCCGGCTGAACATATCCATATGAATCGTATTTTACATTATACGACAGTTTCCCTCTGCTTTCAAGCAAAACTGTATCTCTTTTTGGCCGCCGCTCTCCCCTACCGTTTTGGCGGTCAAGCGTCATGGAAAGGAGTCCTTTATGAAACCCTGCGTCTTTACCGGCAGCGCCGTCGCTATCGTCACACCGTTTTGCGGCGACGGTGTTGATCTCGAAGCCTTCGACCGTCTCATCGAGCGCCAGATTCAAGGCGGCACCGACGCCATCGTCGTCTGCGGCACAACCGGCGAGGCCGCGACGCTGAGCTACAATGAGCGCATGGTGCTCATTGAGCGCTGCGTGCGCACCGTCGACCGCCGCGTGCCCGTCATCGCGGGCAGCGGCACGAACAGCACCGCGTCCTCCGTCGCGCTCTCCAAAGCCGCGCAAAGCGCGGGCGTCGACGCGCTGCTCACCGTCACGCCGTACTACAACAAGGCCTCGCAGAGCGGTCTTGTGCAGCATTTCTCCGCCATTGCGGACGCGGTCGACATTCCGGTCATCCTCTACAACGTTCCCTCCCGCACAGGCGTCGGCTGCACGGCGCAGACCTATCAAGCGCTTGCCAAGCATCCGAACATTGCCGGTGTCAAGGAGGCGAGCGACGACTCCGACCTCATTCAGGACACCCTCAACCTCTGCCCGCCGGACTTCACCGTCTGGAGCGGCAACGACGGCTCCACCGCCGCCATCATGGCTCTTGGCGGCAAGGGCGTCATCTCCGTCGCCGCAAATGTCGTCCCACGCGAAATGCACGAGCTGACGCAGCTCTGCCTTGAAAATCGCTTCTTGGAGGCAGGCACGCTTCAGCTCAAGCTGCACGAGCTGATCCGTGCGCTGTTCTGCGAGGTCAACCCCATCCCCGTCAAGGCCGCCATGGAGCTCTTGGGCCTGTGCAGCGGCGAATTGCGGCTGCCGTTGTGCCGCATGTCTGAGCGTCATTTGGAACAGCTATCCAGTGCGCTAAAGCCGTTCCGATCCTCGGTATAAGTGGTTCTTATTTCTCGTTTATGCAATATTCATCGTGTATTCATTTTGTATTCACGTAATATTCATTGCGGTATTCATCAAATGTTTACTGTATTCATTCTACCGTTTCGCTTTGTGCATTCAGTCAAAAAGCAGGACTCTGCGCTGAAAACGCGCAGAGTCCTGCTTCACTTTTTCGTTTACGTTTTGTAATCAGCCTTGCTTACGCCTTCACGCGGTGGAAGACCTTCTTACCCTTGCGGACGATGACGCCCTCGCCCTCGAATCGCTCACGCGCAAGGCTCTCGTCGATGGAGGCGACCTTCACATCGTCGATCGTCACACCACCCTGCTGCACAAGGCGGCGCGCCTCGCCGCGGGACGGGCACAGGCCGGTCGTGACCAGCATGGAGAGCACGTTGATGCTGCCGTTTTCAAAGTCAGCATCCGTCAGCGTGCTCGTCGGCATGTTGGCGTTATTGCCGCCCGCGCCGAAGAGCGCCTTGGCAGACTCCTCCGCCTTCTTCGCCTCCTCTTCCCCGTGGACGAGTGCGGTGAGCTCGTAGGCGAGGATCTCCTTCGCGCGGTTGAGCTGGCTGCCCTCCCACTTATCCATCTCGTCGATCTGCTCGAGCGGCAGGAATGTGAGCATACGGATGCACTTCAAAACGTCGCTGTCGCCCACGTTGCGCCAGTACTGGTAAAAGTCGTAGGGCGTGGTCTTGTTCGGGTCGAGCCACACTGCGCCGCTCGCGGTCTTGCCCATCTTCTTGCCCTCGGAATTAAGAAGCAGCGTGATCGTCATCGCCTGCGCGTCCTTGCCGAGCTTGCGGCGAATGAGCTCCGTGCCGCCGAGCATGTTGGACCACTGGTCGTCGCCGCCGAACTGCATGTTGCAGCCGTACTTCTGGAACATGTGGTAGAAGTCGTAGGACTGCATGATCATGTAGTTGAATTCCAGGAACGAAAGGCCCTTTTCCATGCGCTGCTCATAGCACTTGGCGCGCAGCATGTTGTTCACAGAGAAGCACGCGCCCACCTCGCGCAGCAGCTCGATGTAGTTGAGCTTCATCAGCCAGTCGGCGTTGTTGAGCATCATGGCCTTGCCCTCGCCGAAGTCGATGAAGCGCTCCATCTGGCGCTTGAAACATTCGGCATTGTGGTCGATGTCGGCCTTGGTGAGCATCTTGCGCATATCGTTGCGGCCCGAGGGGTCTCCGATCATGGTCGTGCCGCCGCCGATGAGCGCAATGGGCTTGTTGCCCGCCATCTGGAGTCTTTTCATCAGGCACAGTGCCATGAAGTGGCCGACGTGCAGGCTATCCGCCGTGCAGTCAAAGCCGATGTAGAACGTCGCCTTGCCGTTGTTGACGAGGTCGCGGATCTGCTCCTCGTCCGTCACCTGCGCGATCAGGCCGCGCGCTTTGAGCTCTTCATAAATTCCCATTTGTTGATTCCTCCTGTATTTCTATTTTACTTCATTTCGGACATTTTGAGACGCTTTCGGATAGCAAAAAAACGCCCTCTGTCCGTTTGGACAGAGGGCGAACAAATTCGCGGTACCACCTCTGGTTCGCCGTTTTCTCGCAAAAACGGCCTCACGGAGTGCTGACACACTCCCGCGCGATAACGGGCGCTCCCGGGGCGCGCCTACTGGAAAACTTTCGTTCGGGCGCCGGCTCCGCGGTGTATTTCGGCACGTTTCCTCTCCTTCTTGCACCGGCCGAAGGCTCTCTGCGCAGGAAATCGCTGCTTACTTCTCCGCTTCATCACCGTAAACGCGGATATTGTAACGTAAAGAATCGGTCTTGTCAAGTATCAAGTATTCTGCGGATTGTAATACATCACGAGCTTGCACAGCCCGTCGCACAGAAGCGACAGATTTTCCTCGTCGATCTCCTCTATTTTCCGCGGCAGGATACAGCGGCCAAAGCCCTTGACCTTTTTGCACGCACAGATGACCGTGCCGCCCATGAACGCGCGGTTGTCCGAGGGATAGTGAACAAGTCCGTCGGTCTTCAAAAAGCAGGTCTTTCTCTCGCTGTTGCTGAACTGCTCAAGGATCGTATCGAGCAGCTTGTCGTTCCAGCGGCTCGCCTTGCCCGGCAAAATCAGCAGCTCATCGCCCTCACCCACGCAGTCGAGCACGACGACACTCTTCTTTTTGAGCTCGGGATGCGCGTGGATCAGGCGCTTGGCGCCCTTGCTCCCCTGTGTGCCGCCGTCAAGGAACAGGAAGCACACCTCACCGCGGTAGCGCGGCGTCAGCGCCTTTGCGACCTCGAGCAGTGCGATGACGCCGGAGGTGTTGGCATTTTTGTTGTTCGTCTCACTCTTGCCATATTTGGGGTAAAAGAGCGTCACGACCAGCAGCAACAAAAAGAGCGGCAGCGTCATATTCGGCATGTTGAGCGCGAACGTCACGCCGAACGAAATAAGGAAGCTCACCGCCAGCGCCAGCAGCGGCATCAGCGCCTCGTAGAGCATGTACGTCGCCGGTCGCGTCGGGCAAATGAGCGGCGGCAGGACCTCGCGCACGCCGGTGTCGTAGTGCGCCGCGAGAACGATCTTTGCCTTCTCGATGTCGCCGACGACCACATTCGTCACATTGCCGCCCGCCGAGAGCGCCGACGTCCCGCTCTCGAGCTTCGGCGAATAGCCGAGCTCCTTGAGTGTGTAGACAAGCCAGGTGCGGAAGTCCACTTTTTCTTTTTCCTTGCGCCGCACCGGAAAATCCCGCTCGATGCGCTCAGCAAATTCGTTCATCTAATGTTCCTTTCTTCGAAAAAGCGCCGCATCGCGGCGCTTTTCTCTGACATGTGATTTTGCTTTACAGTAGTTGATTTTTAAAGTTCTCCGCCGCGCAGAGCAGTTCCTCAGCTCCTAAGAGCATCGTCTCGCTCGGGTGGTCTCCCCCGCTTAGGCGGGCGATCTCGCCGCGGCGCGCCGCGCGGTCGAGCGCGACGACCTTTGTGAGCGTGCGGCCGTTTTCCTCGCCCTTTTCCACACCAAAGTGCGTGTCGGCCATCGCCGCGAGCTGCGGCAGATGCGTCACGCACAGCACTTGCCGTGTGCGCGAGAGCTTGGCGAGCTTTTCCGCCACGCGCTGGGCAGCCCTGCCCGAAACGCCGGTGTCGACCTCGTCGAACACCATCGTCATCACGCTGTCCTGCTCGGCCAGCACGTTTTTGAGTGCCAGCATGATGCGCGACAGCTCGCCGCCGGACGCGATCTTCTGGATGGGGCGCAGCGCCTCGCCCACATTGGCGGACATCAAAAACGCCACGGCGTCCACACCGTCCTCGCCCATGTCCTTTTCCTGAAAGTCGATGGCAAAGCGGAGCTTCGGCATATCGAGCTCGCGCAGTTCCCGGGAAATACGCTCCTCAAGCTCCTTTGCCGCCGCGTGACGGCGGTCGGAGAGGGCCTGCGCCGCTTCGCGCGCAGCCTTTTCCTGCTTTTTGAGCGTCTGCTCGAGCTGCTGCGCACGGTCGTCTGCATACTCGATGCGGTCCAATTCCTCACGCGATTTTTCAAGATATGCAAGCATCTCCTCGACGCTTGAGCCGTACTTCTTTTTCAGCCGGTAAAGCTGGTCGCAGCGCGACTCCACGGCGTCGAGCTCCTGCGGAGAAAAGTCGTATTCATCCTTCTTATCGCGGATCGTTTCGGCAAGGTCATACGCTTCACAGCGCAGCGCTTCCAAGCGCTCCGAGAGCGTGATGAATTCATCGCCGAGGCTGCGGAGCGAACGCAGCGCATCCTCCGCCTCCTTGATAGCGGACACCGCGCCAAGGCCCTCGTCCCCACCGTTCAGACAGGCGTCCGCCTCGGAGATGGCGGAAATGAACTTTTCGCCGTTGCGCAGAATATTGCGGCGGGCAAGGAGCGTCTCCTCCTCCCCCTCCTGCAAGTCCGCGCGCTCGAGCTCGCCGATCTGATGGTGCAGCATGTCGACACGGCGCGCTTTTTCGGCCTCGTCCATCTTGAGCGCGTCGATCGCGCGGCGCGTCTCTTTCATCACGTCATAGCGCGTACAGTACGCTGCCAGCTCATTTTCCACGCGGCCAAAGCGGTCGAGGTAGACAAGGTGCTGCTCTTCGTCGAGTAACTGCTGTCCGTCGTGCTGGCCGTGGATATTGAGCAAGCTCGCGCCGATACGCTTGAGCTGCGCGACCGTCACTGGCCGTCCGCCCACGCGGCAGACGTTTTTGCCGTCACCGTACAGCTCGCGCTGCAATAAAAGCGTTCCGTCCTCCTCCGGCGTAAAGCCGTTTTCGGCGAGTCCCGGCAAATCTGCCGGGACCGCGCTGAACGTCGCGCTGACAAACGCCTTCTCCGCGCCCGTGCGGATGAGCTCGCGCGACGTGCGCTGGCCGAGCACCGCGCCGAGCGCGTCGATCACGATGGATTTGCCCGCGCCGGTCTCGCCGGTGAGCGCGTTGAACCCGCGGCCGAACAGAATGTCTGCCCGCTCAATGATGGCGATATTTTCAATGTGCAAAAGCTCAAGCATCGCTCATTCTCCTGCAAGATTTTGTTCTTACTTGGTCTGGCGCTGTCTCTGCATGTCCTCGATCTCCGAGCAGAACTCGGCGGCGGACTCGTTTTCGCGCATCACGATCAGCACCGTGTCGTCACCCGCGACGGTGCCGACCTTGGCGGAGATATCCATCCCGTCAAACGCCGCGCCGGCCGCGGGGCCGAGGCCCGCCATCGTCTTGATGAGCACCAGATTCTGCGCGCAGTCGACCGAAACGATGCTCTCGCGCAGGATGGTCTGCAGGCGGTCAGCCAGATTCAGGCGCATCTTCTGCGTCGAAACGGCGTAGCGGTAGGTGCCGTTGCCGGTCGGCTCCTTAATTAAGTGGAGCTGCTTGATATCGCGGGAGATGGTCGCCTGCGTGCAGGAGATCCCCTCCTTGCGCAGGCTGTCGATCAACTGCTCCTGCGTTTCGATCGCCGAAGCGGCAATGATCGCAAGGATCTTTTCCTGTCTTTCATTCTTCATTGCTGGTTCCTCCCATCAACATTTTCTTTTGTAAGATCTCGCAGAAACTGCGTTTGCTCAGTCGAACGAGCTTGGTGTCGAATTTCGAGCGGCGCACTTCAATACTGTCGCCGCTGCGCAGTGAGAATGCGCGCCCGCCGTCCACGCTCAAAAGGACGGGCTTGTAGCTGTTTTTTTCCGTCTGCACAGTGATGACCCGCTCGGGCGAGAGCACGTAGGCATTGGCATGCACGCTATGCGCGCAGATGGGCGAAACGATGAAGTTCCGCGCCGTCGGCTCGACCACAGGGCCGCCCGCCGAGAGCGAGTAGGCCGTCGAGCCCGTCGGGCTCGCGACGATCACGCCGTCGCCCGCCACGTCCACGAGCTTCCCCTGCTCGGTGAAGATTTGCAGCCGGATCACGCGTGAGATATTGCCGCGCGCGATGAGCGCTTCGTTGAGTGCAAGGTTCGAGTAGATGACCCGCCCGTCGCGCTGGACACTCACATCGAGCATCATGTGGCTCTCGATCTCATACTTTCCGTCACACAGGTCGCGCAAGCGCAAAAGGTCTTTGCTCTCAAGCTCGGCCATAAAGCCGAGGCTGCCGAGGTTGACGCCCAGCACCGGAATGTCGCGGTGCGCAGCGGTTTTGGAAAGGTGCAGGATCGTACCGTCGCCGCCAAACGCGATGATCATGTCCGCACCGCGGATCTCCTGCTGAAGCGGCTCAATGTTGAGCCCGTAGCCCTCCGGCGGCTCCTGATTGCGAAACGGCAGGCACACGACATTCGGGCAGCCAACCTCGTCGAGCACGCGCTTGGCCTCCTTCGCGACGCGAAGCTGCGCGTCGCGGTAGGGATTCGGGCATAAGATGACTTTTCTCAGCATCCCGCGCCCTCCTTCCCGTGGTCGAGCGCCGCGTGTGACTGCTCCACAAGGCCCTGGAGGTCAAACGTCTTCTCCACCCAATCACCGCTTTCGAGATACCCGAGGTATTCGATGTTTCCCTCGGGTCCGCGAATAGGAGAGAATGTGATATCAAGCACTGTAAAGCCAGAATCCTTTGCATGTATCAGGAAATTTTCCAGCACCTCAAGGTGTACGTCCGGGTCGCGGACGACGCCCTTTTTCCCCACCTTTTCGCGTCCCGCCTCAAACTGGGGCTTGATGAGGCAGGCGACATGTCCGCCCTCTTTTAAGATGCGGTGCACCGCAGGCAGGATCAATTTCAGCGAAATAAACGACACGTCGATGCTGGCAAAATCCAGCTCGTCAGGAATCTGGTCGCGGTCGAGATAGCGCGCGTTCGTGCGTTCCATGCACACAACGCGCTCGTCGGAGCGGAGCTTCCAATCGAGCTGTCCGTAGCCGACGTCGACGGCGTAGACCTTTGTCGCGCCGTTTTGCAGCATACAGTCGGTAAAGCCGCCGGTCGAAGCGCCGATATCGGCACAGATACAGCCGTCCAGCTTGAGGCCAAATGTCGTCATCGCCTTTTCGAGCTTGAGGCCGCCGCGGCTCACATATCGGAGCGTGTTGCCGCGCACCTCGATCTGCGCGTCGTTCGGCACGGCGGTGCCCGCCTTATCCACGCGCTGCCCGTCCACAAAGACGAGCCCGCTCATGATCATCGCCTGCGCGCGCTGGCGGGTCTGTTCCAGCCCGCGTTCAACGAGCAGCACGTCCAGTCTTGTTTTATTGCTCATCGCAGCACCTCCGCAGCCTTTTTTGCCAGCGATTCCGCGTCCAGCCCGAACTCGCGGTACAGCTCCTCCACTGTTCCCTGCGCGGGAAACGCCTTGCCGAGGTTGCACAGCTCCAGCCGTTCGGGCGAAATTTTGTTCCAGCCCAGAATGGCCGCCATGCGCTGGCCCATGCAGCCGACGCCCGCGCACTCCTCGGCGACCAGCATCGCCTTTGTTTTGCCGATGACCTCGCGCATGTCGCGGTCATAGAGCGGCGAGATGGCGTTGATCTTCACAACGCGTGCCTCGATCCCCTGCTTGTGCAGGATCTCCGCCGCGTCGAGCACATTGTTGATCATCGTGCCGTAGGCGCAGAGGGTGATGTCCTCTCCCTCGCGCAGCACGACAAGGTTCTGCCGCCCGCTGTCTTCCTTATAATTTCCCTCGCTGCCGCGCGGATAGCGGATGGCGACGGGGCCCTTGATCTCGTTCACCGCACGGTCAAGCATCGTGCGCAGCTCTGCAAAGTTCGACGGACACAGCACCGTCATATTCGGAATTTCCGAGAGGAATGTCGCATCGAAAATGCCGTGATGCGTCTCTCCGTCCGCGCCGACCATGCCCGCGCGGTCGACCGCGAAGACAACATGCAGGTCGGAGAGCGCCGTGTCGTGGATGAGCTGGTCGTAGGCGCGCTGCAAAAAGCTCGAATAGATCGCCACGACCGGCGTGAGCCCCTGCTTGGCCATGCCCGCGGCCATCGCCACGGCATGTCCCTCGGCGATGCCGACGTCAAAAAAGCGCACGGGATACTGCTCGGAAAAATCGTGCAGGCCCGTACCGTCGCGCATTGCGGCGGTGATAGTGCAGATCGTTTCGTCATTTTTTGCGAGCTTACAGAGTTCGTCGCCGAACACCGCGGAAAAATCTCGCTTATGCTCGCGCGACACGCCCATCCGCGGGTCAAATTTGCCGACACCGTGATAGCGCTCCGGCTCGCGCTCGGCGGGCGGGTAGCCCTTGCCCTTTTTCGTGTGCACATGCACCAGCACCGGACAGTTCAAGTCCTTCGCCCATTTGAGCGTGTTAGTGAGCTGCCCCACGTCGTGTCCGTTCACGGGGCCGAGGTAGGTAAAGCCCATGTCCTCGAACATCGTCGAATTCGGCAGCAGCGCCTTTTTGACGTTCGTTTTCAGATGATGGTTAAAATCATACACCGCGCGGCCGACCGCGTTGCGGTCGAGCAGATCACGATAGGCTTTTTTGAATTCATAGTACGCAGGCTTCGAGCGCAAAAGTCCCAGATGCTCGCTCACCGCGCCGACATTGCCGTCGATCGACATGCCGTTGTCGTTCAGAATCACGATGAGCGGCTCGCCGGACGAACCCGCATTGTTGAGTCCCTCATAGGCAAGGCCGCCGGAGAGCGCGCCGTCGCCGATCAGCGCCAGTACGGAATAATCCTGATGCTGCAGCGTCCGCGCCCGCGCCATGCCGAGCGCGACGGAGACGGAGTTGGAGGCATGTCCCGCGATAAAGGCGTCATGCCCGCTCTCGCGCGGCTTGGGAAAGCCCGAGAGGCCGCCGTACTGGCGCAGAGACGAAAACTGCTCGCGCCGGCCGGTCAAAATTTTATGGGTGTAGCACTGATGCCCCACGTCGAACACCAGCCGGTCTCGCGACGTGTCGAACACGCGGTGGATGGCCACCGTCAGCTCGACCGCGCCGAGGTTCGAGGCCAGATGCCCGCCCGTTTTCGACACATTTTTCAGCAAAAATTCACGCAGCTCCGTACATAAAAGCTGCGTTTGCGAGTCGTTCAGGGCCTTGATGTCCCGGGGATCACGGATGGTTTCAAGAATCAATACGGTTTCCTTCTTTATCTGACAAGATGCAGCACCGACAGCACCTTCGCCGTCAGGTAGATGACATCCTTGCTCTTTTTCATGGCGACCTTTTTGCCGATGGCCTTGCCGCCGATCGTCAATCCGGAAATGAGCGCCGTGACCACGGTGGATACGACGATGCTGCGCCAGCCGAAGCTGTTTTGCAGCAGCACGACGATGACCGTCGCGGTCGAGCCGCTGACGATGCCGCAGATGTCACCGACCACATCGTTGCAGAACGAGGCGACCTTTTCCGCGTTGCGGATAAGGTACAGCGCCTCCTTCGCGCCCTTGACACGGTGCGCGGCCATCGAATTGAACGGCTTGGGATTCGCCGCCGTCACGGCGACGCCGATGATATCGAACATGATGCCCAGCGCAATGAACAGCAGCAGGATCAGCGTTGCAGTCACATAGCCCGCATCCTCAAGCACCGCGCCCGAGCACAGGCTCATCGAGGCGGAAAGCGCCACAGCGATCAAAAACACACGGATGACCCAGCGCGCGTGGCTGGGCGTCTTTTCCGTTTTCTTCTGCTTTCGGTCTTCTTCGTTTTCCAAGGCTTTCTTCTCCACAGTTAATTCATAATCATGCTAATCAGCGGCAGCAGCAAAAGGTAATCCTGCGGCATAGGTCGGGTTGGCTTTCCCCGCAGCGCACCTCTCGTTGCCGATGGAGGCGGTTCCCCCTTAGGCGCTGCACCCCGTTGTTACCAGACGAGGTACCCGATTGCCACTTAGTCCGCACTGTAACCCTTTCGCTGCCCTTGCGACAGCCTAGGTGATTTCCACCCCGGAGTCACGCCGTTTCTTATCCTCTTTTGCAGGAAAAATTTCAAGGAGCGATCGTACCTCGCTCTTGGCCGGAGTCTGTACGTTGTTCTCCTATCCGAATTCCCCACGCAAGGCAGGCTACGCTGCACACAGCGTTCGCGGCACAAAGGCCGGGTAGCACCGCAATGCAGGTTCATATCCCGTCCCGTACCGAAGTCGATACCCGAAACCGGGAGTCCGCTCCGGCACAGCAACGAGTCTCCGCAGAAACAGGGTCGGTTCCCCCATGCCATTAGGGGTCGCCCGGAGTCCGCAGGCGCAGCTTTCGCTTTCGCCTCCCTTCAGCACCCACCCCAAACTGGGCGTAAGAAGCAGGCACCAAAGGCTTCACAGTTGTGCCCTTTAAAGGATTTTTAGGCCCTTCTTAGGAAACGGCAGCTCCGACTAGGATACTGCGCCGCTGCTTAGCATTGCCTATTATACACCAGTCAAAATGAATATGCAAGATATACACAATAATATTCACCTTAGGAAATTGTAAATTTTTTATTTCGCAGAAAATTCTGTCTGCCGCGCGGAAACAAAAAAGAGGTCCGGCCTTCGCCGAACCTCTTTTCATCATATTTTGTAATTTGGAAATTACTTGTTGCCGTTGACCATGGAAGCGATCTCAGCCGCAAAGTTCTCCTGCTTCTTCTCGATGCCCTCGCCCTTCTCGAAGCGAACGGCGGTGTTGAAGCTGACCTTGCCGCCCAGCGCCTTGGCAGCGTTGTTCATATACTGCTCGACAGAGACGTCGCCGTCCTTGACGAAGGCCTGCTGAAGCAGGCAGTTCTCGGCATAGAACTTGTTGAGCTTGCCCATGACGATCTTTTCCTTGACCTGATCGGGCTTGTTCGCCATCTTCGGGTCGTTGGCCATCTGGCCGAGCATGACTTCCTTCTCCTCGTCCAGAACGTCCTGCGTGACCTGGCTCTTGTCCCAGAAGCGGGGGTTGAGCGCGGCGATCTGCATGGCGATGTCCTTGCCGATCTCGGTGGCGTCACAGCCCTCGACGGTCAGGTTGACGATAACGCCGATCTTGCCTTTCATGTGGACATAGGGGACGGAGAAGCCGTCAGCGATGCGGGCGAAGCGACGGATGCTCATGTTCTCGCGGATGGCGAGGAACAGCTCGTCCTTCGCATCCTTGACGGTGCCGTTGCCGGTGACCCAGGGGCAGCCCATGAGCGCGTCGACGTCAGCGGGGTTCTCCTTGGCGACGACAGCAGCCACGCCCTTGACAAAGTTGTTGAACGGCTCGCCGTTGGCGACGAAGTCGGTCTCGCAGTTGACCTCGACCACAACACCGACACCGTCGATGACGGTGGCGTAAGCCATGCCCTCAGCAGCCACGCGGCTGGCCTTCTTCGCCTGAGAGGCGAGGCCCTTTTCGCGCAGATACATGACGGCCTTTTCCATATCGCCCTCGCACTCGATGAGGGCCTTCTTGCAGTCCATCAGGCCGCAGCCGGTGGCCTGGCGGAGCTCGTTAACAACAGCAGCAGTGATAGCCATTCTGATATCCTCCTGAAAAATAGTGTGGTAAAAATGAGACGGGGCGAGGCTTTGCCTCGCCCCGTAAGGTTCTATTCTCGCTTGATTGGGAAAATCAGGCCTGAGCCTCGCCCTCGGCCTTCTCCTCGGTCTCTTCGCCCTGCTTGCCCTCGATCATGGCGTTGGCCATCACGGAGGAGATGAGCTTGATGGCGCGGATGGCGTCATCGTTGCCGGGGATGGGGTAGTCGATCTCGTCGGGATCGCAGTTGGTATCGGCGATGGCGACGACAGGGATGCCGAGCTTGTGCGCCTCGGCGATGGCGTTGCGCTCCTTGCGGGTGTCGACGATGAACAGCGCGCCGGGGAGCTTCTTCATTTCCTTCACGCCGCCGAGGTACTTCTCGAGCTTCTCGATCTCGGCGAGGTGCTTCATGACTTCCTTCTTGGGAAGCATATCGAACGTGCCGTCAGCCTGCATGGTCTTGAGCTGGTTGAGACGGTCCACGCGGGTACGCATGGTCTTGAAGTTGGTCATCATACCGCCGAGCCAGCGAGCGTTGACATAGTAGCCGCCGCAGCGGGAAGCCTCTTCCTTGATAGCCTCCTGCGCCTGCTTCTTCGTGCCGACGAACAGGATGTTCTGGCCGCTCTCAGAGACGGAACGGACGAAGTTGTAGGCTTCCTCGAGCTTCTTGACGGTCTTCTGCAGGTCGATGATGTAGATGCCGTTGCGCTCGGTGTAGATGTAGGGAGCCATTTTGGGGTTCCAGCGACGGGTCTGATGGCCGAAGTGGACGCCTGCTTCGAGCAGGGCTTTCATGGATACGACGTTTGCCATTGCTTGTAGTTTCTCCTTCAAATTTAGTTTTACCTCTGGAGCCTTCATCCCTCCTGCCAACCTGATGGCACAGACAAGAAGTCCGGTCTCCATGCGGAATACCCGGGTATTATACCCCGCTATTTTCAAAATTGCAAGCACTTTTTGAAAAATCCTATGTTTTTCCCGCTTTCTTTTCCTTTTGCCGCCTTTCCCGCGTCGTTTTCCCGCGATTTTGCACCCAGAAGTTGTCATTTTTCTTTTTTAATAATGTCTTTCTAAAATTTAGGCTTGCAAAAATGTCGAAAATCTTTATAATGTGGTAGGTCTGCTATTGGGGGACTTTTCGTCCGCCGCCCTTTTCAGTACCGGCGGCGGCGCGTGCGGTGCTCTCTGCGCGGGATCTCCTGGCGCGGAAAGGGCTTGTCAATGAGAATGATATCGTCCCCGATCTGCTTGATACACTCCCATGGGATGCAGTATTCCTCTCCCCGGCCGAACAGCCCGAAAAAGCGGTACGGCCCGGGAATGATGAGTGCGGTGAGCTGCCCGTCCGGCAGCCTGCATTCCACGTCGCCCACATAGCCCAGGCGGCAGCCGTCGCAGATGTTGATGACCTCCTTGCAGCGGAAGTCGGCAAAGCGGCAGTTCATGCGCATCCCCTCCTGTTCCCTTTCATTGTATTTCCGGAACAGGAAGTCCTATCCCTCGCATTTCCCGCGACTTCTCTCCGGGCTATGCCGGAGAGAAAATTTTCTCTACGGAGGTTCCCCCACATGACAGAGATCCAGCTCAATATGTACCATGCCCTCGCGCTTGGCGCCGCCATGTACGCCCTCGGTCTGGTGCTGATGAAGAAGATCCCCGTGCTCAGCCGCTTCTGCATCCCCGCTCCCCTGGTCGGCGGTCTGTGCTTCGCGATCTTCAACACCATCCTCTATGCCACGGGCACGGCGGTCATCACCTTTGACGACACGCTGCAAACGGTCTTTATGATCTTCTTCTTTACGACCGTCGGCTTCACCGTCAGCATTCCGATGCTGCTCAAGAGCGGCAAATCCGTCATCATGCTCCTTATTTTGAGCGTTGTGATGATCATTTTGCAGAATGTCGTCGGCAGCGGCGTGATGGCGCTCATGGGCAAAGATCCGCTCTACGGCCTCGCCTGCGGCTCTATCTCGATGATCGGCGGCCCCGGCACGGCGGCGGGTATTGGTCCTGACCTTGACGCGGCCGGTGCCATCGGCGGCACGACGGTCGCCGTCGCGGCGGCGACGTTCGGCCTCATCTTCGGCTCGCTCCTCGGCGGCCCGATCGCCCGCAAGCTCATCGTCAAGAACCACCTGCGCAACGAGCTCGCAGAGCAGACGGTGGAAGAGGATGTCGACGACACGTATTACAACACCCACGCCAATAACTTTGTCTACGGTTTCCTGCTGCTGATGTTCTGCGCCGGCGTCGGCAACGTCGTCAGCGTTCTGCTCACGAACCTCTGCGGCTTCAGCTTCCCCATTTACATTGGTTCGATGCTCGTGGCCGTCGTCGTGCGCAACGTGATCGACCACTTCAAGATCATGGAGTTCCCCGCCGCCGAGATCAGCACAATGGGCAACATGTTCCTCGCGATCTTCCTCTCGATGGCACTCTCGGGCCTCAAGCTCTGGCAGCTCGTCGACCTGGCGCTGCCGATGATCGTCGCCCTCGCCGCCGAGGTGCTGCTGATGGTCGTCTTCTCGCTGCTGGTCGTCTTCCCGGTCATGGGCCACGATTACGACGCCGCGATGATCACCGCCGGCTTCATCGGCTTCGGCATGGGCGCCACGTCCAACGCCATGGCCAACATGCAGGCCGTTTCCCGCCGCTACGGTCCCTCTCCCTCGGCCTACTTCGTCATCCCGATGGTTGGCGGCCTCTTCAACGACTTCTTCAACGCTGCGATCATTGCATTCTGTATCGGTCTTCTTGCGTGAGAACCGTTTGAGGGCGCAAAGTCCATCGAAGCGCGCCGAACGATAAAAAATATCCCCGCTTCCCGTTCCGTATGTTTCCGCCGCGTGCGGACATACTGAAAGCACTACGCATGGGAGGCGGGGATTCTTTTTATGCTTGGCAAGGTGGAGATCTGCGGCGTGAACACGACAAAGCTGCCGACGCTGACCGCCGCGGAGACGGACGCGCTGCTTCATCGCGCAAAGGACGGCGACGCAGCCGCGCGCGAAAAGCTCGTCGAGGGCAATCTGCGGCTGGTGCTGTCGGTCATCCAGCGCTTTTCCGGCCGAGGGGAAAACGCGGACGACCTCTTTCAGGTCGGCTGCGTGGGGCTACTAAAGGCCATCGACAACTTCGACACTTCGCAGAATGTTCGTTTTTCCACCTACGGCGTGCCGATGATCATCGGCGAGATCCGGCGGTATCTGCGCGACAACAGCTCCATTCGCGTCAGCCGCTCGATGCGCGACACGGCCTACCGCGTCTTACAGGCGCGTGAAAAGCTCCAGCGCGAGCAGCAGCGCGAGCCCACGGTCGAGCAGATCGCGCGCGAGCTCGGCATCCGGCGCGAGGAGGTCGTCTTCGCCATGGACGCCGTATGCGACCCCGTGTCGCTCTTTGAGCCCATCTACTCCGACGGCGGCGACGCCGTGTGCGTCATGGATCAGGTGCGCGACACCAAGAACACCGACGAGGACTGGCTCGAGCAGATCGCGCTCAAGGAGGCCATGGCGCGTCTGAGCGAGCGCGAGCGCCAGATCCTCGCCCTGCGCTACTCCGACGGCAAGACGCAGATGGAGGTCTCGAGTGAGATCGGCATCTCGCAGGCGCAGGTCTCGCGCCTTGAAAAAAACGCCATCAAGAGCATCAAGAAGAATATGTAGACTCAGACAAAAAGGAGCGGAAATGTTTCCGCTCCTTTTTCCGTTTCTTCTCTTGACTTTATCCATCATTTTATTACAATATAGTATGTATTTTTGCGCCGGTGGGATGCTCCTCCGGCAAATCCGGATCAAATGGAGGTTCCTTCCATGCATTACAACGTCATCATCATTGGCGGCGGCCCCGGCGGCATCTTCTCCGCCTACGAGCTGACAAAGGATCGCAGCGACCTGCGCGTCGCCGTGTTCGAGGCCGGTCACAGCCTTGAAAAGCGCCACTGCCCCATCGACGGCGACAAGGTCAAATCCTGCATCCGCTGCAAGAGCTGCTCGATCATGAGCGGTTTCGGCGGCGCGGGCGCATTTTCCGACGGCAAATACAACATCACCAACGACTTCGGCGGCACGTTGCACGAGTACATCGGCAAAAAGCAGGCGCTCGACCTCATGCACTATGTCGACGAGATCAACATGGCCTACGGCGGCGAGGGCACGAAGCTCTACTCCACCGCCGGCACGAAGTTCAAAAAGCTCTGCATCCAGAATAAGCTGAATCTGCTCGACGCCTCCGTCCGCCATCTCGGCACGGACGTGAACCTCGTCGTGCTCTCGAACCTCTATGACCTGCTCAAGGACAAGGTCGACTTCTACTTCGATTCTCCCGTCACCACCATCGCCCGCGAGGGCGAAGGCTACCGCGTCACCGTCGGCGAGACGGACTATACCTGCGATAAGTGCATCGTCTCCGTCGGCCGCGTCGGCAGCAAGTGGATGGAGAGCGTGTGCCAGGAGCTCAAGATCCCCACGAAGTCGAACCGCGTCGATATCGGTGTGCGCGTCGAGATCCCCGCCGTCGTCTTCTCCCACCTGACTGACGAGCTCTACGAGAGCAAGATCGTCTATCGCACGGAAAAGTTCGAGGACAACGTCCGCACGTTCTGCATGAACCCCAACGGCATCGTCGTCAACGAGAACACGAACGGCATCGTCACGGTCAACGGCCACAGCTATGAGGATAAATCCCTCCAGACCGAGAACACGAACTTCGCGCTTCTCGTTGCCAAGCACTTCTCCGAGCCGTTCAAGGATTCCAACGGCTACGGCGAGTCCATCGCGCGCCTGTCCAACATGCTCGGCGGCGGCGTCATTGTCCAGCGCTTCGGCGATCTCGTCCGCGGCCGCCGCAGCACGGTCAAGCGCATCGAAGAAGGCCTCGTCACGCCGACGCTCGCGGCTACCCCCGGTGATCTGAGCCTTGTGCTGCCCAAGCGCATTCTGGACGGCATCATCGAGATGATCTACGCGCTCGACAAGATCGCGCCGGGCACCGCAAACGACGATACGCTCCTCTACGGCGTGGAGGTCAAGTTCTACAACATGGAGGTCGCGCTCGACGAGCACCTTGAAACGCCGTACAAGGGACTCTATGTCATCGGCGACGGCAGCGGTATTACGCATTCGCTGTCGCACGCATCGGCGAGCGGTGTTTATGTTGCGCGCGAGATTCTGGAAACGGTTTAATTTTCTGCTTTGCAGAAGTTGAAATGTTCCCTGCACCGTGCAGGGGACTCGTGAAAAAGGGGGTATTCTCTCACGTGAGAGAATACCCCCTTTTGATCCCCCAAGAGAACGGCAGGGGCGTTTCGATCTCGCCCCTGCACCCCTAACGACCAAAAGGGATGGGCCTTGCCCCTCCTTTTTGGATTATCCACCCCTTGGCGCTTCCGGCAAGAAGTGCGCCTACTTTGGATAATTCTGTTTCGACAGTACCCTCCAAGGCGGCATTGCTGCGCTCGCCGCGGGAAAATGAAAAGCTACCGACTAACACACCGGTAGCTTTCAGATAAATTCGATAATATCGTTTGGGGTGCAGTCGATCAGTTTGCAGAGCTTTTCCAGCGTCAGCAGTGTGATGTTCTTTCCCTTTTTCAGCGAATCCAAAGTCTTATTGTCAAGCCCATTTTGCAGCAGATAATACTGCGAAATACCTTTTTCCTGCAACGTTTTCCATAAAGGCTCGTAACTGATGATTGTCCTCACCCCACCTTCTTACGAGCCTATTATATGGAGCAAAGTGAAAAACAAGTATTGTGTATATCTCCACAATGCGGTAGAATGCCATCAAGGAGGGATGCACTATGACAACTTATAAAAGTCTCTACCACCTGATGGTACGCTCCATGAGCGAAGCCATCGACCTTTACGATGAGGGCAAGGGCATTCTTGCCCGTGAAGTCCTGAAAAAAGCCCTGTTAGACGCAGAAGAACAAGTCATCACATATGATATCATCCCCGACGAGCCTATCGGCAGTACCGATTCAGCAGAAAACTAAAAAAATCCCCAGCGCGGCGAGCGCAGCAATGCCGCCCGCACGCAGTCTGCCGCCCAACTACCGTCACTCGCGCCTCACGATAGTAAGGCGCGGTTGAGAGTTATCACGAGACGCAGGGATTCATGGCGAAGCCATGTACACCGCACTTACATTGCGCAGCGCGTGCAGTTATTCAAGCTACAGACTGCCAATGTCGGGGGTCGAGGGGCCCTCCCCTCGTCTTTCTCTCGGGGGATTTAAAGGGGGATACTCTCTTCGAAAAGAGAGTATCCCCCTTTATTTGCCCGTTTCCGCACAGCGCGGAAATTTCCGCCCCTGCACCGGTGCAGATTTATTTTTTAAAGCTATCTTTCAGCGTTACCGATCTGTTGAACACCAGATGATCCTCGGAGCAATCCTTGTTATCAAGGCAGAAATACCCAAGGCGCATGAACTGAAAGCTCGGCGCGGTCTTGCCCTTCTTTTCGGTCTTGTCGTACGCCGCGGCGATGTCGCGCATGCGCGGCTCGACCTTGCAGCCGGTCAGCACCTCGAGCGAATCGGGGTTCATGCAGGCAAGGAAATCCTTGTCCGCGCCGTCGGGTGCGGGGTCGCTGAACAGCTCGCTGTAAACACGCACCTCGGCGTCCAGCGCGGTCGCGGCGTCGACCCAGTGGATCGTCGCGCCCTTAACCTTGCGGCCGTCGGCGGGATCGCCGCCCGGCGAGTTCGGGTCGTACTCGGCGTAGACCTCGACGACGTTACCGTTTTCATCCTTCTTGCAGCCTGTGCAGGTGATGAGGTACGCGCCCTTGAGGCGGCACTCGGGGCCGTTCGGCGTCAGGCGCTTGTACTTGGGCACGGGGACTTCCATGAAGTCGTCGGCCTCGATCCAGCACTCGCGGGAGAACGTGATCTCATGCGTGCCGGACGCAGGGTCGGTCGGGTTATTCTCGACCGTGAACGTTTCACTCTTGCCCTCGGGATAGTTCGTGATGACAAGTTTCACCGGATGCAGCACGCCCATCGTGCGCTCAGCCTTCTCGTTGAGGTCCTCGCGCAGGCAGTGCTCAAGGAAGCTGTACTCGACCACGCTCGCGCTCTTGGCAACGCCGATGCGGTCGCAGAAGTTGCGGATGGACACGGGCGTGAAGCCGCGGCGGCGCAGGCCGCACAGCGTCGGCATACGCGGATCGTCCCAGCCGGAGACGATGCCCTCCTCCACAAGCTTGCGGAGCTTGCGCTTTGACATGACCGTGTGATCGATGCCAAGGCGGGCAAACTCGATCTGGCGCGGCTTATTGGGCACGGAAACGTTGTTCACCACCCAGTCGTAGAGCGGGCGGTGCGCCTCGAATTCGAGCGAGCACAGCGAGTGTGTGATGCCCTCGAGCGCGTCCTGAATGGGGTGCGCAAAGTCGTACATCGGGTAGATGCACCACTTGTCGCCCTGACGGTGATGGTGCATGTAGCGGATGCGGTAAATAACAGGGTCGCGCATGTTGAAGTTGCCGGAGGCTAAGTCGATCTTTGCGCGCAGCGTGCGGCTGCCCTCAGGGAACTCGCCGTTTTTCATGCGCTCGAAGAGGTCGAGGTTCTCCTCCACATCGCGGTCGCGGTACGGGGAGATGGCGGGCTTGCCGATGTCTCCGCGGTACTCTCTCGCCTGCTCGGGCGTCAGGTCGCAGACGTAGGCAAGGCCCTTTTTGATGAGCTCGACAGCGTACTCGTAGTCCTTTTCAAAATAGTCGCTGCCGTAGAAGAAACGGTCGCCCCAGTCGAAGCCCAGCCAGTGGATGTCCTCTTTGATGGCGTCGACAAATTCGACGTCCTCCTTCGTGGGGTTCGTGTCGTCCATGCGCAGGTTGCAAAGGCCGCCGAAGCGCTCAGCGGTGCCAAAGTCGATGGTCAGCGCCTTGCAGTGGCCGATGTGCAGATAGCCGTTCGGCTCCGGCGGAAAACGGGTGTGGACCTGCTGGCCCTGGAAGCGCCCACCCTCCGCGATGTCTTCTTCGATGAAGGCGTCGATAAAATTTTTGCTGCCGGATTCGCCCTCAGCGGCGGCAGTCTTGACTTCCTCAGCCATATGATCCATTCCTTTCTTCGCGTCTGCGGTGAGGCAGACAAAATAATGAAATATTATATCCCGTATTGAGAGTTATTGCAAGCATAATATGCTTGCAGATTCCCTGCGGCCGCGCAGGAGTGCGGGACAAAGGGGATATTCTCTTTCGCGAAAGAGAATATCCCCTTTGGAACCCCAAGAGAAAGGCGTTTAGATTGGCAGTCGCGGACTCGAATGACCTTGATGCCTCCGGAATGGAAATACCTGCGTGGCAGCATTGCTTCGCTCGCTGCCAATGGTTCTGCAAGACGATTTGCCTCTGCTTCTATTATCCGCTGCCGCTCTGCCGATCTTGCGGAAGTGCATCCTAATCACCGTCTACCGATAATGCATACTGTTTCGATAGTGCGTACCGCGGCGAGCGCAGCAATGCCGCCTCGGCAGGCAATAGCAAAATCGATAAAATCCGAAGTAGACGGTGATTGCTTAAGACTACCGAATCGCAGGCAAAGCGACAGCGAAGATAGAAGATAGTCAAATCGTCTAGCACCAACATCTGGTAGGCTCCCGATTCCGCAGGCTGTGCACCTCTTCAAGCCCCAATCTCGCAATGTCAAAACCTTTCTCTTGGGGGATTTAAAGGGGGCTGTTCTCTTTTGTGAAAGAGAACAGCCCCCTTTGCCCCGTTCCCTGCTGGCACGCAGGGATAATTTCGCTCTTCATTGGAAGAGCTTTTCAAGCTCTTCCCTGCTCATCAGCAAATTGAGCACCTCCACCAGCGCATTTGCGCTCAAATGCTCCGGCAACTCCAGCCTTTTGCACAGCGCTTTGCGCTTTTCCACGCTGTCCGGGCCGATCAGGCCCAGGTCATAGAGGTCTGCTTTTGTGATGGATTTTCCCTTTACAGTGCTTTCTTCATCAATGGTCGCGCCCGCGCGGCGCAGGGCGTCAAGCAAAATTTCCGGCTTCATGCCCTCGACGCCGAGCTTGCCCTCCTTGCCGCCCTTGCGCTTGCGCTTCTCCTTGCCGTAGATGTCCGGTACGTAGGCTTGCAGCACACGACCCTCGGGGATATTGCCCTTGACGCGGTTGCGGATCACGAATCCCGCGCCGTCGGGGTCGGTGAAGAGGATGATGCCCCGCTCCTTGGCGAGCTTTCGCAAAAAGGCCTGCTTTTCCTTGTCGTTGAACACGGCGAAGCCGCCGAGCTCCACGATGACCGCGTCCACGACCTGCGAGAGCGTGTTTTTGTCGTACCGCCCCTCGACGACGATGACTTCCTTTACCTTCGGCTTTGCCATAAGATTCACTTCCCCTGTGCAAGGCGCATCAGCAGCAGCTTGAGCTCACCCTCGCTGTCGATGCCCTTTTCACTCTTCATGCGTTGGTCGAGCCGCTGGCACATGAGAAGGCTCTGGCTGCACCACTCGCTCGTCGTTTTGCGCGCCGCCTCCATCAGTAAGCGCGCGGGATAGTCTGACCGCATCCCCCACAGCTCCATGAGCCAGAGCTTGTCCTTGCCGTTGTCGAGCGCGATGCGCGCGGTGTAGATGCGCCGCAGCTCCTTGCTGATAACGGCCAAGATCACAAACGGCTCCTCCTGCTTTTTGAGCAGCTGACCCAAAAGCTCCGACGCGCGGCCGTAGTCGCGCTTCGTGATGGCGTTCGTCATATCGAACACCACCGCGTCGAGCACAGGATCGGCCACGGCGTTGATGTCGTCGGTCGTGATGTTCTTTCCCTTGGCGTAGGCGCCGATCTTCTCGATCTCCGGCACAAGGCCAGTCATCAGCGCGCCGCAGGTGAAGATCAGGTGCTCCGCCGTCTGTGCGTCGATGCCCTTGCCCAGCGCGCGGAAGCGCCGCGCGATCCAGTTGATGAGATCGCTGCGCTCCTGCGCCTCGAACTTGACGCTCTGTGCGTTTTTGTCGAGCGCCTCGTAGAGCTTTTTATAGGTCTTGCTCGGCTTATACTCAATGAGATCATACACAAACACGAGGCAGCAGTACGGCGGAAAGTCATTGAGCAGCGCGATGAGCGCCGTGCGCTGCTCCTCGGGGAGCTTAAAAAGGTCACAGTCCGTTACCACGATGAGCGTGCGCTCGGCCATCATCGGCATCGCCTCGACCGCCTCGTTCAGCTCCTGCATCGTCAGCGTCTTGCCGCTCAGGCGGTGGTAGTTGAACTCCTCAAAGCCCGCGGGGACGAGCTTTTTCTTGATCTCGCCGAGGTAGTATTCGCGCAGATAGCTCTCCTCGCCGTAAAAGATGTAGACCTGACCGATATTGCCCGCGCTCAGGTCGCTTTTCAATTTCTGATAGCCCTTGTTGGGCGTTTTTCTCTCTGCCATGAAGTCCTCTCAGTCCACTGTGATCAATATATTGCCCTGCATGTCCGTGCGGTAGACCGTCACGCCCGCGTCCGTCAGGCGCAGCAGCGCCTCCTCGGTCGGATGGCCGTAGCTGTTGTCGCCCACGCTGATGATGCCGGCCTCCGGCGTCACCGATTCGAGCAGCGTCGTACCGGTGGAATACTTCGAGCCGTGATGTCCGACGAGCAGCACTTCGATATCCGGTAAATCATAGGTCTCGACGAGCTTCGTCTCGGTTTTCGCGTCCATATCGCCGGTGATGAGCGTGTCGAAGTCGCCGAGCGAGCACAAAATCGTCAATCCCAGCTCGTTTGCGCCCTTCTCGCCGAGCGGCGGATAGATCGTCATCGTCGACGCACCGTTTTCTACATCCGTCACCTCGGTGACATAGTGGATGTTCACGCCGTAGCGCTCGGCGAGCGCTTCGACCTCATCGCGGTCACCCTCGCCCGCGTCGATATCGGCAAGGTAGATGGTATCGACATCCACGCGCGCAAAGAGCGCGGCAAGGCCGTTGGCGTGATCCTCGTGATAATGCGTCAGTACCACGGAGTCGAGCGTCACCCCTGCGGAGCGCAGATAGTCCGCCGCGATCGCGCCGGCGTCGATGTAGGAATTTTTGCTGCCGCAATCCACGAGTGCCGCGTGGCCCTCGGAAATGAGCAGCACGCTCTCCCCCTGCCCCACATCGAGCGCGACAACGTTCAGCCCGCCCTGTTCATAGTGTAGGGCATTGACCTTTGCCGCGGCGAAGAGCGACAGGACGAAAAGCCCCACCGCCGCAAAATATCGGTACTTCCCGCGCTTTGCCAGCGCGCAGGTGATGAAGATCGCGTACACGTACGCAAGCCATGCGACGGAAAACGCTGTGTTGAAATAGATGGCGTGGAACGGAAGCTCCTCCAAAAGTCCCGCGATGGCGAGCACCGCGCGAATGCCGAGCGCCGGCACAAAGGCACAGGCCGCGCCGAGCCGCGGCACAGCCGCCGCGATCAGTACCGAAAGTAATCCCAGCGCGAACACAACGCTCACGAGCCACAGGCAAAGCAGGTTGCTCAAAAGCGACACAATGGAGAGCGTTCCGAAATAGTAGCACGCAAGCGGCGTGGAAAACACCATCGCGCCGAGCGTCATCGAAAACGACAGCAGCGCCGCGCGCACAAGCTTGTGCTTGCCGTGGGCACGCTTCGTGAGCTTCGGCGTCAGCCAGATAATGCCCGACACCGCGGAAAACGATAATTGTAAGCTGATGCTTGCGATGGCGAACGGATTTTTGAGTAAAATGAGCAGCAGCGCAAACGAGATGGACGTCGGCGGGTCGTTGTCGCGCCCCAGAAGCGGCGCGATCATGCCCATCGAGATCATGATGCACGCGCGCAGGATGCTCGGCGTCAGGCCTGTGACGAACGCATAGAGGAAAATGAGCGGGATCGTCACGGCGCAGCGGAGCTTTTTCCGCTTATCGCCCATCAGCGAACCGATCAGCGACGCCAGAAAGCAGCAGTGCAGACCCGAGACGGCCATCACGTGGGAAAGGCCGACCTCGGATAAGTTGCTCGCGTCCTCCTCGTCGAGATATTTCTTGTCGCCCAGCAGCAGCGCCCGCAGAAATGCGCCCTCGCGCTCGCTGTAGCTGCGCTCAATGGTCTCACCGAGCGTCCTTGCGATGCGCTGCGGCAGATACTTGAGCGCGCCCGCGTTTGCGTCGTCATAAGTCGGGTCGCCGCGCTGATAGAGCAGGACGTAGACGCCTTTGGCCGTGAAATTGCGCAGATGCAGTCCCTTCCCCGTCGGGTCGGTCGCGCTGTTGAACAGCGCCTCCGCCGTCACGTGCGCGCCGGGCTCGAGGTCCATAAGATCCGCGTCACCGTAGTAGATGGCCCGCCCCGGCAGGCCGCGGTTCAATATCTTCACCGTGACCTTCGCGCCGTGGCTCGTCTCCTCGGCATAGCCCAAAAGCTCGACCTCAACCGTGTCCTGCGTGCCGAGCAGCGCGTCGTTCGGCGCTTTGATAAAATGCGCATAAAGCGTGTTGTACCCGAGCGCAAAGGCAAGACCGAGCGCGCACAAAAAGGCGCGCTTCGCCCAATCTCCGCGTTTGCTTGCGCAGCCGCAGAGTCCCATGATGAGCGCAGCGGCGGCAAATCCGCCGCACAAAATGAGCGCCCACTGCGCGCTCAGCAAATACTGTGAGAGCGCGATGCCGGCCGCGAACGCCGCGCAGAAAATCGCCAATACCCTCATCGGCGCGCGGGGTCGTCCGTCAGTCCGAGCAGATAATCGGTACTGACGCGGTAGTAGTCGGCGAGCTTGATGACCGCCCACACGGGAATTTCTCTTTCGCCGCTCTCGTAGCGGCGGTACACGCTGCGGTGCATATTGAGCATATCCGCGATCTGCTGCTGCGTCTTGTCGTTGTCTTCGCGCAGGTCACGCAGTCGTTTGGTATCCATAAACAATCACCCGGTACAATGCTACCAAACGGCAACATTATTTCCGGTAATTGTGTCCAAACGGAGCCTTTTGTAGTATAGCAGCAACGATTGCTTTTGCCAAGGGGCAAATGCTTGTTCCCTGCACCGTGCAGGGGATGCGGATAAGGGGGATATTCTCTTTCCTCGGAAAGAGAATATCCCCCTTTGACCCCCAAGAGAAAGGGCCCACATTGCAAGCGAGCAGCTCGAAGAGCTGCAATGCTTGCCGATTGCACTGCCATAGCGCGGCGAAGCCGCGTTTGGTGTTGCTATACGACTTGACTTACTCCTACTATCCGCTGCCGCTCTGCCTATCTTGCGATAGTACAGCCTAATTCTCGTCTATCGAGGCACTTATCAATGCGGCGAGCGTCAGCAATGCCGCATTCGGTAGGCAGTCTGTCGCCAGACAAACGTCACTCGCGCCTCACGATAGTAAGGCGCGGTTGCAAAACGGTCACGATTCGCAGGGATTCATGGCGAAGCCATGTACACCGCACCTGATTCCGCAGGCCGAGCAGCTCTTCAAGCTACAAGCCCGCAATGTCGGGGGTCGAGGGGGACTCCCCTCGTCCTTTCTCTCGGGGGTTTAAGGGGGATACTCTCTTTTGAGAAAGAGAGTATCCCCCTTTAGCGCACTCCCGCACGGTGCGGGAACAACGTGCAGCGCTGCCGCGCTGCCAATTTCGCTTCCCCTACGGGAAAACAATCAGCCCGGAGGCCAAGTCATGTCGCGGCCGGAGAGCACATGGAAGTGCAGATGCGGCACGCTCTGTCCCGCCTGCTCGCCGATGTTGGACACGACGCGGTAACTCTCAATGCCCTTCTCCTTGGTGAGCTTGGCAATGACCTCGAAGATGTGCGCGACGACGGCGCTGTTCTCTTCGTTCACGCCCGCGACAGATGCGATGTGCGCCTTCGGGATCACAAGAAAGTGCACCGGCGCCTGCGGCGCGATGTCGTTGAAGGCATAGCAGAGGTCGTCCTCGTAGACCTTGCTCGACGGGATGTCGCCCGCGATGATCTTGCAGAACAGACAATCAGACATGTTTTATCGCTCCTTTCTGTAAAGTAATTTTATCTTACACAAATTGATTTTTCTCGGCATCGTAGGTGTAACCGATGCCTGCAAGCGATGTTTCGATGCTCTCGCGCGCAACGTCCAGATCGTCGCACAGTGCATCAAGAGAATCGTAAAAATCGCGCAGCTTCATATTCACGGCGCTCAGCAGCATCGCCGGATCTTTCGGTAACGCCGCCATCAGCCGAGCTTGCTCAGGATGAGATCATCCACCGCCGCGAGCGCGTCGTCGACCTTGCTGACTTCGGTGCCGCCGCCCATGGCAGAGTCGGGCTTGCCGCCGCCCTTGCCGCCGCAGATAGGCGCGATAGCCTTGATGATATCGCCTGCCTTGATTCCGCTTGCGACCGCTTCCTTGCCGCACACGGCCAGAAGCGTGACCTTGCCGTCCTTGACGGAGGCGAGCACGCCGACGATCTTGGGCTCCTTGTCGCGCAGGAAGTCGCCGAGCTTGCGCAGGGCGTTTGCATCCATGCCGTCGCGCTGGGCGGTGACGAGCTTCAGGCCCTTCACTTCCTTGGCGGAGGTCAGGAACGTGCGCGCCTCGCCGAGCGATGCCTGCTCCTTGAACTTTTCAAGCTGGCTCTTGATCTCCTTCATCTCGCTCAGCATACCGCCGATGCGGCTCTCCAGCTCGTTCGACGTGGTCTTGAGAAGCTGCGCCGCGCGCATGAGCTTCTCCTGACCGCCTCTGAGCTCTTCGAGCGTCTGGCGGCCGGTGATGGCCTCGATGCGGCGCACGCCGGAGGCAACGCTGCCCTCGCTCTTGATGCGGAAGAGGCCGACCTTGGCGGTGTTGTCAAGGTGCGTACCGCCGCAGAACTCCATAGACACACCACCCATCTCGACCACGCGGACAACGTCGCCGTACTTTTCGCCAAACATGGCGACAGCGCCCTTCTTCTTCGCTTCCTCGATGGGCAGCACCTCGGTCACAACGGGGATGCCGCGCAGGATCGCGTCGTTGACGAAGGTATCGACCGCGAGCAGCTGCTCGGGCGTGATGGACTCAAAGTGCGTGAAGTCGAAGCGCAGACGGTCGGGCTCGACCAGAGAACCGGCCTGATGCACGTGGTCGCCGAGCACCGCCTTGAGCGCGGCGTCGAGAAGATGGGTGGCCGTGTGGCCGCGGCGGATGGCCATGCGGCGCTCCGCGTCGATGCTCGCCTCCACGGTCTCGCCGAGCTGGAAGCTGCCGTGGATGACCTTACCTGTGTGCATGAACTTGCCGCCCTTGTTCTTCTGGACGTCCGTGACCTCAAACACGGCCTCGCCGCAGCGGATGACGCCCGTATCGCCGATCTGGCCGCCCATTTCGGCATAGAACGGAGTCTTGTCGAGAACGATGATGCCCTCCACGCCGCTCATCATAGCCTCGGCCTGCTCACCCTCGACCACCAGCGCAACGACCTTCGCATCGTCGACGGAATCGTGGTCGTAGCCGACAAATTCCGTGGACGGAATGTCCTTGCCGAACTCAACGCCCGCCCAGCCGAGGTCACCGAGCGCCTTGCGCGCCTCGCGGGCGCGGGTCTTCTGCTCCTGCATCTCGTGGTCAAAGGCCTTGCGGTCGAGCGTCATGCCCTCGTCCTCGACCATCTCGACCGTCAGGTCGATGGGGAAGCCGTAGGTGTCGTACAGCTTGAACGCGTCCGCGCCGGAGAAGACGGTCTCACCCTTCTCCTTGTGGGCGTTCAGAAGCTCGGTGAAGATCTTCATGCCGCCGTCGATGGTCTTGGCAAAGTTCTCCTCCTCGGTGCGGATGACCTTGGTGATATAGGCCTGACGCTCGCGCAGCTCGGGATAATGGCCTTCGTTCTCGTGCACGACCGTGTCCACGACCTCATAGAGGAACGGACGGTTGACGCCAAGCAGCTTGCCGTGGCGGGCGGCTCTTCTCAGCAGGCGGCGCAGCACGTAGCCGCGGCCCTCGTTGCTGGGCAGCACGCCGTCGCAGATCATAAAGGAAGCCGAGCGGATGTGGTCGGTGATGACGCGCAGGGACACGTCCTTCTCGCGGCTCTGGCCGTAGCTCGCGCCGGTGATCTCCGTGACCTTGTTCGTGATGTTCATCACCGTGTCGACGTCGAAGAGCGAATCAACGTCCTGGCACACAACGGCCAAGCGCTCAAGACCCATGCCGGTGTCGATGTTCTTCTGCTTGAGCTCGGTGTAGTGGTCGTGGCCGTCGTTGTCGAACTGGGAGAAGACGATGTTCCAGACCTCCATATAGCGGTCGCAGTCGCAGCCGACGGTGCAGCCGGGCTTGCCGCAGCCGTACTTTTCGCCGCGGTCGTAGTAAATTTCAGAGCAGGGGCCGCACGGACCGGAGCCGTGCTCCCAGAAGTTGTCCTCCTTGCCGAACTTGAAAATGCGGTCCTCGGGGATGCCGATCTCCTCGTGCCAGATGCGGAACGCCTCGTCGTCGGCGGGCGTGGTCTCGTTGCCGGCGAAAACAGAGGGATACAGGCGGTTCGGGTCGAGGCCGACCCACTCGGGGCTCGTCAGGAATTCCCACGCCCAGTGGATGGCCTCGGTCTTGAAATAGTCGCCGAACGAGAAGTTGCCGAGCATTTCAAAGTACGTGCCGTGGCGCGCGGTGTGGCCGATGTTCTCGATGTCGCCGGTGCGAATGCACTTCTGGCAGGTGGTCACGCGGTGGCGCGGGGGCTCCTGCTCGCCAGTGAAGAACGGCTTCATCGGCGCCATACCGGAGTTGATGAGCAGCAGCGACGCGTCGTTCTGCGGGATCAGGGAAAAGCTGGGCAGGCGCAGATGGCCTTTTGTCTCAAAAAAGTGCAGGAACATTTCCCGCAGCTCATTGAGACCGTAATACTTGGGCTGAGACATGGTTGGTTTCTCCTTTTATTGTAAAATTTACTGTTGTTCGTTCTGTGTTTTCAGATAAGCGCTCAATTCCGTGAGCTCACGGTCGAGATTTTTATAGAACTGCGTGACGTGCCATCCGTCGCAGAGCGCGTGGTTGATGAAAAGTGACATCGGCAGCATCATGCGGCCGTTTTCCTCGCGGTATTTTCCCCAGGCGAAGCGCGGATTGCTGTCGTCTGCGCCGCCGGCGGGCTCTTTGATCTGCGTGTAGTAGAGCCACGGCACGCAGGAGACGAAGAAATTCGCCAGCACATCGCCATCCTCGGTCAGCGTACCGCGCTCGAGCGTCTCCTTCTGCCGCCGCTTGCCCTCGGCGACAAACTTTTCGTAAGACGACAGATCGTCCTCAAGCAGGCAGTAGACGTAAACGCCCGTGCCGTCTGGCTTCATCACGGTGTACGACGGGTCACAGTGATCATACTCAACGACCTGACCGTCGGGCAGCAATCTCCGCCGCAGCTCGGGAACGGCGTTCGCCGCGCGCATCACCGCATAGAGATAGCTGAGGAAAAACAGACGGCCGTTAAGCGAAGCAAGAAGATCCGTAATATCCACCGGAACCGTGATGCCCGCCCACGGGTCGGTCATCGTGCGGAAGTATTCAAACTGGCCGCCGCGCGGGTCCTTCGTCATGTCGATGATTTTTCTTGTCATCTGCTCACTTCCCTCTCACATCCAGTCCGATAAGGTTCATCTCCGTATCGAACGCGATGCGGAACACCACGGACTTTTTGTCGTATTTCGCGCCGATGACGGCGATGGCATGCGGCTCGTCCGCGTCCGTCACGCCCGTCACCATCGAATCCTTGACCTTTTTGAAGCTGCCGCGCCCCTCAGTCGCGATATCCATCATCTCTTCAATGGCATCGGCGCTCGTCTGCTCGCGCACATCCTCGCGCAGCGCGTCGTAGACCTCTTCATATTCGCCCTTCGTCAGCTGCGACATGACGGCAAGTCCCGCGCTCGAGACCTTGTCCTCGTCCATGCCGTCGGGCAGCTCGTTTCCGCGGCAGCCGGCCAAAATCACCAGCAGCACCGCAGCCAATGCGAAAAGCCACACTTTTTTGCGCATATCTATCCCTTTCCAAAAAAATAAAGCCCCCGTCCCTACACATAGGGGCGAAGACTTGACACTTCACGGTACCACCCTAATTATCTTTCCGCTTGGGGGAAAGCATCTTAGCCGTCCGGTAACGGGGACGAGGCGTTCCGCTCCTCGCGGACGGCTCCAAAGCGGCTACTTCGCACCGGTGGCCGAGGGCTTGCACCATTCCCCTCTCGCTTCAGGCTCGTCTGCAAAGCTGACTTTTTCATCGCGTTTTACTTGCGTTATTATATCTCAAATTCAGCTTTTGTCAAGCATCCCTTGCCTTTGGGCAGAAAATGGCATATACTGCTTTCGTTTGAATGATGAAGGGAGAATCGCTATGAACCGTTCCCGCTCCGGCTATGTCTATATCGTCCTCTGTGCCGTCATTTTCAGCACGATGGAGGTCATGCTCAAAACCGTGCACGGCGTGTTTGCGCCCATGCAGATCACGTGTCTGCGCTTTCTCGTCGGCGGCATTCTGCTCATCCCGTTCGTCTCGCGCTCGATGAAGAAGAAAAACGCCTCGCTTTCGCGAAAGGACATCGGCTTTTTCGCGCTTTCGGGCTTTCTGTGCGTCGTCATCGCGATGTCGCTCTACCAGATGTCCGTGACCTATACGCGCGCGTCAATCGTGGCGGTCATCTTCTCCTGCAATCCGATCTTCGTCACGGTGTTCGCCCATCTCTTCCTGCATGAGGACATTCATCGCAACCACATTATCGCGCTCATTTTGGAGCTCACGGCGGCGCTCATCATCATTGACCCCATTCATGCGACGCTCGATCCCACAGGCTCGGTGCTCGCCATTCTCTCCGCCGTGATGTTCGCACTCTACAGTGTGTTCGGCAAAAAGCGTACACCGCGCTTCGGCGGCATCGCTGTTACGTGCCTGAGTTTTCTCTTCGGCGCGGGCGAGCTCGTGTTCATTCTGCTCTTCGGCCGCACGGCGGCGGGCGCGTCGCTCTATGGCGCGGTGGGGCTGAACCTCTTTATCGACGTGCCGCTCTTTGAAAATATCCCTGCCTCGGCCATTCCGGCACTGCTGTACATCTGCTGCATCAACTCCGCGGCGGGCTTCGTCTGCCACATGATGGCGATGGAGAAAACGTCTGCGCAGGAGGCGTCGCTCATTTTCTTCCTAAAGCCCATCTTGGCGCCGATCTTCGCGCTTCTTTTCCTCAAGGAGGAAATTCCGCTCAATATGATTGTCGGCATCGTCTGCTTCCTGATTGGATCGCTGTGCGCGATCCTGCCGGGGATCCTTGCTCAACGCAGGGCGTTGAAAGCGCAAAAATAAGTTTTTGCATTTTTTCCTGCGGCCGCGCAGGAGGAGCAGGAAATGTGGTGCAGCACCTTCGGCGCTGCCTATCCCCCCCGTGCCCGAAAAGGCGCGAAAAAGCGTTTTAATCCTTTGCGCTCAAAGAAACCGCATGGCGCACAAAGCTCATCGGCGGCACATAGCGCGGCAGCTTCATCTTAAACACCGTCTGCGGTGTGCGCGGCTCGTAGAGCTCGAAGCCCTCGAGGTCGTGCATCACGGGCGCGGTCATCGTGAACGGGCGGCTGTCGGGGCCGACGAGCTCGATCTCGTCGCCCGCGGCAAACTTGTTGCGAAGCGACAGCGTCGCGTTGCCGTCCGCATCGCAGTCCGTCACGACGGCGCAGACCTGCCAGTCGCGGATGTAGCGCGAATTGTCGTAATACTGCCCGGGCTGGCCGTAGTAGAAGCCCGTCGAATAATGGCGGTGGCTCACATGCTCTACCTCATCGCGCCATACGGGATCGACTTCCCTGCCCGCGGCGACGTCGTCGAGCACATGGCGGTACGCACCTGTGACGATGGCGGCGTAGTAGGCCGACTTCGCGCGCCCCTCGATCTTGATGCAGTCGATGCCCGCGTCCATGATATCGTCTAAATGGTCGATCATGCACATATCGCGCGAGTTCATGATGTAGGTCCCCTTCTCATCCTCAAAGACGGGGAAATATTCGCCCGGACGTTTCTCCTCCATCAGCGCATACTGGTAGCGGCAGGGCTGGGCGCACTGGCCGCGGTTCGAGTCGCGGCCGGTCATATAGTTTGAGAGAAGGCAGCGGCCCGAATAGCTCACGCACATCGCGCCATGACAGAAGGTCTCGACCTCCAGCTCCTCTGGAATTTTCGCGCGCATTTCGCGAATCTCCTGTAAAGACACTTCCCTTGCCAGCACCACTCGTTTCGCGCCCAAATCGTACCACGCGCGGGCGCACTCGTAGTTTGCGATCGACTGCTGGGTCGAGATATGGCGCTCGCACTTGGTCGCATACTTCCCCGCGAGCGTAAACGCGCCGAGGTCGGCCAAAATAAGCGCGTCGACACCTGCGTCGTTCAAACGCTCCAAGTGCTCGGGCAGGCGCGCGACCTCGTCGTTGCGCGGCATCGTATTCACCGTCACGTGGACGCGCACACCGTGGTCGTGCGCGAACTTCACCGCTTTGGGAAGCTCCTCCGGCGTGAAGTTGCCCGCGAACGAGCGCATGCCGAAGCTCGTACCGGCTAAGTACACTGCGTCCGCGCCGTAGAGCACGGCCATCTGCAATTTTTCCATATCGCCCGCCGGGGCGAGGATCTCGGGTTTTCTTCTCATCGTTGTCCTCTTTCAAAGCGGCAGCGTGGCATAAGCCACGCTGCCGCGTCATTTTATGTTAGCCTGCGTACTGGCTGGAGCTGACGAAGCTCGAGTGCTCCGCGTAGGTCTTGAAGAAGTGGTGCACGCCGTCCTTGCCGAGCGCGTAGAAGTAGTAGTTCGTCTGCGCCGGTTCGAGCGCCGCCTGGATGGAGGCGAGACCGGGGTTCGCGATGGGCGTGGGCGGTAAGCCCTCGTACATCGAGAGGTTGTAGGGCGTGTTGTAATTGAGGTCGCTGCTCGTGAGCGTGCCGGTGTAGTTGTCACCAAGGCCGTAAATGAGCGAAGCATCGATCTGGAGCTTGTGGTACGTCTCGCCCACGTTGTTGAGACGGTTATAGATGACCGACGCGATGTTCTCGCGATCCGTGCCGTCCGTCTCCTTTTCGATGAGCGAGGCGATGGTCAAGATCTGGTTGAGCGAATAGCCGGAGGCCTCGACCTTCTGCATGAGCTCATCGCTCATCTTTGTATTAAAGTTGTCAAGCAGTCTCGACAGCGCGTGCGTCGGGTCCTCGTCCACGAAGAATTCGTAGGTATCGGGGAAGAGATAGCCCTCAAGGCGCGTCAGGTCACCCTTTTTATTGTTGTCGATGAACGAATAGTTGAAGTCCGAGTTCATCGCCGCGTCGGTGAGCTTTTCCGCCGTGTTGACACCATACTTGTCCATCAGCGCGATGATCTGGCGGACATTATAGCCCTCTGGGATCGAAATTTTAACGGTATTCGCCGTGAGCGACGCGTTCTTGTTGCTCATGCGGTTGATGAGCGCGTCGTAGTCCATGTCGCTGTCGACGGCGTAGGTGCCGATGCCGATGCGGCTTTCCGCGTGGCGGAGCCTGCCGAACGCCTTGAAGAACCACTTGTACTTAATGAGCCCCTCGTCGTGGAGCTTCGCGGCGATGGTGTTCAGGTTGTCGTCGCGCGTGATCTCGATGGTCGTCTCGACCGGTGCCTTGTTGAAAGAGCACATGTCGTTCGCCAGCAGCCAGCCCACACCGGCGAGGATCGCCGACGTGATGAGCACGAACGCGAGCCACAGCGTAAAGCGGCGGCGCTGCCCTTTCTTCTTCAGTTTTTGCCGCTCGGCGCTGCTGCGCGTGGAGCGGTGCTGCGTGCGCTGCTCCGCTTCGCGGACGCTCTCGGCGTCCCAGCGGGCGGTTTGATCGTAATTGTCCTCGTAGCTCATAGCTCCTCCTTGCTGATTTGAAATTCCCTCACCTTTTTCTATCGGTCAGGCTCACCTTTGCGCGCTCGCGCATAGGATAGGGCATGACAAGTGAGGTGAAACGAAAATGTGCAATAACAACAATAGCTGCGTGTGGCTGATCCTCATCATCATTCTGGTGCTGTTCGGCTGCGGCGGGTGCGGCAATGGCTGCGGGTGCGGCTGTGGCTGCAGCAACAACTGCGGCTGCGGCAACAGCAACGATTGCTGCTGCTAAGGCACTCTCCTCCTGTGAAGATGGGGCGCGTGAGCGTCCCCTTTTCACTTGTTTTTGATGTGGTCAAGCCTTCAAAAGTTCCGTCACGCGGCGGTAAATTTCCTCGTGTATGTCTTCGACCGTGCGCATCGCGCCGTCTTTCGAGCAGCCAATGCGCTGCCAGGAGCAGCGCTCGGCGACCTTTTTCGCATTCTCGCGGCACGCGCGCAGGTAAGCTTCGTCCTGCTCGTGGATGTCGGCCTTCGTGTTTGTCGCCTGTTCGCGCTCGCGCATCATCTTTTCGGTCAGCTCGGTCGGCACATCGAGATAAAAGACGAGCGACGGCTCGGGCAGGCCCAGAAGGCCGTATTCAAAGCCGAAAAGCCAGTCGAGATATTTCTCCCGTTCGCCGTCCGGCAGCTTGCCGGCCTGATGCACGGCGTTCGAGGTCGTGTAGCGGTCAGCGATCAGAAGTCCACCCGCCTCGTAATATTTGCCCCAGTCCTGCTTGTAGGACGCGTAGCGGTCGACGGAGTAAAACGTCGACGCCGCGTAGGCGTTCACATCGCTCGGGTGCGTACCGAACGCGCCGCCGAGGTACAGCTCGACGAGCGCGGCGGACTTTTCCCCATAGCGGGGAAAGTTGAGCTTGCGGCAGTCGACACCCTCGCGCTGCAGCCTCTCGAAGAGCAGCTTGCTCTGCGTCGCCTTGCCGGAGCCGTCCGTGCCTTCAAATACGATCAGCTTGCCGCTCATTTGCGCTTCTCCCCCGAAACGTGGACAAGGAAGAGCGGCAGCTTCATCATACGGCCGATACGGGACGGATTTTTGATAAGGCGGTAGAACCACTCCAAATTATGCTTGCAGTAGAACTCCGGCGCGCGCTGCGCGACGCCCGCAAAAATATCCATCGAGCCGCCAAGGCCCATCAGCAGATGACAACCCGTCGCCTCGCCGTATTTCGCCATGAAGAGCTCCTGCTTCGGCGCGCCGAGGCACACGAGCGCCATGTCCGCGCCGCTCGCCTTGATCTCCGCGGCGATGGGGGCATCCTCCTTAAAATAGCCGTCGTGCGTGCCGGCGATGACAAGGCCGGGAAAGCGGTTTTTGAGATTTTCCGCCGCCTGCTCGGCGACGCCCGGCTTTGCGCCGAGCAGGTAAACGCTCTTGCCGAGCTTGGCGCAGCGCTCGATCATGCCCGTGCCGAACTCGATGCCGGGCACGCGGCCTCTGAGCGGCTGGTGCAGAATTTTTGCGCCGTACACGATGCCGATGCCGTCCGGCAGCACGAGGTCCGCACCGTTGACGGCGGCGTTCGCCGCGGCATCCGCGCGGCAGGTCTCCACAATCTCGGGATTGGGCGTCACAACATAGTGCGCACCCTCGGAGCACAGAAGCTCTTCCCCGCGCGCAAGCGCCTCGTCCATCGTCACATTATCAAAGCCAACGCCTAAAATATTGATCCGCATGATAGTCTGTCCGTTTCTTTCACATTTTTATTAAAGCAGTTTATTATATCACTCTTTTTTGCCGCTTTCAACCGCTTTGGCGCTTTTCTCCGGCAGCTGCGAGAGGATGACCGCCGCAAGCATCAGCGCGCAGCCGAAATACTCGCGCAGGCTCATGCGCTCGTGCAGGACGATCGCGCCGCAGACAACGGCAAAAAACGACTCGAGGCTCAGCAGCAGCGACACGACCGTCGGGTCGCCGTCCTTCTGCGCGATGATCTGCAGCGTGTAGCCCACGCCGCTCGACACCACGCCGACATAGAGCAGATAGGGGATGCAGGTCTTCACCGCCTCGAGCGTGGTGTGCTCGCCGAATGCAAGTGCGCCGATGGCTGAGAGCATGATGACCACCACGAACTGCGCGCAGGAAAGCGCAATGCCGTCCACCCGCTGCACATAATAATCCACCGCGAGGATCTGCGCGGTAAAGGCAAAGGCGCAGAGGAAAATATAGAAATCGCCGCTGCTGAACGAGACGGAGCCGCCGTCAAAGCAGAGGAAATAAAGCCCCGCCACAGCAAAGAGCACATAGATCCAGGTGCTCTTCTTCGCCTTTTTGCCCAGCATGATGCTGAACACCGGCACGAGTATGATATAGAGCGTCGTGATAAAGCCCGCCTTGCCCGCGGTCGTCGTTTCAATGCCGAACTGCTGCAAATTGACGCCGAGTGTAAGGAAGAACCCGCAGATCAGGCCGCCGCGCAGCAGCGCGCGCTTTTCCTCCGCGGTATACTTCTCGCGCGGGCGAATGCGCCGCACAACAAACAGCAGCAACAGCAGCGCCAATGCCGCAGGAATGGAACGCAGCGCGTTGAAGCTGAAGCATCCGAGATGCCCCGCGCTGAGACTCTGGGTCACAAAGGAGCTGCCCCAGATCATCGCTGTGATCAGCGGCAGCACCACCTGCCGGACTTTCGGATTTTTCATAGTTGCCTCCCGGATATCACACATGTTACAATGTGACATAGCATATCAAAATGCTGCATTTTTCGCAAGTATTCCGGCGGAAAAATTTGCACCGAACGGAGGCGCCCCATGCAAATCGACGACATTCTTCTGCTCCGCATGAACCGTCAGTATCTTTTTGTCCCCGCAGAGGACGAGCTCACAGTGCTGCGCAGTCTCTGCGGCTTGCAGGCGCAGTTTTACGGCAACTGCCTGCACGCGCTGCGTCTCCGCTGCGGGAAAGCGCCGGATGAGGATATCCTGCGCACCTCCGCCGTCAAAATGTGGACGCTGCGCGGCACACTGCATCTGATCGCACTCGATGACCTGCCGCTCTTCCTCTATGACGGGCGCAGTCATTTTCTGCGTCCGTGCGACACGATGTCGGACGACGACCGTCTCTCCGCCGCGCGCAAGCGTGAGCTGGCCGCGATCATTTTAGACGCCGCCAAAAAAGGCTGCGGCGGCCGCAAGGAGCTGCGCCTTCTCTGCCGCGGGCATGGCATGACCGACGATGAAGAGCAAAGCGCGTTTGATCCCTGGGGCGGGCTGCTCCGCGCGCTGTGTGAAAGCGGCACGCTCGGCCACACCGCGCAGCAGAAAAAGGCCTTTCGCCCCTGCCCGCCGTTTGCGCCGATGGCAAAAGCCGACGCCCTGCGCGCTCTCATGCGGCGCTATCTGACACACTACGGCCCCGTAACAGTACAGGACGCCGCATACTTCTTCGGACTGCCCCAGCGAGAGCTGCTGCCGGTCATCGAATCGCTCTCCCCGCAAGAGTTTATCTGTGAAGGTAAAATATTTTACAGCTTATGCGATATCAATATTATCGGCGACCTGTCACGCTGCCGATTCCTCGCTGGCTTTGACCCGCTGATGCTCGGATATGAGAAGCGGTCAAACCCGTTCCTGCCCGAAGAGGCTCTGCGCGGCGTGTTCACGCTCGCCGGTATCGTTCGGCCCAGTATTCTTCTTGACGGGAAGATCGTCGGCGTTTGGAAACGCCGCGGGAAAGCTGTCGAATTGACATGGTTAATACCTTTACAATCCTTGCAGCGCAAAAGAATCGAAGAGGAAGCTCTTCGGATTTTTGGAGATTCGGTCTCCAAACTGGTTTGGAGGGATTGAGTCGCGCCCGTTGGGCGCGAGGGGGATAGCAGCGCGTGCAGCGCTGCACGGATCAAAGGGGGGATTCTCTTTCGCAAAAGAGAATCCCCCCTTTGAAACCCCAAGAGAAAGGCTTGACATTGCAGGCGAGCAGCTCGAAGAGCTGCAATGCTTGCCGATTGCACTTCCCTGCGCGCGGCATTGCCGCGTTTAGTGTTGCTATACGATTTGCCTCTGCTCCTATCATCCGCTGCCGCTCTGCCCATCTTGTAGAAGTGCGCAGTAATTCCCGTCTACCGCCAGTCTCCACAATGCGGCGAGCGCAGCAATGCCGCATTCCGCAGGCACTCTGCCGCCAAACTACCGTCACTCGCGCCTCACGATAGTAAGGCGCGGTTGCAAGCGGTAACGACTCGCAGGGATTCATGGCGAAGCCATGTACACCGCACCTACACTGCGCAGCGCGTGCAGCTCTTCGAGCCACAAACTGCCAATGTGCGGGGCCGAGGGGGAAGGCCCCTCGTCCCTTTCTCTTGGGGGGTGTAAGGGGGGATGTTCTCTTTCCGAGGAAAGAGAACATCCCCCTTGTCGCATCCCCACACGGTGTGGGGCAATCACAACTTAGTAATATGTACCCCCGCCGTTTTCAGCATCAACTTTTTGGTGCCAACGGTATCAAACGCCACCTCAAGCAGCGCATCGCCGCCCATAGGGGTGACGGAGATGACCAGTCCGTCACCGAACGTCTTGTGGTGGATCTGGTCGCCGGAGGAAAGCTGAAGCAGCGGCGCAGAGGCGGCGGGCTTCTGCGCCGCGAGTTTTTGCGACGCCTGCGATTTTGGTCTGCGCTGCATGACGCTGTCGTAGCGCGCCGCGCCCTGACCGTAGCTACCGTAGCCGCGCGTAGAATACGAGCTTCCCTCGTCAAAGCTCGTGTCGCCAAAGCCGGACGCGCCCTGCGCCTGACGGCCGACCCAGTCGGCATTCTCCGACGGGACCTCCTCCAAAAAACGCGAGGGTTCACTGACGCTCGTGCGGCCAAACAGCATGCGCTGGCGCGTGCAGGTCATCGTCAGGCGCTCCTTTGCACGCGTCATCGCGACATAGCACAGTCTGCGCTCCTCTTCGACCTCTTCATCGTTGTAGCGCACGCGCTCGCCGGGGAAGATGCCCTCCTCCACGCCGACGACATACACACACGGGAACTCAAGACCCTTTGCGCTGTGCATCGTCATCATCGTCACGCAGTTGTCGCTCGTCGCGCTGTCGAGGTCGGTGTAGAGTGCGATCTCGTTCAAAAAGCCCGAGAGCGTCGCATCCTCCGGATCGTTTTCGAGGAACGAAACGATGTTCGACTTGAGCTCCTGCACGTTTTCAAGCCGCCCACGGCTCTCCACGTCGCCCTTTTCCTGCAGCGTGCGTACATAGCTCGTTTGCTCGCAGACCGCGTCATAGAACTCCGCGAGCTCCATCGTGTCCGCCATCTCGCGCAGCGCGGCGATGAGCTGGGCGAAGCGCTCGAGCTTGCCCGCCGCGCTCTTGAGCACGGCGTACTCCCCTGCGTACTGCAAAACGGCCATCATCGGCACGCCCTGCTCGCTCGCGAGATCCTGCACGCGCTCGATCGTCGTATTGCCGATACCGCGCGGCGGATTGTTGATAATGCGGCGAAGCCTCAAGTCATCGCTCGGGTTGTTGATGACCGCGAGGTACGCGAGCATGTCCTTGACCTCCGCGCGTTCGAAGAACTTTGTCCCGCCGACGACCTGATACGGCACGCCGTTGCGCTTGAACGCGTATTCGAGCGCGTTCGACTGTGCGTTCATGCGGTACAAAATGGCATTTTCCTTCCAGTTCCGCCCGCGGTTGTAGTCCATCATAATGCTGCTGACGACAAAGTTCGCCTCGTCCTGCTCGTTGAAGACGGTCTTGATGAGCACCCTATCGCCCGCACCCGCATCGGTCCAGAGGGTCTTGCCCTTGCGGCCCGTGTTATTCTTAATGACCGCATTCGCCGCGTCGAGGATGTTCTGCGTCGAGCGGTAGTTCTGCTCCAAGCGGATCGTGCGGCAGCCCTTGTACTCCTTTTCAAAATTCAGGATGTTTGTGATATCCGCACCGCGGAACTTGTAGATGCTCTGGTCATCGTCGCCGACGACGCAGATGTTTCCCTTCTCCCCCACGAGCTGCTTCATCAAAAGGTATTGCAGCCGGTTCGTGTCCTGATACTCGTCGATGAGCACATAGCGGAACTTGCGGCGGTAGTAGTCGCGCACCTCGCCCTCCTGCTGCAGCAGCGTGACCGCGTGGAGGATGATGTCGTCAAAGTCGAGCGCGTTCGCCTCGGCCAGGCGGTGCACGTAGCGCGTATAGATCTTGGCGATTGCCTCTTTGCGCCAGTCGCCGCTGTCCTTCCAGCGGCGGGAGTAGTCCTGATGCGACTCCATCGCGTCCTTTGCGTTCGAGATGGCCGAAAGCACCTCGCGCGGCGTGAGCTTCTTCTCGTCGATGTTCAGCTCTTTCAAAATGTCCTTGATGACGCGCTTGGAGTCATCCGTGTCGTAGATCGTAAAGTCGCGCGAAAAGCCGAGGCGGTCGATATCGCGGCGCAGGATGCGCACGCAGGCGGAGTGGAACGTCATCGCCCAAACACTCTCCGCGCCCTGGATACCGAAGGCGGAGAGTCTCTCTCTCAGCTCGTTTGCCGCCTTGTTCGTGAATGTCACCGCCAGCACCGACCACGGCGCGGCGGGTTCAAGCGTGCAGAGGTGCACCATGCGGCTGCGCTCGTCGCTCGTCGGATGCTCGGGATAGCTCTCCAAAAATGCAAGGTCGTCCTCCGTCGCCCACGCCGGCACATCCGCGCTGTCGCTCCCCCGCCCGTAGGTCAAAAGATTTGCGACGCGGTTGATGAGAACCGTCGTCTTGCCGCTGCCCGCGCCCGCGAGCAGCAGCAGCGCGCCCTCGGTCGTCAGCACGCCGCGGCGCTGTTCAGGGTTGAGTTTTGCAAAATCCCGCGCAATGGCCGCTTTTCTCGCAGCGGCATAGCGGGCGATAAAATCGCTCATATTGTTTTCACCTTTCCTGATCTTTCCACATCTTACCCTTTTTTCGTGCTCCGGTCAACTCCGTTCGACAAAAATCGACTTTTTGTTCGATTTTTTGTTGACAAGAACGTTTGTTCGATTTATAATCATACTCGAACAAAGATTCTATTTGTCAGGAGGAATTTTCCATGGCTGCTTCCACATTTATTTTCGTTTTCATCGGCGTCAGCGTCGTCACCACCAAGGTGATGAACACGCTGCTCCTGCTCGACCAGCCCAAGCGCCGCAGAGCGAGATCCGCCCGCTGAGAACATGAACCTTCTCGACAAGCTCACGATCCTTTCCGACGCGGCAAAGTACGACGCCGCCTGCACCTCAAGCGGGGCCAAGCGCGGCTATCAGGAAGGCAAGATCGGCTGCACGTCCACGTCCGTCGCGGGCTGCTGCCACACGTTTTCGTCCGACGGCCGCTGCGTGACGCTCTTGAAGGTGCTGCTCTCGAACGACTGCTGCTACAACTGCAAATACTGCGTCAACCGCTGCACGAACGACACACCGCGCGCGACCTTTACGCCCGAAGAACTTGCCGAGCTGACGATCGAATTCTACCGCCGCAATTATATCGAAGGGCTGTTCCTCTCCTCCGGCGTGCTGCGCTCGCCGGACTATACGACGGAGTTGATGATCCGCGCGCTGTCGATTTTGCGCAGCGAGTACCGCTTCAACGGCTACATCCACGCCAAGGCTATCCCCGGCACGTCACCGGAGCTTGTCGAACAGCTCGGCTTTCTTTCAGACCGCCTGAGCGTGAACATCGAGCTGCCGAGCGAAGCAGGACTCAAGCTGCTCGCCCCCAATAAAACAAAGCAGGCCATCCTGCGCCCGATGACGCAGATCCGCGACCGCGCAAAGCAGAGCAAGCAGGAGCTTGTCAAATACAAGCACGCACCGCGTTTCGCCCCCGCGGGGCAGAGCACACAGCTCATCGTCGGCGCGACAAAGGAAAGCGACCTGCACATTCTGAATCTCACGCAGGCGCTTTACGATTCCTATCGGTTAAAGCGCGTGTTCTACTCAGCCTATGTGCCGGTAGTCGAGAACACGCTTTTGCCCGCGCTCGACACCAAGCCGCCGCTGCTGCGCGAGCACCGGCTCTATCAGGCCGACTGGCTGCTGCGGTTTTACGGCTTTCGCGCAAACGAGCTGCTCGACGACAACGCGCCGGACTTTGATCCTGCCCTTGACCCCAAGTGCTGCTGGGCGCTGCGCCATCCCGAGTTCTTCCCCGTCGAGGTGAACCGCGCGGACTATGAAGCGCTGCTGCGCGTGCCGGGCATCGGCGTTGTGAGCGCCAAGCGCATTTTGGTCGCGCGCCGCTCGGGCGCGCTGCGCGCGGAGGACCTCAAAAAGCTCGGCGTCGTGATGAAGCGTGCGCAATACTTTCTCACCTGCGGCGGGCGTTATGCCTCGCCGCTCAAGCTGTCGCAGGAGGGCATTTTGCAAAACCTGATGGCCGTGGAGCGCCGCGCGCTCCCACAGGCCGAGGCACAGCAGCTATCCCTTTTCGATCAGGTCGGCTAAGGAGGCCGCTATGGCATGGCGCGAGATCATCTATCAATACGACGGCAGCTTTGAAGGGCTCCTCTGCTGCGTGTTTGAAAGCTACACAAAAAAAGAACGCCCCACCGCGATTTTGCGCGATGGGGACGACGAGCCCTCCCTTTTTGAAATTCGCGCGGTCACGACGGACCGCGCCCACGCGCAGCGCATCTACCGCAGCCTCTACAAGCGAAGTCCGGAAGTCGGCCCCTTCCTGCGCCGCGCGTTTCTCACCTGCCTTCCCGACAAGGAGATGGCCATTTACCGCTTCATCGTCAAATTTTACCGCGAGGGCACGCCGCTGCTCTCGCGCCTGAGCGACGACACCTATCTGCCGCTGCTCAAGGCCGTGCGGCAGCTTTCGGGCGAGGTCGAGCAATTCCGCGGCTTCACCCGCTTTTCCGACTTTGACGGCGTACTCGGCGCGGAGATCGAACCGAAAAACCGTGTGCTCCCTGTCCTGCGCCGCCACTTCTGCGAACGCTATCACAACGAGACGTTTTTCCTCTACGACCGCACGCACCGCGAGGCGCTGCTCTATAGCGGCGGCGTGTCGCGCATCGTGCCGCTCAATCACTTTGAAATGGCGCAGCCGGACGAAGTCGAGGCGGGCTATCGCCGCCTCTGGCGCCGCTTTTACGACACCGTCGCCATCGAGGCGCGCAAAAATGAAAAGCTTCGCATGACGCACATGCCCAAGCGCTACTGGGGCATGATGACGGAGTTTCAGGACGAAAGCTACTTCAAAGCCCGTCCGAAAGAGACGCCCTCAGCTTCTCCAGCGCCCGGCGCTCCAGCCGCGATACCTGCACCTGCGACACGCCCAGAAGGCGCGCCGCCTGCTCCTGCGTCAGCCCCTTGAAAAAGCGCAGCAGGATCGTCATTTTCTCGCGCTCAGGGAGCCCGTCGATGGCTTCGCGCAGCGCGATGCGCTCAATGAGCCCGTCCTCTGGCGACTCGCCGCCGAGCATCCCCTCGAGCGTCAGGCCGTCGCCCGTTTCGCGCTGCAAGCTGTCCGGCGCAGCGACCGCCAGCTCACACTGCGCGATCTCCTCGGCATTGAATCCCGTCTCCTCCGAAAGCTCGGAGAGCGCCGGTTCGCGCCCGAGTGTATTTTTGAGCTTTTCGCGCGCGGCGAAGATCGTCGCCGACTGCTCACGCATGCTGCGGCTCACCTTGATTGCACCGTCATCGCGCAGAAAGCGTCGAATTTCGCCCGCGATCTTCGGCACAGCGTAGGTTGAAAACTGCGTGCCGAATGCAAAGTCAAATCCCTTTATTGCTTTGATGAATCCAAGGCATCCGAGCTGATAGAGGTCGTCCGGCTCCACGCCGCGGCCGTAATAGCGCCGCACGATGCTCCAGATGAGGCCGCTGTTCTCGCGCAGCATTTGCTCGCAGGCCTGCTCGTCGCCCTGCACCGCGGCCTTGAGCAATTCCGGCGCGGCATTCATCGGCGCGCCGTGCGCAGCGCGATCCTGCGCTTCATCGTCACAACCGTGCCCTTGCCGTTTTTCGAGCGCACAGCGAGCGAATCCATAAAGCTCTCCATGATCGTAAAGCCCATGCCGCTGCGCTCTTCACCGCCAGTCGTGTAGAGCGGCTCTCGCGCTTTTTCGACGTCCGCAATGCCGCACCCCCAGTCGCGCACGGTGATCTCAAGGAGATTTCCGTCGAAAATGCATGCGCGCAGCGCGATCTTGCCGATCTCCTGCGGATAGGCATGGACGATGGCGTTCGTCACCGCCTCGCTCACGGCGGTCTTGATGTCACCGAGCTCGTCGAGCGTCGGGTCGAGCTGCGCGGCAAACGCCGCGACCGCGGCGCGCGCCAGCCCTTCGTTGACGCTGCGGCTCGGAAATTCAATGGCTATGTAGTTATTCGGTTTTACTTTCATCGCTCTTTTCCCCCTCCTCAAGCGGTACGATGCGGAAAATTCCCGCGGCGGTAAACACTTTTTTCGCCTGCGGCGGAACGTTTTTGATCGCAGCGCTGCCGCCCATGGCGCGCATACGCTTGAGCGCGCGCATCACGACGGCGATGCCAGACGAATCCATAAAGCTCACACCCGAAAAATCCAGCGTCAGTTTGCTCGGCAGCGCCGCATCCAGCTCCCATTCGAGCTTCCGCATCGCCTCCTTCGCCGCGTGATGGTCGAGCTCCCCGCGCAGCGTGAGCGTCAGTTCACGCCCTTCGCCCGATGAAATGACCTCCATTGCTCTCCCTCCGTTTCCTTCAAGCGTTTTCCCTTTCGTTTCTCAAAGTATAGCCTGTCCTCCTGCCGTTTTTTTGTCGAAGACCGCCGGTATTCTGATTTTTCTTTGCCGCGCCTCCTTGACACCTGCGCTTCCGCCCTGTAAAATGAGGAAAACGATCAAAGGAGGATCTCTCATGCGAAGAAGCGACCGCGAGATCACCGATCTGGACGAAATTCTCTCCATTATCAACGATTGTAAAGTGATCCATCTTGCCATGGTAGACGATGGAGAGCCGTATCTTCTGCCGCTGAATTTCGGCTATACCTGTGAAGGCGGTGCGTTCTCGTTCTTCTGCCACAGCGCACGCGAAGGCCGTAAGCTCGACATTCTGCGCAAAAATCCGACCGTCGCCTTTGAAATGGACTGCCGCGGTGCGCTCGACGAGCACGATGTCGCCTGCCAGTGCGGATACTACTTCGCCTCCGTCACCGGCGTCGGCCATGTCGAATTTTTGGACGGTGAAGAAAAGCTCGTCGCGCTGACCTCCCTCATGCGCCACATGGCGGGCCGTGAAGATCAATTCACCGAGCAGCAAGCCCGCACAGTCGAGGTCTTTGCCGTTCGCGCCGACAAGCTCAGCGCCAAGGCAAAGGTGCCGCACAGCGCGCAGTAGTCATGGATAGCAAGCAAGTTTTCAACCCCAAAAGGACGTGTTGTACAGGAAACGCTCTGAGCCCGTCGAACTGATGAATATGTGCGTGCTCCGCCGCGGCAGCAAGGTTTTGGTGCAGGACCGCACAGATCCCAACTGGCCAGGCGTTGCTTTTCCGGGCGGTCATGTTGAAAAGGGTGAATCCTTTACAGATGCCGTCATTCGTGAGGTTCAGGATGAGACAGGTCTGACAATCTCCTCTCCGCGCCTGTGCGGGATCAAGGACTGGTGCGAAGACGGCGTGCGTCATGTCGTGCTGCTCTATCGCGCGGAGCAGTTTACCGGAACGCTGCGCTCTTCCGACGAGGGCGAGGTCTGGTGGGCGGAGCTCGCCGGTCTCCCCTCGCTCGATCTTGCATCTTCCGACATGCTCGACCTTCTCCGCGTGTTTGAAGAAGATGATCTCAGCGAGCTGTTCTACCGCCAGAACGGTGAAGATTGGACTTACGAATTGAAATAGTCGCTAACAATGAAAAGCACCGCTGTGCAGATACCCTCTGCACAGCGGTGCTTTCTTTACTTTTACAGCGCGCGTTCCATCGGCAGATACGCCGAATCGCCGTGCGGGAATTCCTCGCCCATCAGCGCAAAGCCGTTCTTTTCCCAGAACGCTTTACTCTGCGGATTGCCCCTGTCGACCGCAAGGCGCACCTTGCGGAACCTCTCTCTCCGCAGTTCGTCCAACAGCTCGCCGATCAGCGCCGTGCCAAGGCCGCGGCCCTGCCGCTCCTTTTTCGTCATAAAGAAGCCGATGTAGGCGGTGTCATCTTGCGGGTAGCGCTCGATCAGGTCCAGCACGGCGACGAGCGTTTCTCTGTCGAAAAAACCGAGATAATGCTTGTCCGCCGCGCATTTCCCCGGCGGCAGCGCCGTCATGTCCTCCAAAACGCTCTCCCTCGTCGCAAGCGGCGGATGGTAGCGGTAGAACTGCTCGTTCTCCGCGCAGAGCGCTAAAATCTTGTCTACATCCCCCGCCGTCAGCGGCCGGACGGCGTATTTTTGTGAAAAATCCAGCTTCATTTCTCCGCCTTGCTGGCCGCGAGCACTTCCCAGTAGTCCTTGTAGTTTGCCTGCAAAAGCTCGGGCGTGTTCAGGCCGTAGGGGCACTTCGACATGCAGTGGCCGCAGTGGCGGCAGTTTTCGATCTGGTGCATCTTCTGCTGCCATTCCTCGGTGAGCCACGCCGCTGCAGGGGCGCGGCGCAGCATGAGCGACATGCGCGCACACTGGTTGATCTCGATGCCCGCGGGGCACGGCATGCAGTAGCCGCAGCCGCGGCAGAATTCGCCGCATAGCTCCTTGCGGTCACGCTCGATAGTCGCTTTGCGCTCATCCGTCAGCTCAACGCCCTCGCGGATACACTGCAAAAACTGATCAAGCTCGCTCTCGCGCTGCACGCCCCAGATGGGCACGACGCCATCCTGCTGTGCCATCCACGCCGCCGCCGTGAAGCCGTCGCGGATCAGGCCGCCCGCCATGCCCTTCATGGCGATAAAGCCCATGTTTGTTTCGCGGCACTTTCTGACGAGCTCCATCTCCTGCTCGCCCGCGAGGTAGCTGAACGGAAACTGCAAGGTCTCGTAGAGGCCCGAGTCGATGGCCTCGTGCGCCACGGCGAGGCGGTGGTTCGTGATCGAAATGTGGCGAATTTTGCCCTGCTTTTTCGCCTCGAGCGCCGCGTCGTACAGGCCGTCTTCTCCACCCGGCTTCGGGCAGAAGGCGGGATTGTGGAACTGATAGATGTCGATGTAGTCGGTTTTCAGCGTGCGGAGACTGGTCTCCAGATCCTTCCGGAAGCCCTCCGCCGTCTGCGCGCCGGTCTTTGTCGCCAGCACGATCTTGTCGCGCATCGACGAGAACGCCGCGCCGACCTTCTGCTCGCTGTCGGAATACGCGCGCGCCGTGTCGAAAAAGTTGATGCCACCGTCATACGCCTTGTGCAGCAGGTCGACCGCATCCTGCTCTCTGATGCGCTGGATCGGCAGGCAGCCAAATCCGTTTTTCTCGATGACAAGATTCGTCTTGCCAAGCGTGATCTTGTTCATGGAAATTCTCCCTCCTATCTTGGATACCCAAAGCATAGCAAAATCGCTCTTTTTTTGCAATATCCTGTTTCCCGCTTGACAACGCGCCGTACTCCCGCTATTATGTAGGCAATCTACTATGTAGACAATCTACTTATCAGGAGGCGTATGTATGACGGTCGACAAAAGTCTGCTCGCGGGCAGTACGACGATGCTTGTGCTCAAGCTGCTCGACGGGCAGGACATGTACGGATATCAGATGATCGAAGAGCTCTCCCGCCGCTCCGAGCGCGCGTTCGCGCTCAAGACCGGCACGCTCTATCCCCTGCTGCACTCACTTGAGGAAAAGGAGCTCATCCGCTCCTATGAAAAAGATGAGGGCGCGGCGCGCCCGCGCCGCTACTACCATTTGGAGCGCAAGGGGCAACATTTGCTGCGCGAAAAAGAAGTCGAATGGGCGACATTTACCACTGCGGTCGATCGCGTGCTGAAAGGGGGCGTCTGCCTTGGCTCTGCCTGAAACCTTTACCCAGTTTGCCCGCACCGCGGCTGAGCAGCTGCGGTGGAAAAAGGCGCGACCGCTCGTCGAAGACGAGCTTTTGACCCACCTCTGCGACCAGCGCGACGCGCTGATGGCGGGTGGCATGGACGAGACCGCCGCGACCGCAGAATCTCTTCGTCTGACGGGCGACCCGTATGAGATCGGCACGGAGCTTGACCGCGTCCACCGTCCGAAAACACCAAAGCTTCTTTTTGCGCTCGCGGCACTCATCGCGCTTGCAGGGCTTGCGTTCACCGCGCTTGTAAGCTTTCGTGACTACGAATTGTCCTATTTTGCTGTGCACCAGAGCGTGGCGCTGCTGCTCGGCACGGCGGCGATGCTCGCGGCCTATTTTCTCGATTTTACGCTGCTCGGACACTTCGCCCTGCCGCTCGCGCTCATGTTCCATGCCGCATTGATCCTGCTCGGTCTCCTGCCCATCGGCGGGTTCTGGCTCCGCTACATCTACGTTTCGAAGCATATTCTCCTGCGCGGCCTGCCGCTGCTGTTCCCGCTGATGTTTGCCGTGCTGCTCTATGCGCTGCGCGGGCGGCGCGGCTTGGGCATTTTCGCTGCCTTCGTCTGCCTCGCGGTGCAGTGCATGTTCTGCCTGCGCGTCCCGTGCCTGCTCGATCTGGGCTTTCTGTTTCTCTGTGACAGCGCGCTGCTGATCTTCTGCGCCCGCAATGGCTGGTTCGGCCTTGGCAAAAAGTTGGAGACGCTGCTCACCACCCTGCCGCTTGCCGCCGACATCGTGTGGGTCCTTGTTCTCGGTGCAAACTGGTTCGCGCGTCAGCTCGCCATTGTGCTTGATCCTCACTCCTACATTGACGGACACGGCTATCGAACCGTTGTACTGCGCGAACTGCTGCAAAACGCCAAATTTATCGGTCCGGGCGGCGTGGGACCGTACAGCGCACAGCACCTTGCCCGCTGGGAAGGCTTCGGCATGGTCGACTTGCAGGCGCACGCGCTGACACTGCTTGTCCACCGCTGCGGCTGGCTGGCACTCATCGCACTCGTCACGCTGCTGACGGCGCTGCTCATTCTCGCCTTCCGCCGCTGCCGCAGGCAGGAGAGTATGCTTGCCCGCCTCGTTTCCTATTCCGTGCTGCTGTCGTTCACCACGCAGGCGGCCGCCTATCTTTGCTGCGACCTCACGCTGATCCCCATCAGCGGCGGTGTAGCCTTCCCGTTTTTCACCTTTGGCATCAAGACGATCCTGCTCAACATGCTACAGCTCGGTTTTCTGCTCTCCACGCTGCGCGTCGGCAGCGTCGTGCGCGATAAGGATATTGCTGCCGGGCCGGTGCGGCCCAGACGGCGCTTACGCGTAAGCTTTACATGGGAAAACGCCTAAAGTCCGCGCCGTGCGCGGAGAAATAGCAGCGCCGCCGGCGCTGCACCACATTTCCTGCGTACCCGCAGGGGAGCGAATAAGGGGGATATTCTCTTTCTGAGGAACGAGAATATCCCCCTTTGACCCCCAAGAGAAAGGGTCTGATTGGCAGTCTCGGGCTTGAATGACTTTTATGCCTCCGGAATGGGAAGGCCTGCGCACGGCATTGCTGCGGTTGGTGTTGCTATACGATTTGACTCACTTCTATTATCCGCTGTTGCGCAGCCGTTGGCGGCTCTGCTGCCTTACGGATGCGGCACACCCCTTGCGGGTGCCGCTCT
>ENA-UEPJ01000026-UEPJ01000026.1-human-gut-metagenome-genome-assembly--contig:-NODE-26-length-175659-cov-13.709765_pt1 | contig 175659 bp, 166 predicted proteins | sample MGYA00242890_ERZ507896 | MGnify/ENA primary metagenome ERZ507896 (study PRJEB26167, sample SAMN06115508) | human gut metagenome | host: Homo sapiens | place: China:Qinghai | collected 2015-08-20...
CGTAAGATAAGCTGATTAAAACTAATTCGCACCACAAGTGATTATAGAATTATTCTTAATTCACTTTTCATGCTATCCTTGATTGGTAAAGGAGGGCATCACCATGAAATATTCAAATGAAGAAAAGCTATCCATCATCTCACGCTATCAGCAGGGCGAAAGCATCGCCACACTCTCCGATGAACTCAATATCCCTCGTAGCACCCTGTACCGCTGGCTCAACTCCTTTCCGACAGACAGTGCGGGCAAGCCATTGAAATTTTCCTATCAAGAATACGCATTACTCCAACGAAAAGTAGAAAAGCTGCAAAATGTCATTATGATTCTGAAAGCCGTTGATTGTCTGGCGTCTGCTCCGTTAAAAGATCGTCTGTACGCTTTGGAGCCGTTTTACGGGAAATATGAAGTTCACACAATATGCGAAGCACTGGATGTTGACCGCGGTACATTTTACAACCATATGTTACGCAGCAAGCGTGGAAACGCCTGGTTTGATAAACGCCGTCAAGAATACTGCCAGCTCATCCGTGATGTGTTTGACGAATATAGACAGGTGTTGGGTGCAGAGAAAATTCGGACAATTCTCGTTCAGCGTGGGCATCAGGTCAGTGCGGAATATGTTTCACGGCTCATGCATGAGATGGGCTTAAGCAGTGTTCGGACAACGGCGAAGCAGGAATATCTGAAACTGCGTGAGCCAGAACGAAAGAAGAACATTCTGCGGCAGCAATTCAATGCTCAACAACCGAATCAGAGATGGGTCAGCGATGTTACTTGTTTTAAACTGGGAGAGCACTATTTTTATATTTGCGTAATTATCGACCTTTTCTCGCGCAAAGTAATCGCACATAAAATTTCAAAAAGGAACAGTACGCAACTTATCACCGCAACATTCAAAATGGCGTATGAGGAACGCCATCCATCGTCTGGTCTTATTTTTCATAGCGACCGTGGAGCGCAATATACCTCTCACCGGTTTCAACAGCTTTTGCATAAATACAATACGAAGCAATCCTTTTCTCAGCCCGGCAAGCCGCATGATAACGCAGTCGCAGAATCTTTCTTCGCATCGCTGAAAAAAGAAGAGCTCTACCGAAAGGACCATCCTTCCGATAGAGCATTTCAAGCCAGCATTGCTTCCTATATTGAGTTTTATAATAACAAACGACCTCATCGTACATTGAAAAATCTGACGCCATACCAGATGGAAGAGAACTTCTGTGCAACTGTTAAATGAGACATCCGTGTTCGAATCGCCTGATTTTTTCGTTTTCTACTACACTTTTAGACAGTTTGCATTTTCATGTCTCATATTTGATTCAGCGTGACAACTCATGAAACTCCTGCCATACCAAGGCTTTTAGAGTATAAAACAACCCTACCCAATCTACAAGTCTCATCGACTTGTTCGAATTGGGTAGGGTCATTCATTTTGGTGCGGACTACTGGACTCGAACCAGTGACCTCATGCGTGTGAAGCATGCGCTCTAACCAGCTGAGCTAAGCCCGCAAATGGTGACCCGTACGGGATTCGAACCCATGTTACAGCCGTGAAAGGGCCGTGTCTTAACCACTTGACCAACGGGCCATATAACGCACGGGATGCTCTCGCATCCCGTGCTCTTTGGTAGCGGCACCTGGATTCGAACCGGGGACACTTCGGGTATGAACCGAATGCTCTGGCCAACTGAGCTATGCCGCCATATTCTGCCCGACAGGACAAGGGACAGTATAACAGGGAGAAGGTCCGTTTGTCAATAGCTTTCTCGTAAAAAATCAAAAAATGCGGCAGGACGCGCCTTATATTTTCTCTTTACCTTTCCGCGCATCTTTGCTATAATATTAGATTGAATTAGTATCCGCGGCACTTTTGCCGTACAGATCGGAGGTCACTGCATGAAATACGAACGCTGGCTCATCCCGGAAACGGATGACGCCGCGGTCGAAGCGCTGATGGACGCAGGCTATCCCTATCTGGTATCGACCGTACTGGCCTCGCGCGGCGTCGTCACGCCCGAGCAGGCCGCCGCGCATCTCGACCGCGAACGCTCGCTGGTCTACTCCCCCTTCCTCATGCGCGACATGGACAAGGCCGTGGCGCGCATCGACCGCGCGCTTACCGGCGGCGAGACCATCGCCGTGTTCGGCGATTACGACGTGGACGGCATCACCTCCACCTGCCTTCTGACCGATTATCTCCGCTCCCGCGGCGCGGCGGTGCTCATGCACATTCCCCGCCGCATTGAGGAGGGCTACGGCCTCGGCTGCGATGCGATCCGCGCGCTTGCCGAGCAGGGCGTCACGCTCATCGTCACCGTGGACTGCGGCATCACCGGCGTGGAGGAGACCACCTTTGCCGCCACGCTCGGCGTCGATCTCGTCATCACCGACCACCACGAATGTAAGGACGAGCTGCCCGCCGCCTGCGCCGTGGTCGACCCCCACCGCCCGGACTGCGGCTTTCCGTTCAAGCATCTTGCTGGCGTCGGCGTCGCGCTCGAGCTGGTCCTCGCCCTCGGCGGCGCCGAGCGCGAAAACGCGCTCTTCTCCCGCTACTGCACCCTTGCCGCCATCGGCACCATTGCCGACGTCATGCGCATGGAGGGCGAGAACCGCACCATCGTCCAATGCGGTCTTGAGGGCATCGACCGCAGCGACTTCACGGGCCTTCACGCGCTGCTGCGCGAGGCCGGCCTGACCGGACGTCCGGTCTCCTCCGTGCAGATCGGCTTTGTCCTCGCTCCCCGCATCAACGCCGCCGGGCGCATGGGCCGCGCGGAGCTGGCCGCCGAGCTCCTGCTCACGCAGGACCCCGCCAAGGCCGAGCGGCTCGCCCGCGAGCTGTGCGACCTCAACCGCGAGCGCCAGAGCGTCGAGCAGGATATCTTCCGCTGCGCCATCGAGCAGATGGACACCCTCGCCCCCACCGAGCGCAACGCGCTCGTGCTCTCGAGCGAGGAATGGCATCAGGGCGTGGTCGGCATCGTCGCCTCGCGTCTTTCCGAAAAATTCTCCTGTCCCAGCTTCATGATCCACCTCGCCGGCGGCATGGGCAAGGGCTCCTGCCGCAGCTATGGCGGCTTCAACCTCTTTGCCGCGCTCGAGGCGTGCAGCGACCTGCTCGTCGGCTTCGGCGGGCACGAGCTCGCCGCGGGCTTCACCATCAAGGAGGAGAATATCCCCGCCTTCCGCAAGCGCATCAATCAATACGTCCGCACCCACTGCGGCGACTCGGCCCCCGTCTCCTCGCTGGAGATCGACGCCGCCCTCACCCGCCCGAGCCTCATCACGCTTCAGGAGGTCGAGGAGCTTTCCCGTCTCGAGCCCTACGGCGCGGGCAACAACCGCCCCGTTTTCTGCCTGCGCGGCGCGCGGCTGGAGTCCATGCAGAGCGTAGGACAGAATAAGCATCTCAAGCTCCGGCTCCAGAAGGGCCACACGAGCTTCGACGGCATCTTCTTCTCCGTCACCCCCGCGGAATGCGGCCTGACCGTCGGCGAGCGCGTGGACGCCGCCTTCTACCTTCAGATCAATGAATTCCGCGGCAGCCGCTCCCTGCAGCTCCAGCTCGTCGATCTGCGCAGCGCGCACGACCCCGGCGCCCGCGAGGCCGAGCAGCTTGAGCTGTGCCGCACGCTGATCCGCGGCGGCGGCGTGAGCGCGAAGGAGGCCGCGAAGCTCCTGCCCTCGCGCGAGCAGTTCGTGCGCGTCTGGCGTGCGCTCGAGCGCGAGGTGGACGGCACGCTCACCTCTCCGGAGCTGCCCTTCCTGCGGCGGCTCTCCGCCGAGGCCCTTGGCGCGGAGAGCTTTCCGCGCACGGTCATGTGCCTCGCGGTTTTTGCCGAGCGCGGGCTCGTGACCGTCGAGCGCCACGACAAATACATCACGCTCCGTCTCACCGGCGGCAAGCGTGTGGATCTTGATGCCAGCCCCTATCTCTGCGCCCTGCGCGAGGGACTGGACGGAACGAAAGGAGGCAGCAGCGCATGAGCGACGTAAAAACGATCGAGCAGGCTCCCATTGAGCAGACCCCCCAGCCCATCCCCGAGGTGGTGCAGAAGCAATACGATCATCTGGTCGAGACCATCCGCGCCTACAACCCCGGCGCAGACTTCGCCCAGATCGACGCCGCCTTCCGCTACGCCGCCGCGCACCACGGCGCCCAGAAGCGCAAGGACGGCTCGCCCTTCGTCACCCACCCCATCGCCGTTGCGCAGATCGTGGCCGAGGAACTGCATCTTGACAGCGAATCCATCATCGCCGCCCTCCTGCACGACTGCATCGAGGACACCGACGCGACCTACGACGACATCGCCAAGCGCTTCTCCCCCACCGTCGCCGATCTGGTCGAGGGCGTTTCCAAGCTCACGCGCGTCCACTACACGAGCAAGGAAGAGGAGCAGATGGAAAATCTGCGCAAGATGCTCATGGCCATGGCCAAGGACATCCGCGTCATCCTCATCAAGATCGCCGACCGCACGCACAATATGCGCACGATGGAGTATCAGTCCACCGACAAGCAGCGTCAGAAGTCGCTCGAGACGATGGAGATCTACGCCCCCATCGCCCACCGGCTCGGTATGCAGCGCATGAAGTGGGAGCTGGAGGACCTTTCCCTCAAATACCTCGACCCCACCGCCTTCAACGAGATCACCCACTCCCTCGAGGAGAAGTCCAAGGAATACGGCTCGTTCATGGAGCGCATCCAGAAGCAGATCGAGGGCAAGCTCACCGAGGACCATATTCCCTTCCGCCGCGTCTACGGCCGCATGAAGCACCCCTACAGCATCTACCGCAAGATGTATGCCCAGAGCAAGACCATGGACGAGGTGTTCGACCTCTTCGCCTTCCGCGTCATCGTCGATACCGTCGCGGACTGCTACAACGTTCTCGGCGTCATCCACGACCTTTACCGGCCCGTGCTCGGCCGCTTCAAGGACTATATCGGCACGCCCAAGCCCAACGGCTATCAGTCGCTCCACACCACAGTCATGGGCCCCGACGGCGTGATGTTCGAGGTGCAGATCCGCACGCAGGAGATGCACGACATCGCCGAATACGGCATCGCCGCCCATTGGAAGTACAAGCAGGGCATCTCCGGCAGCGCCAACGAGCAGAATTATGAGTGGGTGCGCCGTCTCCTCGAAAATCAGGAGAATACGGACGCCGAGGAATTTATCCACACCCTCAAGGTCGATATGTTCGCCGACGAGGTATTCGTCTTTACCCCGCGCGGCGACGTGACGAACCTCCCCACCGGCGCGACGCCCATCGACTTCGCCTACTCCGTCCACTCCGCCGTCGGCAACTCCATGGTCGGCGCCAAGGTCAACGGGCGCATCGTCCCGCTCGACTACCAGCTCAAAAACGGCGACGTGGTCGAGATCCTCACGAGCAAATCCGCCCGCGGCCCCAGCCGCGACTGGCTGCAGATCGCCAAGTCCAACGAGGCGCGCGGCAAGATCCGCCAGTGGTTCAAGAAGGAAAAGCGCGAGGAGAACATCGTCAACGGCCGCGCCGCCTTTGAATCCGAGCTCAAGCATTACGGCATCTCCGTCGCCACCGTCACCGGGGACGAGCTGCGCCCCACGCTGCTCAAAAAGACCGGCTTCGGCAACCTCGACGATATGTATGCCGCCATCGGCTACGGCGGCTTCTCGGCGCAGAAGGCCGTCAACCGCATCCGCGACGAGCTCAAGGCGCTCAACAAGCAGCAGCAGGCCGAGCGCGACGCCACCGTGCCCATCCCCGGCGAGCCGGGCAAGACCCGTCCCGCCGTTCCCATGCGTGAAAAGAGTGAGGACGGCATCGTGGTGCAGGGGCTTTCCAACTGCCTCGTCAAGTTCTCCAAGTGCTGCACGCCCGTTCCGGGCGATGACATCGTCGGCTTCATCACCCGCGGCTACGGCGTGTCCGTCCACCGCGCCGACTGTCCCAACGCCGCGCCCGAGCGTCGCCGTCCCGAGGAGGCCGGCCGCTGGGTCAAGGTCAGCTGGGGCAAGGACGTCAAGCAGTCCTACCAGACCTCGCTCGACATCTACGCCAAGGACCGCATCGACCTCGTGCTCGATGTCTCCGCCGTCCTCTCGTCCACGCAGACCCGCGTCGCGGGCCTCAACGCCAAGACCACCGCGGACGGCTTCGCCCTCATCCATCTCGAGATCTTCGTCGCCGACAGCGAGCAGCTCTCCGCCGTCATGCGCCGCCTCCATCAGATCAGCGGCGTGATGAAGGTCGACCGCCCCGCCGGCTGACGCTCTGAATTTTATAAGGAGGAATTCTATCATGCTTTCCATCAACGTTTCCCACGCAAAGCCCTTCCTTTCCTATCCCTATGAAGAAGTCCTCTGCCCCCGTCTCGAGCGCGCGCAGCGCGAGCTCCTCAACGGCGGCGGCAAGGGCGACGATTTCATCGGCTGGGTCCGCCTGCCCGCGCAGTACGACCGCGCGGAATATGCGCGCATTCTCGCCGCCGCGAAAAAGATCCAAGGCGACTCCAAGGCCCTTGTCGTCATCGGCATCGGCGGCAGCTACCTCGGCGCGCGCGGCGTGATCGAGTGTCTGTGCTCGCCCAACTACAACCTGAAGAAAAAGGACACCCCCAACGTCTACTTCATCGGCAACGGTCTGTCCTCCGCCGCGCTGCGCGAGGTGATGGAGCTCATCGGCGACGATGACTTCTCCGTCAACGTCATTTCCAAGTCCGGCACGACCACCGAGCCCGCCGTCGCCTTCCGCTTCTTCCGCGAAAGGCTTGAGCAAAAGTACGGCAAGGCGGGCGCGGCGCAGCGCATCTACGCCACCACCGACGCGCACAAGGGCGCTCTCAAGTCCCTCGCGGACGCCGAGGGCTACGAGGAGTTCGTCGTGCCCGACAACGTCGGCGGACGCTACAGCGTCCTCACCGCGGTCGGCCTGCTCCCCATCGCCGTCGCGGGCGTGGACACCGACGCCCTGCTCGCCGGCGCGCGGGAGATGGAGGCGCTCTGTGAGATCGCAGACTACACCAACCCCGCGTGGCAGTACGCTGCCATGCGCCACGAGCTCTACCGCTCCGGTAAAAAGATCGAGCTGCTCGCCTGCTTCGAGCCGTCGTTCCGCTTCATGGCGGAGTGGTGGAAGCAGCTCTACGGCGAAAGCGAGGGCAAGGAGGGCAAGGGCCTCTTCCCCGCCAGCGTCGATTTCACCGCCGACCTGCACTCCATGGGTCAGTATATCCAGCAGGGCGAGCGCACGCTGCTGGAAACGGTCGTCCGCTTCGCCGCCGATCCCGACCAGCTCACCGTCCCGCACGACGACGTCAACGGCGACGGCCTGAACTTCCTTGAGGGCAAAACCATGGACTTCATCAACCGTCAGGCGATGGACGGCACGCTCCTCGCCCACGTCGAGGGCGGCGTCCCCAACCTCATCGTCTCCGCCGGCGAGCGCAATGCCCGCACCCTCGGCGAGCTCATTTACTTCTTTGAGTTCTCCTGCGGTCTGTCCGGCTATCTGCTCGGCGTCAATCCCTTCGATCAGCCCGGTGTCGAGGCCTACAAGAAGAATATGTTCGCGCTGCTCGGCAAGCCCGGCTACGAGGAGGCCGGCGAGGCTCTGCGCGCCAAGCTCAGCAAATAAGCGATAAGGAGAACCGCCATGAAAGCAGTCCTCATGCGCGTTCAGCGCGCCAGCGTCACCATTGACGAGCGGGAAACGCGCTCCATCGGCAGGGGCTTTCTCATCCTCCTCGCCGTCACACACGACGATACCGAGGCCCAGGCCGTCAAGCTTGCCGACAAGCTCTGCTCGCTCCGTCTTTTTGAAGACGCTGACGGCAAGATCAACCTCACGCTCGACGAGGTCGGCGGCGAGATCATGATCGTTTCGCAGTTCACGCTCTACGGCAACTGCCGCAAGGGCCGCCGCCCCGAGTTTCTGAACGCCGCCCGCCCCGAGACCGCGATCCCCCTCTACGAAAAATTCGTCTCCCTCGTCCGCGCCAAGGGCTATCACGTTGAGACCGGCGAGTTCGGCGCCTATATGGCCGTCGATTCCGTCAACGACGGTCCCTTCACCCTCATCGTGGACACGAAGGATCTGGAAGCCCCCAAGTAACCGAACGGAGGTCAGTTTTATGAAAGTCATCACCACCGTCGTCGGCGAGCTCGGCACCAACTGCTACCTGCTCATCGACGAAGCCACGCGCGAGGCCGCGCTCATCGACCCCGCCGATTCCCCCGACGAGCTCTCCGCCCTCATCGAGCGCGAGGGTGTCACGCTGCGCTATATCCTCCTCACCCACGGCCATCGCGACCACACGCTCGCCGCACCCGCCATGCACAAGCGCTATCCTGCAGCCGCGGTCTATATCCACCGCCTTGACGCGAACGGCTCCGGCATCTACCACTATCCGCTCGAGGGCGTCATTGACGGCCTGGACTATTACGACGAGGGCGATACGCTCCCCCTCGGCTCGCTGACGATCTCCGTCCTCTACACCCCCGGCCACACCGCCGGCAGCGTCACGCTCAAGGTCGGCGATGCCCTCTTCGTCGGCGACACGCTCTTTGCCGGCTCCTGCGGCCGCACCGATCTTCCCGGCGGCGACCCGATGGAAATGCTTGCCTCCCTGCGCCGTCTCGGCCGGCTGGAGGGCGACTACACCGTTTACCCCGGCCACATGGACTCCACCACCCTCGCGTGCGAGAAGCAGTATAATCCCTTTATCCGTCAGGCATTACGATAAAAAGGAGCGCACACCCTTATGAAGCTCGAGCTCATTGGGCATGATGAAAAATACGCGGTCGAGCAGAGCCTGCTCACCCTCTTTCCCGACGAGCGGCCCGTCTACGGCCCCGTCACGGACGAGGACGCGAGCGCGGCGCGCATCACGCTGACCGAGGACGCGGACAGCGTCTGCGTCACCACCGAGCTGCGCTGCGGCGGCAAAGCCGCCGCCGACTGCTACAGCTATCCCCTCTCCGGCACGGACTACGAAAAGGAAGGGCAGCGCCGTCACGCGCTGGGCCTGAGCTTCTTCCGCGCGGCGAAGGAGGTCCTTGGCGTCACCCCCGCATGGGGCAGCCTCACCGGCGTGCGCCCAAGCAAGGTCGCCGTCTCGCTCCTGCGCGAGGGGAAGGCTCCCGCCGCCGTCCTCACCGAGCTTGAGGAGGTCTACTCCGTCACGCCGCAGCGCGCCCGCCTCGCGCTCGAGGCCGCCGAAACGGGACTTCGCGTGCAGAACGACCTCAAGCCGAACGACATCTCGCTCTACGTCGGCATTCCGTTCTGCCCGACCCGCTGCGCCTACTGCAGCTTCGTCGCGCAGAGCGTGGAGAAGTCCTTCGCCCTCGTCGAGCCCTACCTCGCCGCCCTCTTCGACGAGATCGAGCAGGCGGGCGCGATGGTCCGCTCCCTCGGCCTGCATATCAAGTCCTTCTACATGGGCGGCGGCACGCCGACCACACTCACGGCGGAGCAGATGGACCGTCTGCTCACAAGGCTCGAGCGGAGCTTCGATTTCACCTCCCTTGCGGAGTCCACCATCGAGGCGGGCCGCCCCGACACCATCGACCCCGAAAAGCTCGCCGTCCTCCGCGCACACGGCGTCACCCGCGTTTCCGTCAACCCCCAGACGATGGAGGACCGCGTCCTCGCCGCCATCGGCCGCCGCCACACGGCGGACGACATCCGCCGCGCCATGCGCGAGGTGATGGCGGCAGGCTTCCCCCACGTCAATATGGACCTTATCGCCGGTCTTCCCGAGGACACGCCCGAGGGCTTCCGCCGCAGTCTTGACGAGGTGCTCTCCATGGGCGCGGACAACATCACCGTCCACACGCTGTCCCTCAAAAAAGGCAGCCGCATCACGCTTGAGGGCAGCCGCATCCCGTCCGCGGATGAAGTCGCGCAAATGCTGGACTATGCCGACCCCACCCTGCGTAAACATGGCTTTGAGCCCTACTACCTCTACCGCCAGAAATATATGTCCGGCAGCTTTGAAAACGTCGGCTGGACGCGCCCCGGCGGCGAGGGCCTTTACAACATCTACATCATGGAGGAGCTGCACTCCATCCTCTCCCTCGGCGCGGGCGGCTCGACCAAGATGGTCGGCGGCGGGCTGATCCGCCGCGCCTTCAACGCCAAATATCCCCGCGAATACATTGACCTCGCGGAGAAGCGCAGCGCCAACCTTGCCGCCTTTGCGGACTTCTATCGTGAACCGGAGGAACATACATGACCTACTCAAGCTACTGCGAAAGCGCGGATTTTCTCCGCACCCGCCTCAACGGCTTCACGCCCGAGGCGCTGCTGATCCTCGGCAGCGGGCTCGGCTTCCTCGGCGACGCCGTGGAAGACCCGATTTTCGTCGATTACGGCGAGATTCCCCATTTCCGTCCCTCCACCGCCCCCGGCCATAAGGGGCGCTTCGTGTTCGGCACGCTCCGCGGCAGGCGCGTCGCGGTCATGCAGGGCCGGATGCACTGCTACGAGGGCTACACCATGGCCGAGGCGGCTTACGCCGTGCGCGTCGTGCGCCTGCTCGGCGCAAAGACGCTCTTCGTCACCAACGCCGCAGGCTGCGTCAACACCGACTGGAACGTGGGTGAGCTGATGCTCCTCTCCGATCACATCAAGCTCTTCGACTTCGGTCCCCTCCGCGGCCCCAACCTTGAGGAGTTCGGCACCCGCTTCCCCGATATGACCACCGTTTACACCCCGCGTCTGCGCGCCCTCGCCCATGAAGCGGCAAAGGCGCACAACATTCCTCTGCGTGAGGGCGTTTATATGTATTTCCCCGGCCCGCAGTTTGAAACGCCCGCCGAGGTCCGCGCCGCGCGCGTGCTCGGTGCCGACGCGGTCGGTATGTCCACCGTGCCCGAGACCATCGTCGCCGCCCACTGCGGCATGGAGGTCATGGGCGTAACGCTGCTCGCCAACATGGCGGCTGGCGTCCTCCCGCAGCCGCTCTCCGGCGCGGAGGTCAACGAGGCCGCCGAGGCGGCGGCCCCCGTGTTTTCGGAATTTCTTCTGTCCTGTCTGGAATCTCTCTGATCGGGAAAGGGCCTTTCTATGGCTACTGAAAAAAAGCAATCCTTCCTCGGCGGCGCCGCCGTGCTCGCGTTCGGCATCGTCGCGGTCAAGATCATCGGCGCGGTCTTCAAGATCCCGCTGCGCAACATCCTCGGCGAGGGCGGCAGCGCGGACTTCTCCAACGCCTATAACATCTACGCCACGCTCCTGACGATCTCCACCGCCGGGCTTCCCGTCGCGCTCTCCAAGCTCGTGAGCGAGTCCTACGCCCTCGGCCGCACCCGGCAGGCGCACCGCACCTTCCGCGTTTCGCTCTCGGTCTTTCTCGTGCTGGGTGTCGCCTCGTTCGCGCTCATGTGGTGGGGCAGCGACCTGCTCGCGGGCTTTCTGAACAATCCCCGCGCCGCCTACGGCATCCGCGCTCTCGCGCCCGCCGTCGTGTGCGTGGGCTGCCTGTCCGCCTTCCGCGGCTACGCGCAGGGCCGGCAGTACATGATGCCCACCGCCGTCTCGCAGATCATCGAGGCCCTCTGCAAGCTCGTGCTCGGTCTCGCGCTCTCGATGTGGCTTCTGCACATCGGTCAGCCGGACTACATCGCCGCCGCGGGCGCCATTGCCGGCGTCACCGCCGGCACCATCCTCTCGCTCGTCTACATGGCGATCGACTACCTGCGCCACCGCCCCGCGCTGCGCCGCGGCGAGTCCTGCGCGTCGGACCGCGCGATCCTTCGCCGCCTCCTCGCCCTCGCCATCCCCATCACCCTCTCGTCCTCGATGGTCTCCCTCATCACCCTCATCGACACCAAGCTCGTCCAGGGCAGACTGCAGGACGCCCTCGGCTACACGCTCGACCAGATGCGCGCCGCCTACGGCAACTACTCCGCCTGCATGGACCTTTACAACCTGCCCTCCTCGCTCATGGTCGCGCTCACCGCCTCGGTCATTCCCGCCGTCTCCGCCGCCGTCACGCAGCGCGACCGCCGGCAGTCCGCCCGCATCGTGCGCTCGTCCCTGCGCGTCACGGCGCTGCTCGCCTTCCCGATGGGCCTCGGCCTCTGGGCGCTGAGCGATCCGCTCTTCCGCCTTTTCTACCGCAGCTACAACGCCGAGCTCGGCGGCTCGCTGCTCGCGGTGCTCGGCATCGCCAGCATCTTCGTCTGCCTCATGCTCATCACCAATTCGATCCTGCAGGCGTACGGCCGCGTCAGCGTTCCCATCGTCACCATGCTCGTCGGCGGCGGCGTGAAGATCGTCCTGAACTACAACCTCGTCGCCCTTCCCTCCGTCAATATCCACGGCGCGCCCATCGGCACGCTCGTGTGCTTCGCGCTCACCGCGCTTTTGAACCTCATCGCCGTCGCGCGCATCGCCCCCTTCCGGCTCAACTACCCCGGCTATTTCCTGCGCCCGCTCTTCGCCTCGCTCGTCATGGCGTTCGCCGCCCGCGGCGTCTACGCCCTCGCCGCGCATTTCCTCATCCCCTCCGTCGAGGAGGTCAGCCGCCTCACGCTGCTTTTGTGCGTCGGCATCGCCATCGGCGTCGCCGTGGTGATCTACGGCGTGCTCGTTCTCGCCCTGCACTGCATCCGCCGCAGCGACCTTGAGCTGCTGCCCAAGGGCGACAAGCTCGCCAGACTTCTCCACATTTCTTAAAAAAGCCCGAAACCCCTTGAAAAATCACAGAAAAATCTTGCAATAGGACATAAGATATGGTAAATTTTGAAAGGAAAGAGACATACTCCCTACAGGACCTCATCGAGATCCTGCGTATCCTGCGCGCACCGGGCGGCTGCCCATGGGATCGCGCGCAGACCCATCTTTCCGACCGCCGCAATTTTTTAGAGGAGGCCTACGAGGCCGCCGAGGCGTTCGACCGCGACGATCCCGCCCTCATGTGCGAGGAGCTGGGCGATATGCTCATGCAGGTCCTCTTCAACATCCACATTGAGGAGGATGCGGGCCGCTTCACCACCGACGATGTGACCGATCACATCTGCAAAAAGCTCATCTTCCGCCACCCCCATGTTTTCGGAACCGCTGCCGCTGACACCAGTGAGGAGGTCCTCGTGAACTGGGAGGCGCTCAAGCGGCAGGAAAAGGGCCAGCAGACCACCGCCGACGCGATGGACGCCGTCGCCCGCTCGCTGCCCGCCCTCTGGCGCGCGGACAAGCTCCAGAGCAAGGCCGCCAGGGCCGGCTTTGAATTCGCCGGTGTCTCCGGCGCGCTGGACAAGCTCGACGAGGAAACGCGCGAGCTGCGCGAGGCCGTCGAGCGCGGCACGAACTTCTCCGAGGAGCTTGGCGACGTGCTCTTTGCCGCCGTCAAGGCCGGCCGCTTTCTGAACGTCGACCCCGAGGACGCGCTGAACGCCACCTGCGAGAAATTCATCGCCCGCTTCCGCCGCGTGGAGGAGGCCTGCGCCGCGCGCGGCGCGGAGATGTCCTCGCTCCCGCTCGACGAGCTCACCCGCCTCTGGAACGAGGCCAAGCACCCCACGGAATGAAAAACGCCTTGTCGTTTTTTGTTTATACCCCCCGCCGCGGACCGTTCGCGGCAATACAACTACAAACAGGAGGCTATTTACCATGAATAAGACCGAACTCATTGCTGCTGCCGCTGAAAAGGCCGGCGTTTCCAAGAAGGAAGCCGAAGCCGTCGTCACCGCCGCTTTCGACGCCATCGCCGCATCCCTCAAGGAAGGCGAGAAAGTCCAGCTCGTCGGCTTTGGCTCTTTTGAGGTCAAGACCCGCGCCGAGCGCATCGGCCGCAACCCCGCCACCGGTGCCGAGATCAAGATCGCCGCTTCCAAGGTCCCGACCTTCAAGGCCGGCAAGGCGCTCAAGGACATCGTTGGCTGACACACCTTCAAAGGAGCGGGTCACCCCGCTCCTTTGCTTTTTGCCGCAGGCATTTCCGCGAAAGGAGCATTTCCCCATGCGTCTCGATAAATACCTCAAGGTCTCGCGCCTCATCAAGCGCCGCACCGTGGCGAACGAGGCCTGCGACCTCGGCCGCATCACGGTCAACGACCGCGTCGCCCGCGCGTCCTACGACGTCAAGGTCGGCGACCGCATCGCCATCCACTTCGGCGAGCGCACCCTCGCGGTCGAGGTCCTCTCCGTGGCGGACAACGTCGGCAAGGCGGACGCCGCCGCGCTCTACCGCGAGCTGCCGAACAATTGACGCAAAGCAGGCATAACCCGGACACGCCTCCCATACACTCTGGTGTATGGGAGATCATTTTTTCAGGAGGTTCCGCTATGCCTTACGATACCCTTCCCCCCGCTGCCGCCCACCGCGTCGAGCTCGACGGGCGCGAGCGCCTGATCGTCTCCGGCGTGGACGACGTCGACCGCTTCGACGAAAACGAGATTGTCATGACCACCTCCGCCGGCACGCTCATCGTCACGGGCGAGAGCCTGCACATCGGCAAGCTCAGTCTGGACGGCGGCGAGCTCCACGTCGACGGCCGCATCGACTCGCTCCTCTATGAGGACGCCGACCGCCCCTCCGGCGGGCTGCTCAGCCGCCTGTTCGGAGGCTGAGCCATGGGCATCGAGATCGGCGCACAGCTCGACGCCCTCTGGCGCTCCCTTTTTCTCGGCGCGGCGTTCGCCCTGCTCTATGACGGCCTGCGCGCGCTCCGCCTGCGCCGCCGCACCCGCCGCGCCCTGACGGACCTGCTCGACGCGCTCTACTGTCTCTTCCTCGCCGCCGCCCTTCTCGCCTTTACGCTGCGCATCGGCCAGGGCGAGCTGCGGCTCTATATGCTCGCCTTCATTGCTCTTGGCGCGTACCTGAGCTTCGCGCTCCTCTCACCGCTCCTCCGCCCGCTCTGGGACTTCTGGGCCGACTGTCTCTTTGCCTTCGCCCGTCTTCTGCGCGCGCCGCTTCTGCTGGTAAAAAAATATTATGGTAAACTGCACAAATTTGCCAAAAAGCTCTTTCTTTTTTCGCGCCGCACCCTTATAATAGAAAATTACAAACGGTCGGCGCGGCGTTCCCGCCGCGCCGCGGAACGAAGGGGAGGTGTGCAGTATGGCAGAGGAAAAGGCCGCGCGCAAAAAGCAGGGCGGCGGGACGCTCCCGAAGCTGCTGCTTCTCGCTCTTCTGCTTCTCATCGGCGCGCACCTTCTGAACCTCCGGCAGGAGATCAGCCGCGCTGAGGCCGAAAAGCAGACCCTTTCCGCGCAGCTCGAGCAGCAGCAGCGCGAGAACGATTCCCTCTCCTCCGCGCTCGAAAAGGCCGACGATCCCGAGTACCTGCAGGAGCTTGCCCGCGAGCAGCTCGACATGGTCTCCCCCGGTGAAAAGGTCTTTTACGACGTCAGCAATTAAAAGCCTTTCAAACAGGCGGCGCTCGCGCCGCCTGTTTCCTTTTATTCGTATCCGGTTGCACAGAAAACGGCGGCGCATTGCCGCCGTTTTCGTTTTTTTAACGTTTTTTTAACGTCGCCCTCTTCCCTTCTTGCCCCTCCCTTTTCCGCGTGTTATAGTGGGTGCAGAATTTTAGGACAGCACCGCACAATGAAAGCCGCGGCGCTTTGCGCAAACCGCTCCTGCTCCATGCTGCGGTATTGCCCGGGGGGAATGTGTATGTTTTCTGCCTTTTTCCGCGATCTTCGCACCGAATTTGCCGGCTATAACGCCGACAAGCTCCTCAAGGACGTCATGGCGGGCCTGACCGTCTGCGCCGTGGCGCTGCCGCTCGCGCTGGCGTTCGGCGTCAACTCCGGCGCGTCCGCCGCCGCGGGCCTCGTCACCGCCATCCTCGCGGGCGTCGTCATCGCCATTCTCGGCGGTGCGTCCTATCAGGTCTCCGGTCCCACCGGCGCGATGAGCGCCGTGCTCATCGGCATCGTCGCGCAGTACGGGCTGCAGGGCGTCTTCTTCGCCTGCTTTGCCGCCGGCGTACTGCTGCTCGCCGCAGGACTTTTGAAGCTCGGCCGCCTCATCGGCTTCATTCCGATGCCCGTCATCATGGGCTTCACCTCCGGCATCGCCATCATCATCGCGCTCGGGCAGGTCGATAACTTCTTCGGCACCGTCTCGGAGGGCAGCTCCAACCTCGAAAAGCTCGCCTCTTACGCCCGCCTCGGCTTTCACCCGAACCTCCAGACCGTCCTCATCGGCGCGCTGGTCGTCGCCGTCATGCTCGTCTGGCCGAAGAAATGGGGCGCGAAGGTTCCCGGCTCGCTTATCGGCATCATTGCCGCCACCGCCCTCGCCGCCGCGCTGGGCCTGGACGAGCTTGCCGTCGTCGGCGACATTCCCCGCACGCTTCTCCTCTCCGACCGCCTGCACCTCGGCAGCCTGAGCCTCGATATGCTCTCGGACCTCATCTCCCCCGTCGTCACCATCGCCGCCCTCGGCATGATCGAGAGCCTGCTGTGCGGCGCGTCCGCCGCCCGCATGAAGAGCGAGCCCTTCCACGCCGATCAGGAGCTCATCGCGCAGGGCGTCGGCAATATCCTCCTGCCCTTCTTCGGCGGCGTGCCCGCCACCGCGGCCATCGCCCGCACGAGCGTCGCCATTAAATCCGGTCAGCAGACGCGCCTGACGAGCGTGTTCCACTCCGTCTTTCTGCTCGCCTCCATGTTCCTGCTCGGCGGCGTCATGGCGCGCCTGCCGCTCTCCGCGCTCGCGGGCGTCCTGATGGTCACCGCCTGGCGCATGAACGACTGGGCAGGCATTCGCTACATCTTCGCCCACCGCTTCAAGTCCGCCATCAGCCAGTTCCTCGTCACGATGCTCGCGACCGTCGTTTTCGATCTCACCGTCGCCATCATCCTCGGCGTCATCTACTCCGCCATTCTCTACGTCGCCCGGAGCAGCCGCATCCACGTCGCCTTCTCCACCATCGACGGCAACCGCCTGCGCTATGACGTCGGCAAATCTCCCATTCTCGACTCCGCCGGCGTGGTCTACGTCACCGGCTCCCTCTTCTTCGGCGCGGTGGACGAATTCAACCACCGCCTGCAGGACATTCCCGAGGAGGACCACCTGATCCTCTCCCTGCGCGGAATGCCGAGCGTGGACGTCTCCGGCGCGCAGGCCGTGCTCGAGCTCTGCCAGCGCCTGCGCGCCAAGGACCACACCATCGCCTTCTGCGGCGTGGCCGAGGACGTCCGCTCCTACTTCGACCGCGCGGGCGTCACCGCCCTCGTCGGCGAGAGCGCCTACTTCCACAGCGCCGACCGCGCCATCCTCGCCCTGCTCGACGAGGAGCTGCTCGAGGCATAAAAAGGAGCCGCCGTCTCTCGACAGCGGCCCAAGCGGGTGGGATATTGGAAAGCTTCCATGGACTATACTACCACCCTTGTCCACCTTTCGCAACAGGAGCTTTTGTCGAACGCCGCCGCACGCGGTCGAAGCGTGTCGCGGCGTTCATTTTCGTCAAAATAGACAAAACAGAAAATTTACAAATTGACCTATTGGCTATTTTCCCTTTTCGTGCTATAATCGGTAAAAGTGAAGAGGGAGTCGGCTGAGACTTCCTTTTTGCTTTCCCTACTCGCAGAAATTGAAAGGAGCGAACCGTTATGAAGTTCACATTTACCTGCAAGAAAATCTCCCTGAACGACTCCGTCAAGGCCTATGCCGAGAAAAAGATCGGCAAGCTGGAGAAGTATTTTAAGGAGGAACCCGAAGCAACTGTGACCTTCGCCGTGGAGAAGAAGAATCGCTGCATTGTCGAGGTGATGCTCCGCGGTGCCAACGGCACACTGTTCCGTGCGGTCTGTGAGGACGCCGACGGCGATATGCGCGGCGCGATCGACGAGGCGGTGGGCCAGATCGACCGCAAGATCCGCAAGAACAAGACCCGCCTTGCCAAGAACCTGCGCAGCGATGCCATCGTGCCCGAGGTCCCCGAGGAGTTCGACATCCACGAGGAGCGCGAGTTCGACATCGTGCGCACCAAGCGCTTTGCCGTCAAGCCCATGAGCCCCGAGGAGGCCATTTTGCAGATGAACCTTCTGGGCCACAGCTTCTTCGTCTTCCGCAACACGGACGATGACAATGCCATCTGCGTCGTCTACACGCGCAACAGCGGCGGCTACGGCATCATCGAGACCGGCGAGGCGGACTGATCTCAAAAAAATCTTAAACCGCAGGGGGTTGACCGTTTGGTCAACCCCCTTTATGATAGATCCATCTCCTACGAAAGTGAGGTCGGCCCATGCCGCTCCAGACTCTCCCCTGCCGCGCCTTCCAGCGCGGCTTCGCCCTCGGCGCGCGGCTTCTGCCGTGGCGCACGCCCACCGTCCTTAGCGGCGCGGGCAGCCTGCTGAAGCTTCCCGACGTCTTTTCGCGCGAGGGCGCCTCACGCCCCCTCGTCGTCGCCAGCCGCCGCCAATGCGCGGACGAGCGCTTCCTCGCCCTGCGCGCCGCGCTCGAGGGGCGCGGTGTCCGCCCATCCGTCTTTTCCGGCGTTGAGCCCGACCCGAGCGTCGCCACCGTTGAGAAGCTCGCCGCGCAGTACCGCGCCGACGGCTGCGACAGCTTCCTCGTCCTCGGCGGCGGCTCGCCCATCGACGCGGCAAAGGTCGCCGCGGCCCGCATCGTCCGCCCCGATAAGACCGTCGCCCAGCTCGGCGGACTCCTGAAGGTTCGCCGTCCGCTCCCGCTCTTTATCGCCGTTCCCACCACCGCCGGAACCGGCTCAGAGGCCACCATCGCCGCCGTCGTCACCGGAGAGGAGCACCGTAAATACGCCGTCAGCGACCTCTGCCTGATCCCCCGCTATGCCGTCCTCGACCCCACGCTCACGCTCTCGCTCCCGCCCGCCGTCACCGCACAGACGGGCATGGACGCCCTTACCCACGCGGTCGAGGCCTACCTGAGCCTTTACTACAACACGCGCGAGACCCGCGCGCTCGCGGAGTCCGCCGTGCGCGATATTTTCCGTTATCTCCCCGTCGCCTGCCGCGACGGCCAGTCCCTCACCGCGCGCGAGCGGATGCTCCGCGCCTCCTTCGACGCCGGCTGCACCTTCACACGCGCAAGCGTCGGCAACGTCCACGCCATCGCCCACACCCTCGGCGGGCTTTACGGCATTCCCCACGGCCTCGCCTGCGCCGTGACGCTTCCGGTCGTGCTCGAGGACTACGGCGCAGCCGTCCATCCCCACCTTGCCCGCCTCGGCTCCCTCATCGGCCTCACCGGCACGGAGCGGGAGCGCGCCGTCGGCTTCCTCGCCGCGATCCGCGCGCTCAACGCCTCCCTCGGCATCCCCGACCGCTTCGACGGCATCCGCGGTGAGGACCTCCCCCGCATGGCGGCCTGGGCCGCCGCCGAGACCAACCCCGTCTACCCCGTCCCCGTCGTGTACGATCAGGCGCGCTTCCGCCGCGTGCTTGAGCGGCTGCGCGCCTGAGCCGCCCCATGCGTCACATCTTTGCAGATGCTTAACAAAGCCCCCTCTAACTTTTCTTGCAAAGCCCCCGTTCCTTTGCTATAATGATTCCATCAATTTTTCAGAAATGAAGGAACGCCCATGATCGGAGTTTACGACTATACCGTTCTTGCGACCTATCTCTCGCTGGCCTTCGGCGTCAGCGGCATTCTCGCGGCCATGAACGGCAGCCCCTATTCCGCCCTGCTGTGCCTGATGGTTTCGGGCCTGCTGGACGCCTTCGACGGCCGCATCGCCCGCACGAAGAAAAACCGCACCGAGCAGGAAAAGCGCTTCGGCATCCAGATCGACTCGCTCAACGACGTGGTCTGCTTCGGCGTGCTCCCCGGCGTCATCGGCGCCTCCCTCGGCGGCGGCGAGTGGTGGCTGCGCGCGAGCGTCCTTTTCTATATTCTCGCCGCGCTCATCCGCCTTGCCTACTTCAATGTCACGGAGGAGGAGCGCCAGAGCGCCACGAATGAGCACCGGCATTACTACCTTGGCGTCCCCGTCACCGCCGCCTCCTTTGTCATGCCGCTTTTCTGGGCGCTGCCGCTGCGCCTCGGCTCTGCGCTGGCCGTGATCTATGCCGTCGGCCTCACCCTCCTCGCCTTCCTTTTCATCGCGCCGCTGCGCATCCCAAAGCCGGGCCTCAAGGGCATCCTCTGCATGATCCTTCTCGGCGCCGCCGAGCTGTACCTGATGTTTTACGGCGTCATGCCCCTTTGACCACCCCGCGCACGACCGCTCTTACGCAAAAGCTCCGTATGGCTTTCGCCATACGGAGCTTTTTCTATTCCTTTATCGGATCGCCGCTTACTTGCCGCTCGGCGCGTCCTGCGGCACCTCGCGCTTTTCGGGCACGATCAGGCCGCTGTCCACGGCGACCATGTGTTCGAGCAGACGCACGACCATGTTGGAGTAGCCGTACTCGTTGTCGTACCACGCGATGAGCTTGACGAAGTCGTCGTCGAGCATGATGCCCGCGGTCTCGTCGAAGATGCAGGGGCAGGGATTGGCGATCAGGTCGGCGGAGACCACCTGGTCGGCGGTGTAGCCGATGATGCCCTTCATGTTGGTCTCGCTCGCGTGACGGATGGCGTAGCAGATATCGGCATAGGTCGTGCTGGTCTTGAGGTGCGCGGTCAGGTCGACCACGGACACGTCGGAGGTCGGCACGCGGAAGCTCATACCGGTCATCTTGCCCTTGAGCGCGGGGATCACGCGGCCGACGGCCTTCGCCGCGCCGGTGGAGGAGGGAATGATGTTGTTGAACACGCTGCGGCCCGTGCGCCAGTCGCTGCCGCCGCGGGAATCGACGGGCTTCTGCTTGCTCGTCGCGGCATGGATGGTGGACATCAGGCTCTGCTCGATGCCGAACTCCTCATGCACGACCTTGGCCAGCGGCGCGAGGCAGTTGGTGGTGCAGCTCGCGTTGGACACCACGCGCATATCGCTGCGGTAGAGCATATGGTTCACACCCATGACGAAGGTCGGGGTCGCCTCGTCCTTGGCGGGCGCGGTGATGATGACCTTCTTCGCGCCGCCCTTGAAGTGGCGGGACGCCTTTTCGGTGTTGTTGTACGCGCCGGTGGATTCGATGACGTACTCCGCGCCGCAGCTCTCCCAGGGAATCATGGCGGCGTCCGCCTCGCTGAACACGCGGATCCTGTGGCCGTTGACGATGAGGTTCTGATCCTCACGCTCCACCGTGCCGATGAACTGACGGAACACGGAATCGTACTTGATCATATAGACCATGTAATCCACGTCCGCCTTGCGGAGATTGATGCCGCAGATGTCAAACGTCTCCGGACGCTCCATCATGATGCGCAGGACGACACGTCCGATTCGGCCGAAGCCGTTGATGCCGACTTTGATCGCCATAGCTGAGTTTCCTCCTAATATCCCCGTTCGGGTATTCCGGCGGCGCGCCGCCTCGCTCGTAAGCCTATCGTAACACAGGCCGGAAGCTTTGTGTACCCCCTTTTGCACAAAACGCATGACGAAAAAAAGTTGCATTTTTTCCTGTTTTCACAGCCTTTTCACGAATGGATAGTACAAGGAATTTGAAATATTCCATACGTTTGCTACCGCCCGACCGGCAGAAAAGAAAGCGGCAGTCCCCCGCCGCTTTCTTTTTTCTCCCTTTTAAGATAATGGTTGCTGCTGCTTAGGCAGCCGGCGTCCATGTAGACTTAGTTCATCCGCCGGAAAATAAACAAGAGCAAGCCTCAGTTGCACCTTGCTCTTGTTATGCGGCGTATAGTTTTCAATTTGCCAGTTCAAAAGTTGCTAGTCTGTTCTTTGACCACGATATCATAGTTTTTATCCAGCGCTCAGTAATTGATTTGCATAGCGGCTAAGCCTCTCACACGGTTCGTATTTTGCCTTATATCCTACGCCGTTGATTATGACAAACGGATTGAATGCTGTAATTTTTTCCTGAGCCCCATCAGCCATTGTTAGCGTGAACAAGACCGTTTGACCGCAATAGTCGTTATATGAATGATCTTCATTATAGATGGTAACCTCGCCGAGATATGAAACAAGTTCTTCTACATCTGTAATTTGGACTGTCTTATCGGGCGGAAAGAAATAGACTGTTGCGGAAACAATATCGGAGGCTTTCAAATCTTTATAAGGCATTTTCCCTCTCAAAATAATCACGCCTGCCGTCAGAACGATGATCGCAACCGCCATAGTGATAGCTACTTTCTTTCTCATACGGACAACTCCTTTCGAAATATATCATGGTAGTTTGGACAGGCAATCTGCCTAGCAACCATTAACTTAAAAGGGAGTCTTTTTTTCACTTCTCAGTCCACCACTCTCGTGAAGCTCGTGCCGCTCTTCTGGAAGCACACGTCCAGCCGCACGCGGTCGCCGCGCATATAGCTCGACGTACACTCGTACACCAGACCGTTCTCCATCGTCGTGCGCCGCTGGTGGTGGAAGGCCGCCGCCCCCGGCACGCAGCCGAGCAGCTTCGCCTCGTACTCGCCGAGCGTCACCGCCTCATAGCTGTCCTCCGCCGCGAACGGCACCACGCCGACGTGGTAGAGCAGGCTGTAAAAGCTGTGCGTTTCCAGCATCTCGCGCGTCAGATTCGGATAGATGTGCTGCGGATAGTACGAGGTCTCCAAAATCAGCGGCTCGTTGTCCACGTTGCGCACGCGCGTGAAGCAGTAGACCTTCACGCCGTCCTCCAGCGCCATCAGACGCTTGATCTTCGGCGCGGGGTCGATGATATCAAAGCTCACCAGTGTGGACGAGGGGTGCTTGCCCATCGACGAGATCTCCGTCGTGAACGAATACTGCACGCCCTTGCGCCGCGTGCTCGGATCGGCGACGAAGGTGCCCTTGCCGCGCTTGCGCACGACGAAGCCGGCCTCCTCCAGCGAGCCGATGGCCTGCCGCACGGTGTTGCGGCTGATCTCGAATTTATCGCAAAGCTCCGCCTCGCTCGGCAGCAGATCGCCCACCCGCAGCGTACCGGACGTGATGGTGTTCTTGATGATGCCGGTCAGCTGCGCGTACAGCGGAATATCGCTCGCCATCGAGAGCGAAGCCTTCAAAATCGGATTTTCTTCCATTTCTGCCTCCCCGGACACAAATCGGGTCATCCCGTTTTGTCCTATTGGTGCCGATTGTATCACAAACATTTGGTACATTCCAGTCCCTACGGCACTTTTTCCGCAAATTCAGCAAAACGGCAGAAAAACGTCTGTTTTCTTGCCCTTTTGCCCAATCGGGAACAGGCGGCACAGCAAAGGAAGCAGGCAGCCCGATTGGGCCACCTGCTTCCTTATGTACAAACGGGATGGGCTTAGAACTTGGGCTTCTGGGCCTTGACCTGCGGCTCCTGACCGTTGCAGACGGCAACGATGTCGTTGGCGACGCTGGTGCAGCAGTTGAGCACGCTCTGCTCGGTGGTGGCGGCCATGTGCGGAGTCATGATCACGTTGTCGAGATCGAACAGCGCACGGCTGGACTCCTGAATGGGCTCATGCTCAAAGACATCCAGACCGGCCTGGAACAGGGTGCCGTCCTGCAGGCAGGCGACCAGCTCATCTTCCCTGATGAGAGCGCCGCGCGCGCAGTTGATGAAGGAAGCGGTGGGCTTCATCCAGCTGAACTGCTCACGGCCGATGGAGTGCTCGGTGGAGGGAACGACGGGCAGATGCACGGACACGAAATCGGCCTGCTCCCAGACCTCCTTCGCGGTGGCCTTGAGCTCGCACAGATCGCCGATCTTCTCCTGCGTCATGTACGGGTCGTAGCCGATGACCTTCATGCCGAAGCCGTACTTGCACTTCTTCATGGCAAGCTGGGAGATGCGGCCGCAGCCGATCATGCCGAGGGTCTTGCCGCCCAGCTCGTAGGTGTGCTCCATGTCCATGCGGACGAGGAAGTTGCCGCCGCGGAACTGGCGGTCAACATAGGTGAAGCGCTTGGCGCACATGAGCATCAGCATCACGGCGTGCTCGGCGACGGCGTTGGCGTTGCCGGCGGGCGCGTAGACGACGGTAATGTCCTTGGCGTGGGCATGATCCATGTCGATGTTGTCGAGGCCGGCGCCCTGCTTGCCGATGACCTTGAGGTTGGTGCAGGTATCCATCATCTTGGCGGTGATGGGCTCGGTGCGGCACATGATGGCGTCGGGCTGGAACGCGGCGAGCTCCTTGACGTAGGTCTCCTCGTCGTTGTGGCTGCACAGCTTCACCTCGAAGTCGTTGGACTCGAAGATATGCGTCGCGATCTCATTGAGCTCGATGGTGTAATAAACCTTGAACTTAGCCATGATAAAAAAACCCCTCTCAAAATATTATAATTGTTGATTTTATTTCCCGATCTCCCGATCTTCTGTCAGTTTGTTCATTGTACACCCGCTCTTTCATAAAAGCAAGCCATTTGCCGATTTTTTGCAGGAATTTATGCATTTTCTTTGCGTCTTACCACTAATTTTGAAAACATACTTTCACAAAATTGAACACATTTACAAAAATGCACAAGTTCTCTCAGAAAACTTGTGCATTTTATCAAAAAGGGCCCTCCGCGGCAGCGGAGGACTCCTTTCTTTTTCTCTTATGCCGCCGGCGCCGTCTCGGACGTCTGCGGCGTCTCCGGTATCGCCGGCGTCTGCGTCGGATCGACATCCGGCACGCCCGGGTCCGTCGTCGGCACGCCCGGGTCGCTCCCCGGCACCGTCGGATCCATTGCCGGCACATTCGGGTCGACCGTCGGATCCGCCGCCTTGCCGACGAGAATGATGCGGTTGCGGCTCTTGTAGCGGCTCGTCGCCTCATAAGTCGAAGAGAGCAGCGTCCCGTCGCCCGCGTACACATTGCGGTAGGTCTTGACCACATAGCCGGTGTACGGCGTCTGCTCCACCTTCTGCTCGCCCGGCGCGAGCGTGTCGGTCTCGACGAGCTCCTCCTCGTAGGGCGTCGTGCTGATGAGCTCCGTCACGATCTTCACATAGTGGTCGTCGGTCTTGGTGCCGAGAAGGGTGATCTTGATGTAGTCCTTTTTATCCTTTGTAAAAAAGTCCGCCTGCACCCTGATGGGGTAGAGCGTATTGTTGCGGAACTCAAACTCCGGTCCGCCGCTCGCCACCGTCGCGTCCAATCCAAGGCCGATGTAGTCGGAGGCGTAGCCGTGGTTCACGCGCTGCACAATCTCAAGGTTCGCGTACAGCACCGCCGCGTAGAGCGTCGAGCTCGCCTGACACGCGCCGCCGCCGATCATGTCCACGGTCTTGCCGTTGAGATAGCCCGGCGCGGGCGAATAGCCGTTTTCCGCCGTGAACGGCGTCACCAGCGGGCCGTACTTCATCGTGTCGCCCGCATTGAGGATGTAGCCCGTGATGCGCTCTGCCGTCAGCTTCACGTTCTTGTGCCGCCCCGGTGCGCCGCCGACGCGCGTGGTGTAGCTGCTCAGCTCGTCGCGGAACAGTCCCGCCTCCAGCTGCTCGGTCGTGACCTCCGGCAGCTCGACCGTCGCCCGGACGGTGAAGGTCTCCCCCGGCGCCGCCGCGTCGTAAGCGCCCTGCAAGTCGGCAAGCGTAAAGCTCACCCCCGCATGGCTCGGGATGATCTTCTCATTTTCTATGTCGTAGCTCGCGTTGACCTTCTCGCCCACGAGCTTTTCCCGCTCCTTCGCCAGATCGACCGCCTGCGCGGGTACGGTCTCGTAGCTCGCCTCCGCGTCCGGATCGCCGTACAGCGTCACCTGGAGCGGGCAGCCCCCGCCAAGGTATGCGCCGCGCAGCGCGTCGCCGATCACACGCCGCGCCTGCTCCCGATCCGGGATATGGCGGCCGTCCCTGCTTTTGGTCACGCTGACCTCGTTCTCGGTCGTCAGAGCGATGGCAAACTCCACCGGCTCGCACTCCAGCGCATCCAGCACCGGCTCCGCCGCCGCGCAAAACGGCTCCTCGGATACGATGCTCTCCTCATGCTCGGTAAAAAGCGAGAAAAGGAAGCCCGCGCCGCTCTTGAAAAAGCCGCCGCCCTTCGCGCTGCACACCCGCGCCAGCGTATCCGCGGCCTTCCGGCAGTCGATGTCCGCCGGAATATCGCCCAGCGCCACACCCGCGATCACCTCGCAGCTGTCTCCCTCCATCACGGCAAAGTCGAGCCGCGCGCTCTGCGCGTCAATGACCCGCCGCGTCAGCTCCGCCGCCGCCTGTTCCTCGGTCATGCCGCCGTAGTCCACGCCGCCGACCGTCGTGTTGGGATAGATGGTCCCGCTCAGCGTCGCGTAGGCGCACAGCCCCAGATACGCCGCAGCCAGCACGCCGAGCGCGATACCGGCAATGGCCCATCCTCTTTTGCCGCCCTTCGTCAAATGCTTGCCGCCCTTGCCGGCGCTCTCCGCCGTCTCCGCGGCCTCGTTTCTCTTTTCCTCAAAGGCACCCAGGTTTTCTTCCATTCCGGCACCCTCCTGCTGTTCCGAATCAATATCCCGCTGTGTATACCACAGCCAGTCTATTGCAGTATAGCATAGATTTTGCGAAAAAGAGTAACGATTTGGTTACAATTTTTACGCCGTTTTGGCAGCCCCCGTGCGTGGGATGCGGATGGTCAGCCGGATCTCCTCGTCCGTGTCCTCCCGCTCGCACGCCGCGTCCACCCCCGCGCGCTGCATGATGCCCATGCTCCGCCGGATGGTGTTGAGAAACAGCCGCACATCCTTCACGATGAACGTCGGCCTCCGCCGCGGCGGCGTGACCGCCGCGCGCTGCAAAACCGACTCGATGTACGCCTCCGCCTGCGCCACGTTGCAGCCACGCTCTACGATGACACGCAGCGCCGCCAGACGCTCGTTCTCGTCGCTCAATCGCAGCAGGGCGCGCGCGTGCCGCTCGGAAAGCCCCCCCTCTCGCAGCAGCGTCACACACGCGGGCGAGAGGCGCAGCAGCCTCAGCTTGTTCGCCACCGCGCTCTGCGACTTGCCCAGCCTCTCCGCCGCCTGCTCCTGCGACAGGCCGTAGACCGCGATGAGCTTTGCGATGGCGGCAGCCTCCTCCATGTAGTGCAGGTCCTGCCGCTGCAAATTTTCGATCAGCGAGAGCAGCGCCGACTCCTCCTCGTCCGACCGCACCGCAAGGCACGGCACCTCCCGCAGACCCGCGAGCTTCGCCGCCCGCAGCCGCCGCTCTCCCGCGATCAGCTCGTAGCCGTCCTCCCCGCGCCGCACGGTCAGCGGCTGCAAAATGCCGTAGCGCCCGATGCTCTCCGCCAGCTCGCGCAGCGCCTCCGGCTCAAAGTATTTCCGCGGCTGATCGGGATTCGCGCGGATCGCGTCCACGCTCAGATACAGCACGCGCCGGCCCGTCCACATTCCCTTGTGCATGATCTCCATGGCGTCCCCTCCTATCGCGGTCTCCCCGCATCCTTGTCCTCATTCTAAAAGCGGCGGCACGCAAAGCCGCGCGAATTTTGTCAGGGAATCGGGAAAATTTTCATTTCCCCGATCTTCCTATTTACGAATCGCTCCGCTTCGTGTAAAATAAAAGGACTTATGATCGAACGAAGGGAGGCGCGCTATGGCCGGCTATGTTCTGCACCTGAGCGAGCAGGAGAATATCACCCTGTCCGCCGCCGTGACGCGCCGCCTGATCGACGGCGGGGACGGCGACGCCGCCCTGCTCTACCTGTGTCTGCTCAAAAACCGCGGCAGCGCCTCCCCCGAAACGCTCCGCGCCGAGCTCAAATGGGACGAAGCGCGCCGCTCGCGCGCTGAGGCCGCCCTTGCCCGCATGGGACTCGTCAGCGCCCCGAAGCCGGAGGAGCCCACTCCCTCGCCCGTCCCCGCGCCCACCGCCGAGCGCCCCGCCTATTCGCGCGAGGACGTCGCCCGCAAGTTGGAGCAGGACGCGAGCTTTTCCGCGCTTCTGCGCGAGGTCGAGCGCAAGCTCGGCCCGCTCTCCACACCGTCCGTCGGCAAGCTCCTCGGGCTTTATGAGGACCTCGGCCTGCCCGCTGATGTTCTCTTTCTCCTCGTCAACCACTGCATCGCCCGCCACGCCGCGCAGTACGGCGCGGGGCGGCTGCCCACCATGCGCCGGATCGAGCAGGAGGGCTACGTTTGGGCGAGAAAGGGCCTCCTTTCCTTGACCAGCGCAAACGACTACCTCAACGCCCTCCACGCGCGTGAGCAGAAGTACCCCGCCTACATGGCAGTCCTTCAGCTCGGCGAACGCAAGCCCTCCCCGAGCGAGGAGAAATACCTCGCCGCCTGGGTGGACATGGGCTTCCCCGCCGAGACCGTCGCCCTCGCGTATGATAAGACCGTCCTGCGCTGCCACGAATTCAAGTGGGCGTACTGCAACGGCATCCTGAAGCGCTGGCACGAAAAGGGGCTTCACACCCCCGCGGAGACTGCGGCGGAAAACGCCGCGCTGAAAAAAGAAGAAAAACCGTCCGGCGGCAAGAACGACTGGATGAAGCAATACCTGTAAGGGAGGGGATCTCATGTCCTACGACGGAAAGCTCATGCGCCGCGCGATGGTCCGCTTTGAGGAGGCAAAGCAGCGCCGCGCCGACGCGCTGCACGCGCGCGAGCGCGCGGTCTATGCCGCCGTCCCCCGCATCGCGGAGATCGACGCCGCCCTGCGCGAGACCATGTCCAAGCTCATTTCCTCCGCCCTGCGCCGCGGCACGGACCCCCGTCCCGCCATCGAGGCGCTCAAGGAGGAAAACCTCGCCCTCCAGCGCGAGCGCGCCGAGCTGCTCGTCGCCCACGGCTATCCCGCCGACTACCTCGAGGATAAGCCCAACTGTCCCCTCTGCGGCGACACCGGCTGGCGCGGCAGCGAGGTCTGCTCCTGCCTGAACGACTACTATGCCCGCGTCCAGCTCGAGGAGCTCTCCCGGCTCCTCGACCTCGGCACGCAGAGCTTCGAGACCTTCTCCTTTGACGTCTACTCCCCCTACGCCCCCCTTGATCAGGACATTTCCCCCCGCTCGAACATGGAGCGCATCTACGACGCCTGCCGCGACTATGCCTACGAATTTTCCCCCCGCAGCGGCAATCTTCTGCTCTCGGGCGATCCCGGGCTGGGCAAGACTTTTCTCTCCGCCTGCATCGCACGCGTCGTGAGCGAGACGGGCCACTCCGTTGTCTACGACACCGCCGCCCACATCTTCGAGCGCTTCGAGGCGCAGAAATTCTCCCGCGACGAGACCGGCGGCGCGGACGAGGACGTCTCCCGCCTTCTCCGCTGCGACCTGCTCATCATCGACGATCTCGGCACCGAGCTGACTACCGAGTTCGTCCGCAGCGCCTTCTACCAGATCGTCAACACGCGTCTGATGACGAACAAAAAGACCATCATCTCCACCAACCTCTCCCCCGCCGAGCTCTCACGCCGCTACGGCGCGAACATCCTCTCGCGCATCGAGGGCGCCTACCGCATCCTCCCCTTCTTCGGCGACGACATCCGCAAGCAGAAAAAGTAAAGCGCACGCAAAGAAGCGGCCTCCCCTGCGGGAGACCGCTTCCGTCTTTTATTGGATGAGCATATTTTCGCCCACGACCGCCTTCGCCTCGTCCACCGAGGTGAAGTAGGCGTTGAGGATCTGCACCGCGGTCGAGGCCAGCGCGCCGCCGCTGCCGCCCTTTTCGATCACCACCGCCAGCGCGATCTGCGGATCGTCGTAGGGCGCGAACGCCACGAACACGCCGTTGCTGACCTTGCCGCCGGTCTGCGCCGTGCCGGTCTTGGCGGCGGCGTCCACCACGCAGTCCTTGAAATAATACGCCACGCTGCCCGACACGACCAGGTCGCGCATTCCCTGCAAGACCGCCTGCAAATTCTCCGGCTCGATGTCGATGATCTCCGCCGGCGGCTCGTCGTACAAGTCGACGAGCTCGGCGCTGTCGTAGGTCCGCACCTCCTTGAGCAGATGCGCGTTGTACCGCGTCCCGCCGCCCGCGAGCGTCGCAACGTAGTTCGCAAGCTGCAAAGGCGTGAAGAGCGAGTACGACTGGCCGATGGCGGCGGTCAGCGTCTGACCGTCCGTCCAGTAATGCCCGTCAAGCGAGTTGACGTAGTCCGGCGTGGTCATCACGCCGATCTTCTCCGGGATCTCGATGCCCGTCGGCTCACCGAGCCCGAAGGCCGAGGCATAGCGCGCGATCGTGGAGATGCCCGTCCTGCGTCCGATGTCATAGAAGAAATAGTTGCACGACACCTTGATGGCCTCGGTCACGTCGATACGCCCGTGCGTGCCGCCGTTCTGGTTGTAGAGCCAGCATTTGTAGGCCCAGTCGCCGTAGTGATACACGCCCTTTGTCAGAATGGTGGACTTCGGCGTGATGATGCCGGTCTCCAGCGCCGCGATGGCCGTCACCGGCTTGAAGGTCGAGCCGGGCGCGTAGGTACCCTGCGTCGCGCGATTCCAGAACGGCTGGAGCGGATCGGCGTTGTTCTCCGTGTAATCCTCGTTGAAGGTCTTGAGCGAGAAGGTCGGGTACGACGCGAGCGAGAGCACCTCGCCCGTGCCGACCTGCACCACCGCCGCGGCCGCGCCGCGGTCGGTGTCGTCCTCCGCCGTCATGCTCTCCACTGTCTCGGCGAGAATGCGCTCCACATCCTCCTGAAAGTCGATGTCCAGCGTCAGCGCGACCGTATTGCCCGGCTCCGGCTCGACGGAGTAGATCTCCCCCGTCACCTTGCCCGCCGTATTGGTCTCCACGATGCGCCGCCCGTTCCTGCCGCGCAGATAGTCCTCGAAGGCCAGCTCCACGCCGTCGTAGCCGACATAGGCGTTCATCGCATAGCCCTTTTCCTTGTATTCATTCCATTTCTCGCGCGGGATCTTCGTGACGCGGCCGAGAATGTGCGCCGCCGCGTCGGTCTGGTACTCGCGCACGGACGAGGTGCCGATGTGGATGGGCGCATACGCGCCGTCCTTCAGCTCCGCGATCAGCTCCACGGAAATGTCCGACGCGATGGCCGCCGTCGAGAGCTGGTTGAGCTTCGTCACCGCGAGGCAGTAGCGCAGGCCGACGAGCTTGCGCGCCTCCGTGTCGGTCAGATCCTCATCCGCCTTGAACTCCGCGCGCAGCCGCGAGAGCAGCGCCTCGGGGCTCAGCGGCGGGTCGGTGTCGGTCGTCAGCGTGTCCTCGTCCGCCCACTTCTTGTTCACAAGGTAGCTGTTGAGCGCCGTGTGCGAGCCGGAGACGGAAAAATCATAGGCGAACGGCGCGCCCGCCGTCAGCGGCAGCGTGTCCTCCCAAACGATCCCCCGGTTTTCCAGCAGCTCGATGAGCCGCAGCAGCTCCTTGTTGAGCGCCGCGTCGTCCGACGGCGCGAGCGAAGCGTCCAGCTCGAGCGTATACACGCTCCGGTTCGTCACCAGCGCCTTGCCGTTCCGGTCGGTCAGGATGCCGCGCGAGGTCACCACCGTCTCGCTCTTCGTGTTCGCGCGGATGGACCGCGCGCGGTACTCCGCGCCGTGTACGATCTGCGCGTCAAAGAGCGTCACGAAATACGCCGCCAGCACCAGCGAGAAGAGCACGCCGATCGCGAGCAGGCGTCGGCTGAATTGCTTTTTGTCGTCCACGGCAGGCCCTCCCTTCGCGGTTCTTTGCCGTTGTTACAGGGTAAATTTCCGATGCAGGAACACCAGCACCGGGTGGCACACGATCAGCAGCGGCAGCGAGAGCGCCAGCTCCTGCACCGCGCGCAGCGCGATGGCGGACAGCTCCGAGCGTCCGCCGGCGAGCAGCGTGACCGCCGTGATGAGGTCCACAAGCACGAATGCCGCCGTGCTCACCGCCAGCGAGCACAGGATGCCCGGCTGCAGCACGCTCCTCGCGATGAGCGCCGCGAGCAGCGCCGTGAGCGGGAACGCGATCGTGTACAGGCACGGCAGCGGAGCGGTCAGCGCCAGATCGCACAGCACGCCGAACGCCAGCGCGAATACAAAGCCCTCCAGCCGGTCCTCCATCGACGCGAGCACCGCCGGCAGCAGCGGCGGCAGAAAGGGCGCGATGCCCCACACGCGCAGATGGGCAAGCGTCAGCTCATGCCCAAAGAGCAGCAGCAGACACGCAAGCGCGTAAGCGGTCCATTTGACCGCCGTATCACGCGTGGTCGACGGCGACATGGCAGCGCCCCCTTTCCGAAAAATGCTTCACCGTCAGTCGACGATGTCAAAATCCTTGATGATGAATACCTCGCTCAGCTCGCCGAGCCGCGCCGCGGGCGCAAGCACCGCGTACTGCGCCAGTCCGTCGTCGCCCGTGCGCACGGACTCCACCGTCCCGATGACCAGCCCGCCCGGGTAGAACCCGCCGAGGCCCGAGGTCGTCACCACATCGCCCGAGAGCAGCTGCGCGTCGGCGGAAAGATAGCTCAGCTTGAGCTTTCCCTCGCCCATCAGCGCCAGATCGCCCTCCGCGACCGCGACCTCCTGCGTGCGGAACACCCGCGCGCCCAGCTCCGTGTCGGTGTCGATCACCGTCAGCACCGTGCACCAGTTGTAGCCCGCCGCGGACACCACGCCCACCATGTCGCCCTCGGCGGACACCACGCAGTCGCTTTTCTCCACGCCGTGCGCCGTGCCGCGGTTGAGCGTCAGCGCGCTCGTCCAGTTCGTGCTCTCGCGGTCGATGACCGCCGCGGACTCGAAGGTCAGGTCACGCCGCTGCTCCCGCAGCTCCAGCAGCTCGCGCAGCAGCGCATTCTCCTCGCGGTCGGCCTCGGCCTGCCGCGCGTCGCGCTCCAGCTCCGCCACGCGCTCGCGCAGCGCCTCGTTTTCCGCTATGAGGTCGGAGTAGTCCTTATAATAGCGCTGCTTGTCCTCCACCCACGTCGCCACCGCCGTGACCGCCGAGCGGAACGGATAGGTCAGCACGCCCACCGCATTCTGCAGAAAGCCCGACGTCGCGCTCACAAAGCTCAGCACGCTGATGAGCACCGCGCAGACGGTCGTAATAATGAGCAGCCGCAGGCCGTATTTTTCCAGAAATTCGCGCAAAGCGCAGCCCTCCCTTCGGGGGTCGTTATTTTAGAAGAAGCGCACGCCGAAATGCTTCGTCAGGCATTGCCCCAGCTTCTCCACCGGCAGTCCCATGACGTTGTAGAAGTCGCCGTCGATGCGCTCGACGAGCAGCGCGCCCAGGCTCTGCACGCCGTAAGCGCCCGCCTTGTCCATCGGCTCGCCGGTGGCGATATAGGCGCGCAGCTCCTCCTCCGTGCAGGGTCGGAAGTACACGTCCGTCGATACCGTAAAGGCTTCCGCCTTGCCGCCCTGCCGCACCGTCACGCCCGTGCAGACCGTGTGGCGGTTTCCCGCCAGCTCCGTGAGCATCCGCAGCGCGTCCGCCTCGTCACGCGGCTTGCCGAGCCGGTCGTTCTCCAAAAACACCATCGTGTCCGCCGTGATGAGAATATCCTCCGGCCCGACCAGCGGCGCCGCCGCATCGGATTTCAGGCGCGCGATGTGCGCGACGATCTCCTGCGGCGCAAGCCCCTCGGGATAGGTCTCCTCCACGTCGGGAACGACCACGGAAAAACCGGTGATGCCCATGCGCCGCAGCAGCTCATGGCGGCGCGGCGACTTGGAAGCCAGCACGATATGCGGCATGATCTCAGTCCTCTTTTCAATACAAATCGTAATATCACGCAGAAAAACTACGTCTTGTTTTCATTTTTACTCCACGCCGCGGTAGAAAAGCCCGCGCGTGATGTCCTTGGGCGTGTATTCCTCCCGCCCCTTGTAGGCCCGCAGCACGCGCACGCACTCCTCCGCCGACTCGGTCGTAAAGCGCAGCCGCGCGTAGGTCAAACCGATTTTCCGGTACTCCGGCTTGTCCGCCAGCCACAGCGTCTTGCCGTTCTGGAGCTCGCTCCGGCAGCCGTAGGCGTGCAGCACCGGGAACCGCTCGCCCACGCGGTCAGTCAGCTCCGGCGCTCCGGCGCACGCGCTGTCCGCGCAGACGGCGCCGCAGCGCCCCTTAAAGCGCCGGCAGCCGAACTCGTTCGCCACGATGCAGTTTTCCGTGATCATCAGCGGCAGCCGCCCGTAGACAATCGCCTCGCAGGGGATGCACTTGCTGATGTCGCGCAGCTGCTCGTGCCGCAGCTCGAACGACAGCGTCGCGCCCGATAGCCCCTGCTCCTGCAAAAACCGCAGCGCCGCGGAGTTGAACACATTCAGCCCGAAGTCCCCGCACAGCTCCATATCCAGCCCGCGCACGAGCGCGAAATGTCCCAGATTCCCCAGCACCGCGCACTCCACGCCACGCTCCTTCGCCGTGCGAAGCTGTTCGCGCAGACCTTCCTCGTCCGCCGTCCGCCACACGCGCGGCAGCACGGCGGCAAATTTCGTCCGCCCACGGTATTTCTCCACCTCGACCGACGGCAGCAGCTCCAGCGGCACATACACCGTTTCCACGCCCTCGTTCACCAGCGCATCGGTAAGCTGCCCGGCACGGTAGATCGACGCCGTGAAGCGCGGCGGCTCCGTCGGGTTTTTGATCCTCTCAGCCGGGACAAACGTCCCCTCGCGCCGCTCGGGTATCTCCGTCCGCATCGCCTCCAGCGCCGCGAGCGCGTCGCGCCGCAGCGCGTTGAGCGCGCTCGCCGGAACGGACAGCCCGTCCTCCGCTGTCACCGCGCAGTCCGACACCGTGAACGCCGTCCCGCCGGTCTTGCGCAGACGGGCCTCGACCTCCCCGGCTGTCACCGCGCGGCTTCGCGCCGCCTCCGGCGCGACTCCCGTGACCGTGACGCAATGCCCGTCGCCGTCCCCGGCGGTCAGCACCATCGGCTCGCCCAAACGAAGCGCCGCGCGGAAGCGCACCGGCACGAGCCGCATATCCTCTTTTTCATAGGCCGCCCGCAGCGTGCCGAACCACTCCTCCGGCCAGCGCGCATTTTCCGGGCGAACGCCAAACATTTCCTTCCCGCGCCGGCCGCGGTAATAGCCGTCCGTGAACCCGTCGCGTGAGAATGCCAGCGCGAGCTTTTTCTGCTCGTCCGCCGTCGGTGCGCGGTGCTCGCGCAGCAGCGCGGCATAGATGCCCGTCACCGCCGCCACATACTCGGGCCGCTTCATGCGCCCCTCGAGCTTCAGGCAAGCCACGCCCATCTCCGCCATCTCGCCGGCATACGCCGCGAGATTCGCGTCCTTGAGCGACAGCGGATTCGCGTCCGCCTTCCCGTGCCAGCCATAGCGCAGACGGCAGGGCTGCGCGCACGCGCCGCGGTTGCCGCTCCGCCCGCCGATCACCGCGGACATCTCGCACATCCCCGAATAGCACATACAAAGCGCCCCGTGCGCAAAGGTCTCGATCTCGATCGGCGCGCGCTCCGCAATCTCGCGGATCTCCTCGCCCGACAGCTCCCGCGCGAGCACTGCCCGCGTCATGCCGAGCCGCGCCGCCTCCTCCACACCCGAGAGCGTGTGCAGCGCCATCTGTGTGCTCGCGTGCAGCGGCACATCGGGGATCACCGCGCGCAGCGTCTCGTAAACGCCCCAGTCCTGCACCAATATCGCGTCCACGCCGTATTCGCTCGCCCGCCGCGCCGTCTCGGCGAGCGCGGGCAGCTCGCGGTCGGTCACCAGCGTATTGAGCGTCAGATAGACCTTCACGCCCCGCAAATGGCAATAACGCACCGCCGCCAGAAATTCCTCATCGCTGAAGTTTCTGGCGCTGCGGCGCGCGTTGAAGCTGCCAAAGCCCATATACACGGCGTCCGCGCCGTTCTGCACGGCGGCGGCCAGCGCCTCACGTCCGCCCGCGGGAGAGAGCAGCTCCGTCATTATTTCCTGTTCTGCAATTTGAACAGCTCGCGCTTGAGCTCGCTGACCTCGTTCTTCGCCTGCGCGGCGTCGTCGATGTACTGCTTGAGCTGGCGGCGCAGCGCCTCGCTGGCCTCGCGCTCCTTGAAGAGCTCGTCGGCGATGTTCGCCGCGGCGAGCACGGCGGCGTCGGTGCGCCCCACCTTCGCGCCGGTGAGCATTTCGTCCATCTTCGTGCCGACGTAAGCGCCGACCTTCTGCATATAAGAGGGGGCCTCCTCGGCGACAAAGGTATACTCCTCGCCGCAGATGCTGACGGTAACGCGGTTTTCCATCGTATGATCTCCTTTCTCTTCCCCGGGAGCAGACGTAATAATACAGTTTTTAATATAACACAAAGTGTATTGGGATAAAAGAGGGATTTTAAAAATTTACAATTTTTGCCGCCGAGGGCGGCAGGGGCTTGCCGCACGAAGCGCGGCGCTTGTCAAAGGGGGTATTCTCTTGGTTGAAGAGAATACCCCCTTTGGAATCCCCAGAGACAACGAGGGGACACCCCTCGCCCCCGCATTGTCTGTCCCTGCAAGGAATCACTGCACGCGCTGCGCAAAGAACTGCCTGCGGTTTCCTGTTGCCGCTTTCGATCTGGTCTGCGCCTATGTCCGCTCAGCCGCTGCTGCGGCGGGGTTTCGGAGACGTTTTATTCCGTCGCTTTTGGGTAAACCTGCACGGTTATATAAAATTCGCTCTCCGGCGGCAGCGTCTCGCCGGTCGACTGCTCATACCGCTCACAGGCTGTCGTATCCGCGGCATACATTTTCTTTCTGCACCGCGCAACACAATGCCCATATTCAAGTGCCATATACCGCCTCGACGATATCACATAGTGCTGCCGAAAAAATTTGCAGTCCCCACAGTCCATGCACGTTTCTCCGTTTTTCCATAAGTGTTATCGTTACAATAACACTTCGTTTGTGGAAAGTCAACCTTTCTTTCGTTAAAATGTTTGCATCATGCTAAAGGAGTGTTATCATGGCAACGGACAAGATCCAGACCGGCATACGCTTTCACGAAGAGATGCTCAAGAAGATCACCTACATCGCGAAAAAGAACCACCGTTCCCTCAACGCCCAGCTCGAGCATCTGACGCAGGAGTGCATTGACGCCTACGAGCAGCAGCACGGCAAGATCAACACGGAGGAATGATCCCTGCACATCCCACCGTAACCCCGCCGCAGAGCGGCGAAGCAACAACGCTCTACCGTAACCCCGCCGCAGGAGCGGCGAAGCGCTGCGCACCGCCGTAACCCCGCCGCAGCAGCGGCTGAGCGGACATAGGCGCAGGCCAAATCGAAAGCGGCAACAGGAAACCGCAGACAGTTCTTTGCGCAGCGTGTGCAGTCGGTCCACTGTAAGCCCCGCAATGGCAGGTCAAGGGCGCAGCCCTTGCGGTCTTGGGGGATCGAAAGGGGGCCATTCTTCCGCTAAGAATGGTCCCCTTTTCATAATGTGCCGCCCTCGGCGGCAAAAAAAGGAGCAACACCATGTCCATTCTCTTTGATCCCCGCGACGCGCGCTGCAAGTCCCCCTTCGGCGCGGTCACGACCTTCGCCGCGGTGGACTTCACCTTCTACCCGTGCGGGCACGCCGTCACCGGCTGCACGCTGCTCGCCCACCACGAGTTCTCCGACCGCTGGACGGAGACCGAGCTCCTCCCCACAACGGACGAGGACGGCGCCCCCGCCTTTTCCGGCACCTTCTTCGCCCCCTCGCAGCCGGAGCTGATCTGGTACCACTTCCGCCTGCGCTGGGCGGACGGCGGCGAGAGCTGCTATGGCAAGGACGGCTTCCAAAGCTGGGATAAGGTAACGCCCTGGCAGCTGACCGTCTACGACGGCCGCGCCAAAACGCCCGGCTGGTTCGGCCGCGGCGTCACCTACCAGATCTTCCCCGACCGCTTTTACCGCGCAAGGACGCGCAGCGTGGACGGTCTGATCGGCTGCCGCACGCTTCACGAGCGCTGGGACGAAACGCCGCTCTGCGGGCCCAACGAGCGCGGCGACTACTGCGAGGACTTCTTCGGCGGCGACCTCGCCGGCATCACGGAAAAGCTCGACTACCTCGCCTCGCTCCACGTCACCACGCTCTACCTCAACCCGATCTTCGAGGCCGCCTCCAACCATCGCTACGATACCGCCGACTACGAAACGGTCGACCCGCTCCTCGGCGACGAGCAGGACTTCCGCACCCTCTGCACGGAGGCAGAAAAGCGCGGCATCCGCGTCATGCTCGACGGCGTGTTCAACCACACCGGCGCAAAAAGCCGCTACTTCAACGCCGACGGCTTCTACCCCGCGCCCGGCGCGGCGCAGGGCCCCATCTCCCCCTACTATTTGTGGTACAGCTTCCACCCCTTCCCCACGGACTATGACGCCTGGTGGGGCATCAAGAATCTGCCCGCCGTGAACGAGCGGAACGAAAGTTATGTCAACTACATCATCACCGGCGAGAACTCCATTGTCCGCCGCTGGCTCCGCGCGGGCGCGAGCGCGTGGCGGCTCGATGTCGCCGACGAGCTGCCCGACGAATTTATCTTCGCCATCCGCGCCGTCATGCAGCAGGACTTCCCCGACGCCTACCTCCTCGGCGAGGTGTGGGAGGACGGCACCACCAAGGTCGCCTACTCCAAGCGCCGCCGCTACCTGCTCGGCGGCGGTCTGCACGGCCTGATGAACTATCCCTTCCGCACCGCGCTGCTGCCCTACCTTGCCGGCACGTCCGGCGCGGAGGACTTCCGCGACGCGATGGAGACCATCCGTGAGAACTACCCCTCCCCCGCCTTCTACGGCGCGATGAACTTCCTCTCCACGCACGACACGCCGCGCCTGCTGACGCTTCTCGGCTGTGAGCAGCCGCCGGCGGACCGCGATGCGCGCGCGCACTACCGCCTATCCCCCGCCGAGCGCGAGCGCGGCACGGCGCTGCTCAAGCTCGCCGCGCTGGTGCTTTACGCCTTCCCCGGCTCGCCCACGGTCTACTACGGCGACGAGGCCGGCATGGAGGGCTTTGAGGACCCGTTCAACCGCCGCACCTACCCATGGGGGCATGAGGATACCGCGCTGCTCGATTGGTTCCGCACGCTCGGCAGGCTCCGCGCCGAACGGGAGTCGCTGCAAAGCGGCGACATTGCCTACCCCCTTGCTGCGGGCCGCGTGCTCTGCTTTGCCCGCCGCGCGGGCGATGAGGTCTCCCTTTGCGCCGTCAACGCCGGCGCGGAAAGCGCCTCGGTCGACCTGCCGTGGGCAGCGCCGCTTGCGCACGACGCGCTCAGCGGCCAGTCGTTTTTGGCCGAAGGCGGTCGGCTGCATATCACCCTCGCCCCCTACGACGCTCTGCTGCTGACGGAGTAGATTGCCTTCTCCCGTTCGGTTTTCCGTGCCGCCGCTTATTTGCGCTTTGCCGATTCTTTTCCGCTGAACTGCGCGGCGCAGTCTCAAAATGTTTCACGTGAAACATTTTGCCTCGCCTTACACTTTGGTCATCGCCCTCGTTTTACGGGGAGTGATGTTTCACGTGAAACATCACTCCCCGTTTTTGCATATCGCGCAGAAATTTCGTGCAAAATTTTTTCTCTTTCCGGTTGAAATCAGTCTGATTTGTGCTATACTGTTTTCTACTATACTTGAATGGCCGGGATCAAGCCGTTCCGGCAAAAGGCGGGTGTCGTTTTTGGCAAAAATCATAGCGATCGTCAATCAAAAGGGCGGTGTCGGCAAGACGACCACCTGCGTCAATCTGACCGCCGTGCTGCGCGAGCGCGGCAAGCGCGTGCTGCTGTGCGACTTTGACCCGCAGGCGAACTCCACCTCCGGCATGGGCGTGGACAAGACCGTGTCGCAGGGCGTCTACGACGTGCTCATCAACGGCGCGGATGTGAAGTCTGCCGTCGTCGCCACGCGCTACGGCGACGTGCTGCCCTCCTCCAAGGCGCTGGCCGGCGCGGGCATTGAGATGATCGACCTGCCGGACCGCCAGTTCCGGCTCAAGCAGGCGCTCGACGTTCTCGCCCCCGACTACGACTACATTCTCATCGACTGCCCGCCCTCGCTCGAGCTGCTGACGCTCAACGCGCTGTGCGCGGCGGACTCCCTGCTCGTGCCCGTGCAGGGCGAGTATTACGCGCTCGAGGGCCTTTCCGATCTGATGAACACCGTGCGCATCGTGCGCCGCAGCATGAATCCGCGGCTGGAGCTGGAGGGCGTGCTGCTGACGATGTTCGACGGGCGCACCAACCTCGCCATGCAGGTCGCCGAGGAGGTCAAGCACTACTTCCCCGGTAAGGTGTATGCGACGGTCATTCCGCGCAACGTGCGCCTTTCCGAGGCGCCGAGCCACGGCAAGCCCATCAACGCCTACGACCGCACCTCCCGCGGCGCGGAGGCCTACGGCGCCTTCGCCGACGAGTTCCTGAAGAAGAACGGCTGAGCGGCGGCACGGGCAAAAGCAGTCGGAGACGGCTCCGCTTCGCAGCAGCCCAACCTTATTAAAAAGACAGCCGTGGGCGGGACGCCCGGGCTGTTCCCGATCATCGCACCCCGACAGAAAGGAGAATTTTCATGGCAAACGCAAACCGCGGGCTCGGCCGTGGGCTTGGCGCGCTGCTCGGCGATGCCGCCTTGCAGACCGAAAGCGCCGACAGCCTCTACCTCCCCATTTCGCAGGTGGAGAGCTGCGCCGGTCAGCCGCGCAAGCATTTTGACGACGCTGCGCTCGCCGATTTGGCGGACTCCATCCGCGAACACGGCATCATTCAGCCCCTGACCGTGCGCAAGCTCGCCTCGGGCTACTATCAGATCATTGCCGGCGAACGCCGCTGGCGGGCTGCGAGGCTTGCCGGTCTGACGCAGGTGCCCGCCATCGTCATCGAGGCGGACGACCGCAAGGCGATGGAGCTGGCGCTCATTGAAAACCTGCAGCGCGAGGATCTGAACCCCATTGAAGAGGCCGAGGGCTACAAAACGCTCATTGAGACCTATCACATGACGCAGGAGGACGCCGCCGCGACGGTCGGCAAGTCGCGCCCCGCCGTCGCCAACGCCATGCGCCTGCTCACGCTGGATGAGAGCGTGCGCGAGGCGGTGAAGGACGGCAGGCTGTCCGCGGGCCACGCCCGCGCACTGCTCCCCCTCCCCGCCGCTAGGCAGCGTGAGGCCGCGGAGGCCATTGCGGCGCAGGGGCTGAGCGTACGCCAGACTGAGGCGCTCGTCAAGCGCCTGACGACGGAAAAGAAGGAGCGCGAGCCGTCCATCGAGGAGATCACGCACAAGCTGCACGCCCACATCGCGGAGGAGGAGCTGGCCCAGTCGCTCGGCCGCGGCGTGAAGATCGTGGCAGGCCGCAAGAAGGGCCGCATCGAGCTGGACTATTACGACATGGACGACCTGAACGATCTGCTCGACGCGCTCGGCACCCTGCAGCAGCGCAAAAATGGAGGAACCAAAAAGTGACCGATTTCATTCACGAAGCACCGCCGCCGGAGAACCCGAAGCCGGCGGCTCCCGAAAAGCCGACCAGTGAAAAGGAGCGGCAGAAGCGCGTTTACGCCTACATTGCCGTGCTGTTCACCGTCGCCTTCATCCTTATCCTGTGGTCGTTTTTAGCGAACCACCGCTCGAACCAGCAGGTCATCGACCAGCTCAAGGGCAGCACGAGCATGATGCAGTCTACGCTCGAACAGAACGCCAAGCTGGAGGACGAGGTCAAGGCGCTGGAAACGCAGGTCGGGGAGCTGGAGCAGACGCTCGCCGAAACCGAAGACGCGCTGAGCGCGGCGCAGGAAGAGACGGAAAAGTACCGTGCGCTCTACGAGGAGCTTGCCGGCGAGGAAAGCGGAACGCCCTGACGGCAAGCCGCGCTTCACCGGTATACGCACCCTTTCATACGATATTATGATAGCGAGGTAGAAAATCATGCTGGATATTCGATTTATTCGTGAAAACCCCGAACTTGTGCGGGAAAACATTAAGAAAAAGTTTCAGGACGCCAAGCTCCCCCTCGTGGACGAGGTACTGGAGCTGGACGAGAAGAAGCGCGCCGCCATCACCGAGGCGAGCGAGCTGCGCGCCCAGCGCAACACGCTGAGCAAGCAGGTCGGTATGCTGATGGGACAGGCCAAGAAGGACCCGAGCAAGCTCGAGGAGGCCGAGGCCATCAAGGCCAAGGTCAAGGCGCAGGCGGAGCGTTTGGCGGAGCTGGAAAAGTTAGAGGTCGAGTACGAGGAGAAGCTGCACCAGGATATGCTGCAGATCCCGAACATCATCGACCCCAGCGTGCCCATCGGCCCCGACGACAGCTATAACGTCGAGGTGCAGCGCTTCGGCGAGCCGAAGACGCCAGATTTTGAAATTCCCTACCACACGGAGATCATGGAGCGCTTTGACGGCGTGGATATGGACGCCGCGGGCCGCGTGTCCGGCGCAGGCTTCTACTACCTGCTCGGCGACATCGCGCGTCTGCACGAGGGCGTGCTCGCCTACGCGCGCGACTTTATGATCGACAAGGGCTTTACGTTCTGCATCCCGCCGTTCATGATCCACGGCAACGTGGTCGAGGGCGTGATGAGTCAGACCGACATGGACGCGATGATGTACAAGATCGAGGGCGAGGACCTCTATCTGATCGGCACGAGCGAGCACTCGATGGTCGGCCGCTTCATCGGCGAGATCCTGCCCGAGGAGAGCCTGCCGCAGACGCTGACCTCCTACTCCCCCTGTTTCCGCAAGGAGAAGGGCTCCCACGGCATCGAGGAGCGCGGCGTGTACCGCATCCACCAGTTTGAAAAGCAGGAAATGATCGTGGTCTGCAAGCCCGAGGACAGCATGAAGTGGTACGAGCAGATGTGGAAGTGGAGCGTGGAGCTGTTCCGCAGCATGGACATTCCCGTGCGCCAGCTCGAGTGCTGCTCCGGCGACCTCGCCGATCTGAAGGTCAAGAGCTGCGACATCGAGGCGTGGTCTCCGCGCCAGCAGAAGTATTTCGAGGTGTGCTCCTGCTCCAACCTCGGCGACGCGCAGGCGCGGCGGCTCAGGATCCGCGTCAAGGGCGCGGACGGCAGGATGTATCTGCCCCACACGCTCAACAACACCGTGGTCGCGCCGCCGCGTATGCTCATCGCGTTCCTGGAGAACAATTTGCAGGCCGACGGCAGCGTGCTCATTCCCGAGGTCCTGCGCCCCTACATGGGCGGCAAGGACAAGCTGGTGCCAAAGCATTGATTTTTGATAACAAATCGTATTATTTCAATAATAAAATACTATTCGTTTTCAAAAGCAGACAAAGGAGACTTCTTATGAAGAAGTTTATGGAAGAATTCAAGGCGTTTGCCATGCGCGGCAACGTGCTGGATATGGCCGTCGGCGTTGTCATCGGCGGCGCGTTCGGCAAGATCACGACCTCGCTGGTGAACGATATTATCATGCCGCTTGTCTCCATTCTTACCGGCGGCGTGGACTTCTCCGCGTGGAAATGGGTGCTCAAGGAGGCCGTGATGGAGGGCAGCGAGGTCGTTGACCCCGAGATCGCCGTCAACTTCGGCAATCTGATCTCCGTCATTCTGGACTTCATCATCATCGCATTCGCCGTGTTCTGCATGGTCAAGGCCATCAACAAGATGCACGACAAGCTCTCCAAGCCCGAGCCGGAGGCCGAACCGGAGACTGAGGAAGATCCGGAGCCGACAAAGGAGGAGCTGCTGCTCGCCGAGATCCGCGACCTCTTGAAGGAGCAGAGCAAATGAGGGAGCTTCTCTTGCAGGGGCTTCGTGAGCTGGGGCTGGATACAAGCCGTGCCGAAACGCTCGAACGCTTCTCCTCCCTGCTGCTCGAAAAAAACAAGGTGATGAACCTCACCGCCATCGCAGAGCCGAAGGCGGTCGCGCAGCTGCATCTGCTCGACAGCGCGGCGCTGACACGGTTCGTTGACCTCTCGGGGAAAACGGTGGTGGACGTCGGCACGGGCGCGGGTTTCCCGGGGATGCCGCTGCGTATTCTCAAGGACGACTTCGATCTGACGCTGCTCGACAGCCTCGGCAAGCGCATCGCGTGGCTCGAGGAGGTCTGCGGTACGCTGGGGCTGAAGCGCGTGGAATGCGTTCACGCGCGGGCGGAGGAATTTGCCGCCGGACATCGGGAAAGCTATGACCTTGCGGTGTCGCGCGCCGTCGCACAGCTCAATGTGCTCTGCGAGCTGGCGCTGCCGCTTGTGAAGGTCGGCGGGCAATTCCTCGCGATGAAGAGCGTAGGCACCGAGGAGGAGATCGCCGCGGCAAAGAGCGCGATCAGAACGCTCGGCGGAAAAATCGTCAAGGTCGAGGATTACACCATCCCGACGAGCGATGTCACGCACCGCGTGGTGGTGATCGAGAAGGTCTCCCCTACCCCGCCGAGGTATCCGAGGGCGTTCGCAAAGATCAAAAAGCAGCCGCTGTGAGCGGCTGACGGGAGTTTTCTATGGGACAGGTCATCGCCGTGGTGTCCGGAAAGGGCGGCACGGGAAAAACTTCATTCACCGCGCTCGTCGGCTCGGCGCTCGCCGAGATGGGACACCGGACGCTGTGCCTCGACTGCGATGTGGGTCTGCGGAATCTGGACCTGGCGCTCGGCATGAGCGACAGCGCGCTGATGGATTTTACCGACGTGATCGCCGGACGCGCGACGCTGGAGCAAGCCGCGGTGCGGCATCCGTACGGCTGCCGGCTGTATCTGCTGACCGCGCCGATCGGGCTGCACGAGGATATCCGCACGAGCGAGATGAAAGGGCTGCTCGACGAGGTGCGGAGCAGGTTCGACTATTGTCTCATTGACTCCGGCGCGGGGCTGGGCGACGCCTTCCGGCTTGCGACCTGCGCGGCGGACCGCGCGGTGGTGGTCGCGACGACCGATCCCACGAGCCTGCGCGACGCGCAGCGGACCGTGATGGAGCTGCACGATTACCCGAACGGAAGGCTGCACCTGGTGGTCAACCGCGTGCGGCGCAAACTGCTCAAGGCGCTGAGCAGCAACATCGACGACGCCATCGACGCGGCGGGCCTGCCGCTGCTGGGCGTGATCCCCGAGGACGAGGGCATCCCCATCGCGCTGGGGCGCAGCGCCCTGACCGTATTCTCCCGCGAGAGCAGCGCCGAGATCGCCTGCCGCAACATCGCGCGCCGTCTCACCGGCGAGCGCGTGCCGCTGATGAAGCTGCCGCGGCGATAAAACAGAAAATCATAAATTTACGATAGAAAGGGGCGCGGTTATATGAATATCGCTCTCATGGCACACGACAACAAAAAAGACCTGATGGTGCAGTTCTGCACAGCCTATGCAGGCATCCTCTCCAAGCACACCATCTGCGCGACCAACATTACCGGCAAGATGGTCGCCGAGGCGACGGGTCTGCCCATCCACCTCTTCCTCGCGCGCGTACACGGCGGCGCGGAGCAAATCGGCGCACGCATCGCCTACAACGAGATCGACATGGTGCTCTTCTTCAACGACCCGCGCGACGAAAAGTCCTGCGAGAGCGTGAGCTATATTTCCCGCCTGTGCGACCAGAATAACATCCCCTTTGCCAGCAATGTGGCGACGGCGGAAATGCTCGTCCTCGGCCTCAGCCGCGGCGACCTCGACTGGCGCGACATCGTGAACCCGAAAACCAAGCCGTTTACGGCGTGATTTTGAATACAAACCGTATTATTTCAGCTTGAAATTACAGATAGGAGTTGTTATTGTCTTATGATGCAGTCCCGTACACACAACTGTAACCAGCTTCGCATCGAGAATGTGGGCGAGAAGGTCAAGCTCGTCGGCTGGATGGAAAACGTCCGCGAGGTCGGCGGCAATCTGGCGTTCGTCGTGCTGCGCGATTTCTACGGCACGACGCAGGTCGTCGTCGAGGACGAGGCCGACCTGAAGGTCATCAAGGGGATCAACAAGGAGAGCACCATCTCCGTCGAGGGCACCGTGCGCGAGCGCGCGAGCAAGAACAGCAAGCAGGCCACCGGCGAGATCGAGGTCGTGCCCGAGAAGATCGAGGTGCTCGGTCGCTGCCGCTACAATTCCCTGCCCTTTGAGATCAACCGCAGCCGCGAGGCCGACGAAACGCAGCGCCTGAAGTACCGCTACCTCGACCTGCGCAATCCCGCGGTGAAGAAGAACATCATCCTGCGCTGCCAGGTGATCGCCGCGCTGCGTCAGGCGATGATGGCGCACGACTTCCTGGAGATCACGACGCCGATTCTGACCGCCTCCTCCCCCGAGGGCGCGCGCGACTATCTCGTGCCCGCGCGCAAGCACCCGGGCAAGTTCTACGCGCTGCCGCAGGCGCCGCAGCAGTTCAAGCAGCTGCTGATGACGAGCGGCTTCGACCGTTACTTCCAGATCGCGCCCTGCTTCCGTGATGAGGACGCGCGCGGCGACCGCTCCCCCGGCGAGTTCTATCAGCTGGATATGGAGATGTCGTTCGCGACGCAGGAGGACGTGTTCGCCATCTGCGAGGACGTGCTGCCCCCCATCTTCGCGAAGTTCGGCACCTATGATATTGCATCCCAGCCGCCGTTCCGCCGCATCGCGTACAACGACGCGCTGGCGGTCTACGGCAGCGACAAGCCCGATCTGCGCATCGACCTGACTGCGACCGACGTGACGGAGCTGTTCGCCGAGAACGAATTTGAGGCGCTGCGCGGTCAGACGGTCAAGGCCGTGCCCATCACGGACTGCAAGCTGACGCGCAAGCAGATTGACAAGCTGCTCGGTGACTGCGAGGTGCAGAGCGGCACGAAGAGCTATTGGTTCAAGGTCGATGAGAACGGCGAGCTCGCCGGCGGCATCGGCAAGTTCGTCGCCCCCATCAAGGCCGAGCTGACCGAGAAGCTGGGGCTCAAGCCCGATACGCTGGTCATCGTGTGCGCGGGCAAGCTCGCGACCAAGGCCGTGGGCGTCGCCATCAAGACCTTCGGCCCCGCCTGCGAGGGTCACATGGACAAGGAGCGCTACGAGTTCTGCTGGATCGTCGATTTCCCGATGTACGAGATCGGCGAGGAGAGCGGCGAGCTGGAGTTCTGCCACAACCCGTTCTCGATGCCCAAGGGCGGCATGGAGACGATGCTGGCCGCCGAGCGCGGCGAGCTCGACCCGCTGAGCATCACCGCCGACCAGTACGACCTCGTCTGCAACGGCGTGGAGCTCAGCTCCGGCGCAGTGCGCAACCACGATCCTGAGATCATGATCAAGGCGTTTGAGCTGGTGCAGCTCGGCGAGGACGACGTGAAGGCCAAGTTCCCCGCGATGTACAACGCCTTCTGCTACGGCGCGCCGCCGCACGCCGGCATTGCTCCGGGCGTGGACCGCATGGTGATGCTGCTCGCGGGCGAGGATTCCATCCGCGAGATCATTCCGTTCCCGATGAACAAGAACGCGCAGGACATCATGATGGGCGCGCCGAGCGAGGTCACGCAGAAGCAGCTCGACGAGCTGCACATCGCCGTGACAGCGCACGAGGACGAGTAATACGCGCGCCCAGCGAGCGCAAGCGAGCCGCCGCGAAAGCGGCGTACAAGCGTTTTGCGCAGCAAAACCTTGGCGGAGGCGGAATTTATTTCCGCCGAGCATTGTGATGCGTCAGGGCTCCCAAAACGGCGGCGTCCGTTTTGGGAGGTGCGCGCCGAGCGAGGTCACGCAGAAGCAGCTCGACGAGCTGCACATCGCCGTGACAGCGCACGAGGACGAGTAATCTTAATACCGGCCGCGCGATGCGCGGCAGCGAAGAAGGGGGAGGTCTCTTGGTTGAAGAGACCTCCCCCTTTAGAACCCCCAGAGACAACGAGGGGCTGTCGCCCCTCGACCCCCGAACCTCTCATATTAAATCAACTTTTCAGCAACCGTATGAGAATGCGTCGGCGCGGCGCAGCCGCGTTTGCTGCGGCTTTCGATTTGATCTGCTCCTTGCGGCCGCTGCCGCTCTGCGGCGGGGTTACGGAAAGTCATTTGATCTCCTGCTCTAAATCGTGAAACAGCTCGGGGCAGAAAAATTCGTCAACGGAAATATTGAGACCGTCACACAGCTTCTTGACCGTGGAGACCGTCGCAGAATGGTTTCTGCCGCTCATAATGTTGTTTAGCGTCGACTGCGTTACCCCGCTGAGAATACTGAGCTTGTTGAGCGAAATGTTTCGTTCATTGCACAGCATGAGTATACGCTCCCGAAGTGCATCTCCAACCGTCACAACGATCCCCCCTTTTCAAAAAGAATACAAATTTCCTCTTGAAAAGATTAACCCTTTTGAGTTAAAATAACTCAAAAGGGTTAACGAATGTTTATCGGAGGAAATATAGATGGGGATCTATCAGCTTTGCTATTTGAAAATGCACAGCGGTATGCTGTTTTTGGCCGGACATACGGAGGATAAGGAGAAGGAAACACTGCTAAAGGCGTTGTCTGATGTGATGGACGCGGCCCGCAAGGCGATGGCAGGCAAAAGCTTTGCGCGATCTCCCTATCGCGCTCCCATTGCGGCACTGGCCGCGGGCGCGGCTGCCGCGCTCGCCTATCTGGAGCAGGGAGAACGGGAAAAAATGCGCGAGGAAATCCTGACGGCTTTGAACGCCGCCGCAAAATAATTGTCCGTAACCCCGCCGCAGCAGCGGCTGAGCGGACATAGGCGCAGACCAAATCGAAAGCCGATAAAGAAGCCGCACGCACTCCTTTGCGCAGCGCGTGCAGTTGTTCTATAGAAAAACCTCCAATGGCAGGTCAAGGACGCAGTCCTTGCGCTCTCTGGGGGTTCCAAAGGGGGTATTCTCTACGGTAGAGAATACCCCCTTTGATATGTGTGCCGCGCGAAGCACGACGGTTTTTTGATGCAAGCGCTATGAATACGCCGCGACGTGCTCGCGGTAATACTGCACAGCGAGCCAGCTGCGGTAGAAGCTGCGGTCGGTGTCGCTGAGGACGGAGGTCAGGACACCGTCGTGCAGGAAGAGCCCGTTCGTGTGAAGCAGCGGCGAGATGTCCCGCATGGCGCGGGAGAGCTGCATATAGCTGGGGCCGGCCCAGCCGCACGCGTCGAACAGCCGCGTCATCAGGAAGCAGGGCGAAAAGTCGCCGCCGTCGCCGGTGAAGTCCGCGCCGAGGACCTCCTTCGCCGCGCGGTTCGCCCAGATGAGATAGGGCGTGGCGTAATAGTTCCGGAAGCCGGCAAGCGTGGACGTGTCAAAATCAATGCCCATCTCCTCATAGACCGAGCCGCCGTTGCCCATCCACGGCTTGTGGTCGCCGAAGAGCACGAGCACCACGGGGGTATCGCGCGCGTCCAGCTCCTGCGTCAGGCGGACATATTCGCGGACCGTTTCATTCACGCCGAAGAGGTAGTTGTTGAGAATATTACAGCTCTCCTGCGACCAGCCGCTTGCTTCGGGCGAAACATAGGGAACGGTGCTCTCCGTTTCGGCGTAGGGGCCGTGATTCTGATAGCTCACCGCGAAGGAGAACAGGGGCGAGCCGTCCGCCGCGTCGAGGTCGGCGAGCAGGTAGTCCGCGAGCTGTTGGTCGGAATGCCACATGGCGACGTAGGGGTCGACCAGCTCGCCGAAGCCGTTTTCCGTGAAAACGCTCCGGTCAAAGCCGAGGTAGTCGTTCACGCGCTCGCGGTCATAGAACCAGCTGTAGCCGGGGTGCGCGTAGTGCGCCGCGTAGCCTTGTGCCGTGAAGTAGCGGACGTAGGAGCCGGTCGCGCCGCGGTATTCGTCGTGCTCGCTCGCGCCGGTGAGGAAGCCCCACTCGGTATCCACGGTGCCGCCCGCGAAGATGTTCGTGAGCAGACGGCCGGAGAGGCTCTGCTCCTCGAGCGCGTGCCAGGGGGCATAGACCTCCTGCACCGTGTCAAAGCCCGCGAGGGCGTCGAAGTCGGTCAGGTCGCAGAACGCCTCGAGCATCACACCCATGACGGCGACCTTCTCCCCCTCCGGAATGTCTTCATCGGGGAAGGACTCAAGCAGCGTCTGCGCCGCGCGGGCATCGTAGCCCTCCGGCTTTTCGGGGAACAGCTCCGGCACCGAGTGCAGGAAGGAAAGCGCAAAGCCGCGGGAAAGATAGACCTCGTTGTCCGACCAGATATTGATGAGCGAGTCGTTCGCCGTCCTTCCGTAGACGGCTTCGTCGGCGTAGGCGCCGAGGTACGCGCCGACGCCCAGCAGCACGCAGGCTGCCGCGCCCAGCGCGCGGGCGCGCCGGCGCTTATCGCCGCGCGGCATGAGGAGCACGGCAAAGGCCAGCATCGCGCCGAGGAGCGCGACCGCCATGTTGACCTCGGCGGTCCGTTCAAATTCGTATTGACTCATGATGCCGCCCGCCGTGCGCAGGAGCAGGATATCGCTCGCGCGCATCGGATCGCCGCGCAGCATGACCTTATAATAGTTGATGAGCGGGAGGCCCACACCGAAAAGGCCGCTGAGCAGCACGCCGCACCAGCAGCGTCCGGACAGAAAATAGCCCAGCCATGCGAGCAGCAGCGGCGGGAAAAGGTTCAGCGCCAGCAGCAGCGGATGATCGAGATAGGACCGGTACAGCTCTGCCTGCGGGAGGGCGGCATCCGCGCAGGCCGTGAGCCACAGGCCGAGAAAGCCGATGCCGACGCCGAGGAGCGTGAGCAGCACGGCGAGGTAGGCGCGGTGGGCGCGGAGCGTCCCGCGGCTCGCGCCGTCGGGCGGAAAAATAAGGCGAGAAAGCTTCAAATCGGGTTCCCCTTCAAAAAGAATAACAGGATTATAACAGATTTTTCGGCAAAAACAACCGCCATTTCCCACCATTCCGCCAAATCCCGCTCAATGTGAGAAAAAAGGACGATGAAACGGGGGTGAGGGTATTGCATTTTCCTGGCAAAACCTTTATAATTATACTAAATCTTCGTCATGCGGCCTGAAAATAATTTAGGTGTTATGACGAAACAAAAGAAAGGGAGAATATCATGGAAAAGCTCTTTAAGCTCCAGGAGAACGGCACCACGGTAAAAACCGAGCTGCTTGCCGGTCTCACGACGTTCATGACGATGGCCTACATCATCGCCCTGAACCCCAACCTGCTGACCAACTTCGCGGTCGGCACCCCGCTGTGGAACGGTGTGTTCCTGGCAACCTGCATTGCCTCCGCCATCGGCACCATCTGTATGGCCTTTATGGCCAACAAGCCCTTCGTTATGGCTCCCGGCATGGGTCTGAACAGCTTCTTTGCCGTGGTCGTGGCCAACATCGCCGTCATCAACAACTGCGAGTATGAGTCCGCGTTCCAGGCCGGTCTGGTCATCATCCTCGTCGAGGGCATCGTGTTCCTCGTCCTCACCCTCCTGAAGGTCCGTGAGAAGATCGTCGAGGCCATTCCTCTCGGCGTCCGCTACGGCATCGCCCCCGCCATCGGCCTGATGCTGATGAACATCGGTCTTGGCTCCAACGTCGGCATCTATGCCGAGGGCAACGGCTTCACCAGCCCCTTCTACATCATGCGCGACTTCTTCGGCGCCCTGACCCCCAGCATCATCAAGGGCAGCATGGGCGACATCGGCTATCACACCATGGTCCTCACCGCCATCACCGCCTTCCTCGGCGTGTTCATGATGGTCGTTCTGGCCAAGAAGGGCATCAAGGCCGCCGTTTTGCTCGGTATGCTCTTCTCCTCCGTGCTCTACTGGGCCGGCAGCTTCCTGTTCCTGGGCGTGAATCCGTTCGCCAGCCTTGAGACCGCGAGCTTCGTGCCCCCCTTCGCCGACATGGTCTCCACCACTCTCTTCAAGTTTGACTTCGCCGGCTTTGTGAACATCGGCTGGTTCACCGCCATCACCCTGATCATCACCTTCTGCATGATCGATATGTTCGACACCATCGGCACCCTCGTCGGCACGGCCTCCCGCGCCGGCATGGTCGACAAGGACGGCAATATGCCCAAGATGAAGGAAGCCCTGCTCTCCGATGCCATCGGCACCATCGCGGGCGCTGCCACCGGTACCTCCACCGTCACCACCTTCATCGAGTCCGCTTCCGGCGTTGAGGCCGGCGGCCGCACCGGTCTGACCGCGCTGACCACCGCCGTTCTCTTCCTCGCCTGCATGTTCCTCGCCCCCATCGCCGCCATCATCCCCGGCGCTGCGACCTCCGCCGCGCTCATCTACGTCGGCGTGCTGATGCTCCAGGGCCTCAAGAACGTCAACTTCGACGATATGGATCAGATGCTGCCGGTGTCCATCATGCTCATCGGTATGCCCGTGTCCGGCTCCATCGGCCACGCCATCGGTCTGGGCCTGATCTCCTACACCGTGGTCAAGGTCTTCTCCGGCAAGGCCAAGGACGTCAGCGTTCTGACCTATGTCATCTCCCTCCTCTTCCTCATCAAGTTCTTCGTGGTGGTGTAAGACCCATACAGCGGCATAAGAAAGAGCGCCCGTTCGGGCGCTCTTTCCTTTTGGCTTTTTACTTGTAGAAATCCGTGCCGTCCTCAATGACGATGGGCAGGCCGTTGTGGTAGACGGGGATGGTCTCGAACTTGAAGCGGCTGACGCGGTGCTTATGGTCGATCTGCTCTTTAATGGCGGGATCGGCGACGCCCTTGCGGACGTATTCGTTCACCGCGTGGTAGGAAAAGCCGAGGTTGTCCTCGTCGGTCTTGCCGGTCAGGCCGTCGGACGGGGGCTTGATGAGGAAGCGCTCGGGCAGGCCCAGCGCGCGGCCGATGGCGATGACCTCCTCGGTGGTGTACATCCCGATGGGCGAGAACGCGCCCGCGCTGTCGCCGTAGATGGTGCAGTAGCCGACCCAGTCCTCGGAAAGGTTGGAGGTGTTGACCACGATGCCCGCGTCCACGCTCTGGGCGATGGCGTACAGCGTCGCCATGCGGATGCGGGAGGGGAGGTTGACGGTGGTCTGGCGGCTGGCCTCGATGCCGAGGCGGGCCATCTCGCCCAGAATGCCGCTCGTGCCGCCGTGGATGTTGAAGGTGTAGTGCTTGATGCCGAGGAAGTCCACGATGCCGTTGGAGTAGTCGATGTCGGGCTGGACGCCGTCGGGCATGAGGACGCCGACCACGTTCTCGCGGCCATACGCCTCGACGCACAGCGCGGCGATCACCGAGCTGTCCTTGCCGCCGGAGATACCGACGACGGCGGTTTTGCCGCCGCAGCTTTTCATCTGCGCGCGCATCCAGTCGAGCAGGGCGGGAATGTGGTCCGCGGCCTTGAAATCCTTGAGATCGTACATAGCTTGCGCTCCTTTTTTGAAATTTGCTGTCATTGTAGCGCAAAAAAGCGCAGATTGCAATGGAGGGAGCGCAGAAATTCTCATTTCATCGGTCTTTTCCGCGCACGGATGTGACAAAATCAGTCGATCAGGGCGCGCAGCTCGTCGAGCGAGAGCGAAGGCTGGAGGGCAAGGCCGACGCCAAAGCCGACAACGCGGGCAAGCTGCCCGGCGCGCGCGTCGATGTCGCGCGGCGTGACCATGACGCTCCCCTGTCCGCGCAGGGCGGCGGGATCGGGGAGGTCCGCCCCGGCCTCGTCTAAAAGGTCGAGCGCGAGCGTGGCGGCGTCCACCACGGTGGGGACGCCGACGGCGAGAACGGGAACGCCGAGCGTCTCGCGCGTGAGGGCGCGGCGGTGGTTGCCGACGCCCGAGCCGGGGACGATGCCGGCATCCGTGAGCTGGACGGTGGTGCAGACGCGCCCGAGGCTCTGCGACGCCAGCGCGTCGACGGCAACGACAAGGTCGGGGCGCACGGTCTCCACCGCGCCGCGCACGAGCTCGGCGGCCTCCAATCCCGTTGTGCCGAGGACGCCGGGCGTCAGCACGCTGACATCCGCGAGCGCACCGAAGGCGGCGCAGCCCTTCAGGTGGCGCGTGGCGGGCACATGATCGGCGGCGCGGGGACCGATGACGTCGGGCGTCATGGCGCGGTTGCCGAGTCCGACCACGAGGGCGGTATCGACCGTTCCTTCGAGGAGAGCGCACAGCTCGTCGCGGAGCGCGAGCGCCGCGCGCTCCGTGTACGCGGGGTCCTCGGGAGAAAGCGCGCGCAGGTCGAGCGTGACGTAGGTCCCGCGCGGCTTGCCGAGGGCGCGCGAGGCCGCCTCGCCCTCCACCGTCACCGTGGTCACGGCGCAGCCGCGGCGCGTCCGCTCGGTGAGCGTGAGGCCGTCGATGGCGTCGTCCTTTTGCGCCGCGCGGAACAGCGCGTGCGCCTCCAGCGCCAGGTCCGTCCGCCGTGCGTTCATAAAACCGCCTGCCTTCCACTAAATCTTGTATATTGCTCTCATTATGTCCCCTAAATTTTGAAGCATACAAAAAAGTGGAGAAAATCTGAAAAAAGTGCTTGCAATTCCTCGAAAACTTTGTTAAAATACCATTCTGCACGGTGGATTTTTTATGTTCGCCGTCAAATCCCAACCGGAGGAGGTGTTTGGTTTGCCGAATATTAAGTCTGCCAAGAAGCGCGTCCAGCTCGCTGAGGTGCGTAACGCCCGCAACAAGGCTGACAAGTCCGCACTGAAGACCGCACTCAAGAAGTTCGAGGCGGCTGCCGCTGAAGGCAATCGCACCGAGGCCGAGGGTGCTTACAAGGTCGCAGTGAAGATCGTGGACAAGTCTGCCGCGAAGGGTCTGCTGCACAAGAACAACGCTGCTCACAAGAAGAGCGCTATGACCACCAAGCTCAACAGCATTGGCTGATCGAACCAAACAGCGAGAGACGTCCGCGAGGACGTCTCTTTTTTCTCTGCCAATCAAAAGACTGCTTTTGGAGCCGCTTATTTACAATTTGTTCACACGGTTTTCAAGTTTTAGCCATAAATCGCTGGTATCTTAATACTTGCAAAGGGGTTACGTGATCCCCGATGTGATTTTCTCCCTCCTAAAAATACACACAACACACAGCCAAAAGCCCCCGTCTTTCGACGGGGGCTTTTGGTGTCTTATCGGGGGCAGGAGCTCCGACGCGCGGCAGAGCGGGAACGCGGGTTGCGTTTGCGCGCGCGGCATGGTAAAATCAGGAAAGGCCGCTGGGTGCGGCAACAGGAGCACACGACAGCAATGCACGAAGGAGGAAAACAGCATGAAACAGAAAATTTTTGCGCTGCTTGCGGCGCTGTGCCTGCTCGCGGGCTGCGCGGGCAAAACGGAGCCGGACGCGCCGGTCATTGACCCCGCGCCGCCGACGGTCGACCCGACGCCGGTCACGCCGACGGAGCCGAGCGAGGCCGAGCAGGCTGAGGCGCGGCTGCGCGAGCGCATCGCGGGGATGTCGATCGAGGAAAAGGTCGGGCAGATGTTCTTTGTCCGCTGTCCCGAGACGGGCGCGGCGGAGGATGTAGCTGCCTACCACCTCGGGGGGCTGCTGCTCTTCGGGCGGGACTACAAGGACGCAGACGGCGGCTGGCTGAGCGCGGAGGAGCTGACGGCGAAGCTCGAGAGCTATCAGGCCGCGGCGGACATTCCGCTCTTCATCGGCAGCGACGAGGAGGGCGGCACGGTAACGCGCGCGAGCCGCGACCCGAAGCTCTTCGCGCAGCCGCTGCCCTCGCCGCAGGAGCTGTATGCCGCGCGCGGCATGGACGGTCTTGCCGCGGAGACGCTGGACTATAACAAGCAGCTTCTGGCGCTCGGCATCAACGTAAACCTTGCGCCGGTGTGCGACGTATCCACCGACGCGGGTGACTTCATCTACGCGCGCTCGTTCGGCGGAGACGCCGCGGCGACGAGCGAATTTGTGACGGCGGCGGTCGGCGCGATCCGGGACGCGGGGGTGGCGGCGGTCCTCAAGCACTTCCCCGGCTATGGGAACAACGCCGACACGCACACGGGCGTCGCCATCGACAAGCGGCCGTATGAGACGTTCGAGCAGAGCGACTTCTTGCCGTTCCGGGCGGGCATGGAAGCGGGCGCGCCGTTCGTGCTCGTGAGCCACAACGTGGCGGAGTGCATGGACGCTGCGCTGCCGGCGTCCCTCTCCCCCGCCGTGCATGAGGTACTGCGGGAGACGCTGGGCTTCGACGGCATCGTGATCACGGACGACCTCGCGATGGACGCGGTGAAGCAGTACGCGAACGGCGAGGCCGCGGTGCTGGCGGTGCTCGCAGGAAACGATATGCTCATCACGAGTGACTACCAAAACGACATTCCCGCCGTGCTCGCGGCGGTGGCGGACGGGCGCATCGCGGAGCGCGAGATCGACGCGCACGTGCTGCGTATTCTGCGCTATAAGCAGGCGCAGGGGTGGATCGAATAGGATTTTTTGGAATTTCGGAACAAAACGGCGCGGCTTTGCGTCAAAAGATGCAAAGGTCCTGCTTTTGGAAGAGGCAGGACGGAAACAGAAAGGAGCGAAAGAAATGAAAAGGTCTCTGCGAAACAGTATTCTCTTGCTGCTGACGGCGATGCTGCTGACAGTATCGGCCCTTGCCGACTCGGGGCCGAAGGCCCAGCTGACGGTGAAGGTGGTAAACGCGCCGAGCGAGCCGTACTACCTCGATCTTTTGGAAAAGGGGGATTATCAGGGGCACACCTATGGCTCCGGAGACGGGGATGACACATACAGCGGGCTGGATTGGAGCTACTCCGAGGAGGAAATCGCCGCGCTGGATGACGAGCTGCTGGACGCGCTGCGGGCAGCGGTGCCGGAGGGCTGGCACGCCTGCACCGCGCAGGGGACAAACGGCGCGCCGATGTGGGGCGACCTGATCGGCAGCGACGCAGGCGGGGTGCGGCTCCACTCCTTCCGCTACCATGGCGTACCGGATACGTATCGGATCATTCTCGTGACAAAAAGCGGCGAGAGCTGGGTGTCCGATACGCTGCACCGCGCGACGCTGCAATCGAGCGCGACGGTGGATTGGGCGAAAAGGACCGCGAGCGCGCCGAGCGCGGCGACCGCCTATCTGCTGCAATTTTTCTGCACCCTCCTCCCTACCCTGCTGATCGAGGGCGTGCTGCTGCTCGCCTTCGGCTATCGGAGCCGTCGGAGCTTGCTGGTGTTTCTGCTCGTGAACCTTGTGACGCAAGGCGGCTTCGCGCTCTACCTTGCCGTGACGGTGCTCAACCACGGCGTGAGCGGGTGGTCGCTGCTGTTCTACATTCCCATCGAAATTATCATTACCGCAGTCGAGCTGCTGTGCTACCGCCGGCTGCTGACGGAGAAGGGCCGAGGGCGCGCGGTGGGCTACGCCGTCGCCGCAAATGTCTGCTCCGCGACGGTGGGGTTGCTGCTCATCGACCCGCTGTGGAGGTTCATCGTCAGCATTTCTTAGAAACTATTTTGCGCCCCGCACGGGCGCGGAAACGAAAGGAAATTTTTTCATGGAGACCGAAAAGCTATACTATGCCGACCCCTTTCTGACGGAATTTGACGCGCGGGTGCTTGCCTGCGAGGCGGAAAAGGGCGGCTATGCCGTGGTGCTCGACCGCACGGCGTTCTATCCCGAGGGCGGCGGGCAGCCGTATGACACCGGCGTGCTCGGCGGCGTCGAGGTGAGCGAGGTACATGAAAAGGCGGGCGTCGTCACGCACAAATGCGCCGCTCCCCTGCCCGTGGGCGAGACGGTGCATGGGAAGCTCGACTGGGCGCGGCGCTTCGACCACATGCAGCAGCACTCCGGCGAGCACATCTGCTCGGGGCTGATCTGCGCGCGCTACGGCTGCGACAACGTGGGCTTTCACATGGGCGCGGAGAGCGTGACCATCGACTTCAACGCCGACATTCCGTGGGAGGAGCTGCTGGAGATCGAGGCAGCGGCGAACCGGTACATCTATGAGGATCACGCCATCGACATCCAGCTCCACCGCGGCGCGGAGCTGGACGCGATCGACTACCGCAGCAAAAAGCCGCTTGAGGGCGACGTGCGCATCGTGACCTTCCCCGGCGCGGACTGCTGCGCGTGCTGCGGCACGCACGTCATGCGGAGCGGACAGGTCGGCATCGTGAAATTCCTCTCCGTGCAGAAGTTCCGCGAGGGCGTGCGCATCGAGCTGCTGTGCGGCGGGCGGGCATACCGCTATCTCTCCGCCTGCTGGGCGCAGGACGTGGCGGCCGCGCAGGCGCTCTCGGTCAAGCCGACGGCCTCCGCCGCGGCGGTCGAGCGCTTGCAGGGCGAGCTTTCCGCGCTTAAGCTGCGCTGCGCAAAATTGGAGGAGAGCGTGTTCGCGGGCGTCGCGGCGCGGTATGCGGGCAGCGGCGATGTGCTGCTTTTCGAGGACGAGATGGGCGGCGAGAGCGTGCGCAGGCTCTGCGACGCGGTGGCGGAGACCTGCGGCGGGCGCTGCGCGGTGTTCGCGGGCGCGGGCAGCGCGTGGAAATACGCCATCGGACAGCGCGGCGGCGATCTGCGCGCGCTGACAAAGGAGCTGAACGCGGCGCTCTCGGGGCGCGGCGGCGGCATGCCGGAGTTCGTGCAGGGCAGCGTCGGCGCGGAGCGCGAAGCCATCGAGGCGTTCTTTGCGGAAAAGTGACTTGACAAGCGCGCGGCGGCGTGCTATGCTACGCACAACAAAAGGCTGTGAGAAAGAAGCCTTTTCCCTTCGGCGCAGCAGAGAGAGGACGGTCGGTGCGAGTCCTCGCGGCAGGGAAAGGGCGGCGCTTTTGAGCCGCGCGGCGGAAATGCCGCGCCGGTCCCCGCCGTTATCGGGAATGAAGTGCCCCGCCTCCAACGGGGAATTCAGGTGGAACCACGGACAATGCTTTGTTCGCCCTGAGCCTACTGAAATAGGCTCAGGGCGTTTTTGCTGCGCAAAAACGCAAGGTTTTGAGCTTCGTCCCTCGCCGCCATCGCGGCAATCGGGGCGCATGGCGTCAAAATTGCGTACACGCAATTTTGAAAACGCTCCGGGCCACCAAACGAAAAGGAGAAGAAACCATGAAAAACACCGAAAAGACGATGGACAAGATCGTTGCCCTGTGCAAGAACCGCGGCTTTGTGTTCCCCGGCAGCGAGATCTACGGCGGCCTTGCCAACACCTGGGACTATGGCCCGCTCGGCGCGGAGCTGAAGAAGAACATCAAGAACGCCTGGTGGAAGAAGTTCGTGCAGGAGAATCCCTACAACGTCGGCCTCGACGCGGCGATCCTGATGAATCCCCAGACCTGGGTGGCGAGCGGCCATCTGAGCGGCTTCTCCGATCCTCTGATGGACTGCCGCGAGTGCCACGAGCGCTTCCGCGCGGATAAGCTCATCGAGGACTGGTGCGCGGAGAACGGCTTCGAGCTGAGTAAGCCCATCGACGCCTTCTCCCAGAGCGAGATGAAGGACTTTGTTGAGGAGCACAACATCCCCTGCCCCACCTGCGGCAAGCACAACTTTACCGATATCCGTCAGTTTAACCTGATGTTCAAGACGTTCCAGGGCGTGACCGAGGACGCGAAGAACACCGTGTATCTGCGTCCCGAGACGGCGCAGGGCATCTTCGTCAACTTCAACAACGTCCAGCGCACGACACGCAAGAAGCTGCCGTTCGGCATCGGCCAGATCGGCAAGAGCTTCCGCAACGAGATCACCCCGGGCAACTTCATCTTCCGCGTGCGCGAGTTTGAGCAGATGGAGCTGGAGTTCTTCTGCAAGCCCGGCACCGACCTCGAATGGTTCCAGTATTGGCGCACGTTCTGCCACAACTGGCTGCTGTCCATCGGTCTGAAGGACGAGAATCTGCGTCTGCGCGACCACGATCCCGAGGAGCTGTGCTTCTACTCCAAGGCAACGACGGACTTCGAGTTCCTGTTCCCCTTCGGCTGGGGCGAGCTTTGGGGCGTCGCTGACCGCACGGACTACGACCTGACGCAGCATTCCAACACGAGCGGCGAGAAGCTGGTCTACCGCGAGGGCGAGGGCAAGGACATGGTGGAGTATATCCCCTATGTCATCGAGCCGAGCCTCGGCGTGGAGCGCAGCGTGCTGGCTGTGCTGTGCGACGCCTACGACGAGGAGGTCGTCGGGCAGGACAAGAAGGGCAACGACGATGTGCGCGTGGTGCTGCACTTCCATCCCGCGCTCGCGCCGTTCAAGGCCGCGATCCTGCCGCTGAGCAAGAAAGAAGTTCTCACCGGCCCCGCACAGGAGCTGTATGCCGAGCTGAGCAAGGAGTTCATGGTCGATTACGACGAGACCGGCTCCATCGGCAAGCGCTATCGCCGCGAGGACGAGATCGGCACGCCGTTCTGCATCACCTTTGACTTCGAGACCGTCGGCGACGAGAACACGCCCGCCGACCACTGCGTGACCGTGCGCGAGCGCGACACGATGCAGCAGGTGCGTATGCCCATCAGCGAGGTCAAGGCGTATCTGCGCGAGAAGTGCGCGTTCTGAGATCATCCTGCCGCACTTTGCGGCACACATAACCAAAGGGGGTATTCTCTGCCGTAGAGAATACCCCCTTTTTGCCGCGCGGCTTTACGCGCGGCTTTATTTGTATTTCCGGCTCTCGGCCACGGCGAGCTCGTCGCAGCGGTTGTTGTATTCGTTCTCCGCGTGCCCCTTGACCCAGTGGTAGCGGATGTCGTGCGTCGCGATGAGCGGCAGCAGCCGCTCCCAAAGGTCCACGTTCAGCGCGGGCTTCTTGTCGCTCTTGACCCAGCCCTTTTTCTGCCAGCCGTACACCCAGCCCTTGCTCAGCGCGTCGATGACGTACTTGGAATCCGAGTACAGCTCGACCTCGCACGGCTCCTTCAAAAGGCGCAGAGCCTCGATGACGGCGGTAAGCTCCATGCGGTTGTTGGTGGTCTGCGCCTCGCCGCCGGAGAGCTCGCGCTCGTGCGCCCCGTATCTAAGCACCGCGCCCCAGCCCCCGGGACCGGGGTTGCCGCTGCACGCGCCGTCGGTATAAATGGTGACGTTCTTCATATCGGCTCTCCGTTCAGACGGCGCGTGCCTGCCATGCGAGCGGTTGCCCCGCAAGGGGCGAGCGAGTTGGCATTGACCGGGTTTGCGAGGCAAACCCCGCCGTCGGTATAGATGGTGACGGTTTTCATAGAACACCTCTGTTTCGCCGCTGTGTACGGCGTATTTCGCAGGGGTGGTTCTCTTTGCGAAAGAGAATCACCCCTGCGCGACCCCAAGAGAACGCAAGGGGCTATCCGCCCCTTGACCCCCGAACTGCCCGTATTGAACTACTTTTGGGGAACAATATGGCGGTATTTTTCTTCTGAACGATTTGGTGTGCTTCTCTTTCCGCTCAGCCGCTGCTGCGGCGAATGTCGTTTGCTTTTCGGGTTACTGACGGAGTGTGTGGCGGGATTTGACGCGCGCGACACGCTGGGTGTACTCCTCGCGGTCGAGGATGCCGGCGTCGTAGAGGACCTTCAGGCTCTCGAGACGGCCCTCGCAGCTGTCGACGCCGGCGGCGTGGACGCGCAGGGAATCCGCCTGCTGGCGGCGGGCCTCCGCCCAGCGCTTCTCGCTGTGATGGCGCTCGGCGGCGTTGCGGCGCGCCTGCTCCGCTTCGATATCGCGCCCGCTCGGGCGGCGCGGACTCTTTTTGAGGGCATTGACGGCGCTGTTGAGCTTGTCGGACACCTCACCGCCGGCGGCAGACTGGCGGAGCCTTTCCGCCCATTCCTCCGCGGTGGGGCCGACGTTCTGTGTGCGCTTCTTATTGCCCTCCCCCTCACTTTTTGCAGCGAGCTTGCCAAAGACGATGACAGCGGCAACGATCATTATTAAAAAATCCATTCTGCTCTCCTCCTTACAGGTCGCTTAGAATGTCACGGCGCTTGGCCTCGTACTCCTCCTCGGTGATGAGGCCGCGGTCGTAGAGGCTGCGCAGCTCGGTCAGGCGCGCTTCCGCGTCGGAGCGCGGAGCGGCGCGGCGGTCGTCCGGCTCGTCGTCCGAGATCTCGTAGCCGCCCATTTTAACCTTGCCCGCGGCGATCAGAAAATTATAAACCCCCATGCCGAAGGCCAGCAGACACCAGATGGCCTTGAAGCCTGCAAAGACCGGGTCGAAGCCCGACGGAAGGGCAAACAGGCCGAAGCAGCCCATCGCAAAGCAGACGATGCCGCCGAAAATGCTCTCGCCCTTTGTGGGTTTACGGGTGATGCGCCGTCTTCTCATCTCATGCCTCCTCAGTCGGTTCCTCAGACGCAGCGTGCATACTGCCCTGAATGTCGGGGTCTTCATCGAGCGCCGGCTTGCGCTTGCCCTGCCACTTCGCGCGGCGCTCGTCCTCCGCGGGGCCTACGCCGCTGCCGATGAGCTTGCCGAAGGCGGCGAAGGCGAGGAGCAGAGCGGCGATCAGAAGGTACTTCATGGTGTTTTCTCCTTTCTGCGTCTGACGGGGTTTTGTTCTTTTCTATCCACAGTATCGCATAAAACCGGAAAAAAGTCTACAACAATAAAGTTGCGCCGGAGCATTCCGACGCAACTTTGCTTTTACATGGGGCTTATTCGTCCGCGTTTTCCACAGGGGTGGGGACCTCCGCCGTCTCCGGCGCGGGGGCTTCCTCATGCTCGGCGAGGGCCATGGAGATGACCTGATCGCCCTCCTCCTTGAAGCGCATAACGATGACGCCCTGCGTGGCGCGGCCCGTGGAGCGGATGTCCGCGACGGGGGTGCGGATCAAAATGCCCGCGCGGGTGACGAGGAGCAGGTCCTCGCTGCCGTCCACGACCTTGACGCCCACGACGCCGCCGGTCTTTTCGGTGACAGAATAGTTCTTGATGCCGAGGCCGCCGCGGTTGGTGATGCGGTATTCCTCGACCGGCGTCTTCTTGCCGAAGCCGTTCTCGGTGATGGAAAGGACCTGCTTGCCCGCCTGTGCGCGGGCGGCGCCGACGACGTAGTCGCCCTCGCGCAGACGGATGCCGCGCACGCCGACGGCGGTGCGGCCCATGGCGCGGACGTCGGTCTCGTCAAAGACGCAGGCCATGCCGTCGTGCGTGGCGATGAGGATGCGCTGGCTGCCGTCCGTCTCGCGGACCGCCACCAGCTCGTCGCCCTCGTCAAGGCTCAAGGCGCGGATGCCGTTGCTGCGCAGGTTCTTGAGCGTTTCAACGGGCAGGCGCTTGACCGTGCCGTTGCGTGTGACCATGGTGAGGTAGAGCTTTTCGTCGCCCTTTTCGCGGAAGTGGAGCATGGCCTGCACGCGCTCTCCGGTCTCGACCTGGATGATGTTGACGATGTTCGTGCCCTTGGCGGCCTTGCCGCTCTCGGGGATCTGATAGCCCTTCTTGCGGTAGACCTTGCCGGTGTCGGTGAAGAAGAGGATATAGTCGTGCGTGGAGGCGGTGAACACGTCCACGACGGTGTCCTCCTCGCGGGTGGTGATGCCCTTTTTGCCCATGCCGCCCTTGCCCTGCGCGGCATACTCGCTCACGCCGGTGCGCTTGATGTAGCCGTTCTGCGTGAGGGTGAAGACGCACTGCTCCTCCTCGATGAGGTCCTCAATGTCGATCTCGTCCTCGACGTCCTGGATTTCGGTCTTGCGCTCGTCGCCGTACTTGTCGCGAATTTCGATCAGCTCGTCCTTGAGGACGCCCTTGAGCATCGTTTCGTTGGAAAGAAGCTCAACGAAGTAGGCGATCTTCTTTTCCAGCTCGTCATACTCGTTCTGGAGCTTTTCGCGGTCGAGGCCCTGCAAGGCCTTCAGGCGCATATCGAGAATGGCCTGCGCCTGAATGTCGGAGAGGGAGAAGCGCTCCATGAGCTTTTCCTTCGCGTCGTCGTAGCTGGTGCGGATGATGTGGATGACCTCGTCGATGTTGTCTTGTGCGATGAGGAGTCCTTGCAGCAGGTGCTCGCGCTCGCGCGCCTTCTTGAGGTCGTACTGCGTACGGCGGGTGATGACCTGCTCCTGATAGGCGAGGTATTCATCGAGAATGTGGCGCAGGGAGAGGATCTTCGGCTGCTTCTGGTTATTGACCAGCGCGAGCATATTGATGGCGAAGCTGGTCTGGAGCTGCGTCTGTGTGAACAGGCGGTTCAAAACAACCTGCGGGTTCGCGTCGCGCTTGAGCTCGATGACGATGCGCATACCGGTGCGGTCGGTCTCGTCGCGGATATCGGAGATGCCCTCCAGCTTCTTTTCGTTGACCTGATCGGCCATGCTCTTGATGAGCATACGCTTGTTGACCTGATAGGGAAGCTCTGTGACGATGATGCGCACGCGGTCCTTGCCGAAGTCCTCAAACTCCGTGCGGGCGCGGAGCACGATCTTGCCGCGTCCGGTGGCGTAGGCGGCGCGGATGCCCGCGCGGCCCATGATGATGCCCTTCGTCGGGAAGTCGGGGCCGGTGACGTGCTGCATGAGGTCCGAGAGCGTGGCCTCGGGATCGTCGAGCACGCAGATGCAGGCGTTGATGACCTCGGTGAGGTTGTGGGGCGGGATATTGGTCGCCATGCCGACGGCGATGCCTGAGGAGCCGTTGACGAGCAGGTTCGGGAAGCGGCTGGGGAGCACGCGCGGCTCCTTGCGGGACTCGTCGAAGTTGGGGTCCCAATCGACGGTGTCCTTATCAATGTCGCGCAGCATCTCGTTGGCGAGCTTGGACATACGCGCCTCGGTATAACGGTAGGCCGCCGGGGGGTCGCCATCGACCGAGCCGAAGTTGCCGTGGCCGTCGACGAGCATATAGCGCATGGAGAAGTCCTGCGCGAGACGGACGAGGGCGTCGTAGACCGACGCGTCGCCGTGGGGATGGTAGCGGCCGAGCACGTCGCCGACGCAGGTGGCGGATTTTTTGAAGGGCTTGTCGTTCGTCAGACCGTCCTCATACATGGCGTAGAGGATGCGGCGGTGGACGGGCTTGAGACCGTCGCGCACGTCGGGCAGAGCGCGGCCGACGATGACGGACATGGCGTACTCGATGTAGGAGGACGTCATTTCATGCACGAGCTCGCTCGTGACGATCTTCTGCTCGGGGAAGCGAATGTCCTCGGGCTTGTAGTCTGTGTTTTTGTGAGCCATTTTGAAGATGTCCTCCTTTCTCAGAAGTCAAGATTGACGGCATACTGCGCGTTCTTCTCGATGAACTCCTTGCGCGGCTCGACCTTTTCGCCCATGAGGACGGTGAAGGTCTCGTCGGCGAGGATGGCGTCCTCGAGCGTGATGCGGCGCAGGGTGCGCTTTTCGGGGTCCATGGTGGTCTCCCACAGCTCGTGGGCGTCCATCTCGCCAAGGCCCTTGAAGCGGGAGATATCGACCTTGGCGTTCGGATTGTCGCCGCGCAGCTCGGCGGAGTATTTGTCGCGCTCCTCCTCCGAGAAGGCGAGACGCGTCGTCTTGCCGCGCACGAGCTTGAACAGCGGCGGCACGGCGGCGTAGACGTAGCCGTTTTCGATGAGGGGACGCATATAGCGGAAGAAGAAGGTCAGCAGAAGCGTGCGGATGTGGGAGCCGTCCACATCGGCATCCGCCATGATGATGACCTTGTGGTAGCGGAGCTTGTTGACGTCGAAATCCTCGCCCAGTCCCGCGCCGAGCGCGACGATGACGGGCTGGAGCTTGTCGTTGCCGTAAATCTTATCGGCGCGGACCTTTTCGACGTTGAGCATTTTGCCCCAAAGCGGCAGGATCGCCTGGAAGCGGGAGTCGCGGCCCTGCGTGGCGGAGCCGCCCGCGCTGTCGCCCTCGACGATGTAAATTTCGGTCAGCTCGGGGTTATTCTCGTTGCAGTCGCGCAGCTTATCCGGCATCGCCGCGCCGCCGAGGGCGCTCTTGCGGCGGATGGATTCGCGCGCCTTGCGCGCGGCCTCGCGCGCGCGGTTGGCCATCATCGCCTTATCCAGAATGGTGCGGGCGACGACGGGGTTCTCGTCAAGGAACTGCATGAGCTTATCCGAGACGATGGCGTCCACGAGGGTGCGCATGGAGGCGTTGCCGAGCTTGGCCTTGGTCTGACCCTCAAACTGCGCGTCGGTGAGCTTGACGGAGATGACGGCGGTAAGACCCTCGCGGCAGTCCTCGCCGGAGACCTTGTCGCCCTCCTTGATCAGGCCGACCTTGAGACCGTAGGCGTTGAGCACACGCGTGAGCGCGGCCTTGAAGCCGGTCTCGTGCATACCGCCCTCGGGCGTGTGGACGTTGTTGGCAAAGGAGAGAATGTTTTCCTGATAGCCGTCGTTATATTGCAGGGCGACCTCGGCGTAGGAATCGCCCCTGGTGCCGCTCATGTAAATAACGCCGGAGTGCAGCGCGTCCTTGGACTTATTGAGGAAGGTGACGAACTCGCGGATGCCGCCCTCGTAGCACATCTCGTCGCTCTGCTCCTGCCCCTCGCGCAGGTCGATGGTGCGGATGCGCAGGCCCGCGTTCAAAAACGCCTCCTCGCGCATACGGGTGTGGAGGGTATCGTAGGAGTAGACCGTATCCTCGAACATTTCGGGGTCGGGCTTGAAGGTGACGGTGGTGCCGGTGTGGTCGGTGGTGCCGACGATGGTCATCTCCTGCGTGATATGACCGCGGGAGAATTTCATCTCGTGGATCTTGCCGTCCTTATACACCTGCACGGTCAGCCATTCGGACAGCGCGTTGACGACGCTCGCGCCGACGCCGTGCAGGCCGCCGGAGACCTTATAGCCCCCGCCGCCGAACTTGCCGCCCGCGTGCAGGACGGTAAAGACGACCTCGAGCGCGGGACGTCCGGTCTGCGCCTGAATGTCCACGGGGATGCCGCGGCCGTTATCGATGACGGTGATGGTGTTGTCGGGATTGATCTGCACGGTGATGTCCGTGCAGTAGCCCGCGAGGGCTTCGTCGATGGAGTTATCGACGATCTCATAGACGAGGTGGTGCAGACCGCTCGTGGAGGTCGAGCCGATGTACATGCCCGGGCGCTTGCGCACCGCTTCCAGTCCCTCAAGGACCTGAATTTCCGAGGCGTTGTAATCGTTGTTGGCGTCGACCGCCGTGGACTGCAGAAGTTCGTTGTCTGCCATGGGGTTCTCCTTTCGGTACAGGGTACGAAGAACCGGGCCGGAACGGCTTCCGACACGTTTCTTCGCACCTTGTATAGTATTTTCGGATGGGAAGGCCGCTTACATCGCGGCCTGTCTTTTTTTCTTCGCAAGAAGGTACACGCCATACACGAGCGCTTCACTCAGCACGCACAGAAACACAATGCCTGTGAGCGGCGCAAAGTAGAGCGCCGAGCGCGAGGGGCAGCACCCACCGTTCGTCGTGAGGAAGGGAAAAGGGACTTAACAGCATAGACAGGGCGATCGGGGTCTTCATGTCGATTCCTCCATTCTTTTTTGCAGTGTTTGGCTCGAAAGTTCGGAGAGATAGACGATCTGGGGGTGGTAGGGGTGATCGCAGACGAGGAAGGATTTGGGGAGGTCGTCGCAGACCTCGAGCACCGTGCCCTCCTGCTGCGCGCGGTCCAGAAAGGCGCGGGTCGTTTTGGACTGCGAGGTGATCTCAAGATCGAAGATGCCGATGATGCGCCGCTCGGCAAGCATCTGATTGCGGCCGATGTGCAGGTACATTTCAGACCACCTTTCCGTTTTCAACGTGGAGGATCTTGCCGCCGAGAAGCGTTTCCAGCCGGTCCTCCTCGCAGCAGGTGATGAAGACCTGACCGCCGGAGATGCGGTTGAGGACAAATTCCTGCCGGCGGGGGTCCAGCTCGGAGAGCACATCGTCGAGCAGGAGGACGGGCGAAAAGCCCGTCAGCTCGCGGAAAATGTCGCGCTCGGCGAGTTTGAGGGAGAGCGCCGCGGTGCGGGTCTGTCCCTGCGAGGAAAAAGCGCGGGCGGCGGCGCCGCCGATGGAGACCTCGATGTCGTCCTTATGGGGTCCGGAGAGACAAAGACGTGAGGCAAGCTCGGCATGGTAATGGTCGCGCTGGTGCGCCATGAGCTGCTCAAAGACTGTCTCCTGCGACGCCATCGGATCGGCGACGGTGCTGACGGTCCTGTACGCGAGCGTCAGCTCCTCCCGCCCGCCGGAGCATTCGCGGTGGGCGCTCGCGGCATAGTCCGCGAGGAGCTTACAGAAGCGGGCGCGATAATAGATAAGCACCGCGCCGCACTGCGCCATGCGGAGGTTGAAATCGGGGAGCGCGTCGAGCAGCGAGGGGTGCTCCTCCGCGTCGCGCAGGATGCGCGTCTTGTGGTCGTAGAGGCGGTTATACTCGCTCAGCGCCGCGTCGTAGCGCGGGCGGAGCTGGGAGAGCGAGAGATCCATGAAGCGCCGCCTTGCCGCGGCGCCGTCGCGGATGAGCAGGAGATCGTCGGGGCAGAAATAGACGGTGTTCAACACACCCGAGAGATCGCCCGCGCGCTTGCAGGGGACCTGATTGACGCTCATTTTCCGGCGCTTGCCGCGGGACAGCTCAATCTCCACGGTAAAGTCGCGGCCGCGGGAAAAGACGCTGCCGGTGAGCCTTGCCGCGTCGGCTTCAAAGGAGATCATCTCCTTCTCCGTGCGGGCACGGGGCGACTTGGCGCAGGAGAGGTAGACAGCGGCCTCGAGCAGATTCGTCTTGCCCTGCGCGTTCTCGCCGACAATGACGTTGACCGAGGGATCGAAGGTCACGCTCTGGTGCGCGTAGTTGCGGAAATGCTCCAGCGTGATGGCGTCAAGTCGCATATTCGACGGTGAGCTCCCGGCCCGCGAAGGAAACCACGTCGCCCGGGCGGAGCTTTTTGCCTCGCATGGTGCAGACCTCGCTGTTGACGGTGACCTCTTCATTCAGAATGCGCAGCTTGGCCTCGCCGCCGGTGGAGACGAGATCGGCAAGCTTCATCAGGTCCTGCAGCTTGATATACTCGGTGGTGATGGGAAGAACGGTCATAAGGGGACCTCTTTTCTTTTATTGTGCCTTGAGACGGACGGGAAGGACCATATAAAGGAAGCTCTCTTCTCCGTCGGTCGGGACGAGGATGGCGGGAGAAATGCCGGTGTTCAGCTCGAGCTTGAGCTCATCGGCGGGCGCGAAGCGAAGCGCATCCATGAGGTAGCGGTTGTTGAAGCCGATCTCGAGGCCCTGCCCGTCGCCGTCGATGCGGCAGATGTCCTTGGCGTCGCCGTTGGCGGTCTTGGCGGAGAGGAGCACGCGGTCCTGCTCGAAGATGCAGCGCACGGGGCTCTTGAGCTTCTCGGAGATGACGACGCTCACGCGGTCAAGACTCTCGAGCATTGCCTTGGTATCCACGGTGACGGAGATGGGGTTGCGGCGCGGAATGGCGTTTTTGTAGTCGAGAAATTCGCCCTCAAGGCGGCGGCAGATCAGCTCGGTCTCTCCCATTTCAAAGAGAATGTGGCGCTGGCCGAGGGTGATGGTCGCGAAAGCGTCGATGTCTTCGCAGATCTTCTCGACCTCGTTGAGCGCAGCGCCGGGTGCGACGAAGGAGAACGCGCCGCCCTCGATCCGCTCGAGCGGCTCACGGCGAAGCGCCAGACGGAAGCCGTCGACCGCGACGACGGTCAGACCGTTGTCGCCGATCTCGAAGAGCTCGCCCATGTGAACGGGACGGGCCTCGTTCGTGGAGACGGCGAAGGAGGTCTGCTGGATCATGGAGCGCAGCGTCTTTTCCGGCAGGGATACGGAATACTTCTCCTCAACCTCCGGCAGCTCCGGAAAGTCGGCGGCGGAGAGGGCGAGAATGTCGAAGTCGGCATCGCCGCAGGAAAGGTGGACCACGAGCTTATCATCGGACGAGAAGGTGATCATATCGTCGGGCATACGGCGGATGATGTCGCCGAACAGGCGCGCGGAGAGGACCAGCTCACCGCCCTCCTGCTCCTCAACGGGAAAGCGGGTGCGGATGCCGGTCTGCATATTGTAGCCAGAGACGGTCAGCACGCCGTCGCCGCACTGGAGCAATAGACCCTCGAGCGCGGGAATGGAGCTTTTCGCGGCGACCGCGCGGGAGGTGGTATTGACGGCGTTTTGAAGAAGGAGCTTTTCGCAGGAAAATTTCATATTGCGATCCCTTTCTTGAAAAAAGAATAGATTATTTCGTCGTTATCGTAGTAGGGGAGAGAAATTGTGGAAAAGGGGAGGGAGGCTTAGAAAAATAAGGGTTTTCGGCTGTGAAAAACGATGGGGAAAGAAAAAGGAAAGAATCGGTCTTTGTGGAAAGTTGAGGATATCCACAGAAGGCGCAACCGGAAACGTGTTAACTCAGGGGAAAACGTCACTTCTTGGAGTTGATGTTGATGGTGATGTCCTTGATGGTCTGGGCGAAGCCCGGGTCGTTCTGGAGCTTCGTTTCGACCTGCTCGAGCGCATGGAGAACGGTGGTGTGATCGCGTCCGCCGAACTCGCGGCCGATGTCGGGCGTGGAGAGATTCGTCATGCGGCGGACAAGATACATTGCCGCCTGACGGGCGGTGACGGCCTCGCGGCTGCGGGAGGGACCCTTGACGACCGCCTCGTCGATGCCGAAAAAGCGCGAGACCTCGTCGATGATGGAGGCGGCGGTGGGAATGTATTCGTTGGATTTGCGAAGCATATCGCGCACGGCGCGGTTGGCGCTCTCCTCGTCCATCTCCTTGCCGATCAGGTCGCGGTAGGCGAGGATCTTATTCATCGCGCCCTCAAGCTGGCGGACGTTGCTGGAGACGTTCTCGGCAATGTACTTGGCAATGTCGTCGTCAATGACGCTGCCCCATTGGGCCGCCTTGTTTTTGACGATGGCAAGGCGCGTTTCAAAATCGGGCGGCTGGACGTCGACGAGCAGGCCCCACTCGAAGCGGGTCTGAAGACGGTCGTCGAGCAGCTGCATCTCCTTGGGCGAACGGTCGGAGGTGAGGACGATCTGGCGCTTGGACTCGTAGAGGGTATTGAAGGTATGGAAGAACTCCTCCTGCGTCTGCTTGCGGCCGGCGATGAACTGCACGTCGTCCATCAGCAGGAGGTCCGCGTCGCGGTACTTACTGCGAAACTCGACGTTCTTGCCGGTGCGGATGGCCTCGACCAGCTCGTTGGTGAAATCGTCGCCCTTGATGTAGACGATCTTGGCGTTTGGTGTTTTGGTGCGGATTTCGTGCGCGATGGCGTAGATCAGGTGCGTCTTGCCGAGGCCGGAGTCACCGTAGATGAAAAGTGGGTTGTAGTGCTCCGCCGGCGCGTCCGCGACCGCGCGGGCCGCGGCGTAGGCGAGCTTGTTGCTGTCGCCCACAACGAAGGTATCGAAGGTAAATTCGCCGGACTCCAAAAGAGAGGTCGGCTTTTTGGGCTTCTCCTGCCCGAGGGCGCTGCGCTCGGCGGCGGAGAGGAGCTTCACGTCGAAATCGGCGGAGAAGATCTCCTTCAATGCCGCCTTGAGGTTCGGCAGGAAGAGGGATTCGATCGTCCCGCGCTTGAAATCGTTGGGACAGCAGAGGTAAAAGGTCATATCGCGGATGGCAACCGCCTCCACCTCGTCGAACCAGGTGGAGATGGCCGTTTCGGCCAAACCGCCGGCGCGCAGGCGTTCGAGCACGACCTGCCAGACGTCAGCTACAGAGTTCAAAGAAAACGCTCCTTTCGTGGGCGGAAATGAAGGCGCGGCCCGCTGTGGAGCAGCGCATAATATCACCTCTTTATTATACCAGAGACGGAGGGAAAAAGCAACCGTATTTTATATTTAGATAAGGTAAGATGAGCCGTGAAACAAGCGATTTGCGGTCGGAAAAGCGGGAGACCACAAGATTTTGTGGCTTGACAGGGTGGGCCGCATCTTATATAATATCCTCTGCGTTGCGTTGAATGCGGCGCAGGAAAAAGGCTACTGCGGGGGTGGGAGACCGCCGCCGTCGAGTAAGAGCGGCCGATGGCCGCCGGCAAATTTTTTCAGGAGGTGTAACGCAATGGCTACTTCTCGTACCTATCAGCCCAAGAAGCTTCAGCGCTCCAAGGAACACGGCTTCCGCAAGAGAATGGCAACCGCCAACGGCCGCAAGGTCCTGGCCCGCCGCCGCGCAAGAGGCCGCGCCCGTCTGACCCATTGAGGGAGCCAAAGGCGCATCGCATATAGATAGACCGAGGGACGGACGATGGGAAAAATCGCCGTCCCTTAGAGGCTATCGTCCGAAAACGCCGGAACGGCGGAAAAGGACGGATGCAGGAGAGAAGCAATGAAGCGAACGATGACCGTTAAGGAGAATTATGAGTTCCGCCGGATCTACGCCAAGGGGCGGTCCGGCGTTTCACCGTACCTTGTGGTCTACGTCCGCCCGAACCGGCGGGGGCGTAACCGCCTCGGCGTGACGGTGAGCACAAAGCTCGGACACGCCGTGGTGCGCAACCGCGTCCGCCGCCGTCTGCGGGAAATTTTCCGGCTCAATCAAGGCGGGCTCGCGCAGGGGTATGATATGATCCTCGTCGCGCGCACGCGCGCGGTGGGGGCGGAATACCGCGAGCTGGAGCGCGCGTTTTTGAACGTGTGCGGAAAGCTCGGACTGCGGGAGAAGAAGCCGTGAAGCGATTTCTTCTCGCGCTCGTGCGCTTTTACCGGAAAAGCATCTCTCCCCTGCGTCCCCCCTGCTGCCGCTTCATTCCCACTTGCTCGCAGTACGCGCTCGAGGCCATCGAGAAGTACGGCGCGCTCAAGGGTGGCTGGCTGGCGTTCAAACGAATTATGCGGTGCCATCCGTTCTATCGGGGCGGAAAGATCTACGACCCCGTTCCCTGAGGGGGAACACCAAAAAACACGGAGGACACAAAAATGTTTGCAACGATCGGATACTATATCTGTATCCCCTTCGCATGGCTGCTCCGCGCGCTCTATGAGCTGACAAGCTCTTACGGCTGGGCGCTGGTGCTCTTTACCGTGGTCATCAAGCTGATCATGCTGCCCTTCCAGATGAAATCGAAGAAGAGCATGATGCGCATGAGCCGCTTCCAGCCCATGATCAAAGAGATCCAGACCCGCTATAAGAATAATCAGGTCAAGATGAACGAGGAGCTGCAGAGACTCTACGCAGAGGAAGGCGTCAACCCCATGAGCGGCTGCCTGTGGAGCTTCCTGCCCTTCCCCATCCTCATTGCCCTGTATTCCATCATCCGTCAGCCCATCACGCGCTTCATGATGCTCACGACCACGGCCATGCAGGGCGTGATCGACGCGGTGAGCGCGGCGGGCTTTGACCTCGCCGCCATCGCCATGACGGCGAACGACGGCGCCGTGACCGTGAAGGACGGTCTGACGCAGCTGCAGCCCTACGGCCAGATCACGCTCGTGAAGGCCGCGCAGGAGCTGGGCGTCGCCCTGCCCGAGGGCTGGATCCACATGGACTTCAGCTTCCTCGGCATGGACCTCACCATGATCCCCAGTGACGTCATCGGTCAGATCGGGACCGGCGGCTGGGCTGTTATCGGCGTGCTGCTCATTCCCATCGTTTCCGGCGCGCTGAGCTTCTGGCAGTCCAAGGTCTCCATGGCCGGCAATCCCTCGGCCGCGGACCCCAACGACCCCACCGCGCGCTCGAGCCGCATGATGATGTGGATGATGCCCATCATGTCCCTCTGGATCGGCTTTACCCTGCCCGCCTCCCTCGGCGTGTACTGGATCGCGAACAGCGTTCTGATGCTCGTGCAGGAGAAGGTGCTCAACAAGTATTTCAAGAAGAGCATGGCCGCGGAGGACGAGGCGCGTGAGAAAGCCCGCATGGAGGACCGTCTCCGCCGCATGGAGGAGGCCCGCGTCGCCCAGCAGCAGCGCGAGGCCGAGAAGAAGAGCCTGAAGGAAAAGCAGAAGGCCGCGCAGGCCGCTAAGGCGGCCAAGGCCGAAAAGGCCAAGAAGGCCACCACCGAGAACGGCCGCATCGGAGACCGTCCGTACGCGAGAGGCCGTTCGTTCAACGCCGACCACTACGGCGAATAACGAAAAGGAGCTTGTCTTAGATGATCAAGTTTATTGATATGACGGGCAAGACCGAGGACGAGGCCATCCGCCGCGCATTGGAGCAGCTCGGTCTGGAGCGCGACGATGTGTCCGTCGAGATCCTCGAGCGCGCGAAGTCCGGCTTCCTCGGCATCGGCGGCTCGCCCGCAACGGTCCGCATCAGCTATGACGACGGTCAGCCGGAGCCGAAGCCGGAGCCGGTCAAGCCCGAGCCTAAGAGCGCCGCGCCCAAGGCGGAGAAGAAACCCGTTTACTGCGCCGAGGTGCTGCAGAAGGAAGTGCGCGCCAGGGAAAAGCAGGAGCGCGAGGCCAAGCGCGGCGAGCGCAGGGCCGAGCCGAAGGCCGAGAAGGCTCCGCACGAGCCGGCCGTGCTCGGCGAGGAGATCCGCGACGAGAAGAGCGAGCAGATCCGCACGTTCCTCTCCGGTCTGCTCGAGCACATGGACGCCAAGGCCGAGGTCAAGGTCTATGAGGTCGAGAAGAACCGCTACAAGGTCATTTTAGAGGGTGAAAAGCTCGGCGCGCTCATCGGCCGCCGCGGCGAAACGCTCGACGCCATTCAGCAGCTGACGAACTATTCCATCAACCGCGGCGGCGAGAGCAAGCGCGCCCGCGTGCAGATCGACGCTGAGAACTACCGCGAAAAGCGCGAGGAGAGTCTGGAGCGTCTGGCGCAGAAGGTCGCGGGCAAGGTGGTCAAGTACCGCCGCAACGTGACGCTCGAGCCGATGAACGCCTACGAGCGCCATGTGATCCACACGGCGCTGCAGGACACGCAGTATATCACGACCTTCTCCATCGGCACGGAGCCGAACCGCCGCGTGGTGGTCTCCTACGACCGCACAAAGCAGTAAATAGCAGCGAAAAAGAAAGATGCCATACGGCATCTTTCTTTTTTTCAGGGGCGAAGCTCTGCTATGATGGAGCGGAGAAATGAAACGGGAGGACGATCCTCATGAAGCTGGTATCGTGGAACGTGAACGGCCTGCGGGCCTGCCTGAACAAAGGCTTTCTGGATTTTGTGGCGCTTGCGGACGCGGATGTGATCTGCTTGCAGGAGACGAAGCTGCAGCCGCATCAGGTGAGCTTCGAGCTGCCGGGCTACCGGATGTATTTCAACAGCGCGGACAAGGCTGGCTACTCCGGCACGGCGGTGCTCACAAGAAAGGAGCCGCTGAACGTCACCTACGATTTCGGCGACGACGAGCACCGGCACGAGGGGCGCATCATCACGGCGGAGTACGAGGATTTCTACCTCGTGTGCTGCTATACGCCGAACTCGCAGGACGAGCTGAGGCGTCTCCCCTACCGGATGCGGTGGGAGGACGATCTGCGGGAATACCTCTGCGCGCTGGATAAGACGAAGCCTGTGGTGTACTGCGGCGATCTGAATGTGGCGCACGAGGAGATCGACCTGAAGAACCCCAAGACAAACCGCTTCAACCCCGGCTTTTCCGACGAGGAGCGCGGGAAGATGACTGAGCTGCTCGCAGCGGGCTTTGTGGATTCGTTCCGCGCGCTCTGGCCGGACCGCGCCGACGCCTATTCGTGGTGGAGCTACCGCGCGGCGTCGCGGGCGCGGAACGTGGGGTGGAGGATCGACTATTTCATTGTATCCGAGCGGCTGCGCGGGCACATCAAAAAGGCGGAGATCTGGAGCGAGATCATGGGCAGCGACCACTGCCCCGTGATGCTGGAGCTGGAATGAATGGAAAAGGCGGACGCCCATGGGCGTCCGCCTTTTGTGACGTTGCCGAATTCTGAAGCAGAGCGAACATCTGTTTGAAAAGGTGCTTGTACTATGCGGCGGAATGTGGTACAATAATATACTTCAAAAACGACGCGGAGAGGGTGAGCGCATGAGCGTACACGAGGGGCACCGACAGAGAAAAAAGGAGCAGTTCCGCGAGCATGGGCTGGACGCCTTTGCCGACCATGAGGCGTTGGAGCTGCTGCTCTATTACGCCATTCCGCGGCAGGACACGAACCCCATCGCGCACCGTCTGCTCGAGCGCTTCGGCTCGCTCGAGGGCGTGTTTTCCGCGCCGGCCTACGAGCTGCAGAAGGTCGAGGGCGTGGGCGAGAACGCCGCGACGCTCATCCGGCTGCTTTTTCCGCTCTGCCGCCGTGTGCGCACGAGCGGAGGAAGGCATGAGGTCATTTTCAACACGCGCGAGAACATCGGCTCGTATTTCATCGAGCTGTTCCTCGGCGAGCGGCGGGAGGTCTTTTATGAGGCATGTCTGGATGCGAAGGGCAAGCTGCTCGCCTGCTACCGATTGGCGGAGGGCAGCCCGGATCAGGTGACGATCAATATGCGCCGGGTGGTGGAAAACGCGCTCAACGCCAACGCGAGCCTGGTGGTGCTGTCGCACAACCATCCGAGCGGCGTGGCGCTGCCGAGCAAGGAGGACAACCAGACGACCCTGCAGATCAAGCGGGCGCTTGCGGACATCGGCGTGCAGCTGGTGGACCATGTGATCGTCGCGGACGGGGACTTTGTGTGCCTGCGCGACAACGGACTTTTGGATTGAGGAGGCAGACCATGGAATTCAAGCTCCATGCGCCCTTTCAGGCGACCGGCGACCAGCCGGAGGCCATTGCCGCGCTTGTGCGCGGCGTCGAATTGGGACTGGACGAGCAGGTGCTGCTCGGTGTGACCGGCTCGGGCAAGACCTTCACGATGGCGAGCGTGATCGAAAAGGTCCAGCGCCCCACGCTGGTGCTGGCGCACAACAAGACGCTCGCCGCGCAGCTGTGCGCGGAGTTCAAGGAGTTTTTTCCCGAGAACGCGGTGGAATACTTCGTCAGCTACTACGACTACTACCAGCCCGAGGCGTATATCCCGCATACGGACACCTACATCGCCAAGGACGCCTCGACGAACGAGGAGATCGACCGCCTGCGGCTGAGCGCGACCTGCGCGCTGCTCGAACGGCGGGACGTGATCGTCGTTTCGTCCGTGAGCTGCATCTACGGTCTCGGCGAGCCGGACGACTTCGCCAAGCTGATGATCTCGCTGCGCCCGGGACAGACGATGGAGCGCGACGAGCTGCTGCGCCGTCTGGTGGAGGATCGCTACGAGCGCAACGACGTCGCCTTTGAGCGCAACCGCTTCCGCGTGCGCGGCGACGCGGTGGACATTTACCCTGCCTACTGGCGCGACCGCGCGGTGCGCGTGGAGTTCTTCGGCGACGAGATCGACGCCATCCGCGAGTTCCAGCCCGTGACCGGCGTGGTGACGAAGACCCTGCAGCACACGGTGATCTATCCCGCGTCGCACTATGTGACGACGAAGGACAAGATGGAGCGCGCCATCGAGGAGATCGAGCGCGAGCTGGAGGTGCGGGAGAAGTTCTTCACCGACAACGGACAGGCGGTGGAGGCGCAGCGCATCCACCAGCGGACGAAGTACGACATTGAGATGATGCGCGAGCTGGGCTACTGCACGGGCATCGAGAACTATTCGCGCGTCATTTCCGCGCGGCCCGAGGGGTCTGCGCCCATGACGCTGCTCGACTACTTCCCCAAGGACTTTCTGCTCTTTGTGGATGAGAGCCATGTCACGCTGCCGCAGGTGCGGGCGATGTACAACGGCGACCGCGCGCGCAAGGACGCGCTGGTGCAGTACGGCTTCCGCCTTCCCTGCGCTTACGATAACCGCCCGCTCAGGTTTGAGGAATTTGAACAGCGTGTGCATCAGCGCATCTACGTCTCTGCGACGCCGGGCGACTATGAGCGCGAGCGCGCAGGGCAGATCGTGGAGCAGGTCATCCGCCCGACGGGTCTGCTCGATCCGCGCGTGGAGGTGCGGCCCGTCACGGGGCAGATCGACGACCTTGTGGGCGAGATCAACGCCCGCGCCGCACGCAATGAGCGCGTGCTGGTGACGACGCTGACGAAGAGGATGGCGGAGGATCTGACGGAATATCTGCGCACGGTGGGCGTGCGCGTGCGCTATATGCACGCGGACGTGGAGACCATCGAGCGCATGGAGCTCATCCGCGACCTGCGGCTGGGCGAGTTCGACGTGCTCGTCGGCATCAACCTGCTGCGCGAGGGCCTCGACCTGCCGGAGGTGTCGCTCGTCGCCATTCTGGACGCGGACAAGGAGGGCTTCCTGCGTAGCGAGACAAGCCTTGTGCAGACCATCGGCCGCGCCGCGCGAAACGCGGACGGTCTGGTCATTCTCTACGCCGACACGGTGACACCGTCGATGAAGCGCGCGATGGACGAGACCGAGCGACGCCGCGCCATTCAGGACAAGTACAACAAGGAGCACGGCATCGTGCCGCAGACCATCCGCAAGGACGTGCGTGAGATCCTGGAGATCTCCAAGAAGGACGAGGACGGCGCGCGCCGGCGCGGCAAGCGCAAGCTCAGTGAGCGCGAGCGGGACGAGGAGATCAAAAAATTGGAAAAGCAGATGCAGGAGGCGAGCCGGATGCTTGAGTTCGAGTATGCCGCCGTGCTGCGCGACCGCATCATCGAGCTGCGCAAGGAACAAAAATAAAGAGAGAAAAAGCCATGAAAAAATACCTTCCCTATCTGAATATCCTCGGTGCGGCGGCCTGTTGGGGCTGCATCGGGCTGTTTAACCGCTTTCTGATGCGCGCGGGCATGGGCGCGGCGAACATCGTCGTCATCCGCAATTTCGGCGGACTTGTGCTGCTGACGCTCATTTTCGCGCTGCGCGAGCGGAGCGTATTCCATGTGAAAGCGAAGCACCTGCCCATCTTTTTCGGCACGGGTGTGGTGAGCATGGTCTTTTTTACGCTGTGCTACTTCAAGTGTCAGGAGCTGTGCTCGCTGGCGGTGAGCGCCATTCTGCTCTACACCGCGCCGGCGATGGTCGTGCTGATGAGCGCGGCGGTGTTTCGCGAAAGGATCACAAGGAAGAAGCTCCTGGCGCTCGCGCTGGCGCTGCTCGGCTGCTCGTTTGTGACGGGCGTATGGAGCGGGGACGCGAGCGTGACGGCGGTGGGCGTGCTGTTCGGACTGGGCGCGGGCTTCCTTTACGCGCTCTACTCCATCTTCGCGCCGTTCGGCCTGCGGCACTATACGCCGTTCACCGTGGTGTACTGGACGTTCGTGTTCGGCGGGCTCGGCTCACTCTTCCTGCTCGACGCGGGCGAGATGCGCACGGTGTTCGCGGACGGGAGAATGGTCCTCGTCGCGCTGGGGCTGATCGTCATTTCGACGGTGCTGCCGTATCTGCTGTATACGAACGGCCTTGCCAGGGTCGAGAGCGGCAAGGCGAGCATTCTGGCGAGTCTGGAGCCGGTGGTCGCGTCGTTCGTGGGCATTCTCGCCTTCGGCGAGCCGGTGAGCTTGATGGTATTTTTAGGGCTGGGGTGCATCCTCGCCTGCGTGTATGTATTGAGGTGAAGGGATATGGCGAAGGAAAGAAAAAACAAGATGAATGTTTTGACAGGAAGCGCGGGAGAATATTTTGTCGCGGCGGAGCTTTCGCGGCGCGGTGTTGTCGCGGCCCTCACAATGGCAGGGACAGATGCTTTTGACATTTTGGCTGTGAACAAAGCGGGGAAAAGCTGCGCGATCCAAGTCAAGACAACCCAGTATGAAAAGGCATCATGGCTGCTGAGCAGTAAGGATGAGACACCGAAGGCCGATTTTTATGTGTTTGTCCGGCTGAACGGAGAGAGTCTGCCGGACTACTATATCATGCAGGCAGAGGAGGTGGCGGTAACCATTCGGGAGTCGCATGCAAAATGGTTGGCAACACCCAAAAAGGATGGCACGCCGCATACGCCAATCAGTATGCGGGAAATACAAATAAAGTATCACGACGAAAATGCCTATAACCGCTGGGAGCTTATTACGGGAGAAGAGGACGATGGCAAAGAATAAGGAAGAAAAGACAAATGTGATGCGTGTGCTGGAGCAGAAGAAGATCGCCTATACCGCGCACAGCTATCCGCACGAGGAGGGCGTGGCGGTGGACGGCGTGACCGTCGCGAAAAGCATGGGCTTTGATCCCGCGCAGGTCTTTAAGACGCTGGTGGCGCGGGGCGCGAGCGGGCAATATTATGTGTTCGACGTGCCCGTGGCGGAGAGCCTTGATCTCAAGAAGGCGGCGAAGGCCGTGGGCGAGAAGAGCATCGAGATGCTCCACCAGAAGGAGCTGCTGCCGCTCACGGGCTATGTCCACGGCGGCTGCTCGCCGGTGGGCATGAAGAAGCTGTTTCCGACGGTTTTCCACAGCTCGGTGGAAAACCTGCCGACGGTCATCGTGTCCGCGGGGAAGATCGGTTATCAGGTGGAGGTCAAGCCCGCCGACCTGATGGGACTGGTGCGCGCGGAGACGGCGGACATTATCGTGGAAAACTGACTACAAATCGTATTATTTTGGAGCAATATTACATGTTGGATCAAATTTTTGTCAAGGGTGCGCGGGAGAACAACCTCAAGAACATTGATGTGAGCATCCCGCGCGACAAGCTGACCGTCATCACGGGACTGTCCGGCAGCGGAAAAAGCTCGCTGGCGTTTGACACCATCTATGCCGAGGGACAGCGGCGGTATGTGGAGAGCCTGTCGTCCTACGCGCGGATGTTTCTCGGGCAGAAGGAAAAGCCCGACGTGGACTACATCGATGGTCTCTCCCCCGCTATCTCCATCGACCAGAAAACGACCTCGCAGAACCCGCGCTCGACGGTGGGCACGGTGACGGAGATCTACGACTATCTGCGCCTTCTCTGGGCGCGGGTCGGCACGCCGCACTGCCCGAACTGCGGAAAAGAGATCAAGCAGCAGACCATCGACCAGATCGTGGATCAGGTGATGGCGCTGGGCGAGGGCACGCGCATTCAGGTGATGGCGCCGGTCATCCGCGGAAAGAAGGGCGAGTACGCCAAAATTTTCGAGGACGCAAGGAAGTCCGGCTATGTCCGCGTGCGTGTGGACGGGAGTATGTACGATCTGAGCGAGGAGATCAAGCTCGAAAAGAACATCAAGCACAGCATCGAGGTCGTGGTGGACCGCCTCATTCTAAAGCCCGATGTGGTGCATCGCCTGAGCGACTCGGCGGAGACCGCCGCGGCGCTCTCGGGCGGATTGGTGCTTATCAACGTGCTCAATCCCGAGCAGGATATTCTGTTCTCGCAGAACTACGCCTGCGAGGACTGCGGCGTGTCCATCGAGGAGCTGACGCCGCGGATGTTCTCGTTCAACAATCCCTTCGGCGCGTGCCCGGCCTGTACGGGCCTCGGCAGCCAGCTCAAGGTCGATCCGGAGCTGGTCATTCCGAATAAGACGCTCTCCATCCTCGACGGGGCTATCTGCGCGTCGGGGTGGAACAACGTGCGCGGCGACGGCATCTCGAGGATGTACTTCGACGCGCTGTCGAAAAAGTATCACTTCTCGCTGCGCGAGCCGGTGGAAAAGCTCTCGCCGGAGGTCATGGACGTGATCCTCTACGGCACGAAGGGCGAAAAGCTGGAGCTGCACTACGATCAGCCGCGCGGCAAGGGCGTGCTCTACCAGCCGTTTGAGGGCATCGTCAACAACCTCGAACGCCGCTATCAGGAGACGCAGAGCGAGAGCGTGCGCGCGGAGCTGGAGGAGTGCATGAGCGAGTGCCCCTGCCCCGCGTGTCAGGGCCGCAGGCTGCGGCGCGAGTCGCTGGCGGTGACGGTCGGCGGCATGGACATTGACACGTTCACGCGCATGAGCGTGACGGAGGAGATCGCGTTTGTCGATTCCCTCGCGCTTACCGAGCAGCAGCTGCGTATCGGCGAGCGCATTTTGAAGGAGATCAAAAACCGCCTCGGCTTTTTGCAGTCGGTCGGTCTGGACTATCTGACGCTTTCGCGCGCGAGCGCGACGCTCTCCGGCGGCGAGAGCCAGCGCATCCGGCTTGCCACGCAGATCGGCAGCAGCCTGATGGGGGTGCTGTATATCCTCGACGAGCCGTCCATCGGACTGCACCAGCGCGACAACGACAAGCTGCTTGCGACGCTCAAGCGTCTGCGCGACCTCGGCAATACGCTGATCGTGGTCGAGCACGACGAGGACACGATGCGCGCGGCAGATTATATCGTGGACATCGGTCCGGGGGCGGGCGTCCATGGCGGGCGCGTCGTCGCGGCGGGCACGCCGGCGGAGGTCATGGCGAACGAAGCGAGCCTGACCGGTCAGTATCTGAGCGGGAAAAAGAAGATCGAAACGCCGAAAACGCGCCGCGCGGGGAACGGCAAGCTCCTCACCGTGCGCGGGGCGCAGGAAAATAACCTCAAGAACATCGACGTGAGCGTTCCGCTCGGGACGTTTACCTGCGTGACGGGCGTCTCCGGCAGCGGGAAAAGCTCGCTCGTCAACGAGATCATCTACAAAAAGCTGGGCGCGGACCTCAACCGCATGAAGGCGCACGCGGGAAAGCACCGCGCCATCGAGGGCGAGGAGAATCTGGACAAGGTCATCTGCATCGACCAGAGCCCCATCGGGCGCACGCCGCGCTCGAACCCAGCGACATATACCAATCTCTTTAATGACATCCGCGACCTGTTCGCCTCCACGCCGGACGCGAAGGCGAGGGGCTACAACGCGGGGCGCTTCAGCTTCAACGTGCGCGGCGGACGCTGCGAGGCCTGCGGCGGCGACGGTCAGCTCAAGATCGAGATGCACTTCCTGCCGGACATCTATGTGCCCTGCGAGGTGTGCAAGGGCAAACGCTACAACCGCGAGACGCTGGAGGTCCACTATAAGGGCAGGAGCATCGCGGACGTGCTGGAGATGACGGTGGAGGAGGCGCTGGAGTTCTTCCGCGACCTGCCGAAGCTGGCGAACAAGCTCGAGACGCTGCGCGACGTGGGACTGGGGTATATCAAGCTCGGACAGTCCTCCACCACGCTCTCGGGCGGCGAGGCGCAGCGCGTGAAGCTCGCGACCGAGCTATCGAAGCGCGCGACGGGACGCACCATCTATATCCTCGACGAGCCGACCACCGGCCTGCACACGGACGATGTGCGAAAGCTCTTAGAGGTCTTGCAGAAGCTGACCGACGCGGGCAACACGGTGCTCGTCATCGAGCACAATCTGGACGTCATCAAGTCGGCGGACTATCTCATCGACCTCGGCCCCGAGGGCGGCAGCGGCGGCGGTACGCTCGTTGCCTGCGGCACGCCGGAGGAGGTCGCGGCGTGTGAGGCGTCCTACACGGGACAGTATTTGAAGAAGGTTTTATAAGCGGCTTCGCACCCTTTTCGGCGGTTTTTCATAAGCTGGCGCGAGAGGGGTGGAGAAATGCAGCTTTTGCAGGACGGCGTGATCGCGGCGCTTGCCGCGGTGGGGCTGGCGACGATCGTATGGTTCACCGTTACGGCGCTGACGCATCCGCGCGAGCGGGTGCGCAGCGAGACGGCGGTGATCGTGCCCGCGCGGGGCGCGGCGGAGGCGCTGGAGCACACGGTGCGGACGCTCGAGAGCGAGCGCTACGCCTCGGGCGGCTTTTCGCGCATCATCATCGCGGACTGCGGCATGGACGAGGACGCGCAGCGCGTGGCGCAGCTGCTGTGCCGCGAGAGCTTCGATGTGACGGTCTGCCCGCAGGGCGACCTCGCGCGGCAATTCGACTGAACGAAAGAGAATGGAGAGAGGGACATGGGAGAGCGCACGACGGTCATCGGTACGATCCTGGCGGTCGTTTTCCAGAATGAGGAGAACGGCTATACGGTCGCGCGCATCGTCACGGACGACGGCGAGCCGGTGACGGTGGTGGGCTGCATCCCCTGCGCCGCGCCCGGCGAGGAGCTGATCCTGACCGGACGCTACACGACGCATCCGCAGCACGGCGAGCAGTTTGCCGCCGACGAGGTGGAGCGGCATATGCCGACGGGCGAGACGGAGATCCTGAACTATCTCGCCTCCGGCGTGGTGCGCGGCATCGGGCCGGCGACGGCGCAGAAGCTGGTGGATCGCTTCGGCGCGGACACGCTCGACGTGCTCGACGGCGAGCCGGAGAAGCTCAAGACCATCAAGGGCATCACCGACAAGCGCGCGCGGGAGATCGCGGAGAGCTGGCGTGAGCTGGCGGGTCTGCGTCGCGTGCTGGACTTCCTGACGAAGTACGACCTGCCGGTGGGGCTTGCGATGCAGCTTTTCCGGCGCTACGGCGCGGACGCGATGGACGCGCTGCGGCGCAACCCGTATCTCCTCAGCGGCGAGGCGTTCGGCGTGGATTTTTCCGTGTCGGACGAGATCGCGCTGTCGATGGGCTTTTCGGGCGATTCCTCCTGCCGCACGGAGGCGGGGGTGCTCTTTGAGCTGAGCCACAACGAGCAGAGCGGCGGACACGTGTTTCTGCCGCGGGAAAAGCTCGTGGCGGCGACGGCGCAGCTGCTCGACTGTGACGCGGACACGGCGGAAAAGGCGCTCGACGATCTGCTCGAGCGCGGAAGCGTCGTGCAGGAGCAGGTGGCGAACGTAGAGGGATGCTATCTGCGGCGCTGTCACGAGGCGGAGACCTATGTGTGTACGCGCGTGCGCGCCATGCTTGCCGACAAGCCGGACAAGCTGCGCGGCGCGAAGAAGATCATCGACGAGATCGAGCGCGGGCAGGGCATCGAGTATGCGCCATTGCAGCGGCAGGCCGTGGAGCTGGCCGCGCAGGAGGAGCTGCTGATCCTGACCGGCGGGCCGGGCACGGGCAAGACAACGAGCGTGCGCGGCATCGTAGCGCTCTTTGAGCGCATGGGGCTGGACGTGCTGCTCTGCGCGCCGACGGGGCGCGCCGCCAAGCGCATGGGCGAGCTGTGCGGCAAGGAGGCGCAGACCATCCACCGCCTGCTCGGCATGAGCTGGAACGAGCAGACGGGCGATGTGACCTTTACAAAAAACGAAAAGGAGCCGCTGGAGGCGGACGCGGTGATCGTGGACGAGACCTCGATGGTCGACCTGGCGCTGATGCGCGCGCTGCTCGCGGCGCTGCGGCCCGGCTGCCGGCTGGTGCTGGTGGGCGACCCCGACCAGCTGCCGAGCGTCGGCGCGGGGAACGTGTTCGGCGATCTCATCCGCTCGGAGCGCGTTGCGACCGTGGCGCTTAAGGATATTTTCCGTCAGGCGGAGCAAAGCGCCATCGTGCGCAGCGCGCATCTGGTGAATGAGGGGCGGCTGCCGGAGCTGCAGAATACTGCCGCGAGCGATTTCTTCTTCCTCCCCCGCCGCGACAGCGCGCGTCTGGTGGACACGGTGGTGGAGCTGTGCAGAACGAGGCTGCCCGAAAAGATGCACATTCCCGCTGAGAGCATTCAGGTGCTCACGGCGACGCGCAAGGGCGACACCGGCACGGCGGCGCTCAACCGCGCCCTGCAGGCGGCGCTGAATCCCGCGGGCGCGGGACGGCGCGAAAAGCGCTTCGGCGACCTCGTGTTCCGCGAGGGCGACCGCGTGATGCAGACGCGCAACGACTATGATGTTTTATGGGAGCGCGAGGACGGCACGGCGGGCGCGGGCATCTTCAACGGCGACGTGGGAAAGATTTTGCAGATCGACCCGAGCGGCGAGTTGATCTCCATCGCCTTTGACGACCGCGTGGCGACCTACACGGCGGATATGCTCGCGGAGCTGGACATGGCCTACGCTATGACCGTACATAAGGCGCAGGGCAGCGAGTACCGCGCGGTGATCTTCGTCAGCGCGCCGGCGGCGCCGGGGCTGATGGTGCGCGGGGTGCTCTACACCGCCATCACGCGGGCGCGGGAGCTGCTGATCCTCGTCGGGGACGACGTGAGCCTTGGGAAAATGGCGGCGAACGACCGCCGCACGCGCCGCTACAGCGGTCTGCGCTGGCGGCTCGGGAACGGAGGGACGGCATGAGTCTGAAGGAAAAGCTGCTCGACCTGTTCTTCCCGCCGCGGTGCGCGTTCTGCCGCCGGACGGGTGTGCATGGCGTGTGCGCAGACTGCGAGAGGACGCTCCCCTACGCGAAGGTGCAGCTGTGCGAGGGCGCGGGCTTCGGGAGGTGCGCCTCTCCCCTGCTCTATGAGGATGCGGTGCGCGAGAGCCTGCTGCGCTTCAAGTTCCACGGCGCGCAGAGCGCCGCCGAGGGCTACGGCGAGCTGCTCGCCTGCTGCGCGGCAGAGGAGCTGGGCGGCCGGTTCGACACGGTGACGTGGGTGCCGGTGAGTAAAAAGCGCGAACACGAGCGCGGCTACGATCAGGCGTACCTGCTGGCGAAGGAAACGGCAAGGCATTGGGGTATCGAGCCGGTGCGGCTGCTGCGGAAAACGAGAAACAACGCCGCGCAGTCCGGGCTGTCCTCCGCCGCCGAGCGGCGGGGCAATGTGCTGGGCGTGTACGAGGCGGAAAACACGGACAGGATCCGCGGCGCGAAAATTCTGCTCATCGACGATATTCTGACCACCGGAGCGACGCTGGGCGAATGTGTGCGCGTGCTCAGGGAGGCCGGCGCGGCGGATGTGGTGTGCGCGACGCTCGCCCGCGCCGTGACGGAAAAGGAAAAGGACGGTGCAAGGCGCGGGACACCGGTGTGATTTGGCACACGCCCTGCGGCACATAGATGCGGCAAAATCACACACAATGCTATTGCAAAACCGTTTTTCAGCCGCTATAATAGAAAAGTAAGCGAGATAAAATGCGGATATTTCCGCCGGAATACAAAGGAAAATGAGAGAGGTAGCATTATGTGTTCACTGGCAAAGGACATCGGTATCGACCTCGGTACCGCGTCGGTTCTGATCTATGTAAAGGACAAGGGCATCGTGCTCAATGAGCCGAGCGTGGTGGCCATTGATAAGGATACGGGCAAGCTGCTGAAGGTCGGCGCGGACGCGCAGGCCATGCTGGGCCGCACGCCCGGCAACATCGTTGCGATCCGCCCCCTGCGCGAGGGCGTTATCTCCGACTACGAGGTGACCGAGCGGATGCTCAAGGAGTTCATCCACAAGGTCATGGGCTTCCAGTTCTTCAAGCCGCGCATCATCATCTGCGTGCCCTCCGGCATCACCGAGGTCGAGGAGCGCGCGGTCATCGACGCGGGCATTCAGGCGGGCGCGCGCCGCGTGTACCTCATTGAGGAGCCGGTCGCGGCAGCCATCGGCGCGGGCATCGACATCACCCAGCCCGACGGTCACTTCATCATCGACATCGGCGGCGGCACGAGCGATATTGCGGTCATCTCCCTCTCCGGCGTGGTCGAGAGCGCGTCCATCAAGGTCGCGGGCGACCAGTTCAACGAGGCGGTCGTGAAGTATATGCGCCGCAAGCACAACCTGCTCATCGGCGAGCGCACGGCGGAGGAAATGAAGATGAGCATCGGCTGCGTCTTCCCGCCCGAGGAGGAAATGACGATGGAGATCAAGGGCCGCTGCCTGCTCACGGGTCTGCCCAAGCTCATCACCGTGACCTCCACCGAGATGATGGACGCCTTTGAGGAGCCGGTCGAGCGCATCATGGAGGCGGTGCATCAGGTCCTCGAACGCACGCCGCCCGAGCTGGTGGCTGACATTTCCAGCAACGGTATCGTGATGACCGGCGGCGGCAGCCTGATCCGCGGCTTTGATAAGCTGGTCACGGCGCGCACGGGTATCCACACGGTCGTGGCAGAAAATGCCATCCAGTGCGTCGCCGAGGGTACGGGCAAGAGTCTCGAAAGCGTCGGCGAGATGAAGGACGGCACGATGAACCTGAGCCGCCGCAAGCAGATCAACTGAACAGAGAGCAAAAGGGGCTTCGACCGGCTGGTCGAAGCCCCTTTCCCTTTTACAGAGGAAGAGCGCGGCCATTTGGCTGCGCCCTTCTGCCTTATTTCTTTTCGATGACCTTGAGGACCTTTTCGTAGCTCTCCTCGGCGAGCGGAATGGCGTGGGCCAGCATGGCCTCGCCCTTGTGGCAGCACTCGTCCGCGTACTCCTTGTCCTTGAGGGACGAGAGGTTGATGAGGACGTTGAGCCACGCGCTCTGCATGGCAGTCTTGAGCGTCAGCGCCGCAATGCCGAGGTCGCTCACGACATTCGGATTGGTCGTGCCGACGAGCGTTGCGAGCAGGTCAATGGATTCCAGACAGACCTCCATCATCGTCAGGGGGACCTCCGTGCAGTTGCGGAAGCTCGCCTGCACCGCGCCGCGGCGAATGGCCTTCTGGGCGTCATTCTCCTTGGGCAGGGCGAGGGATTCGATGAGCACGTCGAACACCTCGCTGTCGCGGTTCATCACGTCCACAAAGCGCTCCTTCAACTCGTTGCCCTTGGCGATGGCGTCGAGAATGCGCTCGCGGTCGTCCTCAAAGCCCTTTTTGGAGAGCGTGAGGCCGTTGACCATCATGGTCAGCGCGACGCCGATGCCGCCCGCCAGACCCGCGACCGCGCCGCCGCCGGGGGCGGGCGCGTCGGAGCCGACCGCGTTGATGAGCTCTGTGACCTTCATATCCGCAATTTTCATGGAAAGTCCCTCCTTAGGGGTGTGTAAATTTTAGAACAGGCCCGTGATGCGGCCGTTTTCGTCCACGTCGATCTTCTCGGCGGACGGGACCTTGGGCAGACCCGGCATGGTCATAATGTCGCCGGTCTTGGCGACGAGGAAGCCCGCGCCGGCGTTGACCTTGAGGTCGCGCACGGTGATCTTGAAGCCGCGGGGCGCGCCGAGCTTGCCCGCGTCGTCGGAGAAGGAGAACTGGGTCTTGGCCATGCAGATGGGCAGATTATCAAAGCCGAGGTCGGTGAGCTGCTTGAGCTGCTTCTTCGCGGGGGCGGAGATGATGACGCCGTCAGCGTGATAGACCTTGGTGGCGATGGCGTTGAGCTTGGCCTCGATGCTGTCGTTCACGTCGTAGACGTACTGGAAGTGGTCGGGCTCCTCGCAGAGGCGGACGACCTCCTCGGCGAGCGCCTTGCCGCCCTCGCCGCCCTTGGCCCAAACCTCGCTCAGACGGACGTTGACGCCCAGCTCGCGGCACTTGCTCTCGACGAGCGCAAGCTCGGCGGCGGTGTCGGTCGGGAAGGCGTTGACGGCGACGACGCAGGGCAGGCCGTAGACGTTCTTGACGTTGTCAACGTGCTGGAGGAGGTTCGGCAGACCCTTTTCAAGGGCTTCGAGGTTCTCATTGTTCAGCTCGGCCTTAGGCACGCCGCCGTGGTACTTGAGGGCGCGGACGGTGGCGACGATGACGACGGCGTTGGGATGGAAGCCGGCGGCGCGGCACTTGATGTCGAGGAACTTCTCGGCGCCGAGGTCGGCGGCGAAGCCTGCCTCGGTGACGGTGTAGTCGCTCAGGCGCATGGCCGTTTCCGTGGCTTGCAGGGAGTTGCAGCCGTGGGCAATGTTGGCGAACGGGCCGCCGTGGATGAAGGCGGGCGTGCCCTCGAGGGTCTGAACAAGGTTGGGCTTGATGGCGTCCTTCAGGAGCGCAGCCATCGCGCCCTCGGCCTTGAGGTCGTGCGCGGTGACGGGCTGATCGTCATAGGTGTAGGCGACGACCATCTTCGCAAGGCGCGCCTTGAGGTCGGCGAGGTCGGAGGACAGGCACAGCACCGCCATGATCTCGCTGGCGACGGTGATCTCAAAGCCGTCCTCGCGCGGCACGCCGCTGGCCTTGCCGCCGAGACCGTCGATGATGTGGCGGAGCTGACGGTCATTCATATCGACCGCGCGCTTCCAGACGATGCGGCGGGGGTCGATGTTCAGGGCGTTGCCCTGCTGGATGTGGTTGTCGAGCATGGCGGCGAGCAGGTTGTTCGCCGCGCCGATGGCGTGGAAGTCGCCGGTGAAGTGGAGGTTGATGTCCTCCATCGGGACGACCTGGGCGTAGCCGCCGCCCGCCGCGCCGCCCTTGACGCCGAACACAGGGCCGAGGGAGGGCTCACGCAGGCAGACCATGGTCTTCTTGCCGATCTTGTTGAGCGCGTCGGCCAGGCCGACGGAGGTGGTGGTCTTGCCCTCGCCCGCGGGCGTGGGGCTGATGGCGGTGACGAGGATCAGCTTCGCCTTGCGGGGCAGCTTGCGGATCTCGGTAAGGTCGAGCTTGGCCTTGTACTTGCCGTAAAGCTCGAGGTGCTGCTCGTCGATGCCGGCGGCAGCGGCGATCTCAGTGATGGGCTTCATTTCGTGCGCCTGGGCGATCTCAATATCGGTCATGTGAAGGTACCTCCTGATACAATATGTTGAAGAGTGCGGTTTTCCCGGCCGGATAACTTGTGAGTATTGTACCAAAATGCAGGAGGAAGGTAAACAACTTTCACGAGCCACTTTTTCGGTATCGGTTAAAAATTTTAAGCGTTCGGTCGGCGAGGGCTTACAGCGTGATGCACACGGGCTCGTCGAGGGTGACGGGGCCGCCGATGGCGGCGGAAACAACCGCGCCGCCGCGGCGCTCGATGCTCGCGCGGACGACGCCCGCGGGCTGGAAATAGTCCTGCTCAAAGAGGCCGTCCGCGAGCCCTGCACTCTCGGCGACGGCGCAGGCGATGGTGCCGCTGCCGCAGCTCCCCTCCCAGATGAGGGTGCCGGTATCCACGACCTTGACGAGCGGCGTCATGCGGTGGCTCGTGCGGTCGAGGAAAATGACGCCGTAGGCGTCCAGCCCCTCGATGGCGGAAAACAGCGGCTCGGCGGCGCGGAAGAAGTCCTCGCTCGGCGCGACGCCCTCGATCACGAGGTGGGCAATGCCGGCGAGGTCGACCAGCGTGCCCGCATGACCCTCGACCTCCGCCGCGCGCACGGCGCGCGGGAGCGGCATTTCGGCGCGGGCGGCGCCCCGCGCAAGATCGACCGCGGCGGTGACGACGTGATCGCAGCCGCTGACGCGGAGCCTTACTTCGGAGAGACCGCCCCGCTGCCGCGCGACGTACATCGCATAGGCGCGGGTGGCGTTGCCGCAGAACTCGCCGCCCATCATCTCCATGCGGCCGTCGGTGTCCGCGTCCGCGGGGCAGGCAAAGCCGACCTGATCGATCTTCATATCGGGCAGCCGGCGCATCAGCTCGGCGGCGAGCGCCGCGCGGCGCTCCCTTTCGATGGGGTCGAGGACAAAAAGCGTGATGTTTCCGGCGGGATCGGCGCACAGGACGTTGAGCTTCATAGAGATGCCTCCTTGCTTTTTTCGTATGCCGCTTAAAAAAAGAAGGTGTAAAGTCTTGGAAAGACTTTACACCTTCTCGGGGAATGTGTCAACTCGGAAAATTACTCAAAGTCGGGGATATACTCCTTGACGATGTCGAGCAGCTCGCCGGAGCGGATCATCTTCTCCACCGCGCGGATGTCGGGCCAGATCTCGCGGTCCACTTCGTAGAACGCGACTTCCTTGCGGACGTGCTGGTAGATGGCTTCGTGCAGCGGGGTGAGGCCCTGACCGTGGGTGTTCAGGCGGCGGCGGATGTCGATGGCCTGGCAGGCGGTCAGCAGCTCGTCGGCGAGGACGTCCTGCGTGTTCTGCAGGATCATCTTGGCCTTACGGGCGGCGGTGGTGCCCATGGAGACGATGTCCTCCTGGTTGGCGGAGGAGGGGATGGAGTCCACGGAGGCGGGATGCGCGTAGACCTTGTTCTCGCTGACCATGGAGGCGGCGGCGTACTGGACGATCATGAAGCCGGAGTTGACGCCCGCCTGCGTGGTGAGGAAAGCGGTCAGGCCGTTGCTGAGCGCGGGGTTGACCATGCGCTCGGTGCGGCGCTCGGACGCGTCGGCGATCTCGCTGGCGGCGATGCCGAGGAAGTCGAACGGGAGAGCCATGGGCTCGCCGTGGAAGTTGCCGCCGGAGATAACGGCCTCGTCGTCGAGGAACATCAGCGGGTTGTCGGTGACGGCGTTGAGCTCGATCTCGACCTTCTCACGGACGTACTCGAGCGCGTCGCGGCAGGCGCCGTGCAGCTGCGGGATGCAGCGCAGGGCATAAGCGTCCTGCACGCGGTCGGACTGGCAGTTGTCCAGGATCTCGGAGCCGGCGAGCAGCTTGCGCATATTCGCGGCGACGAGCATCTGGCCCTTCTGGCCGCGCACCTGATGGATGCGGGGATCGAAGGCGTTGCGAAGGCCGGTCAGACCCTCCATGGACAGGGACGCGATCACGTCGCCGAGCTGGGCGGCGCAGATGGAATCGTACAGGGCCAGCGCGCCGACGGAGGTCATCGCGCAGGTGCCGTTGGTCATGCCGAGGCCTTCCTTGGACACGAGCGTGTCGAGGGTGGCAATGCCGGCCTTGGCCATCGCCTCCGCGCCGGTCATCTTCACGCCCTCATACATGGCCTCGCCCTTGCCGAGCATGGGTAGCGTCATGTGAGCGAGAGGCGCGAGGTCGCCGGAGGAGCCGAGGGAGCCCTTCTGGGGAACGACGGGGGTAACGCCCTTGTTGAGCATCTCGAGAAGCATCTCAACGAGGAGGGGGCGCACGCCGCTCACGCCGCCGCACAGGGCGTTGGCGCGCAGGAGCATCATGCCGCGCACGATCTCGTCGGCATAAGGCTCGCCGGCGGCGGTGCAGTGGCTGAGGATCAGGTTGGTGGAGAGCTGGTTGCTCATCTCCTTGGGGACGGCGACCTTCTGGAACTCACCGAAGCCGGTGGTGATGCCGTAGGCCACGCGGCCCTCGGCGGCGATCTTCTCGGCGAGCGCACGGGACTTCTGCATCGCTTCGAGAGCGGAAGGGGCCAGCTCGACCGTGGCGTTGTAGCGCGCGATGGCGACAAAGGATTCAAGCGTCAGGCTGTGGCCGTCGACCACAACGTGCTTGATCGCGGTGGGATTCATGATCATGGTAGTTGCCTCTTTTCTTAATAGTTGCCGAATGGCACGATCTCGATGCTGTGATGTGAGAAGCTTTTTCCGGAGGCTGTGCTTCGATAGACGTCTGCCCATGACGTCCGGCGCACCTGCCGGTGAGTTGACTCAGCCAAAGGTGGTGTGGTTTGGTTGATGGCTTTAGGATAGCACAAATTTTGTGCAAAATCAATAGGAATTGCTGTTAATTTTTCTGTAATATTGTGCGGTATCACTATATTACGGCGCTGTGCTGCCGTGCTATCACAGACCGAACAAAAATCGGCGGAGAAAAGTGAGGGCTGCGGCGCGGGCGGAGCAAGGAAAAGGACCGCCGGTGTTCCGGCGGTCCTTTGTGCGTTATTTCTTTTTCCGTTTTTTGGAGGCCTGCTTCGGGGCGGCTTCATAGTCCAGCACGCGGATGGCGGGGTTTTTCTCCTTCGCCAGCTTGATGATGGCCTCCGCATCGGAGCGGGTGAAGAACAGCGCCTTTTCCATCGAGCTGTAGCCGATGTGCAGACGGATCAGATCCGGGTGCTTACGGTCCTCGGTGACGATGGAATTGATCTGCTCCCAGGGAAAGAAGTCGTACTGGGTCGTGATCTGCATCTGATAGAAGATCTCAAGTCCGCGGGTGGTGACCACGGCGTCCTTCTTCGTCAGAAGCGTCAGCGTATACAGAAGGGCGAACCCAAAGGAGATGACCGAAAGCGGAAGGTTGCTCCGCTTGGACATCAGGCCGAACAGCAGCAGGAGGACGACCAGTATCCAGCCGCCGACGGTGACCCACTTTTTCCGCGGCTTGGGCGGGCGCGAAACGTAGATCGGGGGCGGGACGGATTCCCAGGGAAGCGTTTGTCTCACGGCGGCAGTTCCTTTCTAAAACGGGGTAAGGCGTGCGTGCGGGACGCACGCCTTATGTAAGAAGTAAATTACGCGTTGATCTTGGGGGCCTTGCCGGCAGCGCGGCGGGCCTCGAGAGCGGCGAGAGCCTTCTGGTGGGCCCCTTCGGGAGCACCGGCGGGCTTGCCGGCCTTGGTCTTGCCGAACAGGTTGGTGTAGGAACCGTCAGCCCAGAAGATGTTGCGGCCGAGCATGGCGGTGACATAGGCATAGATGGGGTTGAGCAGGTTGACGAAGGCATAGGGGAAGAAGACGAAGGAGCTCATGCCGAGCACGCCCTGCTGATAAGCGCCGCAGCCGGTCCAGGGGAACATGACGGCCCAGAGGGTACCGGCGTCTTCCAGAGTACGGGAGAGCATGTTGCGGCCGAGGCCGAGCTCATCATACTTGTCAGCATAGATGGGGGCGGGAACGCCAATGCCGAGGAACTGGTCGCACATGGTGGCGTCGCAGAAGATGGAGGTCAGCAGGGTGGCGAGGATCAGGCTGCCAACGGAGTGGATCTTGTGCTTGAGGCCGCCGAAGAGCTTCTCGATGCAGCCGCAGCGCTCGAGGGCGCCGCCGTAGGCGAGCGCGACGAGGATGAGGTTGATGGTCCACATCATGCCGTCCATGCCCTTTGCCTTGCCGAGGATGGAGTCAGCGACCGCGTTGCCGGTCTCGACCGCGTTGCCGTAGTGCAGAACATCGAAGATGTCGCCGAGGGAGTAGCTGTAGAAAATGTCGGTGGACTGGAAGATGAGCATGAAGACGACCGCGGTGGCGACGGAGACGGCGATGCCGACCAGGCCGGGCACGCGCAGGATGCACATCACGATAACGACGATGATGGGGAGGAGCAGGATGGGGCTGATGGTGAAGGCGCCGCGGAACGCTTCCTGGATGCCTTCGGCGACTGTAGCGTCATACGCGCTGGTGTCAACGTTCAGGCCAAGGATCGTGTAGAGAATGAGGGAGAGCAGCAGGGTCGGGCCGGTGGTGGAGACCATCGCGGTGACGTGATCGAACAGGCCGGTCTCCGCGACGGCGGCGGCGAGGTTGGTGGTGTCGGACAGGGGGGAGAACTTGTCGCCGACATACGCGCCGGAGATGATCATACCGGCGGTAATGGGGGCGGGGATGCCGAGGCCGGCACCGATGCCGAGGAAGGCAAGGCCGATGGTGGCGGTGGTGGTCCAGGAGGAGCCGCAGGCCATGCCGACGATGGCGCAGAGGATGCAGCCAACGGGCAGGAACAGCTTCGGGGTCAGCAGGTCAAGGCCGTAGACGATCATGGTGGGGATCGCGCCGGAGAGCATGAAGCTGGTGACCAGGAAGCCGACGGTGGCGAGGATCAGAACGGCTTCCATGGAAGCAGCCAGACGCTCGACCATACCGGCGAGCATCTCCTGAAAGGAGTGGCCGCAGATGAAGCCGACGATGCAGGCGACGATGATGGACATGACCAGGGGCAGGTGCGCGTCATGATAGCCGGTTTCGGAATGACCGCGGAAGCAGTAAAGCATGAACGCGATCATCGCAACGATGGGAACTAACGCCAGAATAAAACTGGGTTCCCGAACGGTTTTCTTTTCGTTTGCCATGAATGATACCTCTCTCTTTAAAAATAAGATTTTAGTTTGTTGCGTAAGCTCGAACGATACCTGAGACGACCGCCGCCGCACGGCGGAGATCATCCCCACACACAAGGTCTCTTCCGATTGCCCTCCTTTCTGCATAACAGATCAGTGCAACAAGCTGTGGACGCTCCGTATCCGGGAGGGAGCCCCGTATGCGGAGTTGGAAACGAAACCGCGCCGGCGGCCGCCGTTGGGCAAACGGCGCTTCTCACCTGCCGCGTTGCGCTTTCGTTCCGGTTCGGTCCCACAGACGCCCGCTCAGGCGTTCTGCGCGGGGATCATCGTCCGGTTTGACAAAATCACCGTGCTCTGCGGAACCAGCTTTTGTATTATATCATAGGCGTTCACAAAAAATCAATAAATTTCCGGATTATTTTTGCTTTTTTCTGTAACTTTTGACGACACTAAGGCGCTTTACTGCTCTGCTAATTAGTGAAAGCGGCAAAACCGAAGAAAGCCCCTGCCGTTTGGCAGGGGCAGATGCGGTATGGATGGCCTTACTCGTGCGCGTTCTTCTCCTTCATGCGCTTGAGGACGATCTTGTAGCCGTCCGCGCCGTAGCTGATGCACTTATTGACGCGCGTGATGGTGGCGGAGGACACGCCGATCTCCTTGGAGATCTGGGAGAAGGTGTTGCCCGCCTCCAGCATTTCGGCGACCTGCAGGCGCTGGGTCATGGCCTGGATCTCGCTGAAGGTGCACAGATCGTCGAAGAAGCGGTAGCACTCCTCAAGGTCCTTGAGCGAGAGAATGGCTTCAAACAGATGATCGGTCTCCTCCGACTTCATCTTGCTTCCGTACATAACAGGTCCTCCTTACAGAACTGAATTTGGGGGCTGCGCGGGAAAAGGGTCAAGCCCTCTGCGCGGCGCGCAGGGAGCGCTTGAGCATATCGAGCACCGGCGGGGTGACGAAAGCCATGGCGACCGCGGTGACCGCGCCGGAGACGATGCGGATGCCGACCTTGCCGAACACATAGGCGTAGGTGTAGTAGCCGTAGATGACGCTGTCGAGATAGATCGCGCCGGTATTGAGAAGCGTGACGACGAGCGAGGTGACGATCAGCACGCCGACGAGCTGCTTGCGCGAGAGTTCGTAGCCGCAGCGCTTGGCGTACAGACCGATGAGCAGACCGCGCACCGCGGGCGGAATGATCCACAGTACGGTGGTCGCGGTGACGCCATAGGTCATCAGCTGGCCGAGAAAAGCGCCGACCAGACCGACCATCAGCCCGCCGCCCGGACCGTAGAGCAGAGCGCCGACGATGATGGGCAGGGCGGAAACGGAAATGTTGATCCAGCCGAGGCGGATCGTGCCGACGGTATTGAGCACGACGTAGACGGCGACCATCATGGCGATGACCACCAGCTTGCGCGTGGACATGGAGCCGAAGCGGTTGACGACGATGAGCGCGGCGACCAGCCCGACAAAGCAGGCGGCCATGCAGAGAATGATGGATGTGGGCGACATGAGACGATTCCTCCTCAAAAATAATGAGCTTCCGCCGCGGGCATTCATTATCCCGCGCGGAGCGTGGCAGCTTGGAGAGGGCACAGATGACCCCCCTCCCCTTACGGCAGGAGCCACGCAGAAAAGAGGTCTCATGTCTCTTCTGGAGTGGCGAGCGGAATGCGAAAGCCATACTGCAAACCAGGGTTTTTCGTCCGCCGGGCAACTTCCCGTCCCGACGGCACTGTGCGCCCGTTGGGCGCAAACACATGACTTCCTACTCTGCCAGAGCGTATTTTTGTGTAAAAATACACATATAGAATAGCAAACTCTCCGCCCATCGTCAAGCAATTTCACACGGGAAAGCGCGGTTTTTCCGCGAATTTTCTTTTTTAAGGCGAGGGCGCGTTTATTTCTTACAAAACACGTGGATGTGGCGCGGCTTTTTTCTTGACAGTGCGGCGCTTTTTTTGCTATCCTACAAAGTAGGACGACAAATGGGCCGGCCCGCGCGCCGCCCGTCTGCACAACATTTCCGGTCATCATTAAAGAGGAGGAACTTTCATCATGATCAAGGAAACCATGGCTTACCTGTCCCAGTACGATCCCGAGGTCGGCGCGACCATTGAGAACGAGTACCACCGCGAGCAGCGCAACATCGAGCTGATCGCCTCGGAGAACATCGTCTCCCCCGCCGTTATGCTGGCGATGGGCACCTGCCTGACCAACAAGTACGCCGAGGGCTATCCCGGCAAGCGCTACTACGGCGGCTGCTACTGCGTTGACGAGACCGAGGAGATCGCCCGTCAGCGCGCCTGCAAGCTCTTCGGCGCCGAGCACGCGAACGTCCAGCCCCACTCCGGCGCGAGCGCGAACCTCGCGGCCTTCAAGGCGATGCTCCAGCCCGGCGACACCTACATGGGCATGAACCTCGCCCACGGCGGCCATCTGTCCCACGGCAGCCCGGTCAACATCTCCGGTCAGTATTTCCATCAGGTCCCCTACTCCCTCAACGATGAGACCGAGCAGATCGACTACGATGAGCTCTATCGCATCGCGCAGGAGTGCAAGCCCAAGATGATCCTCGCGGGCGCCTCCGCCTATCCCCGCAAGATCGACTTTGCCAAGTTCCGTGAGATCGCCGATTCCGTCGGCGCGTACCTCATGGTCGATATGGCGCACATCGCCGGCCTCGTCGCTGCGGGCGTCCACATGAGCCCCGTGCCCTATGCCGACGTGGTCACCTCCACCACGCATAAGACCCTCCGCGGCCCCCGCGGCGGCCTGATCCTCTGCAAGAACGAGATCACCAAGAAGAACATCGAGACCGGCGAGATGGAGACCATCAACCTCGCCAAGAAGATCGACTCCGCCGTGTTCCCCGGCACGCAGGGCGGCCCGCTCGAGCACATCATCGCAGCCAAGGCCATCTGCTTCGGCGAGGCCCTCAAGCCCGAGTTCAAGGCCTACGGCGAGCAGGTCGTGAAGAACGCCGCCGTCCTCGCCGACGGCCTGATGAAGGAAGGCTTCCGTCTCGTCTCCGGCGGCACGGACAACCACCTGATGCTCGTTGACGTCCGCAACTTCAACATCACCGGCAAGGAGATCGAGCGCCGCCTCGACGAGTGCTTCATCACCGTCAACAAGAACGCCATCCCCAACGACCCCGAGAAGCCGTTCGTCACCTCCGGCATCCGCGTCGGCACCCCCGCCGCCACCACCCGCGGCCTGAAGGAAGAAGACATGAAGGAGATCGCCCGCATCATGGGCATGGTCGCCCGTGACTTCGAGGGCAATAAGACCGCCGCGCAGGAGGCCGTCGTCGCCCTGACCAAGAAGTACCCCATCTACGAATAAGCGTAAGACAGCCGAAGAGGTCCCGGAAACGGGACCTCTTCTTTCCTATGCCAGCACGGTTTCGGCAAAGCCCGCGGCGAAGAGCCGCGCGGCAGCAAGCGCCTCGTCGAGCGAGTTGCCCGCCGTGCCGACCTCGATGAGCAGAGAGCCGGTCGTGACCTGTTGGTTGTAGCGCGAGTTGCGCACCGTGACGGGACGCATGAGCGTGGGGTATTTTGCGTACAGCGTCTCCTGCACGGCGCAGGCGAGCTTGAGGTTCTCGCGCCAGTCGGGGTGCTCCAGCCCGCCGCCGGACGAGCCGATGACAAATTCCAGCTGAGCGGCCCCCGGCTCCTCGGCGCACAGGAGCTTGTAGTTGTTGCCCTCGCTGTCGGCTACGGCGTCGCGGTGAACGTCCAGAATGTAGAGGAGCGAGGGATATTCCGCGCGGTATTTCTCGATGGCGGCGAGCGAGCGGTTGTACGCGCCGGAATAGTTGGGGTAGTCGTAGAGCTCGCGGTCGTGGAGCACGCCGAGACCGGCGTCCGTCAGGACGCGGGCGATCTCGTCGCCGACGCGGATCATGTTCTTTTCTTTTTCGAGTGTGCGGTGGTCGTCGCTCGCCTCGTACTCCTCCCCTGCCGGCATGGTGTAGGCCTCCGTGCCGTGCGTGTGGACAATGAGCACCTGCGGACCGTCGGCGGGACATTCCGCTGCGGCGGGCGCTCCCGTGAGCTGCGAAGCGTCTAGCGTACATTTTGAACCGTTATTGATGCAGACGTTCCCCAGCACCGTATAGCCGCTCGGGTCGCCGACCCGGAGCGTGCGGGACGGCACGCCGTTGTCCGCGCCGCGCGGAACGGTCTCCCCCGTCTGTGCGTCGGAAAGCGTTGTGCCCTCGTGATCCTCGGTGTCGGGCTTCGTTTCGTCGGGCGGGAGCTGCAGCTCGCTCGACCACGCCTGCGTCACCTCGCTGCGCGCGTCGGCAAGGATGGGCGTCAGACTCAGCGCGAGCGACGCGCCGAGGGAGAGCTCGTCCGCTTCCTCGCCGCCCATCTCGTAGCGCAGCAGGGCGAGCGGGAGCGCAGTCTCCTGCCGCAGCCGTTCGGCGGCATCGGACAGGCTGTGCGCCGTGGCGGCCACGCCGACCGTCCAGAGCGTCAGCGCCGTGAGCGCCGCGGCGAACGCGATGCGCGGGACGCCGCGCAGCCTGGGTTTCCGTGGTATCTTCTGCATGATCGTCACCTCGGGACAAACCTATGCGACCGGCGGGACGGATATTCCAGGCAAAAATATTTCGGAAAAGCGCGGGAAGGGCTTGACTTTGCGCTCTTTTTTTGTATAATAGTAGAGCTTATGGTTTCACCATAGGTATATCCTTGCTCACACGAAGGACGTGTGGGCCATCAGTCCAAAAGGAGGTGCAAGAAATTGGCTAAGATTTCCGCTAACTATGAGGTCGTTTTCATCATCGACCCCGCACAGGGTGAGGAAGGCGTTGCCGCGCTGACCGAGAAGTTCAAGACTCTGGTGGAGCAGAACAGCTCCGCGATGGAAGTGGAGGAGTGGGGCAAGCGCAAGCTCGCTTACGCGATCAACTACATTACCGAAGGCTACTATGTGTTGATCTCCTTCACCAGCGCGCCCGAGTTCCCCAAGGAGCTGGACCGTATCCTTCGCATTACCGACGGCGTCATCCGTTCCATGATCGTCTGCAAGGACGAATAAGGAGGAAAGAATATGTCACTCAATCGTGTCGTTATCATGGGCCGTCTGACCCGTGACCCCGAGCTGCGCCGCACGCAGACCGGGACGGCCGTGACGTCCTTCTCCCTCGCCGTGGACCGCGACTTCAAGAGCCGCGAGAGCGGCGAAAAGGCAACGGATTTCATTGATGTCGTTGCCTGGCGCCAGACCGCCGAGTTTGTCTGCCAGTACTTCGCCAAGGGCCGCATGGCCGTGGTCGAGGGCCGGCTGCAGATCCGCGACTGGAAAGATAAGGACGGCAACAACCGCCGCAGCGCGGAAGTGGTTGCCGACAACGTATATTTCGGCGACAGCAAGCGCGACGGAGCCTCCGGCGGCGATTATGCGCCCCCGGCCTACGGCTCTCCCGTTTCCACCTACTCCGCCCCCGCGGGCGGCGGCTTCGCCGAGATCGAAGAGGACGGGGAGCTCCCGTTCTGACAAAATCTATAAAGGAGGATACTTCCATGGCTATGGAACGCGAAAACAAGGCCCCTCGCGCCGGTGCTCCTGCGAACCGCAAGCGCCGCAAGGTCTGCCAGTTCTGCGTTGACAAGTGCGAATATATCGACTACAAGGATGCCGCCAAGCTGCGCCGCTTCATTTCCGAGCGCTCCAAGATCCTGCCCCGCAGGACCACCGGCACCTGTGCCATGCATCAGCGTCAGCTGACCGAGGCGATCAAGCGCGCCCGTCAGATCGCTCTGCTGCCCTTCGTCACCGAATAACTGCAAACGAAAAAGAGACACGCGGTGCGTGTCTCTTTTTTTGCCCGGAGCAGGCGCTGGGCGGCGAGAGATCTGCCTTAGCGACGGCAGGACGGACGGCGCAGCTGCGCCGCGCAAGTGTTCTGCGGAGCAAAAGCTTGGCGGAGGGGCGATTCATTTGCCCCGGGCATTTTAATACCGGGGGGTGGGGGTGCCGACGACGGCGGCGAAACCCGGACACCCTGCTTAAAAGGCACAATAAACGCCATGATTACCAATGCATACCACAGTATTTGACTTGCATCTGACTTGCACGCTTACTCATTTTCCGCTTTTGAGTTGCCCGACAGATAGGCGTCCAGCTTATCCACAGACTTCCTCTTGTGAATGGCATCGAGGTGTGTGTAGATCCGTAATGTCGTGGACACGTCAGCATGGCCCATCTGAGCACATGCCTGCACCACATCCACACCGGCCAGATAGAGCAGCGTGCAGAAGGTGTGCCGAAGCCAGTGCATCGTGATGGGCGGAATCGTCATGTCAAAGACCTTTGGACCTGGCTTGCTGGATCTCATGCGCTCCAAATCTGCCGGCGTCCTGGTGGCGTATTTGATATTCAGCTCCCGCATATAGGAGCGCCACAGCTTCGCCCACGCAGTTGCAGTCATGACCTCGCCTTTGGCACTGTGGATCACAAGCAGGCCGTCTCTCGGCATAGCTGCCATATAGTCGGCCAGCCGCTGCGGAATATCCACCGTTCGCATGCCGGCATCTGATTTGGTAACGTGCCGGAGCGTAGGCGTACCGTTGGAATCATATTCGATCGTCTTATTGACGGTGATCGTCCGTGCCTTCAGATCCACGTCATTCCATGTCAGCGCGGCCAGCTCCCCGCGGCGCAGGCCCGAGAGCATCATAATGACCGCTACAGGCTGCGCACGGTGAGGCGTGTTCCATATCCATTGTTGTTCCTCGGCGGTCAGAGCGCGGCGCTGCTCCGCTTTTCGGCCAACGGCGGCAAGCTCTACCTGCTCGACCGGATTCGTTGGAATGACACGGCCTACGGCCCGACGCATGATCTGTCTCATGGCCGAGCGATACAGATCTACAGTGCGCTGAGCGAGCCCCTGATCGGACAATGCGATCAATACCCGCTCCACATCGTCGGCACGCACCTGACCGATCTCATAGCCTGGCAGCTCCTCTTTCCAGAGCTTTACTGCTCTACGGTAGTTGTCCATCTGTCGGCAGGTGATCTGTTCCTTCTCCTTCAGGCGGAGCCAATCATCCGCCCATGTGGCAAAGCTGTCACGTTGGGAGAGAACGTCAAGGCCCTGCCCGAGCTGGAGCCTGACCGAGGTTTCCTTCTCCTTCAGCTCTGCCGGCGTCTTTGCATAGACGCTCTTATATTTGCGCTTACCGTTTTCATCGCGGCCCAAATAGATCTGAGAGCAATAGCGCCCATCGGCGCGCTTCTTTGCTCTGGCCATGTTCTCACCCCTTGCCTTTTGTCAAATTCTATGCTATTTTGTCTTTGGCGCTGCCGAACTGCAGCGGTCAGCCCTCGACAGGGGGCAGCTTCTTTGCCCTCTGATCTTGCGAGAGCTTGCGAGAGGAGGGCTGCCCAATGGTTACATACTCGGACCTGTTCCAGTTTTGTATTCTCATCGTTGGTATTTGCGGCCTGTTTATTCAGGTATACAAAAAGAAGTGACCGCCGGCACCCTGACAAGTACGGCGATCACTTCAAAGCACTTTTAAGGGGCTGACCGTTCCGGCAGCGCCCTTTTTGTACTTTTCAGTATAGCCGTCCAAGTTCATTTTGTCAATGCTCTGCACGTTGGTGCAGGGCTTTATTTTTTGCCCTCTGTGGGAGATCCTGAGCCGTTTATGGGCGTTTCCGCAGGGAGGGAGGTATCTTCTGTCCCCTTGGCGGCATCTTGCGCGTCAGAACGCTGGTATCTGGGAATCTCGGTCAGTTCTGATACGCGCTTGACGGCTTCGGTCTGACCGGAAGGGTTGAGGGAAGAAAAGGCAGTGATAAGCTGACCCTCTTCTTCAGAAAAGCTATAGCCAACTTTTTTATGCTTTTCATGGACAAGAGCATCGATAATATCGCTACCTTCTTCTGCAAACTCAAAGCCCGCATCAAACCATTCGTTTCCAATTTCATTTGCCAACACATAGAAATCAATCCTAAGGGCTGCGGCAATAGTTTTAAGTTGCGATACTGACGGCTCTATAACGCCCGTTTCATACTTCGATAATGTTGCTCGATTTATTCCCAATACTTCAGCAAGTTGCTCTTGGGTTACGCCCGCTGCTTTTCGTGCGTTTCGAATTGCCTGAAAATTCATGTTACACACTCCTATCTTGCTAAAATGTAACTCACAGGCACAAAAATGTCAAGAACTTTTAATAATGTTCTTGACAAGCACGAAATGGTGTGTTACTATGTGCCCACAAGGCACATTTGCTGTATTGGAGGTGAACAACGAATGAAGATCAGCGTACTAAAAATCGAAACTCTGCTTGCGGAAAAAAGTATGACGAAAGCAGATCTCGCAAACCGCTGCGGAATTTCGCGGCAGAATGTCAGTACCCTTATCCGGCGCGGGACCTGTGAACCGAGGACGGCTGGTAAGCTGGCCTCTGGACTTGGTGTTGAGGTAAGAGAAATCATCGAAAAGGAGGCAACCTAATGATCGAATTACCGGAAGGGCTTGTCATAATTTCGGACGAGCATTGTTACATTGTGGGGAATCCCCGGAAAAGCCGTGGGAAGGGCGTTGAAATCAAGAATCCGAAGTACTACGCCCACATAGATCAGGCGATCCAAGGCGCGCTTGCCCTCATTCTGCGCTTGAAAGTGAAAAACAAAGAAATTACTACCTTGCGGCAGTTCCTTGATGAGCAAGCAAATCTGAATCAGGAATTGCGCGATATGCTAACACCGCAAAATGGCGGTGGGGAAGCCATGGAAACAAGGGGAGACGAGCCTGCAACCATTGCCGAGGGTAATTACATACCTGACAAGGCAGAAAGGGAAAAACGCCATGTATAGGCCAATGAGACAGAATAAGCCGCGCCGGGTGATCCATGACGTGGCAGAGCTTCCCGTCCTCTGCGATTGTGCCGAGGCCGGCCTGCTGCTCCGGCGTAATCCGGAGGTGATCGCCAAGATGGCAAAGGAAGGCGTCCTAAAGGGCGCAAAGCAAGGGCAGAGTTGGTTCTTCCGCCGTGACGATCTGGTGGAGTATATGGACAAGCTCTTTGAAACAGGAGGCACAGGCACGTGAACGAAGATAAAAACACATTTAAGCCCGCAGACTTCAGCGATGCCGGAAACGCTGCCGTGTTTGTCCGTGAGCACTGTGATGACATTATTTTCACAGATTCCATGGGCTGGCTCTGCTGGGATGGCAAGCGGTGGGAACGGAACGAGCATAAAGCTCTGGAACTGGCAGAGGACTTTTCCGAGCATATGCTGAGAGACGCCATGGGCGAATACCGGGATGCGCTGCACAACGAAGCGGAAGCGAAGGCTGCAGATCCCGAAGGCAGCGAGGCGGTCAAGGCAGCCAGCGAGGCGGTCAAGCGGAGCAAAGCCTACTTAGCCCATGCCAATATGACTCGCCGAGTTTCCCGGTTAAAGGCTATCTTAGATCTTGCCAGACCGTATATGGTCCGCCCCGGCAATTCCATGGATGCGGATCCGCTGGAGCTGAACACACAGGCTGGGATTATCAACCTGGTAACGGGCGCCTTTCGGCCTAACCAGCAGGAAGCATATTGCACGAAAGTTACCGCTTTCAGCAGGAACGATAAGGGCAAGGATATTTGGGATTCTTTTCTGGATACGATCACCTGCGAGAACAGCAGCCTAAAAGGATTCCTTCAGATGGTTGTCGGTATGTCGCTCTTTGGCAAGGTCTATCAGGAGGGCGTTACCTTTGCCGTTGGCACAGGTAAAAACGGCAAATCGACCTTCTTTAACACCGTCGCTGCCGTCATGGGCGATTATGCCGGGTACATCGACATTGACGTTATTACGACCAAAAACTCAAATGACAAGGCCGCGCTGGCCACTCTGCGCGGGAAACGGCTGGTGATCGCCGGCGAGCTGGAGGAAGGCCGCCGCCTCTCTGCGGCCACGATCAAGAAGATCTCCAGTACAGACCCGTTCCAGGTGGAGGAAAAGTATAAGCAGCCGGAGATTGTTAAGCCGTCGCATACGCTCTGCCTGTTCACTAACCACCTTCCCCGTGTCGGATCCACCGATGAGGGCACATGGCGCCGCATCTTCGTAGTTCCCTTCAACGCTGTCATTCAGCCAGATAAGACGATTCAAAACTACGCTGACTATCTTGCGGAGAATGCCGGTGGCTTCATTCTGGCCTGGGCAGTCGAGGGAGCGCAGAACTTTGCCCGGAATGGCTTTAGACTGGATATCCCCGATTGCGTGGAGGAGGCTACCTATGATTACCGGAGCCGGGAAAACTGGCTCGAGAATTTTCTTTCAGAGTGCTGCATCAAAGAAACTGGAGCGCACGTCGGAGCCAGAGAACTATACGATGCTTACAAGGCGTGGTCGGAGGCCCTGAAGGACTACACCCGCAGTGAGAAGGACTTCTCCGCAGAGATGGAGAAACTGGGGATTTCTAAGAGAAAATCGCATGGTATAAACACATATTTCGGCCTGCGACTTAATGACCGTCAGAACCGCTCAAACCGCTGGTATGACAACGAAATTTTATGATTGTGGGGAGAGAGGTGAGCCAATAACCTAACTTTCTCTATATACACTTTATTTTTGCTTACACGAAAGTTAGTATGTAGATTCCCCTTCCTCCCCCAAGAAAGGAAAATTACGAGTATGAAAGAGAAAATCTGTCCCATCGATGGACGCCCGTGCGATAGGTTTTGCAGTCACCGTTATAAGAATCGGCCGGAGGGCGGCTGCTTCCTGACTGACTTTGCTGAGACTATGTCAGAGGTATTTGCTGATCCTGATAATCAGCCCGTTCGTAGAAAGGAAAACTATGGAAAATAATAAAATCTGTCCGCTGCTGTCTATCACATCTGAAGACAACTTGACCGATTGCTATGGAGAATCGTGCGCCTGGTATGTGCCGCCAGTCTATGCCTCTAACGGTAAGCTCATAACGAAGGGGCGTTGTGCCATTCATGGCCTGGGCGCTCTGCCGGAGCTTGTGCGAGAGGTGGCGAGACTGTGAGTTATTACCGGACATGCCCCATCTGCGGGGCCTACCTCGACCCGTGCGAGCGGTGCGACTGCCAGGATGAAAAGGAAGCCGCTGCCAGTGCGACCAACACTGACAGCGGCAGGGTGGAAACGGGATTGCAGGCCCTGCTTTCCGTCTCCAGTTTACACGAAAACAAGGAGGATTGCAAGGATGAAGAGGCCTGATGTGTTTACGGAGCTGGAAGCGGCAGCCGTCGGCTGCATCGCACTGGAGGGTACCTGCATCAGAAGTGCATACGTTCATGACCTCTATGTGCTTATCTGCGACTACAAAGGCGTGACCGTTTATGTGGTCGTGCCGGACAGCTTCAACAGGTACGCCGTTTTGCGCCGTGTGCTCGGGCATCAGCTCCGCTTCATCCCTACTGCCGTATCAGCGGCTGACGGCGCTGCGATAGCCACGCCGACTCTGAGCAGCCTTGTGAGATTCGAAGAGGCATCCCCCCGGTGGGATTGAGATCTCTCGGCGGATCCGTGTCAAGACCAACAGCGGCACCCTGAACAGGATAAAGTTTAGAAATGGGCAATTGCCCTGAAAGAGGTGAAGCAGCGCATGAAGGTGAAAATATCATACTTACCGCAGGAGGAGCGGGACGCGACCGCCGCTCTAACCGCCCTGCAGCTCCGTCATCCGGACGGCAGGACACGCAGGAGCGACCGGCACCCGCCATACCGACAAATCTATTTTTCTGTCAGCGGTGAAAAAGACAGTTGCAAAGAAGAAAAGGACGCGCTATAATACTCCCAAAGAATAACGCATGGAGTACCGCCGTAAAGGTTAGCGATAAAAACGCATGGGAATGTGGCTGTTGAGCCGCCCCATGCGTTTTCTTTTGCCTGCCGGGTGTGTGGAGTTTTGAGGAGCCCTTTTCATCTGTAGATTTCGCCACACATCCGCCAGGCATTAAATCAGCCCACTCTGGGCGTAAAACGGAGGTAAACCATGAGCGAAGAAACTATGAACCAGAACACCGAGCAGAAGCCCACCAACTCCAACCCGGAGGATAAGAATGGGGATCCGGGCAGCGGCAGGACGTTCACGCAGGAAGAAGTAAACCGTATTGTAGCCGACAGGCTGGCGAAGGAAAGAGCTAAGGCGTCCAAGTCCGTCGATCCGGAGACAGATCATCGCGAGCAGGAGCTCACTGCCCGCGAGCAGATTTTGGAATGTCGGGACTATCTGGAGACGCAGAACAAGAACTATGGGACGAATTATCCCGTTGAGCTGGTTTCTCTGTTTGGGGCAATGGACCTGCCGCAGTTTAAAGACAAGCTGCATGAGTTCGAGCGTATTGTCGAGAGAATGGCAGATCCGAACAAAGAGCAGCGCCGCAGCGATCCGCGCCCCACCTCAGACAGCCTTTTCCGCGAAGCCTTCGGTCTAAACCGCCGAAAGGAGTAATTAAATGGCGATTGAACTTGTAACCCAATTTTCGAGTTACGTTGATGAACAGTTCTCTACGGAGAGCAAGAAAAGTATGCTGACCAATCAGGACTTTGGTTGGGACGGCGCACACTCGGTCAAGATCTACAAGGCTACCACAGCCAAGATGAACGACTATGACCGCGCGGGAACCGGCGCAAATGCATCTCGATATGGCAAGATCGAGAGCGTCAGCGCCACCACCGAAGAAATGATGCTGAAGCGCGACCGGTCTTTTACGGTCGTCACAGATGCACTGGACGAGAACGAGACCAAGGGTGTTCTTGGTTCTGCCACCATGCTGGCCCGTCAGATCCGCGAAGTCGTGATTCCGGAAGTTGACACCTACACATACGGTGTGATGTGTGCCGAGGCCGGCCACAAACCCGCAGCGGTTAAACTGACGGAGGAAAACATCTACACGGAGATGCTGAAGGGTAGCGAGGCTCTGGATAATTCCGAGGTGCCGGAGACCGGTCGCATTCTGATGCTGACACCGGAAACCTACACAATGCTGAAGAAGTGCAAAGATGTCATCATGGAGACCGACATCGGCAATGAGCTGCGCCTTCTGGGCGTTCTTGCTATGTTGGATGGCTGCAAGGTCATCAAGGTCCCCGCAAACCGTGTGCCTGCGGGCTTCGGCTTTATGATCGCGCATCCCTGTGCCACCGTAGCGCCCACTAAGCTGGAAAGCTATATGGTGCACCACAATCCTCCTGGTATTTCTGGATATCTGCTGGAAGGCAGGGTCTGCTATGACGCCTTCGTCCTGGATAACAAGGCATCTGCACTCTATTATCAGGCCATGGCTGCCGATGGACTGACGGTTGCTTCTACTGCCGGCTCTGCATCCGGTAAAACGAAGATCACCGTCACACCGGACAAAGCCGAGAGCAACTCTTACAGGTACAAGGTGGATGTAGCCGTTCCGGCTATCGGTGAGGACTGCTCTGACTGGAGCGAGTGGGATGGTAGCGCAGACATTGCGGCTGCCAACGGATCCACACTTGTCGTTGCTGAAGTAGACAGCAACGGCATGGCAGTCAAGGCGGGTAGCGTCGCTGTGACCGCAAAGGCGTGACCTGAGCAGTGGGAGGCGCATGGGAATGTCTCATGCGCCTCCTTTTGGCTGCAATGAGTATCCCCCCGGTGGGGCCCGACCTGACGAGGAGGCCTTCGTCTCGACCGAACAGCAGTCCCCAAAGCACACCATTTTCCTGCAACGAAATTCCAAGGTCGGAGTTGAATTATCAATGGCGATCGTGATAGAAGGCTATGTCAATATAGCCGGCAAAAGGAGCAACTGCGAATTTCCGGCTTATCCCGGAGTGCCAGGACGTTTTTATGAAGTTATCATGCCTGATGCGTTCAAAACGTCATTGCTTCAGACGACCTGCATAAAGCTAAAGGTCGATCATACGCGTGTGATCGGCTCGACACACAGCGGAGAGCTACAATTGGCCGATGACAGCCGAGGCCTGTGGGCACACGCTCTGATTTCAGATCCGGCCGTGATTGCGGCGGCCCGCTCCGGCTGCATCCGAGGATGGTCTTTCGCCTTCATAGCAGAACAGTCCGAATGGTATCGGCTTGACCCAAGAGAGAAGCTGTATTACCGAAAAGTAAAGCGCGCCAAATTACTGGAAGTATCGTTGATGATAGAAAAAGATGCGGCCTATTCTGGAACGACCGTCAACGTCAAAAACGTCGAGGAGGAAAAGCCATGGAGCTTCATGAAATTGAAAGAGATATTGAGGCCCTAAAGTCCAGCCCTCTCGTTTTAGTTTGCCGGACACCGCAGGGAAGAGTAAAGGCTATGAGCCTACAGAAGTGCGTAGAGACCGGCAGCAGCTTCCTCTATGTCGCCGTCGATGAGCTGGATGCGCTGCTCGATCAGGCCATAAACGGAACGGCTTGAAACCGCAACTTTTTCACATGCTTTTCGATATCCGTTTTTCCATGATTTCCAGACATTCAAAATGGGATATGCCTTAATACGGCTCAAGCCCCTGCAAATACTGCATTTTCAGACTGCCGCAGCACCTTCTTCTTACCGTAGCTATAGAGACCTACGGTAAAAAGGCTGTTCTATGATCCACTAAATTCGCAACTTTTCCATCTAACCAGACGGGTGCAAAGAAGGCATCATTTCGATTATTTTTGATGCTATAAAATCCTCAAGGACTGACCAAGCCCAAAACACCCGGACAGTAAATCGCGAGGAATCACTGCCTAAAACTGCGTCCCTATGATGGGGACAGTAGAAAGCGCCCGAATCACTACCATTTTTTGCTTTGGACTCGTGACAGGTTTTGGTAGTCAATTAAGCGTACACGCTCGAACGTTACGCCTCAAAAGTCAATAATGTTTTGACATGCATTTTGACTTGCACGCCGTTAGAAAAGTGGCCTCAAACGGCTGCTTTTCTGATTTACTCACACCTGCAAAAGCAAAAGAAAAACCCTCAAAGCCTTGCAGCTCTAAGGGTTCTCCTGGTGCCTCGTCGGGGATTCGAACCCCGGACACCCTGCTTAAAAGGCAGGTGCTCTGCCGACTGAGCTAACGAAGCGAAGGTATGAAAGCAGCGGAAAACGCTGTTATTCTCTGGCAGGGATGGCTGGATTTGAACCAGCGAATGAGGGAGTCAAAGTCCCTTGCCTTACCGCTTGGCTACACCCCTATTGGGAAGAGAGGGCTGGGGCCAAATCCCATCCCTCTCTTTTTGTGGGGTGGGTAAAGGGACTCGAACCCTCGACACCCGGAACCACAATCCGGTGCTCTAACCAACTGAGCTACACCCACCACATATCTGGTATCACAAGGGAAGCCTCGCCGCAGGCCGCTTTGGGGGAAATGGTACGCCAGAAGGGATTCGAACCCCCGGCCTACTGCTTAGAAGGCAGTTGCTCTATCCTGCTGAGCTACTGGCGCAAATGGATGGAGCAGGTGACGGGAATCGAACCCGCATCCCCAGCTTGGAAGGCTGGTGCCCTGGCCATTGTGCTACACCTGCAAGAGCCCTCCGCAACCTGTCAGCTTTTGCATGATAGCACGGAAGAGGCATAATGTCAAGATGGAATTTTATACTTGCATCGCAAAATATGCGTTTTTCGGCATTCGCGATGAAAAATTGCTTGCAAGCGCGCGGAAGTCATGGTATCATACCATGGTATGCAGCGGTATCGAAGTGGTCATAACGGGGCTGACTCGAAATCAGTTTGAGGGAAACCTCACGTGGGTTCGAATCCCACCCGCTGCGCCAAAAATAAGACCATCTGCCTTTGGCAGATGGTCTTATTTTTGGGTTCCGCTCCCTGTGGTCGCTCCACCCCAAGGAAATCGAACATGCTCGGGGCAAGTGAATTGCCCCTGCGCCAAGATCTTGCTGCGCAAAATACTTGTGACGGCGCACCCGCGCCGCCCCACCTTGTGGGGTCCCGGTTTGGTCGGCATCCATACTGATATGCCATGACAAAATGCCTGTGATGTTACAGCATCACAGGCATTTTTTGCGAGTATCGGCGTGGCGTGACGCGCTGCCGGCATTGCGCGGCTGGGGTACACCGGCTCGCCGCTGTCTCCGGCCGTATTTTCGGGGGCAATGCGGCGAGCGGTCATCACGCGAAGCCGTATTTGATTTTGACACGCTCAAGCTTATCGAGCATCGGCTCGGTGAAAAACCAGAGGAAAATCACCGTGGAGATGGCCTGCACCGCATCCATTGCAAAGCCGGAGGCGCAGTAGACCGCAAGACTCTGCCACGTCAGCGCGCCTGTGGCGAGCAGCGCGGAGTAGGCGTTGAGCAGGATACCGTAGACGGCAAACGCGCTCACTACGCCGAAGACGCAGAGCGTCCCCCGATTTCTCGGCGCTCTGCCCCTGTGGAACACCAGCCCCGCGAGAAAGCCGCACAGCCCCATGCCCAGCATCTGCCACGGCGTCCACGGCCCCTGCGAAAAGAGGATGTTAGAGACCAGCATCGTCGCCGCGCCCACGAGAAAGCCCGTCTCCCCGCCCAGGGCCGCGCCCGCAAGGATCGTCAATGCCAGCACGGGCTTGCACTGGGGCAGCATGAAAAAGGCCGCACGGCCCGCCACGCCCAGCGCACAGAGCACCGCAGTCACGACCAGCTCCCGCGCACGGGGGTTGCGCCCCTCGAAGGTAAGGAAGAACGGCAGCATGGCCTCCAGCACCATCAGCAGCGAAACGGCGTAGTAGCTCCGGTCGCCCAGCAGCTTGGGGCCGAACACCAGCGTCAGGGGGATGAGCAGAAGGGCGACCAGAGCGGAGGCGGCCGTGCGCGGGGAAAGCCTTCGCTTTTCCGGCGGCGCGGCGGGTATATCCGCCGCCTTCGGCGGCTGCGGCGGAGGCTCCCGCCGCTCTTTTTGGGGCGCTTCCCTGCCGCCGCAGGCGGCAATGACGTCCTCCGCCGTCACGGCTTCGGGCAGCCGGCCGCGCGCCATGCGGTTCGCCGCCGTGGTGTAGAAGCGGTTGAGCGCGAAAAACTCCCGGGGCGCGCCGTCGGAGGCGATGGAGCCGTCGAAAAAGAGCGCGCAGCGCTGCGCATAGGCGGCGCAGAACTCGACGTCGTGGCTGACCAGAACGACGGTCACCCCCTGCGCGAGCAGATCATGCAGAAGCTCAGCCAGCTCAGCCTTGAAGGCCGCGTCCAGTCCGCGCGTTGGCTCGTCGAGGAGCAGGATATCGGGCCGCGTGAGCAAAACCTTTGCCAGCGCCGCGCGCTGCTGCTCGCCGCCGGAAAGGTCGTAAGGGTGACGGTCCAGCAGCGCGTCCAGACGGCAGAGTGCGGTGACATAGGCGAGCATCGCCCCGTCGGAGGTGACCTCGGCAAGGTCCTCGCGCACGGTTTTTTTGGCAAAAAGCGTCTGCACCTCTTGCGGCAGAAGCGCTGTTTTGCCGGTGACGCGGACCTCCCCGCGATAGGGCTTTTGCAGGCCCGCCAGCAGCCGGAGCGTGGTGGATTTGCCCGCGCCGTTGCCGCCGAGGATGGCGAAAAGTTCGCCCCGCCGCACCGTCAGCTCCAGCCCGCGCAGCACGTCCGGCGCGTCCGGCGTATAGCGGAACCACGCATCCGAGATGGTCACGACCGTCTCCTGCGCTGGCGCGGGCAGCGGGCGCTCCGGCAGGCTTTTGAGGGGGTGTGAGGCGGCAAAGTCTTCCAGCCAGTCCCGCCCCTCCCGCACGGAGACGGGACAGGGAAGGTCGTTCTCCACCGCCGCCCACACGCGCATGGCGGCGGGCATGGCGCGGAACAGCTCGTGTCCCGCCGTGCGCAGCTGCGCGCCCACGGCGCGGGGCGCGCCGTCCGCGAGGACCGCCCCGCCGTCCAGCACAACGGCGCGGTCGGAGAGGGGCAGCGCCTCCTCCAGCCGCTGCTCGGAGAGCAGCACCGTTGTGCCCAGCTCCCGGTTGACCCGTGCGAGCGCGGCGAGAAAGTCCGCCGCCGCGATGGGGTCAAGCTGCGCGGTCGGCTCGTCTAAAATCAGCACGTCCGGCTGCAGCGTCAGCACGGCGGCCAGGTTCAAAAGCTGCTTCTGCCCGCCGGAGAGCGACGCCGCCTCCCTGTGGAACCAGCTCTCCATGCCGAAAAAGCCCGCCATCTCGGCGGCGCGGCGGCGGATGGTGGGCGTATCGTACCCGAGGCTCTCCAACCCAAAGGCCAGCTCATGCCAGACCTTGTCGGTGACGATTTGGTTTTCCGGGCTTTGCTGCACAAAGCCGATGCGCTCCGCCTGCTCGCGCGGCGAAACGTCGGAGAGCAGGCGGCCGGCGAAAAGGACCGCGCCCGAACGAACGCCGTTGGGCGCAAGCGCGGTCTTGAGCTGGCGGAGGAGCGTGCTTTTACCGCTGCCGGAAAGTCCGCAGAGCGTGACAAACTCGCCCGCGCAGAGCGTCAGGCTCACATCCCGCAGGGCGGGCGCGAACTGCCCGGGGTAGGTAAAGGTCAGGCTTTCGACGCGATAGAGCTCCATGTGCGCGCCTCCTTTCCTTGCAGCAGCACCGGCGTCAGGCAGAGCAGAAAATACGCGAGCAGCACGCTCGCGGAATACGGCGTCAGCACGCCGCGCGCCGTGGGATAGTAGCGCCACTTCACGCCGCCGAGCGCCCAGCCCGCGGCGACGTAAGCGCCGCAGAGCGTCAGCCACAAGAGCAGCAGCCTGTCGCGGCGGCTGTAGCGATAGAGGGAAAAGGCCGTGCGGCCCGGCAGTCCGTAGCCGCGGCTTTTCATGCTGTCCGCCGTCTCCACGGCGTTCTCAAGGCTCCATGTCACCATAACGGAAAAGACCGTCACGGCGCTCTTGAGCTTTTGAAGCCGGCCCTTTTCCGCGTACAGTCCCATGCCCCGCCGCGCCGCCGTCACCTCCCGGAGCTTTGCCTGAAAGCGGGGCACAAAGCGCAGCGTCATGGACAGCAGGAGCGAGAGGGCGGGCACGACGCGCCCGAAAAGGTGCATGAGCTTGTCCGAGGTCATCACCGTGTTCCAGCAGGAAAACCACAGCACCACGGCGGCGAGCATCGCCGCGGCGGCAAAGCCGTAGGCGATGGACTCCAGCGTCAGAGGGTTGCCCGAGGGGAGATAGGCCAGAATGGTCGCGCCCTGATGGTTGAAGGCGAGGTTCACCAGCGCGGCGAGCAGTGCCGTCGGCGCCAGCCACAGGGCGGTGCGCCGCACCGCCGTGCCGCCGTTTAACTGCGCGGCACACCAGAGCGCAGCGCAGAGCGAGACGGCAAGGCAGAGCGGGTGCAGGAAAAACATGGAAAACGTCAGTACCAGCACGAAATAGAGCAGATTCACCGCCGGATGGCAGGCGAGAAAGGCGTGATGCTTCATGCGCCGAGCCCTCCGCCGACATCCGCGCCGAAGTCGCAGGTGTAGACCCACTCGACGGTGTCGCCGTCCGCGAGGGTATAGCGCGAGCAGCCGTAGTTGGGAAATTCGCCGTTCACGCGGTACATCCAGCCCGAGCCCTCGCCGCAGTCGAACTCGTAAAGGTTGCCGATGCCCTCGATGTAGGCGGACTGGTAGACCGGCGTTTCGGAAAACTCCATGTGTATCTTGTTCTCGCGGCACACGCGCTTGAGCACGTCAAATATGCTCTCGCCCTCGGTAAATTCCACTGCGGTCGGAGCCAGCAGAACGCCGTCCGCAGGGATCAGATCAGCCTTCTCCGCGTTGAGCCGGTCGAGATTTTCCAGAATCGCCGCGCAGGAGATGGAGACCGTACACGTCGGCACGGTGCTCTCCGGTGATGCATCGGGTTTGTTGGAAGAGCTGTCCTGTGAGTCGGAGCTGCCGCCTGTCGGCAATGCGTCGGAGGCGTTTCCCTCCGGCACACCGCTTTCCACTGGCTGCTGTTCTCCGACTGGCGGAGCGGCAGGAGTCTCTGCCTCCTGCCGTTCGGTTTCAGAGGGAGCGGACGTGGCGGGCGCATCCTGCGCCGCATCGGGCGCGGGCGTTTCGCTCTGCGCCGGCGTGGGTGTCGGCGTCGGCTCCGTCGTTTGTGCATTGCAGCCCGCAAGAGTGAATATCAGTGCAAGCGCCAGCAGCGCCGCACAAAGGCGCTTTGCCGTTTTCATGTCCGTCTCCCTCCTTTCGTTTCGGTGCTGCTATGCCATCAGGCGGCAGGCTGCGTCAGCGCCGCCATCCGGTAGAAGCTGCTCTCGCCGCGCTCGGCGCGGACAAGCGACGCGAGGGCGCAGACCGCCTGCTCGCTCGCCATGAGATTCGTTTCCCCACCGCGCTCGTGGCAGAAGCCGCCGTCCGCGTTCTGATAGGTCAGCAGCGCGTCGAGCACGCTGTGACCGTTCTTTACGAAGAGGCTGTCGTCCGTGTCAAGGCCCAGCGCGTTGAGCGCAAGGAGCACCTGCGCGCAGCTCTCGGCATTCTCACTCCCCCAGGAAGAGAAGCCGCCGTCCGCGTTCTGCATGGCGCTCAGGCACACGAGCGCGCGGTCGACTGCCGGCCGGACGCTGCTCTGCTCCCGATACCTCGCCAGCGCCTGTAAGGCCATAGAGGTCAGGTCGGGATCGGCGTCCTCGCCCATGAAGCTCCAGCCGCCGTTTGCAAGCTGAGCGGCCAGGATAGCGTCCACATACAGCTGCCGCGTCGCCTGCGTGCTTGCCGCCGCGTTCTGCGGCATGGGGTAATCACGGCTGTCGAGCGCGAGGAGCGCGTAGATCACGCCGTTCACGCCCTGCGCCGCCGTCTTTTCGTAGTCGCCGAGCGGAAGCGTCAGATCAAAGCCCGCGACGTCCCGCGCGTCCTTCCCGAGCGCGGAGAGCGCGAGGATGACGCGGCTGTACTCGGTGTACTTGCGCTCGCTGAGCACGCCCTTATTTTCACGCACGGTCTGCTCGAGCGCGGCGCAGTAGCCGGTGAAATAAGCGGTCTCGGTGTCCGCGCCGCCGCGGGCGAGGGCCAGCACCGTCCACTCGCCGCCGAGACTGCCGTAGCGCGGCGCGCTCACGGCAGCGGTCAGGTAGGCCGACGCGCGGTCATAGGCGGTCTGCGCGGTGCTCCCGCTTACGGCTTCCTTGGGCAGCTCACAGAAGCGCCGGAGGATGGCCGCCAACTGCGCGCGCGTCGCGGTAAGCTGGGGGCTGAGCGTCGTTTCGCCCGTGCCGTTGAGGACACCCTTCATCACGCACCAGTGCATCGCCTCGTCCGCCCAATCGCTGATGCTGGCCGCATCGTCATAGCGCAGTGGGAAGTACCACATACCGGTAAAGCCCTGCCCCTGCGTTTTAATATAGCGGTAGAGGATCGCGGCGAGCTGCTCGCGCGTAATGGCGTCGTTCGGGCCGAAGCTGCTCTCGGTATAGCCGGTAACGACGCCGGTCGAAGCTGCCCAGCGCACGGCCTCGCCGTACCACGCGCCCTCGTCCGCATCGGCGTAGCGCATGGCATAGTTGACGACGGGACTGCCCGCGAGACGCCAGAGAATGGTGACGATCTGGCCGCGCGTCGCTGTGCCGTCCGGCGCAAACGCGCTCTCCGAAACACCGGTCATAAGACCGTTTTCATAGACGTACTGCACCGCGTCCGCGTACCACGCGGCAGCGGGAACGTCGGCAAAGGACGGCGCATTTTCCGCGGCGCGAGCCGCGGACGGCAGAAGGCCGACGGCCAGAGCGAGAGCTGTCAGCAGAGAGCATAACTGTTTTTTCATTGGAGGTTCTCCTTTCCTTGTAAGCGCCGCTCACGGGGCGATCTCCCCGGGCGCTGCGGTATGTCAGAACGGCAGGATGCCCATGAAATACTCCACGGCCAGCGCCACGAGGACGACGAGCGCGGAGATCAGGAAGCCGTGCACCATCGGCGCCGCGCCGGATTTCTTCATTTCGGCGAAGCTCGTGTTGAGTCCAACGGCGGCGAGCGCCGTGACCATGAGGAACTTGCTGACCTTTTTGAGCGCCGCCGCGGCTGCCGCGGGGATCACGCCCACGCTGCTGAGCACCGCCATGGCGAGAAAGCCGAGGATGAACCACGGGAAGACGCTCTTCCACTTGATCTGCACTGCGCCGCCGGACGCGGCGGCTTCCTTTTTCTTCAGGTGCATACTCACAAACGAGAACACCACCACCGTCGGGATGATGGCGAGCGTGCGCGTGAGCTTGACCATGGTGGCGAAGTCGCCCGCGCCCTCGCTGAAGGCATAGCCTGCGGCGACGACGCTGGAGGTATCGTTGACTGCCGTGCCCGTCCACAGGCCGTAGGCCATGTCGGAAAGGCCCATCGCGCGGCCCATGATGGGAAAGAGCACGATCATCGCCATATCAAAGAGGAAGGTCGCGGAGAGGGCGTAGGCGATGTCGCTGTCCTTGGCGTCGATGACGGGTGCGACCGCCGCGATGGCGCTGCCGCCACAGATGCCGGTGCCCGCGGAGATGAGGTTCGAGAGCTTCCAGTCCAGCCCCAGCGCGCGGCCAATGAAGTAGCCGCCGCCGAAGCAGGTAAGGAGCGTAAAGAGCATGACGGTCAGCGACATTCTGCCGACGTTCAGGATGGTCGTGACGTTCAGGCTCGCTCCGAGGAGAATGATGGCGAATTTCAAAATCTTCTTCGCCGTGAACTTCACGCCGGGCGCGGTGGTTTTGCCTGGCTTACGATAACCGTTGATGAGCATACCGATGAACATGGCGATGACGGACGCGCCGATGACGTCGAACGGCAGCAGCGCCTCGATGCCCTTGGCGAGCAGTGCGATGACGAGCGCGAGCGCGAAGCCCGGCGCGTAGCTTTTGATTTGAGCGGGAATGGAGCGCATGGTGATCTGACCTCTCTTTGCCGGTAGTGATTTCTTTTGAATTTGCCTTGCAGGCCGCGCGCACTTCTGCTATGATCTTTGGCAGAAGCACAGCCAAGGAGCAGAGGAGCACGATAGCTATGATAGAGAATTATGCAGAAAAAATCAAGCACGAATCCAATGGATTTATCCGGCACAACGGGATTCGCATCGTTTCCGTTGATGAGGAAAGGAGCGTGCTGGAGGCCGAGATCACCGACAACAGCCGCAACGTTTGGGGCAGCGTCCACGGAGGCTTTCTCTACACGATGGCGGACACCGCCGCCGGAGCCTTTGCGCGCATCAGGTACGGGCGGCGCAACGTCACGCTCAACGGCTCGATGAATTACCTGCGGCCCACCACGCACAGCAAGACGCTGACGGCGGTCGGGCGCGAGATCAAGGTCGGCGGACACGTTGGCTTTTTTGAAGTCAATATCACCGACGACACCGGCGCGCTCGTCGCCTGCGCGCAGATGAATATGTATTTTCTGGATTGAGCGGCCCGCTTGCGAGTCACGCTCCGCCATACCGGCAGGGCCGGGCACAATGCCCGTCCCCTTTCTTCATTCCGCCGCGCAGAGAAAGGATAAGGGAAGATACGCGGCGCGTATCTTCCCTTATCCTTTGCCTTATTTTTTCCGCTGCGCGGTGAAGAGGCGGACGACGGACGAGACGAGCAGGATCGCGGCGGCGATGCTGCCGGCAATGCCTGCGGTGGCGAAGCCCCGCTGGAGGGCGAGCTGCGTGCTGCCGTTCAGCCCGAGGGACATGGTGTAGTAAATACCGGCGCCGGGCAGCAGCGGTACGGCGGAGATGACCTGATACGAGGTGACCGGATACTTGCGGGCGCGGGCCATGCCCTCGGCATAGACGGCGGCGACCGCGGCGGCGATGAAGTTCGCGCCGTAGGGACCGAGACCGAGCTCGCCGCACAGCAGATACGCCATCCACGTCACGACGCCGCCGAGCGCGCACAGGCAGCGCCCCCAGCCGTGGACGTTGAAGAGGATAACAAAGCCGGTGCAGGCGACCGCGATGGCGATGGCCTGAAGCCAGAAGGGATAGGAAAGCGTGCTGGCGGCGGTCTGGCCGTAGAGGGAGGATGTGATGTGCCACGCGGCCGCAGTGCCCATGGCGATGGCGAGCGCCGAGAGGAGCACCTGCACGATGCGGTTGACGCCGGAGTTTGTGTCGCCGTAGATGATGTCGCGCATGGAGTTGGTGATGAGCAGACCGGGGACCAGGATCATCAGCGAGCCGATGATGACCGCGTCCGCATAGTCGACCAGCCCGAAGGCGGCGGCGAGGTAGGCCGGTACGGCCATGGCAAAGGCGGCGGCAATGGTGCTGAAAAAGGGGTTGGCTTCGAGCTTGTCCATCCGGCGGGTGACGAAGCCGATGATAAGGCCCAGCAGACCGGCCCACAGACTGTCGCGCAGCGTGCCGCCGAACACGGGGCAGAAGCCCGCCGCGGCGAGAAAATTGCCGAGGTAGTAGACGGGGATGGGGTAGGTGCGGCGGGCGGCGCTCGTCTCCTCCAGCCATTGCGCGGCAACGGCGGGGTCGGGCGTTTCGGCGCAGATGCGGCGCGAGAGCGCGTTGAGCCGCTCGACCGCGTCAAGATCGTTGCCGTGGAAGCCGACGCGCTTCATCACCATCAGCGGCTTGCCGTTGTCCGCCTCAAGGCTGACCATGACGCAGTTGGGAATGGCGAAGGTCTCGCAGACGATGCCGTAGGCGGCGAGCACGCGGCGCATCGTCTCCTCGATGCGGAAGGTCTCCGCACCGCTGACGGCCAGCTCGTAGCCGATCTGCGCGGCCGTATCCGTTAAAAGATAGTAGTCCATGAATATCACTCCTGCCGCCGTTTTGTGGAACGGCGGGCATTATCTTACTGCGAAAGGATTTCCCTGTCAAGAAGAGAAAACACCGCTTAAAAGGCGGTGTTTTGCGCGCTGTGACATTTTTTCTCCGCAAGCTCCAGAAGCGCCTGGCGGAAGCCGTATTTTTCGGCAAGCTCCCACGCGGCGGAAAGGTTCCTCTCGCCCACGCGGCGGTCCTTGACGCAGCGGAGCATGAGGTTTTTCGGCGAGTGGGCGAAGTCGATGAATTCGATCACGTCCACCGTGTAGCCCATGTCCTCGAGCACGGCGGCGCGGATGGAATCGGTCAGCAGCGCGGAAAAGCGCTCCTGCAAAAGACCGTGGCGCAGCACGTCGAAATCGCCGCCCTTGTGGATGGTGGCGTTGATCTCGTGCTGGCAGCAGGGAACGGAGAAAATGTGCTTCACGCCCTTTTCGACGGCGTACCAGAGGGCGTAGTCCGTGGCGGTGTCGCAGGCGTGGAGCGTGACGACCATATCCACATGGGTGTCCGCGAGCGTGTCGCGCGTGACGTCGCTCACGACGAAGCGCAGGCCGTCGTAGCCGTACTTTTGCGCGATGGCGTTGCAATGCTCCACCACATCCTCCTTGAGGTCGTAGCCGAGGATGGTCGCCTTCACGCCGCGCTTGACGGTGAAGTAATAGTAGAGAATGAACGTGAGGTACGATTTGCCGCAGCCGAAGTCGAGAATGGTGATCTCCTGCTGCTCCGAGGCACGGAAGGCGTCGTCCACCAGCTCGATGAAGCGGTTGATCTGCTTGTACTTATCATACTTCGCCTTGACGATGCGGAGGTCCGGCGTAAACACGCCGAGGTCGACGAGCGCGGGAATGTTCTCGCCCTCGGCAAGGATGTATTCCTTTCGGCGGTCATGCGCCTTCGGCGCGGCGGTGCGCTGCGCCTCGCCTTTCGCGGTGCATTTGTAGCTGCCGTTCGTTTTGCGGATGTACTGGCGCGTCTCTGTTTCGGTGCAGAGCACGGCCTGAAGATAAAGACCGTCCAGCTCCTGCGCGAACAGCCCGGGCAGCTCGCCCTTCGTCACGTTGCGGTGCGTGACCTTCTGCCCATGCTGGTATTCGAGCTGAAAAAAAGCCTTGCCGCGCAGCGACAGCGGGCGGATGGTCACCCTGGAGCAGCCGATGCGCGCGAGCGGCTGAGAAAGCACGGCCTTGGTGAGCGTGTCGAGCCGCGCGGTGAGGTCGTCCAACACGATGCTCATGCGCCGAACCTCTCTTTCAGGGCAAGATGCGCGGCGTAGAGCTCGTTTTTGCTGTAGGTGTTGTTGTCGTCCTTGAGGAGCAGCTTGATGGCGTCCTTGGCGGTGCAGTCGCAGCGCACCATGCAGTCCACGAGCAGCGCCTCGGGCGAGGAGACGTGCTCGACCTCGGTGATGAGATAGTCCTCCTCCACCTCGCAGAGCAGGACGTATTCGCCCTTATCGTAGCTGCCCTTGGCGAGCAGTTGATCGCGCACCTCGGCGGGCGTGCCGCGGAAGGTTATCTCGTGGAGCTTCGTCATGTCGTTGCACAGGCATAGCCGCACGCCGGCGTGCTCCGAGATAAAGAACTCCACCGCGTCCATGATGCGCTTGGGGCTTTCGTAAAAGCAGTAGGTGCGCGTGTCGCCGCGGCGCATCATGGCGAGCGCACGGCGGCGGTCGGCGGCCTCCCGCGGGAAGAAGCCGAAGAAAAAGAAGGTCGAAAGGTCGAAGCCCGAGATGGACAGCGCCGTGACCGCGGCGCAGCAGCCGGGCACGCCGACCACGCGGATGCCCGCGTCGATGGCGGCACGAATGAGCTCGTTGCCGGGGTCGGAGATGCAGGGCGTGCCCGCGTCGGTGATGACGGCGATGCTCTTGCCCTGCTGAAGCTGCTCGATGAACCACTTGGCCTTGCCGTATTCGTTGAACTTGTGGTTGGCGGAGAGCTGGTTGCCGCGGATGCCGAGCTTGTTGAGCAGCACGACGCTGCGGCGGGTGTCCTCTGCCGCGATGATGTCCGCCGTCTCTAAAATCTGACGGCCGCGCTCGGTCATGTCGCGCGCGTTGCCGATGGGTGTCGCCACGATGTAGAGCGTGCCGACGGTGTTCATTTCGTCCATAGCGTTCTCCTCTTAGAATAGCATGACCTGGTCGGGGTCGTCGCCCTGCCCGATGGCGCGCAGCTGCTCGGCGTTCTTCTCGCTCAGCGCGTCGGAGACTGCCATTTTGCGCAGAATGTTGTGCACCGTTTTATCGAACTCCGTTCCCTCGCGGTAGTCGGCGGGGAAAATGAAGTCCACGCGCCCGTCCTGCAAAAGCTTTTCCACGCCTGCGCGGTTGCTCTTCTGATAGACCGCGACGGCCTGTCCGCCGTAGGCGCGCATCATCTTCATGCACGGCACGTCGGAAAGTCCGTCGCCGACGTAGACCATGTTGGTGAACGGCACGCGCTTGGAGTCGTCGGGCATGGAGTCGTTGAGCTCCTTGTCGCGGGCGATGTCAAGAATGCCCTTGTTGATGCGGTAGACGAACTGTGTCTTGTTCGTGAAGTTGACGTCCAGCTTCGGCCAGGCGGCGAGGCCGCTTTCGTCGTAATAGAACTCGCAGGCGTAAATCTGCTTGAACTCATGGGCAATGCCGCTGCCCTCAATGATCTCGCGCAGACCGGAGGAGATGACGTAGTGCTCCACGTCCACGCCGAGGTCCGCGCCATAGGCGGTGATGCGCGCGAACCACTCGCGCACGCCGGGAAACAGCTCGATGGCCTCGCCCGAGCGGACCAGATAATCGCGGTCGAGACGGATGCCCTGCGCGGCGCACTCGCGGATCATGGTGTACATATAGGCGAGCAGGCCGTCCATTTTGTTCTCATAGCCGAAGCCGTTGGCCTTGGCCCAGAACTCCGAGGGCGTGTAGCCGAGGGATGGAATGAAGGCGTAATCCTCCATATCGGTGGTGCAGAGGGTCTTATCAAAGTCGTAAAGGAACGCGACGATAGGGCGTTTGGTCATGGTGTCCTCCTGTGAAAAAAGCGGCTCGGAGAGAGCCGCTCTTTTGAAGTGCGTTTTATTCTTCGCCGTGGTAGTTGCGGCCGAACTTGAGGTCGCTGAGCTTGATGGCGCGGGTCGCGGAATCGAGGAAGGGATTGCCCTCCTCCGGGCTTTCCTCCGGCTCCTCGGGCGCTTCCTCGGCCTCTGGCTCGCCCTCCGCCGCCTTCGTGAGGTCGGGGAGCTTAAAGGAATCCATGATGCTCTTTTCGATCTCGCTGACGTCGGCGGCGGGCTTGGCGAGCTCCAGCGGAGCCGCGGGGGCGAGGTCCGCTTCGGGAAGCTCCTCGAGGAGCTTCATTTCACGCTCGTAAAGCTCGCGCACGCGGGCGAGGAAGTCCGCGGTCTCGGCCTTGGCGGCGGTCAGGCGGCGCTCCTCCTGCGCGACCTCATCGCGCAGCGCGCCGATCTTGCGGTTGGCCTCGCTTTCGGCGTTTTCGAGCAGGGACTTTTTCTTCTCCTCCGCCTCGGCGACCATGCTGTCGGCCATCTTCTGCGCGGTCAGCAGCGCGGCGCGCATGGCGTCCTCGGTCGAGCGGTATTCCTCGACCTTGTCCACGAGCACCTTCATCTTCGCCTTGAGCGCGGCGTTTTCCTTGTAAAGCGAGGTATAGTCGTCGGTCAGCTCGTCAAGGAACTCATCGACCATGGCCATGTTGTAGCCGCCCATGACGGCCTTGGCAAATGCGTGGTTGGAAACCTCCTGCGGTGTCAGCATCGTGCAGCCCTCCGTCTCTTATAAGTACAGTCCGTTGTTTTCCAGCTCGTCGATCAGGTCGCCCATGATATCGACGTGGTAGGGCGTGATGATGTAGGTGTTGGCCGCGACCTTCTTGATCTTGCCCTCGCCCGCGTAGGCGACGCCGGAGAGGAAGTCGATCAGGCGGCGGGCAATGTCCTTGTTCGTGGATTCGAGATTGATGACCACCGTGCGCTTTTCCTTCAGGTGGTCGGCGATCTCGCTGGCATTCTCAAAGCGCTCGGGCTTGACGAGCACGACCTTGAGCTGCGTCGTCGCGTGGATGTTGACGACCTTGTTGCGGCGGTCCTCGTCGCGGTCGCGCTCGCGGCGGCTGGGCCGCTCGTCGGCAAAGGCACCCGTGTCGCGGGAGCCGAGCTCGGCAAAATCGTCTTCGTATTCTTCGTCCTCATCCTCGTAGGGATGCGCCCATTTCTTCAGATCGTCAATGAGTCCCATGAAAAAAACCTCCCTGTATCAAAGCGTATAGTGGCGCGCGCCGAAGATCGCCGTGCCGACGCGCACCATCGTCGCGCCGCAGCGGACGGCGTCCTCATAATCGCCGCTCATGCCCATAGATAATATATCAAGCTTATTATCATACAAACTCGCGTTGATGTCAACATAAAGCGCATGAACTTTTTCAAAGTAGGGCACGCTCCCGTGCTCGCTCTCGGCGACCGGCGGAATGGTCATCAGCCCGCGCAGCACGACGTGGGAGAGGCTCTTGGCCCTTTCGGCGGCGGCGCGGACCTCGGAGACGGCAAAGCCGCTCTTGGCCTCCTCCCCGCCGACGTTGACCTCAAGGAGAATGGGTTGGACGATGCCGAGCTTTTCGGCCTGCCGGTCGATATCCTCAAGCAGCTCATAGGAGCCGACGGATTCGATGAGCGCGACCTTGCCGACGACCTGCTTCACCTTGTTGCGCTGGAGATGACCGATGAAGTGCAGAGGCGCGCCGTCGTAGGCGTTCTCCGCGAGCTTCTGCGTCATCTCCTGCACGCGGTTCTCGCCGAGCGCGTCGATGCCCGCGGCGATGGCCTCGCGGCAGGCCGCGGCGTCGTTCATCTTGCTCGCGCCGACAAGCGTGATGTCCTCGGGCCTGCGCCCGGCGGAGAGCGCCGCGGCGGCAATGTTTTCCCGTACCTGCTGAATGTTTTCCCGAATGCTCATGTTCATTCGACCACCTTTCCATCGTATAGATCGTTTGCCGAGACGATCACCTCGTCGCCGGCGCGCAGTGTATAGAGCTGGAGCAGGCTTTCGCTGCTCGTTTCGATGCCGACGGGCCGGACAAGGCAGTAATCCTCGCCCTGCCAGAGGACCTCCACCGGCTTGCGGTAGGCGCGCAGCCCCACAAGGCAGTAAACGCCGCTGCTGCCGTCCGCGTCCACGCGGAGGGCATTTTTGGGGATGCGCAGTCCCTCGTAGCGCGCGAGGATCAGCTCGACGTTCTGCGCGCGCAGGAGCGTGACGTAGGCCAGATGGCTGCCGCCGCGCAGGACGACGATCACGCGGCCGTTCTCCTCACGCCCGATGCGCTCGACAGTGACGTCAAGATCGAAGTCCACGCCGGTCGCGGCGCGCAGGCTGAGGGCCTGTCCCTTTTGCAGCCGCGCGGCGTCTGCGGCGCTCAGCACGGTGACGAAGCGCCACTCCTCGCCGGCAATCAGCCGGCCCACGGTCGAGCTTGCCGCCTCCGGGGCGATGGCGTCGTACTGCGCGACGGTCATATTCTCCAGCGCCGCGGGGGTGAGAACGGCCTCGTAGCCGTCGGCGACGGCGCTGTAGGTGCCGGCAAACGGCGCGCGGATCGTTTGTGTGCCGCCCTCCAGACGGCCGGAGAGCGTGCTGATCTCGGCATTGAGCGCGTCGATGCGCACATCCAGATCGTCCGTGCCCGCGTAGGCGTATTCGCGCTTGAGGACTGTCGTGCGCAGCTCCTCGCCGGAGGACTCGACGCTCGTCCAGCTCCCTGCGGCAAGGGAAGCGCGCAGCGCAAAGAGGTCCTCGCGGATGTCGCCGTCGAGCTTGAGCGCGGTCTCGGCGTCGCGGGACGCCTCGCGCGCGTAGCGCAGCTGCTCGAGCCGGGACCGGAGCGCGCGGAGCTGACGGTGGTCGTTCAGTGCGCTCTCGCTGCGGTAGACCGTTGCGAGCGTGCCGCCCGCGTTCACGCGTTCACCCTCGGCGCGCTCGAGCTCCAGAAGCGTTTCACTGCACGCGATCACCTGCTCGTCGCGCGCGAAATAGCCGGTCGCGGCGATGGCGTCCTCGCTGGAGTAAGCGTAGACGAGCGTGGTGGTCTGCGGGTCGACGAAGTAGCGGTAGGCCTGCACGCTGAAGTAGGCGGCCACCGCGAGAAACAGGAAAACAAAGATCAGTTTTGTCGATAGGGATCGGGATCTCATAGGCACCTCGGGAGGCTCAGGTCATTCCTCCCCGGTCTCGTCCGCCTCGTGCAGGTCGATGGGGCTTAGCGGCGCGATGGTCGAGATCGCGTGCTTGTAGATCATCTGCTGCCGACCCTCGCTCAAAAGAACGACGGTGAAGCTGTCAAAGCCGGTCACGCTGCCGCGCATCTGGAAGCCGTTGACGAGGAACACGGTCAGCGGCACGCCCTGCTTGCGGGCTTTGGTGAGGAAAATGTCCTGAAGATTGGCTGTCTTTTTCATGTTGGATGTACCCTTTCTTTTTATTCGGGCGGCGGTTTTATGGGTGCCGTCCGTATAAAATCAGGATACGCCAAGGTTTGTGAGAATTTCTGTCGAAAATTGTAAAGCGGCGGGAAGATCGCGGGAATTTTTCCGGTAGAACCAGTGAATGTCCCTGTTCCGCCGCAGCCAGGTGAGCTGGCGCTTGGCGTACTGCCGCGAGCGGAGCTTGATCTCGGCGACGGCCTCGTCCTGCGTGCATTCGCCCGCGAGACAGCCCAGACATTCCTTATAGCCGATGGCCTGCATTGCCGTCGCCGTGCGCGGCACGCCGCTCTCGACCAGAGCGCGCACCTCGTCGAACAGACCCTGTGCGACCATCCGGTCCACGCGGAGGTCGATGATGCGCTTCATCTCCTCGCGGTCGGCGTAGGCAAGACCGAGGTAGACGGGCTCGTAGCGCGGCGGGACGAGCCGGGTGTCGGCATTGTGCCGCGACATGGTCTTCCCTGTCTCGCGGTAGACCTCGAGCGCGCGGATGACGCGCTTTTTGTCGTTCGGGTGCAGCACGGCGGCGCTTTCCGGATCAATGGAGCGCAGCTCGGCGAAGAGGGCCTCGCCGCCCTCGTTGTCCCAGCGCCGCTCCAGAAGCCTGCGCGTCTCTCCGCCGGTCGTGCCGGGAGCGTAACCGTGTCCGCGCAGGAGCGCGTCGAGGTACAGCCCCGTGCCGCCGACGAGGATGGGCAGCTTGCCGCGCGCGAGAATGCCGTCCACACATTCGGCGGCGTCCGCAGCGTAGCGCGCCACGGAGTAATCCTCGCGCGGGTCGATCACGCCGACCATGTGGTGCGGCACGCCCCGCGTCTCCGCCTCCGTCGGTGCGGCGGTGCCGATGACCATGCCGCGGTAGAGCTGCATGGAATCGCAGGAGACGACCTCGCCGCCGAGCCTTTCGGCCAGCGCGACGCCGAGTCCGGTCTTTCCGCAGCCGGTCGGGCCGACGATGCAAACTACCTTGGGCGGCATGACGTCTCCTTTCCGCGCTCAGGCGCGCTTGAACATTTTTTCCAGCTCGTATTTGGTGAGCTTGACGGCCACGGGTCGTCCGTGCGGGCAGAATCGGACCTCGCCCGACTGTACCTTATCCACCAGCACGCGAAGCTCTCGCTCATCGCTCTTCCAGCCGCCTTTGATGGCGGACTTGCAGGCCATGGTGTGCAGCAGCGCGTCGCGGGCGCTCTCGGGGTCGGCGTGGTGCGTCTCGACGAGGCGGCCCGCAAGGTCCTCAAGACTTGCCGCGGCGTCCTCGGCGGGAATGTCGGCGGGCAGGGCGCGGATCAGGATCGCGCCGTCGCCGAACTCCTCGCAGGCAAAGCCGAACTCGCGCAGCAGCGCGAGCTGCCCAACAAGAGCGGTGTACTCCGCCGCGGCGAACTGCGCGACCACGGGAGTCAGCAGCTCCTGCGACATGATGGGCTCAAGATTTGCCTTGAAGCGGTCGAAATTCACGCGCTCGTGCGCGGCGTGCTTGTCGATGAGCCAGACGGTTTTCTCCGCGTCCTCGCAGACGATGTAGGTGTCGAGCACCTCGCCCGCGATGCGCCACGGTATGACCGGCTCCGGCTCGATCGCCGTCTGCTCCGGCTCGGCGGGCGCGGTCTCGAGCGTGGTCTGCACGGCGAAAACGGGTGCGGCGGGCGCTTCCGGCTTTGCCGCTTCATCGCGCGGCGGCATGAAGGCAGCCTCGACCATCTTCGGAAGGATGTGCCCGTCCTCCGGCTTTTTCGCCGGGGGAGCCGATGTGCGGCGGACGAAGTCGCTGACGCTCACGCGCCCGCCCAGCTCGCTCGAGGCGGGCGTGACGGCGATGAACGGCGCGTCCCTTTTGGGCGGCTCCGGCCTTTTGACCTCGTTCTGCGCACGCCACTCCTGCGCCGTCATGCTGCGGTAAAACTCCTGCGGCTTGGGAGCCTGCGCGGCCGGTCTCGGCGATGTGTGCAGCGGCTCGGGCGCGCCGTCGCGGTCGAGCGCGTCGGACGCGGCGTGGTACACAAGGTCGAAGACCTGCTTTTCGTTGAGGAATTTCACGACCGTCTTGGCGGGGTGGACGTTCACGTCCACCATGTCCGCCGGCAGCGTGACGTTCAGCACGCAGCCGGGGAATTTGCCCTTCATCAGACGGTTTGCGTAGGCTTCCTCCACCGCAGCGGTGAGAAGCTGGGATTTGATGAAGCGGCCGTTGACGAAAAAGGTCTGCATCCCTCGCGTGCCGCGGCCCGCGAGGGGCTTGGTCACAAAGCCGTCAACGGCGAGCTGACCGTCGCGCCCGTGGACCTCGACCAGCGCGAGGGCAAAATCGCGGCCCAGCGCGGCGTAGACGGCGCTGAGGGGCTTGCCGTCGCCCGGGGTGTGCAGCTCCTCCCTGCCGTCCTTGATGAGACGGAAGGAAATATCGGGGTGCGAGAGCGCGATGTGCGCGGCAAGGCCCGCAATGGCGGTTGCCTCGGCGCGGTCCTGTTTCATGAACTTCAGCCGCGCGGGCGTGTTGTAAAAAAGGTCGCGCACGATGATGCTCGTGCCCTCGGGACAGCCCGCGGGCTCGACGGAGAGCGGCTTGCCGCCGTCGAGATGCAGCGTCGCGCCGCTCGCGGCGTCCGTCTGACGCGAGAAAATATCCAAATGAGAAACGGACGCGATGGCGGCGAGCGCTTCGCCGCGGAAGCCGAGCGTGCCGATGGCGGCCAGATCGGCAGCGGTGCGGAGCTTGCTCGTCGCGTGGCGCAGAAAGGCGGTGGGCAGCTCGTCGGGCGCGATGCCGCAGCCGTCGTCTGTGACGCGCAGATAGGTCAGCCCGCCGTTTTGCAGCTCGACGGTGACGTTCCTCGCGCCCGCGTCGATGGCGTTTTCCAAAAGCTCCTTGACAACGCTCGCGGGACGCTCGACGACCTCGCCAGCGGCGATGAGATTGGCGATATGGGGGGATAGCTGTTCGATGTGCGGCATGGTATTCTCCTTATCCGACGATGGCCCAGAGAGCCAGCGCGTTGACGGTCGCGTGGAGCAGGATGGACGTCCAGAGCGTGCCGGAGTGGTCGAACGCCCACGCGAAGACGAGGCCGGGAACGAGGTATTGCAGCATGAGGATGAGATAGCTCCAGTCCCACGAGGAGAGGGCGAAGGTCCACACGTGCATGAACGCGAAGAGCACGCAGGAGATGACGTAGGCGGCGACGCGGCTCTTTTCCTTCAGACAGCCGAACACGAGACCGCGGAAAAGGACCTCCTCCACAAAGGGGGCGAGAAAGACGATGATGAGCGCTGTCAGGCGCGGCGCGGCGTTGATGGACGCGGCGATGGTCATGTCGTTGAGGTTGGTGCGGCTGTTGAAGAGCACGTTCGCCACGCGGTAGAAGAGCTCGTTCGCGCCGTAAAAGACCAGAAGGCCCATGCAGAACGTCGTCATCGCTCGGCTCACGCCGCCGAGGAAGCGGCTCGTCGTGTGCGCGAGGAACGAGTGAAAGAGCAGCAGCACGATGGCGAAGAGCACATAGTAGTAGATGATGTTCGCCAGCGAGTCGCTGATCTTCGTGTCGAGCAGGACCTCGACAATGCCAAAGAGCTTGTTGGCCAGCAGCGGCAGCACGAGCAGATAGACGATAAAGAAGATCGTCCCCGCGACGCGCTCGGTCTGGTTCATGTGGGAGGTAGCGGCTTTTTTTGCCATGTGGATAGACCCTTTCTGTCTGTTTCGGGGTTAGTTCGGGAGCTTCTTTTTCAGGTCGTAGAGCAGCTGCATCGCCTCGATGGGCGACATGGTGTCCGGCTGGGCGCGGCGCAGCGCGTCGAGCACCTCGGCTTCGCCGATGGCGTCAAGGCTCACCTGCTCGCGCTCCTCGCGCGGCGGGATATAGCTGCCGCCGGCCTCCAGCTCCTCCAGTATTTTCTTCGCGCGGGAGACGACCTCCTTCGGCAGTCCCGCGAGCTTGGCGACCTCGATGCCGTAGCTGCGGTCGGCTCCGCCGGGAATGATCTTGCGGAGGAATACAAGGTCCTCCCCGCGCTTTTTGATGGCGATGTTGTAGTTTTTCACGCCCGCGAGCGTGCCCTCCAGCTCGGTGAGCTCGTGGTAGTGGGTGGCGAAGAGCGTTTTCGCGCCGAGCCTTTTGCGGTCGGCGCAGAACTCGAGCACCGCGCGGGCGATGCTCATGCCGTCGAAGGTCGAGGTGCCGCGGCCGATCTCGTCTAAGATCAGCAGCGAGTGCGCCGTCGCCTGCCGCAGGATTTCCGCGACCTCGCTCATTTCGACCATGAAGGTGGACTGGCCGCCGGCCAGGTCGTCGCTCGCGCCAATGCGGGTAAAGATGCGGTCCACCACGCCGATGCGGGCGGCGCGGGCGGGAACGAACGAGCCGATCTGCGCCATGAGCGTGATGAGCGCGACTTGACGCATATAGGTGGATTTACCCGCCATGTTGGGGCCTGTGATGATGGCGACGCGGTTTTCCTTTTCGCCCATGTAGGTGTCGTTCGGCACAAAGAGAGCGTCCTTCAGCACGCGCTCGACGACCGGATGGCGGCCGTCGTGGATCTCGATCACGCCGGAATCGTCCACCACCGGGCAGCAGTAGCTGTTTTTGACCGCGACGACGGCAAGCGACGCGAGCGTGTCAAGCTCCGCGACCGCGGCGGCGGTCTTCTGGATGCGCTCGGCGCCCGCGCAGATCTCGTCGCGCAGGGCGGAGAAGATCTCGTATTCGAGCGCGTTGTCACGCTCCCCCGCGGTCAGGATCTCCTGCTCCAGGTCCTTGAGCTCCTGCGTGATGTAGCGCTCGCCGTTGACGAGCGTCTGCTTGCGGATGTAGGTGTCGGGCACCTGATCCTTGAAGGAATTGGAGACCTCGATGTAGTAGCCGAAGACCTTGTTGTAGCCGATCTTCAGCGTGCGGATGCCGGTGCGTTCCTTTTCCTTCGTTTCAATGGAGGCGAGCAGCCCCTTGCCGCCGGAGAGAATGTCGTGCAGGCGGTCGACCTCGGCGTTGAAGCCCTTGCGGATGAAGCCGCCCTCGCGCACGGAGAACGGCGGCTCGTCCACGATGGTCTCGGCGATGCGCGCAGCGATGTCCGCGAGCGGGTCAAGCTCCTGCGAAAGCTCGCCGAGCCGGCCCGTGGTGAAGTGCGCGAGCTGCTCGCGCACGGCGGCGAGCTGCTCGATGGAATTACGCAGCGAGACGAGGTCGCGCCCGCCCGCCGTGCCGTAGACGATGCGGCCGATGAGCCGCTCCATGTCGCTGATGCCGGAGAGGGCGAGGACCAGCTCCTCGCGCGCCATTGTGTCGTTCACCAGCGCGCCGACGGCGTTTGAGCGGCGTGTGATGGCAGCGACCTCGCGCAGGGGACGCTCCAGCCAGGAACGCAGACAGCGCGCGCCCATGGCGGTTTTCGTTTTGTCAAGTACCCAAAGCAGACTCCCGCGCTTTTCCTTGCCGCGGATGGTCTCCGTCAGCTCCAGGTTGCGGCGGGCGGAGAGATCCAGCTCCATGAAGCGGCCCTGCTCGTAGTATTCAAGATCGCTGATGTAGGATAGGTCGCTCTTCTGCGTTTCGTGCAGATAGCTCAGAAGGCCGCCGAGCGCGAGCGCCGCGGCGGGGTTATTGCGCGGGAGCGCGGCGCAGGCGTCCTCGCCGTACTGCGCGAGCACAGCTTTTTCCGCCGCCTTCAAGTCGAAGCGCGCGTCGCCGCGCTCCACGCGGCAGGAGAGCCTGTCGGCAAGCAGGGCTTTCAGCTCCTCGTCCGCATACGCGCCCGCGCTCAGCACCGCTTCGGCGGGCGAGAAGCGCGCAAGCTCATTGCACAGATGCTCCGCACGGTCCGCGCCGGAAAAGGCGGTGACGTGCGTGTGGCCTGTGGACATATCGCAGAACGCGACGCCCGCGTTCTGCTCGTCGAGGAACACGCCGCACAGGAAGTTGCCGCGCCGGTCGTCCAGACACGCGCTGTCGATCACCGTGCCGGGAGTGACGACGCGGATGATGTCGCGCTTGACGAGTCCCTTGGCGAGCGCGGGGTCCTCGGTCTGCTCACAGATGGCGACCTTGTAGCCCTTGGCGATGAGCCGCGCGATGTAGCCGTCGCTCGAATGGTACGGGATGCCGCACATCGGCGTCTGCTCCTCGGCGGACTTGCCGCGGTCGCGCGTGGTGAGAACGAGATCCAGCTCGCGCGCGGCGAGCTTTGCGTCCTCGTTGAACATCTCGTAGAAGTCGCCGAGACGGAAAAAGAGGATGGAATCCTTATTCTGCTCCTTGATCTCAAGATATTGGCGCATCATCGGCGTGAGGTCTGCCATGTTCGTTGCTCACTTTCTAAAAAATCAGATCGTAAAGGTCGTTCCGGTCGCCATGTAGGCGAGGCGGTCGCCCAGCGTTTCGTGCAGCCAGGCGTAAGCGTCGTCGCCGGTGCAGTGGCCGGTGACGTAGCGCGTCGCCTTCCGCGCGCACAGGCGCTCGCCCACCGCGTCCACAAGGGCTCTCGGCTCGCTCTGACCGAGCGAGGGATTGTAGAGATGGAAGCCCGCGAACACATAGTCCGGCGCACGGCCCAGAATGTCCTCTGCGCGGTTGATGATGTTGATGATGCCGCTGTGGGCGCAGCCAGCGAAGAGGACGGTTTTGCCGTGCTCCGTCACCAGCAGATCCTGCTCGTGGCGGAAGGCGTCGCGGGGATAGTCCCCGCCGACCTTTTCGCGCAGCGTGGCGTTTGCCTCGCTCAGGAGCTCGTGCGTCCGGATGCCGGAGAAGAGCGTCAGCTCCTCGTCGAGCTTTGTCACACCCTCGGCCATCACGAAGCGGTCAGCATACTCGTGCAGCTTGGGATCGAGACCGATGAAGGCGCATTTCGTCGGCGTCACGACATAGTAATCACCGAAGGCCTCCTTCTGAAGATAGACCTTCGCGGTGCGGTTGCCCCGCAGGAAGGTCAGCAGGCCGCCGCAGTGGTCGTTGTGCGCGTGGGAGAGAAAGGCGATATCGACCTGTGCGAGGTCGATGCCGAGCGCCTTGGCGTTTTCCCAGAAAGCGTCACTCGCGCCGGAGTCGAAGAGAATTTTATGCTTTGCTGTTTCAATGTAGAGCGAAAGCCCGTGCTCGCAGCGGAGCGCATCGCAGGTGGTTTTATTTTCCAGTAAGGTGGTGATTTTCATATCGTTTCCTCCGCGGCTCCGTAGAGCGCCCAGGTGTTGCTGCCCGAAATTTTTGCTGTGGTGAACGTTCCGATAAGACTCTTGTCGCCCTTCATGCGCACGAGGCGGTTGCCCTCGGTGCGCGCGGAGAGCGGCCAGTCCGCGTCGTCGCTCTCGCCCTCGACCAGCACGCGCACGGTCCTGCCGATGTAGGCGGCGTGCTTCTCCGCGCTGATGGCGTTCTGGGCGTTGCAGAGCGCGTCGAACCACTTCTGCTTTTCCTCGCGCGGCGTGGGATCGTCCAGCTTTGCGGCGGGCGTGCCCGGGCGGGGGGAGAAGATAAACGTAAAGAGCGCGTCGAAATGGACTTCGTTGATCAGACTTACGGTGTCCATCGCTTCCGCCTCGGTCTCGCCGGGGAAGCCGATGATGATGTCGCTCGTGAGCACGAGGTCGGGCATGACCCTGCGGGCATAGCGGATCAGCTCAAGGTAGCCCGCGCGGGTATAGGGGCGGTTCATCGCGCGCAGCACGCGGTCATTGCCGCTTTGGACGGGCAGGTGCAGCTGATGCGTCACATGGCGGCTCGCCGCCATCGTGTCGAAGAGCTTGGACGTCGCGTCCTTGGGCTGGCTGGACATGAAGCGCACCCAGTAGTCGCCGTCGATCCGGTCGATCTCTGCGAGAAGGTCGGCAAAATCATAGCCCGTGCCGAGATCCTTGCCGTAGCTGTTGACGTTCTGACCGAGCAGCGTGATCTCTTTATAGCCCGCCGCGACCAGCTCGCGGACCTCGCGCACGATCTGCTCCGGCTCGCGGCTGCGTTCGCGGCCGCGGACGTAGGGCACGATGCAGTACGAGCAGAAGTTGTTGCAGCCGTACATGATGCTCACCCACGCGCTCACGCCGCCGACGCGGTAGACGGGGATGTCCTCTGCGATGCGGCCCGGCTCGTCGTCGATGGAAAAGACACGGCCGCGCTCGGTGTAGGCGCGGTACAAGAGCTCGGGGAAGCGCCACTCGGCCTGCGGACCGAGCACGAGATCGACGTGGCGGTAGCTGGTTTTCACCTTTTCCGCCACGCGCGGCTGCTGTGCCATGCACCCGCACAGGCAGATGATCTGGTCGGGATTCGCCGCCTTGGTGTGCGTGAGCTGGCCGAGCATCCCGTAAACGGTTTTCTCCGCGTTTTCGCGGATGGCGCAGGTGTTCATCAGCACGATGTCGGCGCGCTTCGTGTCGTCGGTGAACTCGCAGCCCATCTCGCGCAGCATTCCCATCAGCCGCTCGCCGTCCGCCACGTTCTGCTGGCAGCCGTAGGTGTGGACGTAGGCCAGCGGCTTCGTCGTGCGCTGCTCGTGCAGCGCGCGCACCTTATCCATATATTCCTTTTGCCGCGCCGTTTCCTCGGCGCTGACCAATACCTTTTCTCGTTCCAAGGGGTTATCCTCCCGGTTGATATACTTTAACTAATAAATTATAACACGGAGCGCGCGCCCTGACAAGATGAAGCGAAAATTTTGTCGTGCCGGCGCGATGGGCGTTTTGCTGCATTTTTCGGAAACCGCGGAGATTTTTACACAAAGTTTGTGCGTCCCGCCCTTGCAATCGCGGCACGGGCATATTATAATCTTTTATTAAAGATATCTATTATTTTTGTAAAGAAAGAAGGGCCTGTCTATGAACCTCTGGCATGATGTTGCGCCCCACCGCGTGCGCCCCGAGGACTTCCTCGCCGTCATCGAGATCGAAAAGGGCAGCAAGAACAAATACGAAATGGATAAGGAGACCGGCGCCCTGCGCCTCGACCGTATCCTTTATACCTCCACCCACTATCCGGCGAACTACGGCTTCATCCCCCGCACCTGGGCGGACGACGGCGACCCGCTGGACGTGCTGGTGCTCTGCTCGGAGTGCATCCGTCCGCTGAGCCTCGTTGAGTGCTACCCCATCGGCGTCATCACGATGGAGGACGGCGGCTCGCTCGACGAGAAGATCATTGCCATTCCCTTCCAGGACCCGACCTACAACACCTATCAGGACATTTCCGAGCTGCCCGACCACGTCGCCAGCGAGATCAAGCACTTCTTCCGCGTCTATAAAAGCCTTGAGGGCAAGGAGACTGTGGTGAGCGACGTGCTCGGCCGCGACGAGGCCGTGAAGATCATCATCAAGTGCCAGAACGCCTACATCGAGAAATACTGCCGCTGAAAGCGGAACAGAAAAAAGAAGGCCTCTTGAAAGAGACCTTCTTTTCTTATGCTTCGGGAAGAGAATCGTCCTCGTCGATCCACTGCTGCACGGGCACGACCTCGAACTCCGTCTCCGTGCGGCGGATGACCACCTTTTCCAGCCCCGCGTTGATGATCTGGCGGCGGCACATGGCACAGCTCGTCGCGTCGTGCAGCAGCTCGCCCGTGCGCGCGTCGCGGCCCACAAGATAGATGGTGCCGCCGACCATGTCGCGCCGGGAGGCCGAGATAATGGCGTTCGCCTCAGCGTGGACGCTGCGGCAGAGCTCGTAGCGCTCGCCGCGCGGGACCTGCAGCTCCTCGCGTGTGCAGAAGCCGAGGTCGACGCAGTTTTTCCGTCCGCGGGGCGCGCCGTTGTAGCCGGTGGAAATGATCTCATCGTTCTTGACGATAATGGCACCGTAGACCCGCCGCAGGCAGGTCGCGCGCTCGAGCACCGTTTCGGCAATGTCGAGGTAATAGTTTTCCTTGCTGATGCGCGGCATGGCTGATCCTCCTTGTAATTTTTCCTAAAAATATTGCTAAATGTTATCAAAACTCGTGCCTGCACCGTGGGCAGCGTCCGTAATCAAAGTCGATGACCGCCCCGCAGACGGGACATTGCTTCTGCGCGAGCCCGTCCGACGGCACTTCAGGTTGGAACAGTTCGAGCTTTCCGCACGTAGGACAGGAATAGATGTCGACCTCCATTCCGCCCGCAAGGGCGAAGGTCAGGTCCGAAAGGAACAGGTCGGGGCGGCGCTGGAACTTGTCGCGTCCGATAAATCGCATTCCCGCGCCGCAGCGCAGGCAGCTGAGCTGTCGCTTATCCGTCATGTTAGACCCCCTGCAGATCAAAGATCGGTGTATATTCCTCTTTCGCGCTGGAAAGCTCCTGACAGAAGCCGTCCGTGATGCCGCAGTCGGTCATGTACCGCACCGCCGCGCGGTACTCCGCGTGGTTCAATCGCCGCGCGAGCGCGCCGCTCGCGCCGGGCTGCGGTGTGTACTGGCTCATAAGGGAAAAAAGCACCGTGTGCGGCGGGAAGTGCGCGGATACATAGTCGATGACCGCCTTGGTGTTCTCGAGCTGGCCGGGCAGGACGAGGTGGCGGATGATGACGCCGGACTTCATTAAGCCGTCCTCTCCGATCACATACGGCCCCACCTGCCGCAGCATCTCGTCGATGGCCGCGGCGGCGACGGGAAAGTAATCGCCCGCGCAGCTCAGCTCCCGCGCGGGCTTTTCCAGCGCGTACTTGAGGTCGGGCAGATAGATCTGCACCCTGCCCTCCAGCGTTTTGAGTGTTTCCACGCGCTCATAGCCGCCGCTGTTCCACACCACCGGCACGGGCAGCGGCTCGGCCAGAGCCTCGCATACCCATGGCGTAAAATGCGTGGGAGAGATCAGGTCGATGCAGTGCGCGCCCTGCGCGATGAGCTCGAAGAAGATCTCCCGCAGCCGTGCGGGGGAAAGGACCTTGCCGAAATTCTCGTGGCTGATCCTACCGTTCTGGCAGAACACACAGCCGAGATTACAGCCGGAGAAGAAGACGCAGCCCGCGCCGTTCGTGCCGCTGAGCACCGGCTCCTCCCATTGGTGGAGCATGGCCTTTGCCGCTACGATGCCTGCGGGCATGGCGCAGACTCCCCCGCCGCGCGTCTTCGTGCGCTCCGCGCCGCAGCGGCGCGGACAGATATTGCAGAGCATCAGTCGCCCGTCCCCTGTCCGTTGAAGTCGGGGCCGAGGTCGCCGGCCATCCAATGGCGGCGGCACAGACCGATATACTGGTCGTTTGCGCCGAGCACGACCTGCTCGCCCTCCTTGAGGACCTTGCCGTTCGCGTCGAAGCGGGCGTTGAATGCCGCCTTCTTGCCGCACCAGCAGATCGTTTTGACCTCCTCAAGCTTGTCCGCCATCACGAGCAGCTCATAGCTGCCGGGAAACAGCTCGCCGCGGAAGTCCGCGCGCAGACCGTAGCACATCACAGGAATGCCGCAGTCGTCCACCAGATGGACGAGGTACATGACCTCCTCGCGCGTGAGGAACTGCGCCTCGTCGACGATGATGCAGGCGTTCTTCTTCAGCTCGTCCTCCCCCATCTCACGCATTTCGTGGAAGTAGACGCAGGGGAACTCCAGCCCGATGCGTGAGTGGACCATGTGGTCGCCGTCGCGCGTGTCGAGCTGCGGCTTGACGAGCAGCGTCTGCTGCCCGCGCTCCTCATAGTTGAAGCGCGCCATAAGCGCGTTCGCGGTCTTGCTCGAGCCCATCGCGCCGTACTTAAAGTAAAGCTGTGCCATGATCGGTTCCTCCCTGTTGTGCGGCGAGCCATCGGACCGCCGTGTCGAAGTAGTATCGGAATGCCGAGGGGATCGCTGCCGCTTGCAGCGCCGCGCCATCCGCCCAGAGAAATTCATTGTTCTCGCCCTCTGCCGCGGCAAGATAGCCGTGCATATCCCATTCCACATGGGAAAAAATATGCTTTGCTGCACCGACCGGCGTGAGCGTCCGCGCCGTAAGCCCCCATTGCGCGAGCGTGATGGCCGCCCCGGCCTCGTCAAGATTCCCGGGGACATTCGGAAGCTCCCACAGTCCCGCGAGCAGCCCCTTGGCGGGACGCTTGCGCAGGGCGAGCCTGCCGTCCCGCACGAGCAGGAACACAGTCCGCTCCTCGACCCTGCGCGGTTTTTTCGCCGCGCGCACGGGGAGCACATCGGTCATGCCGTTTTGGTACGCCGCGCAGAAGGCGCGGGCGGGGCATTTTTCGCACAGCGGCGCACCGTTCGGCAGGCAAACCGTCGCGCCGAGATCCATCATCGCCTGGTTCCATTCGCCGGGACGCTCGCAGTCGATGCTTTCGGTGAGCATGGCGCGAAAACGCCTGCGCACCCTGGCGTCCATGATGTCCTCCGCGATGCCGCCGACCCGGGCGGCGACGCGCAGGAGATTGCCGTCCACCGCCGGCTCCGGCTCGCCGAAGGCGATGGAGGCGATGGCGCTCGCCGTATAGTCGCCGACGCCGGGGAGACGCAGAAGCTCCTCGCGCGTGTTGGGAAATTCCCCGCCGCAGTCGTTTACGAGAACCTGCGCCGCACGGTGCAGGTTCCGTGCGCGGGAGTAGTAGCCCAGACCCTCCCAGAGCTTGAAAAGCCGCTCCTCGCCCACTGCCGCGAGCGCGTACACGTCGGGCAGCTCTGCCATAAAGCGGGCATAGTATTCCAGCACCGCCTGCACGCGCGTCTGCTGCAGCATGATCTCCGACACCCAGATGCGGTAAGGGTCGCGGATGCCGCGCCACGGCAGGACGCGCTTGTGGATATCGTACCACGTCAGTAGCGGCGCGGCGAGGGCGTTGAGTCGTTCCTGTTCGTTCATGCTTCTCCTATCGGTCAAAAGCGCGCGGCGAAGCCGCAGCGGCGGCAGAGCTCCTCGCTCGGACAGCGGCGCGAAAAGCCCTCGCGCAGCGCGCACGCGCGTTCGCTTTGCAGAATTTCCGAAAGCGGCTGCGTAAACAAATTCCCCAGCGCGATGTCGCCCTCGTGATCGAGACAGCACGGCACTGCCGTGCCGTCGGCGAGCACGCCGAGCTGGTCGCGCAGACCGTAGCAGAACTGTGTGCCGCGCTCCTGCGCGCTAAGGTCGGGCCAATCGAATTTTTTCGCGCGCTCAAGGTACAAATTGTCCCGCAGGCGGAAGCTGCCGCCGCGCGGCTCGGGCCACTCGCCCGGACACTTTTCGTGAAGAAAGGCTTCGATCGCGCCGTTGCGCGTCTCCGCGCCGCCCTCATTCCACAGCCGCAGCGCGACGATGACGCCCTGCGCGGCGGCGCGGGCAGCAAAGCTCCAGACCTCCTCCAGATACTGCCGCTCGCGCTCCTGTGCGCCGTCGTTCCCCTCAAAGCTGTGGAGCGATATGCTCACCTTATGGAGCGTCCGTGCGGCGAGCAGCGTTTCCGTCTGCCGCGCGAGGAGGGTGCCGTTCGTCGTGATGCAGACCTTCCTCTCCCGCGCCGCAGCGAGGGCGAGCAGCTCCGCAAGCTGCGGGTGGCTCAGCGGCTCGCCCATCACATGCAGATACACATATTCTACCTGCCCCGTGAGGCGCTCGAGCACGAGGTCGAACTCGGCGGGCGTCATCGTGCGCGGCACTCGCTTTGTGCCGGGACAGAACGAGCAGCGCAGGTTGCAGCGGTTCGTGATCTCAATGTATGCTTTTTTCAGCATCTCTGCCCTCTCTTGCCTGTATTTTTTTCAGTATAGCACAATGCCGCGCCCTTGCCAATACGGAGTTTTTCTGCTACAATGGCGGCACCCGAGCAAAGGAGTCTTTCCCATGAAGATCACATTCATCGCCCACAGCGCGTTTCTCGTTGAGTGGGACAAGTTTTATACGCTGTTCGACTACGTTTATGAGCCGGACTACACCGGTACGCTGCCGCCGCTCGATCCCCAAAAGCCGTTGCTGGTCTTTTCCAGCCACAGCCATGAGGACCATTTTGACGGGAAGGTGTTCGGCCTGCTGGAGCAATATCCGCTCACGCAGTTTTTTGTCTCGCGCGACACGCGCCTGACCGAGCGCCGCCGCAAGTGGCTGGGCATCTCCGACGAGGCCTTTGCCCGCACGACCGTTCTGCGGCCCGACAGCATTCTGCTCACGGAGGCCGCCGGCGAGGAGCTGAGCGTCCGCGCCATCAAGTCCACCGACATCGGCAACGCCTATCTGCTCCGCGCCGAGGGCAAAATGGTCTACCACGGCGGCGACCTGAACTGGTGGCATTGGGAGAGCGAGGGCAAGGCCTACTGCAATAATATGGCCGTCCACTACAAGGCCGCCATGGAAAAGCTCGCCTCCGCCGTGCGCGACGAGGCGGCGGACAACGGCATCGCGCCCGCGATCACGGCGGCGATGGTACCGCTCGACCCGCGTCTGGGCGAGGAGGCCGAGGGACTCGGACTGGAATGGTTGCTGAAGAACGTCGAGGTCCTCCATGCCTTCCCCATGCACCTGTGGAAAAGGTTCGAGACCATCGACCGCTTCCGTGCGGCATATCCCGCGCTCGCTGCGCGCGTCGTGCGCATCACAGCGGACGGAGAGAGCTTCGAGGTCTGAGCGATACAAGAAAACGGAACGGTAAGCACCGCTTACCGTTCCGTTTTATCTTCAGGCTGTCAGCAGATAGCTGCCCGAGGCGGGCGCTTCGCTGAGAATGGGCACCAGCTCGGCGTCATACGGCTCCAGAGCCGCGGTGAGCGCGGGGAGCTGCTCCGCCGTCGTTTCCACATAGATGCGGTCGAAGACCGCGGCAAGCGCGGCGAGGTCCTGCCCCGCCGCCTCGTTTCCACCGGCGAGCACGGTCGCCGCGTCGAGCTGCACGGAAAGGCGGACGCCGTATGCCTCCGTCCCGCTGCGAAGCTCCTCCGCGAGCTGCGCAAGCGCGGCGCTCTTGGAGAGTGTGCGCGCGGATTCGTCGATGTTGTTGAGCCGCCCGCGGGTGGGATAGCCGAACTCGTCAAAAAGCAGCTCGTCAAAGCCAAGCTCCGCACATTCGCGCGCGACGGAGACGATGTACTGCCGCGCGGCGGGCTTTTCCGGCGCCAAATAAAAGGTGCTGTCGGGATCGTACCAGATGTAGCCGGCGTAGTTGAGCTGCAGCACACCGGCGTCGGCCATGTGGGCAAAGGAATAGAGGCTGTCGTGCGTGGCGTTGATGCGGGCGATGGTGTAGACCTCGCTCCCGGTCAGCGCCTCAATGACGGCATTCGCGCCGCTGCCGCCCTTGACGGCATTGACGTCGATGGCTTCCTGCAGGGCGGAGTCATACAGCAGCTCGCCCTGCGCGTTTTTCACGCGCAGCGCGACGGCGTTTGCGCCCTCGGGGACTGCGGCAAGAGCCGCGTCCGCGCTGCCGCGCAGCACGCTTTCGCTCAGCTCGGCGCCGTGAAGCTCCGTAAGCTCCGGCTTGGCCGGCGGCTCGGGCTCGTCGATGATGACGTTGGGGCTATCGTCGGGAGCATCCGGCGTCCGGCTCGCGCCGTCGGGCGCGGAGGGGCCGGACGGCTCCTCGGTCTGCTTCCACGGCAGGTCAAAGCGGATGCTGCCGTCGGAGCCGTACACCGCGTAGCGCTGCAGGACCAGAAAGCCGACCGCCGCGAGCAGGATCAGGCACAGCAGAACGATCAGAACGATCCGTCCCGCACCACCCTTGCCGTGGTAGCTGCGGTATCCCTTTGTCGATGGCATCCGTCTCACCTGCCTTTCAAGCTGTACGGACATTTTACAAGCATGGAAAAAGAAAATCAACAGAAATTCGTAAATTCCTGTTGATTTTCGTCGAATTTTCCGGTTTCAGCCCTCGATGGCGTCCAGCAGACCGACGCGGCGCTCGTGGCGGCCGCCCTCAAATTCGGTGGAGAGGAAGACCTCAACGATGCGCTCGGCCATATTTTTGCCGATCATGCCGGCGCCCATGGCGAGCATATTGGCGTTGTTGTGGCGGCGGGTCATCTCCGCGCTCAGCGGCTCGCTGCACAGCGCGCAGCGGATGCCCCTGACCTTGTTGGCGGCGATGGAAATGCCGATGCCGGTGGTGCAGATGACGATGCCGCGCTCGCACTCGCCGCTCTGGACCTTGCGGGCCGCGGCCTCGCCGAAGATGGGATAGTCGCAGCTGTCGGTGGAATAGGTGCCGCAGTCCACGACCTCGTGGCCCTTGGACTCCAGATATGCCTTGATGTGCTCCTTGAGGGCGTAGCCGCCGTGGTCGCAGCCGAGAGAAATTTTCATCGTTCGTTCTCCTATCGTTAAATTTTGTGGAAAATGGGCTTTTTCCGGTCGTAGGTCGCAAAGTAGCGCAGGCCGCAGTCCTTGAGCAGCTCCTGCCGCTCCTCCATCGCGCAGGAGATGTACTCCGGCGTGTGGGCGTCGCTGCCGAGCGTGATCAGCTCGCCGCCGAGCTCGTGGTAGAGTCTGAGCCATTTGCCGTCCGGCAGGGGGAGATGGCCGCGGTTGGTGTTGCACTCGATGCCGAGTCCCTTTTCGATGGCGCGGCGCATCACATGGCGCAGCTGCTCCTCGTAGCGGTCGAAATCCAACTCCACGCCGCGCAGCTCCTTCGCCCAGCGCAGCGGGAGGGTGATGTGTCCGAGAACCTGAAAGCGGCCCCAGTCGATCAGCTTTTCCATCTCCTCAAAGTAGCTCTCGCAGGCGGCGTACCACACCGCGGGATCGGTGCTCGTGATCCAGGTGAGGTCGTTGACCTCGCCCGAGGCCGTGCGGTAGCAGTGGACCGAGCCGATGGTGAAGTCCAGCGGCGGCGCGTCGTCCAGAAAGCTGTCTGCCACGTCGGGAGCAAAGGAGCATTCGCCCAGCTCCGCGCCCATGTGCAGCTTGATGCGGCCGCCGACGGCCTCCTGCGCCTCACGGAACTGCGCGAGCATGGGGGCCCAGTCGTAGCTGTGCTTTTCCTTGGGCGGCTCGTTCCAGCGGTCCCATGGCAGGGGCTCGATGTGGTCGGTGAAACACAGGTCGTCTACACCCAGCCGCACCGCGGCCTCCGCCATCTCGCGCATGGTGTTGTGCCCGTCGGGCGAGACGGTGGAATGGCAATGGTAATCGGTGATGAAATGTCCGTTTCTCATAGCTTGAATTTCCCGAAGAAGCTCTTGCGCTGCTCATAGTTGCTCTCGCCGAGCGTGTCGCTGAACTTGCGCAGCGCTTCCTTCTGCTCGCGGTTGAGGTTGCGCGGGGTCTCGATGTAAACGGTCACGTACTGGTCGCCGCGCGCGCGGCCGTTCAGGCCGGGGATGCCCTTGCCCTTGAGACGGAAGGTCGTGCCGCTCTGCGTGCCCTCGGGGATGGAGTACTTCACCTTGCCGTCGATGGTCGGAATCTCCAGCTCCGCGCCGAGCACCGCCTGCGTGAAGGTGATGGGCGCCTCGCACAGCACGCTTGTGCCCTCGCGGCGGAAGATCTCGTGCGGACGCACGGCGATGACGATCAGCAGATCGCCCGCCGGGCCGCCGTTCCTGCCGGCGTTGCCCTGCCCGCGCAGGGAGATGGTCTGCCCGTTGTCAATGCCCGCGGGAATGGTGACCTTGAGCGTCTTGCGGCGGCGGAGCTGCCCGCTGCCGTGACAGGCCTTGCAGGGCTGGTGGATGATCCTGCCCTTGCCGCCGCAGCGCCCGCAGGGCGCGGAGGTGGACATGAAGCCGAGCGGCGTCTGGCGGCGCTGCTGCACCATGCCGGTGCCGCGGCAGTCGGGACAGACCTCGGCGGTCGTGCCCTTTTCGCAGCCGGTGCCGCGGCAGGTGTCGCACTGCTCGACGCGCTCGATGCTGATCTCCTTTTCGCAGCCGAAAGCAGCCTCCTCAAAGCTGATGGTGACGCTCGTGCGCAGGCTCTCGCCGCGCTGCGGCGCGTTGGGGTTCGCCCGCGTGCCGCCGAAGCCGCCGCCGAAAAAGCTGCCGAAGATGTCGCCGAGGTCGCCGAAGTCGAAGCCGCCCGCGCCGTAGGCTCCGCCGCCCGCACCCGCGCCGTAGCTCGGGTCCACGCCGGCAAAGCCGAACTGGTCGTAGCGCGCCTTCTTCTCGGGATCGGAGAGCACCTCGTTGGCCTCGTTGACCTCCTTGAACTTCTCCTCGGCTTCCTTGTCGCCGGGGTTCATGTCGGGGTGGTACTTGCGCGCCAGCTTTTTGTATGCTTTTTTGATCTCTTCCTCGGAAGCGCCCTTGGAGACGCCGAGGACCTCATAATAGTCTCTTTTATTCTCAGCCATAGACTATGCTCCTAAAAACGCCGCAATCGGGGGCAGTAGAATACTGTCCCCGCTGCGTTGGTTGGTCTATTTTACTTCTTGTTCTCGTCGTCGTCAACCACCTTGTAGTCGGCGTCGTAATACTGCTGACCGTCGGGGCCGGTCTGAGCGCCGCCCTGAGCGCCGCCCATGTCGGGGCCTGCGCCCTGCGCGCCCTGCGGGTTCGCCTGCTGGTAGAGCTTCTCGCTCATCGCGTAGAAGAGCTGCGTGAGCTCCTCGGTCGCGGCCTTGATGGCGTCGGTGTCGTCGCCCTTGAGGGTCTCCTTGAGCTTGTCGATGCCCGCCTGGACCTTGCTCTTCTCGTCCGCGGGGATCTTGTCGCCCACCTCGCCGAGGGTCTTCTCACTCTGGTAGACCATCTGGTCGGCCTGATTGCGGACCTCGACCTTCTCCTTGACCTTGGCGTCCTCGGCGGCATACTGCTCCGCTTCCTTGACGGCCTTCTCAATGTCCTCCTTGCTCATGTTGGTGGAGGAGGTGATGGTGATGTGCTGCTCCTTGCCGGTGCCGAGATCCTTTGCGCTGACGTTCACGATGCCGTTCGCGTCGATGTCAAAGGTGACCTCGATCTGCGGCACGCCGCGGCGCGCCGGAGCGATGCCGTCGAGGTGGAAGCGGCCGAGGCTCTTATTGGCGGCAGCCATCTCACGCTCGCCCTGCAGGACGTTGACCTCAACGCTGGTCTGGTTGTCGGCGGCGGTGGAGAAGATCTGACTCTTCTTCACGGGGATGGTGGTGTTGCGGTCGATGAGCTTGGTGCACACGCCGCCCATCGTCTCGATGCCGAGGCTCAGCGGGGTGACATCGAGCAGCAGCAGGCCCTTGACGTCGCCGGTCAGCACGCCCGCCTGAAGAGCTGCGCCCATGGCGACGCACTCATCGGGGTTGATGCCCTTGAAGCCTTCCTTGCCGGTGAGCTTCTTGACCATTTCCTGCACGGCGGGGATACGGCTGGAGCCGCCCACCATCAGGACCTTGTGAATATCGTTTCCGGTAAGACCGGCGTCGCTCATGGCCTGCTTGACGGGGCCGGCGGTCGCTTCGACCAGATGCGCGGTCAGCTCGTTGAACTTCGCGCGGGTGAGGGTGAGGTCGAGGTGCTTCGGGCCGGTGGCGTCGGCGGTGATATAGGGCAGGTTGATGTTGGTGGAGGTCACGCCGGACAGCTCGATCTTGGCCTTCTCGGCGGCTTCCTTCAGGCGCTGCATGGCGACCTTGTCGCCGCTGAGGTCCACGCCGTCGGTGCGCTTGAACTCGCTGACCATCCACTTCATGATGCACTCGTCGAAGTCGTCGCCGCCGAGACGGTTGTTGCCGGCGGTGGCAAGAACCTCGATCACGCCGTCGTCGATGTCGAGGATGGAGACATCGAACGTGCCGCCGCCGAGGTCGTAGACCATGACCTTCTGGCTCTGCTCCTTATCCACGCCGTAGGCGAGGGCGGCAGCGGTCGGCTCGTTGATGATACGCTTGACCTCAAGACCGGCGATCTTGCCGGCGTCCTTGGTGGCCTGACGCTGAGAGTCGGTGAAGTACGCGGGGACGGTGATGACCGCCTCGGTGACGGTCTGGCCCAGATAGGCCTCCGCGTCGCTCTTGAGCTTTTGCAGGATCATCGCGCTGATCTCCTGCGGGGTGTAGGCCTTGCCGTCGATGGTGACCTTGTGATCCGTGCCCATCTCACGCTTGATGGAGGAGATGGTGCGGTCGGGATTGGTGATGGCCTGACGCTTGGCGACCTGACCGACCATACGCTCGCCGGTCTTGGAGAACGCGACGACGGACGGCGTGGTGCGGTTGCCCTCCGCATTGGGGATAACGACGGCTTCGCCGCCTTCCATAACGGCAACGCAGCTATTGGTAGTACCTAAATCAATACCGATGACTTTAGACATAATTTTGTCCTCCTAAATCTATCTTAATTTTATTTGTTTGCGATTTTAATTGGCGACCTTGACGATCGCGAAGCGCAGGACCTTGTCGCCGAGCATGAAGCCCTGCTGCAGGACCTCGACCACGGTATTTTCGCCGCAGCTCTCGTCCTCAATGTGCATCACGGCGTTGTGCCGCTCGGGATCAAATTCCTTGCCCACGCAGTCGATCGGCGTGACGCCGAGCTTGGTGAGCGCTTCTTTATATTGGTTGAAGATCATCTCGAGCCCCTTCTTGTGGGGATCGTCGTCCTCCGCGTCGAACTGGGCGAGGCCGCGCTCGAGATTGTCGTACACCGGAAGCATACCCTTGATGGTGTCGATCTTCGCGTTGGCGTAGATGCCTTCCTTTTCCTTGGCGGTGCGCTTGCGGTAGTTATCGTATTCGGCGGCGAGCCGCAGATACTGGTCATGCTCCTCGGCAAGCTGCTTGGCAAGGCCCTCCATCTTCTCCATCTGCTCGCGCGTGACGGTGAAGGTCTCGGCCTTCGCTTCCTCCTTCTTATCCTCGGGGGGAAGCTCCTTTTCCTCTTCCTCGGCAGCCGCGGCCTGCGGCTCCTTTTCGGGGGTCTCGGGCTGTGCGTTCTGCTTATCCTTCTTCGGCATTTCTTACTCCTTCTCTTCCTTGGGCGGAAGCTCGCTTTTCCCGAACATCCGCGTCAGACTGTCTGCAAAGTAGCTCAACCGTGCGGTCACGGTGGCGTAATCCATTCTTGTGGGGCCGACCACACCGACCAGCCCGCGCATCCCGTCGCCGATGTCATAGCTGGCGACGACGACGCTCGTGTCGCGCAGTGCCTCGTTGACGTTTTCCGGCCCGATAAGGATCTTCAGCGGGGTGTCGTCCTCGGGGACCGGGAGATTTTCCTTGTTGTCCACAAAGAACGTCATCAGGTCGTGCGCTTTATCGAGGTCGCGGTACTCGGGCATCTTCAGAATCTGGCTCGCGCCGGTAGTGAACACGTCCTTTTTGGCGGTCTCCTCCAGAATTTCGGCGGCATAGCCGACCGTCGCGGAGAGCACCAGAAACAGCTCCGGCGCGATCTGATCGGAAAGCCCCATGAGCTTCGCGCTCATCTCCTCGCGGGACTGCTTGGTGAAGTGCGTGTTGAGCAGAGCGCTCAGATCGGTGAGCCGCGCGCGGTCGAACGCGAGCGGCGAGCGCTGCAGCTGGGACTTCACGCGGCTGTCGTCCGTCATCACGACGGTGATGAAGCTCGTGTCGTCCACGCCCAGCAGCTCGAAGCGCTTGACGGTCACGCCGCTTTTGCCCTCGGCGACCGCGTAGGCGGGATAATCGACGATGGAGGATACCATCTGCCCGGCCTGCGAGATCATGCTGCCCGCGGCGGACATTTTGTCCTGTAGGGTCTCATTGATCTCCTCGGCCTCCGCCTCGGAGACCTCGCGCCGCTCCATCAGCTCGTTGACATACAGCCGGTAGCCCTTGGGGGACGGCACGCGGCCGGCAGAGGTGTGCGGCTGCTCAAGGTAGCCCAGATCGGACAGCTCGGCAAGCTCATTGCGCACGGTGGCGGAGGAAACGCTCCCGCCCATCTCCTGCGCGATGGCCTTCGAGCCGACCGGCTCAGCGGAGGCAATGTAATCCTCGATCACACGCTTGAGTATCTGCTTTTTGCGTGCGCTCAGCTCCATGCCTCCGACCCTCTCTCATAGATTTAGCACTCCTTATCCTCGAGTGCTAAACGCAGTGTACCACCAGTGTATGCCGATGTCAATAGGGCGGCGTGTAAACAGTTTGTGAACTAAGGGCGGATAAAAGAAGAGGAGGAAAACCGTTTCCGGTTTTCCTCTTCCTTTTTGCAATAGGATGCCTTATTCGGCCTTCGGAGCCTCCGCGGCCTTCGCGGCGGCGGCAGCCTCGGCAGCAGCCTTGGCGGCAGCGGCCTTCTTCTCGGCCATGGCCTTCTGCGCGGCCTTGAACTTCTCCTTCTCCTCGGGAGTAGGAATGGGTTCGATGGCGTTCTTCGGGCAGGCCTTGGCGCACATGGTGCAGTTGCGGCACTTGGTGTAGTCGATGACAGCCACGTTGTTCACAACATGGATGGCGTCGAACTTGCAGGTGCGCTCGCACATACCGCAGGCGATGCAGGAGTTGGCGCAGACCTTGGTGACGGCGGGCCCCTTGTTCTTGTTCGCGCAGTTGACGAACACCTTCTGCTTGTAGGGGACCTCGACGATCAGCTTGCGCGGGCAGGCCTCACGGCAGGCGCCGCAGTTGGTGCACTTTTCCTTGTCGACCTCGGCAACGCCCTTGTCGTTGATGTGCAGAGCGTCGAACTGGCAGGCGGCAACGCAGGAGCCGAAGCCCAGGCAGCCGAAGGAGCAGGCGGTCGGGCCGCCGGCGACCTTGAGTGCGCCCACGCAGTCGGCAATGCCGACGTACTCGAAGTTTTTCACAGCGGCATCGCCGCCGTTGCAGATGACGTGAGCGACCATCTTCTCACCGCTGGGCGCTTCCATGCCCATGATCGCGGCGATCTTGGCAGCGCCCTCCGCGCCGGCGGGCGCGCAGGCGGTGACGGGAGCCTTGCCGGCGAGGATCGCTTCCGCGCAGCCGGCGCAGCCGGGGTAGCCGCAGCCGCCGCAGTTCGCGCCGGCCAGGCACTCCTGGATCTTGGGCAGACGCTCGTCGACCTTGACCTCAAAGACTTTTGCGGCGACCGAGAGGATCAGGCCGAACACGATTGCGATCGCGCCCAGAACGAGGACAGCAAAAATGATATTTTCCATATTCCATTACCCTCCTTACACGGGCCAGACCTGCAGGCCGGAGAAGCCCATGAATGCCAGGGCGATCAGACCTGCGGTGATCAGCGCGATGGGGAAGCCTTCAAAGCACTTGGGATAGTCGGCGAACTGCACGCGCTCACGGATGGTGGAGAACAGGTAGATCGCCAGCAGGAAGCCGAGGCCGCCGGTGATGCCGTAGACCACAGATGCGATGAAGGTGTAGTCGTTCTGCACGTTCAGCAGCACCACGCCGAGCACGGCGCAGTTGGTGGTGATGAGCGGCAGATACACGCCCAGAGCCGTGTACAGAGACGGCATGGACTTCTTGAGGAACATCTCGATGAACTGCACGAGACCGGCGATGACGAGAATGAACGCCACGGTCTGCATATAGCCGAGGTCCAGCGCGATGAGCAGCTTGTTCACGCCGAAGCAGACGGCGGAGGCGATGCCCATGACGAAGGTGACCGCGAGACCCATGCCGATGGCGGTGTCGCTCTTCTTGGAGACGCCGAGGAACGGGCAGATACCGAGGAACTGCGCGAAGATGAAGTTATTGGTCAGGATCGCGCCGAGGGAAATGGCAAGCAAGGACGTGATACTCATTTAGTTGCCCTCCTTTTCGTTCTTTTCCGCGGCCTTCTTCTCGCTCCTGGCGAGCGCCCACTGCATCACGGCGATGAGCGTGCCGAGGCACAGGAAGCCGCCGACGGGCAGCACGAGCATCAGGGCCGGCGTGTAGGACGCGGGCATGATCTGAATGCCCATCAGGGTGCCGGCGCCGAGCAGCTCGCGCACCGTGCACATGATGACCAGAACGACGGTGTAGCCGATGCCCTGGCAGATGCCGTCCACTGCGGAGGCGGCGACGGAGTTCTTGCTGGCGAAGGCCTCGGCACGGCCGAGCACGATGCAGTTGACGACGATCAGCGGAATGAACACGCCGAGGCTCTTGGCGATGTCGGGGAAGAACGCCTGCAGGCACAGGTCAACGATGGTGACAAAGCCTGCGATGACGACGATGTAGCACGCGATACGCACTTCATTGGGGATAATCTTGCGCAGGAGCGAAATAAAGATATTGGAGAGCGTCAGGATAATGAGGACGGAAATGCCCATGCCGACGCCGTTGGAGATGCTGGTGGTGATGGCCATGGTGGAGCACATACCGAGGACCTGCACCAGAACGGGGTTTTGATAGATAAGACCGTCTTTGAGCTGTTTCTTAAAATTCATTGATCTCGTCCCCCTTTCTTAAGCCATGGCTTCCGCGGCGGCCAGAGCGGCGTTCGCACCCTTGGTGATGCCCTTGGTGGTCACGGTCGCGCCGGAAACGGCGTCGATGTTGGTCTTGACGACGAGCGAGCCCGCGTCGGACTTGCCGACGAACTGATCGAGCGCGCCGGTGCCGGCGGTGGTCGCCTCATTGGCGATGACCTTGGTGCCGATGCCGCTCGTTTCGGCGGCGTCGACCACGGAGATGCCCGTGATGGCCAGGTCGGCGTCCACGCCGACGATCATTTCGATGTCGCCCTGCGAGCCGCCGGCGACGATCTTGAACGCATAGCCGGCATCCTCGCCGTTCACGACGACGCGGTAGGCCTCGGTGAGCTTGCCGCTCTGCGTCTTGGCGGCGTCGATGGCGGCCTGCGGGATCTCCTCGATGGGCGGGAACTCGCAGTCGGGCGAGCTGACGACTGCCGCGAGAGCGACCTCGGTGTTCGCCTTGTTGATGGCTGCGATCTTATCCTCGGTGAGCGCATTGGTCGCGCCGAGCAGCGCCGCGACGACCAGAGAAATGGCGGTCAGCGTGCCGGCGACCTTGAGAATGAATTTACCTTCGATCTTCATTATTTTGCCGCCTCCTTCTTGGCTTTCTTGTCAACGCCGAAGCGGGTGGGCTTGGTGTATTTGTCGATGATCCAGGTGCAGCAGTTCATGATCAGGATGGAGTAGCACACGCCCTCGGGATAGGAGCCGAAGTAGCGGATGAACACCGTGATCAGGCCGCAGCCGAGACCGAAGATGAGCTGGCCCTTCTTGGTGACAGGGGAGGTCACATAGTCGGTCGCCATGAAGAAGGCACCGAGGAACAGACCGCCGCCGAGCACGTTGTAGAGCATGAAGGTCATGGGGTCGTTGCCGCGCGGAAACAGGAAGGTGACGACCGCGACGGTGGCGATGTAGGCGACCGGAGTCTGCCAGGAGATGACCTTGCGGACGATGAGGTAAACGCCGCCGATGAGCAGCATCAGCGCGGAGACCTCACCGGCGGAACCGCTGATGAAGCCGATGGCCATATCCTTGATGGGATAGGCGGCGGTCAGCGCCTCCATGTCGCCGGCCTTGAGCAGAGCCATCGGGGTCGCGCCGGTGGCGGCGTCGACCTTGCTCCAGCTGGTCATGGCGGAGGCGTAGCACGCGACGAGCGCGGCACGCGCGGCGAGCGCGGGGTTGAGGAAGTTTTTGCCCAGGCCGCCGTAGAGCTGCTTGACGACAAAGATGGCGAAGAAGTTGCCGACCACGAGCATCCACACGGGAAGCTCCGGCGGGCAGACCATGCTCAGCAGCAGGCCCGTGACGGCGGCGGACAGGTCGCCGATCATCTGGGGCTTGTGCAGCAGCTTGCGGTAGAGCCACTCAAAGAAGATGGCAGAGGCGACGGAAACGACCGCGGAGATCGCCACGCGGACGCCGAAGTGCCACACGCCGAAGAGCAGGGCGGGCATCAGGGCGATGATGACGTCGAGCATCAGCCCGCGCGTGTCCTCGCCGTTGCGGATGTGGGGGTTGGAGGAAGCTCTGAGCTTCAGATTCTTATAATCAGTCATTTCTCTTATGCCTCCTTCTTCGCAGCCTCGGCAGCCTTGGCGGCCTCAGCGGCGGCTTTTCTCTTGGCGGCAGCGTCCTTGACCTTCTGCTTGCCGGTCTTGAAGGTCTGCGTCAGGTGCAGACGGCCCGGGCAGATGTAGGCGCAGGCGCCGCATTCCATGCAGTCCATGATGTTGGCGGCCTCCAGCTCCTCGATCATGCCCTTCTGCTCATACATATACATATAGAGGGGCTCGAGATGCACGGGGCAGGCCTCCACGCAGCGGCCGCAGCGGATGCAGGTGGGGTCCTCAACGGTCTTGTCCTCGTCGGCGGCGAAGGCGAGCATCGCGCCGGTGCCCTTGGCGACGGGAATATCGCAGGTGTACTGCGCCATACCCATCATCGGGCCGCCCGCGATGATCTTGAAGGTCTCGTCCTTCAGACCGCCGCAGTAATCAAACAGGCAGGAAACGGGGGTGCCGATGGGGCACTCGACGTTCTTCGGCTCGATCACGCCGGAGCCGGACACGGTGACGACCTTGCTCACAACGGGCATACCGGTCGTGATGGCGCGGAAGATGGCGATGGTCGTGTTGATGTTGAACACGGCGCAGCCGATGGCGCTGGGCAGGCCGCCGGGAGGCACCTGCTTGCCGGTGATGGCCTGGCAGAGCTGCTTTTCACCGCCCTGCGGGTAACGGCAGTGCAGAGGCACGACGATGACGGGCGCCTTGGTCTCCGCAATGACCCTGTTGAGCGCGTCGATGCCGTTCTTCTTGTTGTCCTCCACGCCGATGATGGCTTTATCCACGCCGAACATCTTGACGAGATAGCTCGCGCCGCCGATGATCTCCTCGGTGCGCTCGAGCATCGCGCGATGGTCGCCGGTGATGTAGGGCTCGCACTCCGCGCCGTTGATGATCACGGTCGTGACCTGACCGATGCCGCCGGAGATCTTGACGTGGGTCGGGAACGTCGCGCCGCCCATACCGACGATACCGGCGTTCTTGACGATCTCGATCATCTCCTCCGTGGTCAGAGCGTTCGGGTCGGCCGGAGCCTTGACCTCTTCGCTGACGGTGTTCTGATAATCGTTCTCGATCACGACGGAGGTCATGTTGCCGCCCATGGAATACGGGCGCGGCTCGATCGCGACCACCTTGCCGGAAACGCTGGCATGGATGGGAGCGCCGAGACCCTTGAACTCGCCGATCTTCTGACCGACCTTCACATAGTCACCGACAGACACGATGGGGGTACACGGTGCACCGAAGTGCATCGACATGGGAATGACCACCTGAGCGGGCGGGGGAGAGAGCTGCTCGATGGCCTTCTCATTCGTTGCGGCCTTCATGTCGTTGGGATGAACGCCGCCAAAGAAAGCTTGTGCCATTGTCTTCACCTCATCTTTTACTGCTTGGAGCAATGCGCACACTACTCCATAATCGTTGAGATTATACATCAACTGCAAAGCGTTGTCCAGTCATAACTTTTCGCCAAAACGCACATTTTCCGGCAATTTATCGAAATTTGTTGAATTTTTACGCTTCCTGTATGCGAAGCGGCTTCCGATTTTGCCTCTTCCGCCGAACCATGCTATGTCCCCGCACCGCCGGCTATGCCCGCTTGACGCGCCGGAGAGCGGGTGCTATACTTTTTCTACAAAGAATAAGGAGGACCGTATCATGCCCATCCGTCAGCTCGACCGCGCTGCGATCAGGCGCGAGGCCAGAGAACTGATCCGCACGGCGAGGGTCTCGCCCATCAAATTCACGCTGCTGTTTCTTGCCGTTTCGCTCGCGCTGAGCCTGCTCGACACGGCGCTCACGAGCCTGACCGGCCGCATCGTCGGCGTGGCCTTTGTGTCCGTTTCCTTCGCCAGCATCCTCATCGGCCTCATTACGCAGGTGCTCGACGCGGGCTATAAGTGCTACTGTCTCGGCGTTCACCGCCGCGAGGAGATGCCCTATGAGAGCCTGTTCGACGGCTTCACCTTTGCCGGCAAGGTCATCGCCCTGTACATCGTCGAGGGCTTTTTCGTCGCCCTGTGGTCGATGCTTTTCGTGATCCCCGGAATCATTGCGGTCTACCGCTACTCCTTCGCCATCTGGAACCTCTGCCAGAATCCGGAGCTTGGCGTGATGGAGGCGCTTAACCGCAGCAAGCGGCAGACGATCGGCTACAAGGGCCAGCTGTTCGGTCTGCATCTGAGCTTCATCGGCTGGTACCTCATCGTTTTTGTGATCGTCGGCGTTTACGAGGGCGTTATCCTCGCGCTCATGCCGGACAGCTTCCTCGGCATCATGCTCGGCTCGCTGATCCTCACGGTGCTCACCGGAGTCGTGGACATTTACCTCACGCCCTACTTCGCCCTCTCGGAATGCGGGTTCTACCTGCGCGCCACCGCGCCGGAGGAGCCGCCGCGGCAGGATCGCAGCAGCTACACGCCGGAGTTCTAAAAAATCATTTACAAGCTGTATAAAACCTGCTATACTCTACGAGCTGTAATTGCAATCTGTAGAAATGAGGAAGAAAAACGCGCATGAACGCTGATTTTTCGCGCACCCTGGCCCTGCTGCGGCAGGAGAAAGAGATCTCCCAGCGCAAGGCGGCTGCCGACCTCGGCATCTCGCAGGCGCTTTTGAGCCACTATGAAAACGGCGTCCGCGAGCCGGGCCTCGCCTTTGTGAAGAAGGCGTGCGACTACTATCACGTCTCTGCGGACTATCTGCTCGGCCGCACGCTCGACCGCGACGGCGGCATGATCGACTCCGACGAGCTGTACGACTCGAGCGACGAGAAGGGCACCCTGCGCGGCAGCATCGCCGCTACGCTGCAAAAGAAGCTGCTGGTGAACACCGTCAACCTGCTCTTCGAGCTGCTCGGCAAGACGAATTGCCGTGAGGCCGTCACCGCGGCGGGACAGTATCTCGGCACGGCGATCTATCCGCTCTACCGTGCGCTGCACCGCGCCGCGGGCGGGAAGGATGCCTTCTTCGCGCTCGACGCGGCGGCCTTCTCCGCCGGCGCAAGCGACGCCGCGATGCTGCAAAGCCGCGCGCTCTACCGCCTTGCGCTCGAGCGGCACGCCGCCGGGGACGGCGCGTTTCCCGCGATGGACGCCGAGACGCTGACCGGCAGCTACCCCGGCCTCGCGCAGAGCATGACGCAGGTGCTGCACGCCGCCGACGAGCAGGCTAATAAATGGATCGCGCAGATGCCATCTTCCCATTAACACCATGCAGGAGCAACCGCTATGAACGAAAAAAACATCCGCAACTTCAGCATCATCGCGCATATCGACCATGGCAAATCCACGCTGGCGGACCGCCTGCTGGAAAAGTGCAACGCCGTCTCCGCGCGCGAGATGGAGGATCAGATCCTCGACAATATGGACCTCGAGCGCGAGCGCGGCATCACCATCAAGGCCCGCGCCGTCACCTTCGACTACACCGCGCAGGACGGGCAGGTCTACACGCTCAACCTCATCGACACCCCGGGTCATGTGGACTTCAACTACGAGGTCTCGCGCTCTCTCGCCGCCTGCGAGGGCGCGCTGCTCATCGTGGACGCCTCACAGGGCATCGAGGCGCAGACACTCGCGAATACTTATCTTGCGATGGAGCACGATCTGGAGATCCGCCCCGTCATCAACAAGATCGACCTGCCCGCCGCCGATCCCAAGCGTGTGAAGGAGGAGATCGAGAACATCCTTGCCATCCCCGCCGAGGACGCGCCGGAGATCTCCGCCAAGCTCGGCATCAACATCGACGCGGTGCTTGAGGACATCGTCCACAACCTCCCCGCACCCAAGGGCGACCCGAACGCCCCGCTCAAGGCGCTGATCTTCGACAGCTATTACGACGCCTACCGCGGCGTGATCGTCTATATGCGCCTCAAGGACGGCACCATCAGGCCCGGCATGGAGATCAGGATGATGGCGACCGGCGCGACCTTCAAGGTGCTCGAATGCGGCCTGATGCGCCCGCTGGGGCTTGAGCCGGCGAAGCAGCTTGAGGCTGGTCAGGTCGGCTACTTCACCGCCAGCATCAAGGACGTCCACGAAACGCAGATCGGCGACACCGTGACCGGCGCGGAGAACCCCGCGAGCGAGCCGCTGCCCGGCTACCGCAAGGTGCGCTCGATGGTCTACTGCGGCATCTACACCGAGGACGGCAGCAAGTACCCCGACCTGCGCGATGCGCTGGAAAAGCTCCAGCTCAACGACGCCAGCCTGACCTTCGAGCCGGAAAGCTCCGTCGCCCTCGGCTTCGGCTTCCGCTGCGGCTTCCTCGGAATGCTGCACATGGAAGTCATTCAGGAGCGGCTTGAGCGTGAATTTGACCTCGACCTCGTCACCACGCTGCCGAGCGTCATTTACGAGGTTTACAAGACCGACGGCACGATGGTGCGCGTGGACAATCCGCACAACTACCCCGACCCGAGCGTCATCGAGCACGCGGAGGAGCCCTACGTCAAGGTCACCATCGTTACGCCGCCCGACTATGTCGGCAACATTATGCCGATGTGTCAGGAGCGCCGCGGCGAGTTCAAGGATATGCAGTACCTTGATACCTACCTCGTCGAGCTGCACTACGAAATGCCGCTCAACGAGATCATCTACGATTTCTTCGACGCGCTCAAGGCCAACACCAAGGGCTACGCCTCGCTTGACTACGAGCTCTCCGGCTACCGCCGCAGCGAGCTCGTGAAGGTCGATATGCTGCTCAACGGCGACCAGGTGGACGCGCTGAGCTTCATCGCACATAAGGATAAGGCGTATCCCCGTGCGCGCCGCCTGTGCGAAAAGCTCAAGGACAACATTCCCCGCCAGCTCTTCGAGGTACCGGTGCAGGCCGCCATCGGCGGACGCGTCATTGCGCGCGAGACGGTCAAGGCCATGCGCAAGGACGTGCTCGCCAAGTGCTACGGCGGCGACATCACGCGCAAAAAGAAGCTGCTCGAGAAGCAGAAGGAGGGCAAAAAGAAGATGCGCAATCTCGGCACGGTGCAGGTGCCGACGGAGGCGTTCCTTGCCGTCCTCAAGCTGGACGAGTGATTTTTGCCCTCCTGCGAGCGCAGGCGAGCCGCCGCGGCAGCGGCGTGCGTTGGATGACGGCGGCGGAGCCGCCGAAAGGGCGCGGCCCTTTCGGGCAAAAAGAAGATGCGCAATCTCGGCACGGTGCAGGTGCCGACGGAAGCGTTCCTTGCCGTCCTCAAGCTGGACGAGTAAATTTTCGGATTGGAGGCTTTTTCATGCTTTTGGATCATTATGTCAGCGCCATGCCCTGCTGGAAGGGCCGCGTAGACAGCGACAGCGATTACGACGCCTTCCGCTGGCACCAGTGGGTGCAGCCGCTCGATCTCAACGACGGCGGTGCGCCGTTCGATGGGGCGCTCGGCTTTGCCTTTGTCGGCTTTTGCAGCGACAAGGGCGTGGCGCGCAACAAGGGCCGCACCGGCACGGCGCTCGCGCCGGACTTCGTGCGCGGCCAGATGTCGAACCTGCCCTGCACCTTTTCGCAGGAGGTCAAGCTCTTCGATGCGGGCGACATCGTCTGCGACGAGATATCCCTCGAGGAGGGCCAGCGTGAGCTGGGCCTCGCGGTCGAGGAGATATTGCGCCGCAGGCTCTTCCCCATCGTGCTCGGCGGCGGTCACGAGACGACCTTCGGCCACTTTCAGGGCCAGCACAATTACCTCAAGGACAAGGGCCGCACGCCGGAGCTCGGCATCGTGAACTTCGACGCGCACTTCGACCTGCGCCCCTACGACATGGGCAATTCCTCCGGCACGATGTTCCGTCAGATGGCGGACGTGTGCAGGGCCGAGGGCACGCCGTACCACTACTTCCCCATCGGCATCCAGCAGCACAGCAACACTGTGAGCCTGTTCAAAAAGGCGCGGGAGCTGGGCGTGGACTATGTGCTCGCCAAGGAGATCCAGGGCAGCAACATGGAGTCCATTTTGGAGCGCATGGACACCTTCCTCTACCGCTGCCGCGACGCCTACATCACCGTCTGCACGGACGTGTTCTCCTCGGCCTTCGCGCCCGGCGTCAGCGCGCCGCAGTCGCTGGGACTCGATCCCGAGGTCGTGCTGCCGCTGCTCAAGCACGTTCTGCGCACGCGCAAGGTCCGTGGCTTCGACATCTGCGAGATCTCCCCGCGCTTCGATCAGGACAACACCACCGCCAACCTCGGCGCGGTCATCATCTTTGCGGTCATCAACACGCTCTGCCGCATGAACGGTCTGGAATACGCCGCCGAATAAGCGTCGGACCCGATGAAAAAAAGAGACGAAAGCACGCGCTCTCGTCTCTTTTCTTATGCCGTTTTCAGAAGAACAGCGGACCCTCGCCGCCGTCGATGTAGCGGTCGCTGCGCGAGCCGACACGCACGAGCTTCAGCGACACGGCGAACAGCGCAAGCACAAAGACAAGGAACACCCATTCGCAGTTAGGGTCCTCCATCGTGGCGATGAAATCGTAGGCGCCGTGCAGCAGCGCGGGCATCAGGACCGCCATCGTGCGGCAGCGCTTGGCGTTCACGAAGTCGCCGTCGTTGTCATAGCGCTTGGCGCGGCCGTAGTAGACGCCCATGAACACGCCGAAGCAGGCGTGGCCGGGGACTGCGGTCACGGCGCGCACGAGCGCGGTGCTCAGGCCGTACATGGCGACGTAGCCGAGATTTTCCCACAGGGCGAAGCCGAGCGAGACGAACACGGCGTACACCACGCCGTCGAACTGGCAATTGAAGGCGTCCGAGCGCCATGTCCGGCAGCGGAGCAGGATATACTTTGCGCCCTCCTCGGAAAAGGCGACGATGACAAAGTACATGATGATGTTGTAGGGCAGGGAGTTTTCCGCATAGACGCTCCCGAGCAGGGCTGAGCCGAGCTCCTCGAGCACCATCGCGATGACCGTGGCGAACACGCCGCGCAGGATCAGCGAGAGCAGCAGCCCCGACGGCTCCGGCTCCAGACGGTCGGCGCGATAGACCCTGATGAGCAGAAAGACCGCCGGCACGACCGCCGCGGCGATCAGAATGGGATTCATGTAAAGAAGAAACATACGGCACCTCTTGAGCATTGATCTGCAAGCATAATACGCTGTTTTTCGCCGTTTGGCAACGTCCGCGCGAAAAATTTTCAGCGCGGCTTGCCGCGCCGCGGCAAAACGGATATAATGGGAGCAAGATTTTCCCGACCAAAGGAGGCCGACTATGCCGCAGCTTTTGTTTGTGGATGCCTGTGTGCGGGGCGCGGAGTCCCGCTCCCGTATGCTCGCCGAACGCTTTTTATCGTCCTACGCCGCTGCGAATCCGGACGCAGCGATCCTTCGCCGCGACCTCATGCGCGACCGTCTCGAGCCGCAGTACCCCGAGGTGCTGGCCTGCCGCGACGCGCTCGCCGCAGCGGGGAAGCTCGACGATCCGCTGTTCGCCGACGCATGGCAGTTTGCCCGCGCGGACCGCATCGTGCTCGCTGCGCCGTTCTGGGAATTATCCTTCCCCGCCATTCTGAAAATTTACCTTGAGCGCGTTTCTATGCGCGACATCACCTTCGGCTACGAGGAAAGCGGGCTTGTCGGCCGCTGCCGCGCGGAAAAGCTGCTGCTCGTCACCACGCGCGGCGGGGATTACTCCCTGCCGGAAACGGAATGGATGGAGATGGGCGCGCGCCAGCTCAAGGCGCTGTGCGCCATGTTCGGCATCCCAAAATTTGAGCTGCTCTGCGCCGAGGGGCTGGACGACGAGCGCGTGGACGCGCACTCACGGATGGACGAGGCCCTTGCCCGCGCCGACGCGCTGGGAAAGACCTTTTGACGCGAAAGAGGAGAAGGCTGCGGCCATCTCCTCTCCCCTGTTACAGCTCCAGCGAAAGCTGCTCGCGCTCAAGCCCGCTCGGGTCGATGCCGAACTCGCTCGGCAGAAAGCGCGGGCAGACGTTTTCCGATGTGCAGATGACCGACGCGGCCAGCCGCGTGCCGATCTCGCAGGCCTCCGCCATCGTCTTGCCGTAGGTCAGGCCGATGGTCACGCCCGCGAAGAAGGCATCGCCCGCGCCGGTGGTGTCCTTCACGTCCACCTTCTTGGCGGGGCACCAGCCCTCCTCACCGTCGTTCGTGGCATACACCGCGCCCTGCGCGCCCATCGTCACCACCATGCGCGGGATCTGTGCGCTGCGGATGCGCGCGGCGAGGAGCCTCTGCATCTCCTCCGGCGTCTTGTCGTCGTAATCCTCGGAGAAAAGGATGCCCGCCTCCTGCTGGTTGCAGACGAAGCAATGCGTTGAGCGGAAGAAGTCGCGCCGCTCTACCGCGATGCTCATGTTCGACACCACCGCGTACACCGGCTTGTGATATTTCTCGGCAAGGGCAAAGACCTTCTTCACGATCTCCTTATCCATGTCGATCTCAAAGGCGATGCTGTCGGCGCGGGAAATGATCTCGTCGCCCTGCTCCTCTAAAATGCTCAGGATCGGACGGAGGTCGGGCCGCTTGGAGATGGCCGCCACCACGTCGCCGCCGTTGTCGAAGATAGCGAGCCAGGTGCCCATGCCGTCCTTCGTTACGCGGATGTAGTCCGTGTTGACCTTATGCGCCTTGAGCTTGCGCACCACATCCGCGCCTGCGCCGGTGTCGTCCACCAGACCGATGAAGGTCGGCTGCAGCTCGACGTTGGCAATGTCCTCCACAATGTTGCGGCTCACGCCGCCGTGCATCTGCTCCACCCGGCCGGCGTTGCGCCCGCCGGGAATGTAAACGTCCGAGGGATAGCCCTTGATGTCCACAAAGACCGCGCCCAAAACGACAATACCCATTTCTCTTCTCTCCGTTTCGTTGGTTTCTGCTTCCATGATAACACACTTTCCACGGACTGCAAGCCCCTATCCTTTTTCCGCGCGTGCGGCGCGGCGATACTCCGTCGGCAGCGCGCCGTAGGCCTTGCGGAATTCGGCGGAGAACTTGCTCGCGCTCTCGTAGCCGATGGCAGCGGCGATCTCCGCCATGCTCGCGTCCGTTTCGTGCAGCAGCTCTGCCGCGCGCTCCATGCGGTGCTCGCGGATGTGCGCGGCGATGGACTGCCCGTAAACGGTCTTGAAGACCTCCTTCATCGTGGAGGGGTTCATCAGGAAGCGGCGCGAGAGCTCGTCGATGGTGATGCGGCTGGAGAGGTCTGCGGTCAGCGCCTCGTGGACGCGGCGGATGGTCTCAAGCTGCTCGGCGCTGCACCCGTGCGCGCCCTCGAGCGCGTGCGCGTCGAGCGGCGGCAGGTGCGGGGCGGAGGCGACGTCCTCGCCTTCCTCGGGGCAGGCGATCTCCACGGTGCGCTCGATCATACGGTGCAGCAGCTGCGCCTGCTCGCTCTTCGCAGCCTTGTAGTAGACCTCCTTGCCGTCGCGGCGGCTGACGATCAGTCCGCTCTCACGCAGCTGGCGCAGGTGATGCGAGAGCGCGGGCGGGCTCATGCCCATCATGGCCGCGAGGTTGACCACGCACTCCTCGCAGTGGCACAAAAGCCAGAAGAGCCGCACGCGGTTTGCGTCGGAGAGCTGGCGAAAGACCAGCGCGACGGTTTGAAAATACTCGGTCCTGCGGAGGTACTCCTCCAATTCATGCAGATGCGAGGCGTCCTCGTGCCGATGGGGAAGCTCAAACGGTTCCATATTTCCGCTCCTTTTCCGGTAGTCCTGTGTGTCGATTCTCCCGTTTGGCAGGACTTTTCGCCCGTTCGGCAGAGAACGCGGCGAAGTCCTTGACTTTTTCGGGTATCTTCAGTATAGTACAGCCATAAGAATTAAACAAGTGCTTAATTGTTTAAGCGACAAAAAGAAAGGGGCATTTTAGGATGAAAAAGACCTATCCGATCGAAGTGGACTGCGCCAACTGCGCGAACCTGATGGAGGATGCCGCGAAGAAGACCGAGGGCGTCGCGGACGCGGTGGTCAACTTCATGACGCAGAAGATGACGGTGGAATTTGCCGACGGTCAGGACCCCAAGACCGTGATGAAGGCCGTTTTGAAGAACTGTAAAAAGGTCGAGGACGACTGCGAGATCTACCTGTAAATCACACCGCCCCGGGGACAGACCTCGGGGCGGACTTCTACGGAGGGCTTTCCCATGACGAAGAAACAGAAAAAGATGCTCTATCGCATCTTGGCCGCGGCGGTGCTGTTCCTCGCGGCGAAATTGATTCCCCTGCCGATGCTCGTCTCCGCCGCACTCTATTTCGCGGCCTACCTGACGGTCGGCTGCGACATCCTGCGCAAGGCGTGGAAGGGCATCTGCAACCGGCAGGTGTTCGACGAAAATTTTCTCATGGCGGTTGCGACCGTCGGTGCCATCGCGCTGGCGCTCTATGAAAGGAGCGGCGACTATTCCGAGGCCGTCGCCGTTATGCTCTTTTATCAGATCGGCGAGCTGTTCCAGAGCTACGCGGTCGGCAAGTCCCGCCGCAGCATCACCGCGCTCATGGATATCCGCCCCGACTATGCGAACATCGAGCGCGACGGCAAGCTCGAGCAGGTCGACCCCGACGACATCGCGGTCGGCACGACCATCGTTGTCCAGCCGGGCGAAAAGGTGCCCATCGACGGTGTGGTCGAGGACGGCGTCTCCACGCTCAACACCGCCGCGCTGACCGGCGAGAGCCTGCCGCGCGATGTGAGCGCAGGCGACGAGATCATCAGCGGCTGCATCAATATGACGGGCGTTCTGAAAGTCCGCACAACGAAGGCGTTCGGCGAATCCACGGTTTCCAAAATTCTGGAGCTGATGGAAAATTCCAGCAGCCAAAAGTCCCGCTCCGAGAGCTTCATTTCCCGCTTTGCCAAGGCCTACACCCCCGCCGTGTGCTACAGCGCGCTCGCGCTCGCCATTCTGCCGCCGCTGGCGCTGACCGTCTCCGGCGCGGACGCGGACTGGGGCACCTGGGTCTACCGTGCGCTGACCTTCCTCGTCATCTCCTGCCCCTGCGCGCTTGTCATCAGTATCCCGCTCAGCTTCTTCGCCGGTCTCGGCGGCGCGGGCAAGGAAGGCGTGCTCATCAAGGGCTCCAACTACCTCGAGGCCCTCTCCCAGACCAAGACCGTCGTGTTCGACAAGACCGGCACGCTCACGCAGGGCGTGTTTGAGGTCAGCGCCGTGCATCACAGCCCGATGGCGCAGGAAAAGCTGCTCGAATACGCGGCGCTTGCCGAGTGCGCGTCCTCGCACCCCATCAGCAAGAGCCTGCAAAAGGCCGCCGGCGGTGCGCTGGATCGCTCCCGCGTCACGGACATTCAGGAGCACAGCGGCCGCGGCGTGACCGCGGTGGTGGACGGCGTGACCGTCGCCGCCGGAAACGGCAAGCTCATGGAGGAGCTGGGCGTCGCGTGGCACGAGTGCCACAGCGTCGGCACCATCGTCCATATCGCAGTGAACGGCGAGTACGCCGGGCACATCGTCATCTCCGATGTGGAAAAGCCCCATTCCCGCGACGCCATCGCCGCGCTCAAGGCGGCGGGCGTCACCAAGACCGTCATGCTCACCGGCGACATTCAGAAGGTCGCGGACTATGTGGCGCGTGACCTCGGGGTGGATGAGGTCCGCGCGGAGCTGCTGCCCGCCGATAAGGTCGCGCGGGTCGAGGAACTGCTCAAGGCCGAGCCGGAGGGCGCGAAGCTCGCCTTCGTCGGCGACGGCATCAACGACGCGCCCGTGCTCTCCCGCGCGGACATCGGCATCGCTATGGGCGCGATGGGCAGCGACGCGGCTATCGAGGCCGCCGACGTGGTGCTGATGGACGACGATCCGATGAAGATCGCCAAGGCCATCAAGATCTCCCGCAAGTGCATCCGCATCGTGCATGAGAACATCGTCTTTTCCCTCGGCGTGAAGCTGCTGTGCCTGCTGCTCGTCGCCCTCGGCTTCGCCAATATGTGGATGGGCATTTTCGCCGACGTCGGCGTGATGGTCCTTGCGGTGCTCAACGCCATCCGCGCCCTGCGCGTGCACAACCTGTAAAAAACAGCCCGAAAATAAAAAATCAAACGCTCCGACCTTCGTCGGAGCGTTTGATTTTTACACTTCATTTCATTTCGCCCGCGCGTGACGCATGGCGCGGAACAGCAGCGCGGCGACAAAGCCGGTCAGCGCGCCGGTGAACACCGACACGAGCAGCAGAAACGGCAGATAGGCGAGCGGCGCGGCCGAGCCGAGCGTGAGCATCGCGGCGGCGACCTGTCCGCAGTTGTGCGCCGCCGCGCCGCCGACGGACACGCCGTAGACCGAGAGCCGCGGCAGAGCGTGCAGCGCGATCATCACCAGCATGGCGGCGAGTCCCCCGAGCAGAGAGAAAAGGAGCGCCGAGGCATTGCCCGCAAAGAGCGAGCCGAGCAGACAGCGCACCACGAGGATGGCGAGCGCGCTCGACGCGCCGAGGGCATAGAGCGCGTAGACCGTCACGATGTTCGCAAGCCCGAGCTTCACGCCGGGCAGCGGCAGCAGCGGAGGGAAAAAGGACTCCAGATAGGAGAGCGCGAGCGCCAGCGCGGCAAGCACGGCGCAGGTCGTGATAGCTTTCGTTGAGAACCTCATACCGCCCCTCCTAACCCGTCACGAGGTCGTAGCCGTCGGCGGCGCCGACCAGCTCCACCACGATGCGCGCGGGCAGGCAAACGATGCTCTGCCCCGCGCGGGAGACCGCGCCGGAGTGGATGCAGTCCTGCCCCGGGCAGTTGCTCTGCGTGACCGACACCGCGCCGCCCGCCGCTGTGACCGTCAGCGTGTAGCCGTTGTTCGCATAGGTATGCGTGCCGAACTGCGCGAGCGGGAGCCGGTCGAGTTTCTGTCCGTCGGCGGAGACCACGACCGTCAGCGCACCGCTCTGCGGCGCGCGGGCGGCGAGAAACGGTCTGACCGCCAGCGCTGCGGCGAGCGCCAGCACGACGAGCACCACGAGCGCGTCATAGCGGTTGGGGCGCAGCTCAGGCGATGATGGCTTCGTAGACATAGGTTCCCTCCTCGCTCGGCTCAAAGCGTTCCGCCAGTCCTGCGGTATAGCGCACATGGCCGTCGTCGGTCACAAGGATCAGCTCGATGCGCAGATTTTTCTCCGCCGCGAGCGTATCGCGCAGCGCAAGGCTTCCCGCCTCGCCGAGCACAAAGCAGGCGGTGGAGAGTGCGTCGGCCCACGCGCCGTCGCCGCACACGACCGTCACGCTTACCAGCCCGCTCTCGGCAGGCTTCCCGGTCTTGGGGTCGATGATGTGGTGGTAGCGCATGCCGTTTTCCTCAAAGCCGCGCTCATAGATGCCGGAGGTCACCACGAAGGTGTCCGCCGCCGTCAGCACGCCGAGAAATTTCGATGGGTCGGCAGGGTCCTTGACCGCGACGCGCCAGTCGCTGCCGTCCGGCTTCGCGCCGAGCAGCCCGACGTCGCCGCCGAGGTCGATGACCGCACTCGTTACGTTGAGCTCTGCGAGGACGGTGCGCACCGCGTCGCCCGCATAGCCCTTGGCGATGCCGCCGAGGTCGAGCTGCGCGCCGTCCGAGAGGGCGATCGTATTGCCGTCCACCGACAGCTTTTCCAAACCGACGTGCGCGAGCAGCGCGGACAGCTCCTCGTCCGACGGCACGCGCGGCGCGTCGCCGGTGAAGTCCCATGCGTCCATCACGGGCGCGACGGTGGGATCGAACGCCCCACCGCTCAGTGCACCGATGGTCTGCGCAATGTCCGTGAGTTGGGCAAGCTCCGCGTCCTCGACCGTGCCGTCGCGGTTGAGCGCGCTTACCGTGCTTGTCTCGTCGTGGCGGTCGAGCTTCGCGTCGAGCGTGCGCAGCGTTTCCTCTGCCGCGTCGAGCGCGGCGGAAGCGTTTTCGCCGTAGGCAGTCAGATTCATCACCGTGTCCATCGTGTAGACCGTGCGCGTCTCGCCCGCTTCCTGCCGCGTTCTCCCGCCGCAGGCGGTGAGGGACAGCGTGAGCGCCACAGTCAGAACGGCTGTCAACATACGTTTTGTCATAGCTTCCTCCGAAAAAAATGAAGCGTTCGTTAGTGTGCCCGCAGCACGCGCCCCTGTGTCTCGCCGGTAAACTGCCCGTCTATGATCTCCGGTACGCCCGCGACGAACACGGCGTCCATGCCTGCGGCGAGCTGCCGCGGAGCGGTGTAGGCGCCGTTCTCCCGAATATTTTCCGGCGAGAACAGGCACAGGTCGGCGTCCGCGCCGACGGCGATGCGTCCCTTGCGGGAAAGACCGAGCCGGTCGGCGGACTGCATCGTGAGCTTGTGCACAGCCTGCGGCAGCGTGAGGATGCCGCGCTCGCGGACATAGTGCGCGAGAAAGCGCGCCGCGCTGCCGTACACGCGCGGGTGGCACAGCCCCTCGACGGGATAGGTCGCGTCGGAAATGGGCACGGAGAACGGCGCGCGCAGGATGGCCTCGATGTCCTCCTCCGCGGCGATGAAGTCGATCATGCCCGCCTCGCAGCGCTCGGCGGCGAGCAGGTCGAAGAGCGCGTCATAGGGGTCCTTGCCGAGCATGTCCGCGATCTCCGCGAGAGACTTGCCCTCAAACGGCTTATACTCCTCTGTGTGCAGCGAGATCGGAACGACGTTCTCAAAGCCGACGAGGTGCGTGATGTTTTCAAAGTCGCTGCCCGTCTCCATGCGCCCGCGCATGGCGGCGCGGGAGCCCGGATCGCGCAGCGCGGCGGTCAGCGCGTCCAGCCCGCCCTTCTGAAATTCCGGCGGCAGAACGTGAATGAGCTGCGTCGAGCCGGCGGAATAGGGATACACGTCGCAGGCGACGTCCAGCCCCTCCGCGCGGGCGTTTTCAAGAAGCCGGAGCATCTCCGGCACGGCGCGGCCCCAGTTGGCACGCCCGATGCCCTTGAGGTGCGAGATCTCCACAGGGCAGCGCAGCTCCCGGGCGACGGTCAGCATCTCGCGCAGCGCGTCCACCACGCCGTCGCCCTCCTGCCGCATGTGAACGGTGACGGGCAGCCTCCCGCCGCGCAGCGGCTCAAGCGCGCGGATCAGCCCCTCGGTCGAGTAAAAGCACTCGGGCGCGTAGCCGAGACCGAGGGATACGCCCACCGCGCCGTCGGCGAGTGAGCGCTCCACAAGGCGGTGCAGCTCCCTGTACTGCCCGTCCGTCAGCGGCGCGTCGTCGAAGCCCGCGACGAGGGCGCGGAGCGTCCCCATGCCCGCGAGCATGGCGTTGTTCACGATTTGCGGCGTTCGCTCCGCTGCGGCAAAATAGTCCGCAAGGGACGCGAAGCACAGCTCGTCCCCAAACGCGCCGGTGATGGGCGCGAGATACGAGCGCACGGCGGGAGCGTGCGCCCCGGCGAGCGGCGCGAGCGACATCCCGCAGTTGCCGCCGACGAGCGTGGTCAGACCCTGCGCCAGCTCGGCACGTCCAAAATTGGGGCGGAACAGCGCCGCGTCGGTGTGGCGGTGGATGTCCAGAAAGCCGGGCGTCAGCGTGCGGCCTTGCGCGTCAAGAACGTGCGCGGCATCGACGTCGGTCAGACGACCGACCGCGGCAATGGTTCCGTCCTTGATGCCAACGTCGGCGGGAAAAGCGTCCGCGCCGGTGCCGTCGAGCACCTGCGCACCGCGAATGAGCCAGTCCAGCATGGTCTTACGTCTCCGGCTCCATGACGCCGCGCTCCGTGACGTAGAGCGTGCAGCGGCGGTCATGCTCCTCGGTGGGAACGGCCTCGCTCATCAGCCGCTCGCGGCAGATGAGGCAGGTCGGGCAGGCGAGCTGCGGCAGCAGACGGTCATAGTAGCCGCCGCCCTGTCCGAGCCGGCGCCCCCTGCGGTCGAACGACAGGCAGGGCACCACGGCAAAGTCAATATCGGCGGGCGTGACGAGCGCGCAGTCCGCTTTCGGCTCTAAAATGCCGTACATCCCCGGCACGAGCTCGTCCATCGACGTGACCACGCACAGGTCGAGCGCGTGGCCCTCGGCGCAGCGGGGCAGGACGAGCGTCTTGCCCGCGGCAAGAGTCTCCTTCAGCAGCAGCGCGGTGTCGATCTCATGGACGGTGCCGGCAAAGGCGAACACGGTCCCCGCGGCCCGGTATTCCTCCAGCGCGAGGACGCAGCGGCAGATGGCCTCCGAGCTTTCGGCCTTGTAGGCGGGGTCGAGCGTGCGCTCGGTCTGGCGGATGTAGGTGCGCAGAGCTTTCTTTTCTTCGATGACGGACATGGGATATCCCTCCGGTCAGATAAAATTTCATCCCCCTTATGGTAGCAGAAAGCGGCGGAAATAGCAAGGCGGCGAAGAAAGGAAATCCTTCCGGCGCAAACGGTTTGCAAAAGAAATTGACAGCGAAAATTTTGTTTGTTATCCTAACGTTGAGATCACGGCGCACCGCGCCGGCATGAGGAGGAAACCATCATGGCGATGTTACTCAAGGGGGCCGACGCCGCTAGGGCGTTGACCGAACAGTTGCGTGAGCAGGCGGAGGAGCTGAAGAAAAACGGCACGGAGCCCTGCCTTGCCATTCTGCGCGTGGGTGCGCGCGAGGACGATCTGTCCTATGAGCGCGGCGCGCTCAAGCGCTGCGAGAAGGTCGGCATCACGGTCCGTCAGGTCGTGCTGCCCGAGGACGCGGGCCAGCAGGAGCTGATGGACAACATCCGTTCGCTCAACGAGGACGAGCGTGTTCACGGTGTTCTGATGTTCCGCCCGCTGCCCAAGCACCTCGACGACGAGGCCGCCCGCCGCGCCCTCGACCCGAGAAAGGATATGGACGGCATCACCGACGGCTCGCTCGCCGCGGTCTATGCCGGCACCGACGGCGGCTATCCGCCCTGCACCGCCGCGGCCTGCGTGGCGCTGCTCAAGCATTATAACGTGCCCATCAAGGGCAAGCGCGTGGTCGTGATCGGCCGCAGTCTCGTCATCGGCAAGCCGGTCTCCCTGCTGCTGCTCGCCGAGCACGCGACCGTGACCATCTGCCACAGCCGCAGCGAAAATCTGCCCGCCATCTGCCGCGAGGCGGATATCCTCGTCGTCGCCGCCGGTAAGGCCGGCATGGTCGGCGCGGAGAGCGTCCGCGCGGGCCAGATCGTGCTGGACGTGGGCATCCACGTCGGTGCGGACGGCAATCTCTGCGGCGACACCCGCTTCGCCGAGGTGGAGCCGATCGTGGAGGCCATCACGCCCGTGCCCGGCGGTGTCGGCGCGGTGACGACGGCCATCCTCGCGAGCCACGTCATCGAGGCGGCGAGGAGAAGCTGAGCAAAACCGAAGGATCGTCTAAAAACGGCGGCGCAGAAAGCGCCGCCGTTTTTCATTGCGCTCGATCGGTGATATACTGCCTCCATTCCAAAAGGAGGGCGAACGAATATGCGAAAATCCATCAAACGAAATCTTGCCTACGACGATCAGAAGGACCTTTACTACGTCACGATGCACTACGGGATGCGGCCCGACGGCTCGCGCGACCGCTGCGTGCGCACCTTCCACTGTCTCGATGATGCCGAGAGCACCCTGACGGAATTTCTGCGCCTGCGCGCGCTCAAGCGCACGCGCCACGGCGGCGAGGTCATTCTCGCCGACTGGCTGGAGGTCTGGCTGCGGGATTTTATCTGCCCGAACCGCGAAAAGACCACCGTCCACGGCTACGAGAACATCATCCGACTCCACCTTGTGCCCGCGCTGGGCGAGGTGAAGCTGCCGGAGCTGCAGCCGGCGCAGCTGCAGCGGTACTACGCGGAGCTGCTGGAAAAGGGACTCTCCCACAACACCGTGCGCAAGCACCATGTGCTGCTGCACACGGCGCTGGAGGCCGCCGTCCGGCAGGGGCTGCTGCGGGAAAACGTGACGCGCTATGTTACGCCGCCGGCCAAGGTGCTGCCAAGCCACCGCTACTACGATCCCGCGCAGCTGCGCGAGCTGTTTTGCCGCTGCGCAGGCACGGAGATCGAGCCCGCCGTCAAGCTGGCGGGCTATCTGGGGCTGCGGCGCAGCGAGATCTGCGGACTCAAATGGCGCTGTGTGGATCTGGACGCGAAGATCGTCACCGTCCGCGAGGTGCGAACCTCCGTGGGCGGAACGTTCATCGAGAAAAAGCCTAAGTCCTATTCCTCCGTGCGGCGGCTGTGCTACGATGGGGTGAGCGATCTGGAGAAGCTGCTCACGCGGCTGCACGACGAATGGGAGCGCGGGCAGCGCGAGCGGGGCACAGGCTTCAATCCCGAGGGCTATGTGGCTGTCACGGAGCAGGGAAAGCCGTGGGACCCGAACGGCCTCGGGCGTCGCGTCGCGGCCTTCGTTGAGGAGAACGCCCTGCCGTCCATCTCGCTCCACGGCCTGCGCCACAGCTTTGCGAGCGTCGCCAACAGCCGCAGCGTGCCGATGTTCACCATCTCCAAGGCGCTCGGCCACAGCTCGACGAGCATCACGAGCGAGGTCTACACGCACCTTTTCGACGAGACGGTGCAGGATGTGGTAAACGTGGTGGCAAAGGCCATCGGGACGCGCGCTTAGAGAAGCGTCTCGATATCAAAGAGCGAGGCGAGCACCGCCCAGTTCTGAGGAAAGGGACGTGCAAGATTCCAGTACCCCACGCCCTGCAAATGGTATTCGTCCGCGAGGTGGAGCTTGGCTTCGATGCTGCGCGCATCCTCGAACCAGACGGCGTGCTCGCGCCCGCCGCGGTCGGTGTAGTGGTAATAGGGGGCCTGCGCGGCCGCGTCGTATTGAATGGCAATGTCGTGGCGCAGAGCGCGCTCGACCGCCTGCACCGGCGAGAGAGATTCCGCCCGCGTCTCGCCGGATACGAAGGGCAGGGGCCAGTCGTAGCCGTAGAGCGGGATGCCCATGAAGATCTTCTCCGGCGCAACGGCGGTCAGGGCATAGTCCAGCACGGCGCGCACCTGCCCCAGCGGCGCGACCGCCATCGGGGGGCCGTAGGCGTAGCCCCACTCATAGGTCATCAGGAACACCGCGTTGGCTGCCGCGCCGAGGAGCGTGTAGTCGTGCGCCTCGTAGAGCAGCCCCCGCTGCGCGGCGCTCGTTTTCGGCGCGAGCGCGACGATGACCGGACAGCCGAGCGGATTGAGCGCTTCGCGCAGCCGCGTGATGAAGGCGGCGTAGGCCTCGCGCTGCTCGGGCAGCACATATTCAAAATCCACGTCCAGTCCGAAGTAATGCCGGGCCTGCACGGTCTCGAGGATGCTCTGCATCAGAGCGTCCTGCGCGTCCGCTTCCTCCAAGATGAGCGTGGAGCGGGCGTTGTCGAAGCGGCCCTCCTCCGTGAGCGTGGAGAGGTGCATGAGCGCGGCCGTGCGGTACTGTCCGGCGGCGGCGAGCAGCCATTCGTCCGCGAGCGGCAGCAGCGTGCCGTCGGCGTTGATGCCGTAGGTAAAGGGCGTGAGGTAGGTGAGATAGGGCAGCGCGGCGTCGAGCAGGCCGCCGCGGATAAAGGGGTAGCTGTAGGCGTTGACGGCGAGCGTGCGCGTGGGCGTGTCGTCGTAGGCGATGACGAGCGTCTGCCCGGGGTAGAGGGCGCTGCGCCCGCCGAGGGCGGGATTATTCTGATAGAGCGTCCGCACGCTCAGACCGTAGCGCAGGGCGATGGAATAGACGCTCTCGCCGCTCGCGACCGTGTGCAGCTCGCGCGGATGGCGGATGACGAGCGTCTGCCCGACGGCGAGCGGAGCGTCCGGCGCGACGCCGTTGACGCCGGCGAGAATGCCCGCCGGCACACCGTACCGCGCGGCGACCGACGAAACGGTCTCGCCTGCGCGCACCACATGAATATCCATAAAAGATCACCTCGCACCAGCCTATGCGCGGCGCGGGCGCGCTATCCGCGGATTTTTCCTTGCAATGCGCCCGCGGTGCGGTATAATAGGAGCAGCAAAAAGGAAGGAGCCGTTTTTATGCCTACGCCGAGAGTTGCCGCCATCCACGATATGTCCGGCTTCGGCCGCTGCTCGCTGACCGTCGCCATCCCTGTGCTCAGCGCGATGGGCGTGCAGTGCTGCCCGCTGCCGACCGCCTATCTCTCCACGCACACCGGCGGCTTCACGGGCTATACCTTTCTGGATATGACCGACGAGCTGCCCAAGACCGCCGCGCACTGGGCGGAGCTCGGCATCCACTTCGACGCCGTTTACACCGGCTTCATGGGCAGCGAGGCGCAGATGGACCTTGCGGCGGACTTTGTACGCACCTTCCGCCGCGACCGCTCGACGATCTTTATCTGCGATCCCGTGATGGGCGACCACGGCAAGATCTACAAGACCTATACGCCCGCGATGTGCGCGGGCATGACGCGGCTGGCGGAGCTGGCGGACGTGATCGTGCCGAACCTGACCGAGGCGGCGGTGCTGCTCGGCGAGGACCATTCCTTCGGCGCCCTGACGCATGACGAGGCAGGCTATCGCTCGGTCGTTGAGCGCCTGAGCCGGAACGGAACGCGCAGCGTGGTGCTCACCGGCGTGATGCTCCACAAGGGAGAGATCGGCGCGTGCGTCTTTGACCGCGCGAGCGGCGGGACGGAGTTTCTTTTCGACACGTTCATCGGCAAGGAGTTTCACGGCACCGGCGACGTGTTCGCGAGCGTGCTCACCGGCGCGCTCGTCAAGGGCAAAACGCTGCACGAGGCGGTGCGGCTCGCGGAGGCCTTCGTGCGCGAGTGCGCCATTCAGACCATGCCGCAGAACATACCGGCCCGCGAGGGCGTGGACTTCGAGCCGATCCTCTGGAAGCTGCACGAGGGCTTATAAAAGAGAAAACGGAAAGGATGTTTCCCGGGAAACATCCTTTCCGTTTTTTGCGGGTGCGGTCAGCGGGCCTCGAGCGCGGTGACGGCGTCGGCGAGCCAGTCGCCCTTGAATTCCTCGATGCGGCCCTCGTCGGTGAGCGCGGCGAGCTGCGGGTCGATGGGCATTTGGGCGAGCAGCGGGATGCCGTGCTTCTTCGCGGCCTCGGCGCTCCTGCCCTCGCCGAAGAGGTAAATTTTTCTGCCGCAGTCGGGACAGACGAGATAGCTCATGTTCTCCACAAGGCCGACGATGGGGACCGCCATCTTCTCCGCCATCTTCACGGCCTTCTCCACCACCATACCGACAAGCTCCTGCGGGGAGGCGACGACCACGATGCCGGAGAGCGGGATGGACTGAAAGACGCTCAGCGTCACGTCGCCGGTGCCCGGCGGCATATCGACGAGGAGGTAGTCGACATCCCAGAGGACGTCGGTCCAGAACTGGGTGACCACGCCGCCGATGACGGGGCCGCGCCAGATGACGGGATCGGTCTCATCATCGAGCAGAAGGTTGATGGACATGACCTCGATGCCGGTCGAGCTGACGCAGGGCAGGAGGGCATTTTCCGTGCCGACGGCCTTCTCGTGCATCCCGAACGCCTTCGGGATGGAGGGGCCGGTGATGTCGGCGTCCAAAATGCCGACGCGATAGCCCTTGCGGTGCAGGCTGACGGCGAGCTGGCTCGTGACCATCGACTTGCCGACGCCGCCCTTGCCGGACACGACGCCGAACACCTTGCCGATGTGCGCATCGGCGTGGGGCTTTTTCAAAAAGGACTGGGGACTGGTGCGCTCACCGCAGCTTTCGCCGCAGGTCGAGCAGTTGTGGGTGCATTCACTCATGGCGCTGCACGCTCCTTTGCTGTTGGTTTGGGCTTAGTGTATACCGAATGGCGCGGGAAGTCAACCGCGCGGGTGCTCACTTCTTGTCGCGGCGGGGGCTGTAAACGCTCCTGAGCTGCTCAAGCTCAGTCTCGTTCTCGCTCAAACGGGCGCGGATGCCGGCGAGCAGATCCTCACGCGCCGCCTTGAGCTGGGGATGCGAGTGGAGCAGGCGGCGCTCGAAGATGTCGGCGCCGTCGCGCAGGGCACGGGCACGCTCGCGCGCCTCCTCGCGGCGCTCGGCTCGACGCTCGGCACTCTCCTCGCGTTTTTCGGCGATGTGATCCCGAATCTCGCTCTGAAGCTCGCGCAGCTTGCCCATCTGGGCGCTGAGCTGAATGGCGCTGCGGACGGAAAGCACGGTGTCGGTGAGATAAATGCCGGAGATGAACGAGGTAAGCGGCACGATCACCGCGCTGCCGAGACCGAGGATGTGCGCCCACAGCCATGGGTGAACGACGTGGCACAGCACCACGCAGGCGAGGCCGAAGCAGGTGGAGTTGAGCAGGCACACGCGGCCGTTGATCTGAAATTTATAGTGGGAGTAGTCCCACCAGCGCATGTGGAAGAGCTTTTCCATCACCCAGCTGGTGAAGTATTCCAGCGCGCTTGTGAGCAGCGCACCGAACAGAAAGGTCAAAAACGGGTTGCGGAAGCCGCCGCGCAGGGCGTAGAGCACGAGCAGCGCGCCGTGACCGTAGATGGGGCAGAGAAAGCCGTTGAGGAAGCCGCGCTTTTCGCACAGGCGCCCCTTGGGCACGGAGCAGTAGATCATTTCGCCGCACCAGCCGAGCGTGCTGTAGGCGATGAAGAGCAGGAAAAGGGCGCAGAAGTCCTCAAAGGACTGCGGCAGCGGCAGGGGGGTCAAGGTGGCCATGGGCAATATCTCCTATATAATAATATGCGTCGGTGGGATGGGAAATTATTCGGCGTCGGCGCCGTCATCGAGCAGCCGCGCGGATTCCTCGGCGGGAAGCACGGAGACGGAGCGGAGCTTGCTGTTGATCTTGCGCGTGCGCACGCCGACGAGCTTATCCAGCTCCGCGCCGGTCTGCTCGATGCGCTTCTGCGCGGCGGCGAGCACGTCCTCAAAGGTGGCGAACTCGGTCTTGACCGCGCCGAGGACGCTCCACACCTCGCTCGAGCGCTTCTGAATGGCGAGCGTGCGGAAGCCCATCTGCAGGCTGTTGAGCAGAGCGGCAAAGGTCGTGGGGCCGGCAATGTTGACCTTATACTGCCGCTGGAGCACCTCGACCAATCCGAGCCGGATGACCTCGGCGTACAGCCCCTCGAAGGGCAGGAACATGATGCCGAAGTCGGTAGTGTTCGGCGGGTCGATGTATTTATCGCGGATGTCCTTCGCGCAGCCCTTGATGCGCGTTGTGAGCATGGCCTGCGCGGCGGCGATGGCGGCGGGATCGCCGGTGTCGTAGGCGTCCACGAGCTGCGTGTAGACGTCGCCGGGGAACTTGGAGTCCACGGGCAGGTAGACGAAGCTGCCATCCTCGCCGGGCATCTTGATGGCATACTCCACGCGGGTGGTCGAGCCCTTTTTGGTGATGACGTTTTCCTCGAACTGATCGCGCGTGAGAATGTCGTCGATGAGCGCGCCGAGCTGGTACTCGCCGACGATGCCGCGCGTCTTAACATTGGAGAGCACCTTTTTCAGATCGCCCACGCCGTTGGCCAGCGTTTTCATCTCGCCGAGACCGGTGTAGACCTCCTGCAGCCGTTCGTTGACGAGCCGGAAGGATTGGCTGATGCGCTCGTCGAGCGTCTTTTGCAGCTTCTCGTCCACGGTCACGCGCATTTTTTCAAGCTGCTCGCTGTTGTCCTTTTGCAGCGTCTCCAGCCGGCTCTGCACGGCGGCGGTGAAGGCGGTGAACTGCGCCTCGATGCCCTGCATCCGCTTATCCTGCATGGCGAACTGCTTTTCCTGCGCCTCGGCGAGGATGCGGTTCGTTTCAGCGATGGTGGATTTGAGCTGGAGCTGGTTCTTCTCAAGGCTCTCGATCAGCTCGCGCAGGCGGACGTCCTGCCGCTCGGCGGTCTGTGTCTGCGCCAGCGCGAGCGAGTCGGCAAAGGTCTTCATGGTCGCCTGCACGGTGCCGGTCAGCTCGCCGCGCGACGCGCGCAACTCGCCGGTGAGCTCGGTCTTGAGCGCGGGGAGGTTAGCGTTCCAGCTCTCGCGCAGGAGACGCTCATAGTCGGGCTGGCGCTTTATCAGCCGCAAGAGCAGGATAAGCGACAGGAGCGCGAGCACGAATGCCGCGGCGGAAAGGGCAAGGGTCCATTCATTCATAAGTAAATTCCTCATAATAGTAATGTGGTATAAGAACTGTAAAACGGTGTAAAATAGTATAGCATCTTTTTCCAGGTTTGTCTCCAAAATATTTTTGAGAAAAGCCAAAAAATGTAAAAAAGGTGTTGACAACTCTCGAGCAACGTGGTAATCTATCACATGTTCCGCGGTTGGAGCGTGTACCT